>Ga0209400_1002803_pt1 | contig 13018 bp, 13 predicted proteins | sample M_130807_EF_Meta_FD_187313 | JGI IMG/M metagenome (GOLD analysis project Ga0209400, IMG submission 187313) | Freshwater microbial communities from Lake Montjoie, Canada to study carbon cycling - M_130807_EF_MetaG (SPAdes) (version 2) | ecosystem: Environmental > Aquatic > Freshwater > Lake... | reverse complement strand
ATTCGCACACAGTTGTGGGTAGCAATACCCCCCGGTCCAATAAAGGCAGAAACTGTGGTGGAAATAACCGGAGAAATAAGATGAACATACCTACTGCGTCTGTAAAAGAGCTTTTAGAAGCTGGCGTACATCTAGGTCACAAGACTTTTAGATGGAACCCAAAAATGAAGAAATTTATTTTTGGAGAAAAGAACTCAATCCATATTATTGATTTACTTCAAACAGTAAAATTACTGAATAATGCAATGCTAGAAATGCACAAATGTGTAACTTCTGGCGGTAAAATTTTATTTGTTTCAACAAAGAAGCAAGCAAGTGAGTTGATTGCTGAAGTTGCTAAAGAAACTGGACAATTTTTTGTTAATCATAGATGGCCTGGCGGAATGTTGACGAACTGGAAGACAATTAGTAATTCAATTAGAAGATTAAAAAAACTTACTGAAGAGCTTAATAAGGAGAATAAAGGCTTTACAAAAAAAGAACTTATTAAGATGAGCCTTGAGCGTGATAAATTAAATAGATCATTAGGTGGAATAGCTGACATGAGAGGTGTTCCTAATATGCTGTTTGTTATCGATACAAATATTGAATCTTTAGCAATTGCTGAGGCTAGAAAATTAAAAATTCCAATCGTTGCAATTGTTGATAGCAATTCTAATCCAGACGATATTGATTTTCCAATACCAGGAAATGACGATGCTAGAAGATCAATTAATCTTTATTGTGATTTAGCTAAAAAAACTATTTTAGATGCAAAACAAAATATTAAAATAGTTGAGCCCGTTGAAGAAGAAAAACCTAAAAAAGTAGCGAAAGAATCTATAAAAATTATAGTTAAGAAAAATTCTGCTAACAAAGAAGAAGCTTTAAAAAATTAAAAAAGTCTATTCAATGTCTGACAATTTAGCAAAAGTTAAAGAACTTAGAGAATTAACAGGAGCGGGTATTCAAGATTGCAAAACTGCTTTATCAGAAAATAATTTTAATATTGAAAAGTCTATTGAGTATTTACGAAAAAAAGGAATAACAAAAGCTGCAAAAAAATCATCACGCGATGCTGCCGAAGGTCTAGCTGTGATTGCATCAAATAACTCTAAAGCCTGCATTTTAGAAATTAATTCCGAGACGGACTTTGTCGCAAAGAATAACGAGTTTATTAATTTTTGTTCAGAAGTTTCTAAAATTTCACTAGCTAATAATTTTAATTTAGAAACTTTATCTAATGCTAAAATTAATAATAATTTAATAAAAGATGAATTGGTAAATTTAATCGCAAAAATAGGTGAGAATATTAAAATTAGAAGAATTGCTTACTTAGAAAACTCAAAAGGAGTTGTTGCAAATTATATTCATAATCAACAAAGTGAAAATATGGGAAAGATTGGAGTTTTAATTTCAATTGATTGTGAGAATAAAGATAAAGGAGTTTTAGATTTTTCAAGAAAAGTTTGCATGCATATTGCAGCTATGTCGCCAATGTCTTTGTCCGAGAAAGATCTGAGTATTGATTTTATTAATAAAGAAAAAGAAATTTTAAAAGACGAGCTTAAAAATCAGGGCAAAAAAGATGATATAATTGATAAGATTTTAGTTGGAAAGTTAAAGAAAGTTATATCCGATAACACTTTAATGGGACAAAAATGGATACATAATCAAGATATCACAGTGGAGCAGGCAGTTGTCGATTTTGGAAAAGAAATTAAGCAGAATTTAGTTATTAAATCCTTTATTAAATATAAGGTTGGAGAAGGCATCGAAGTTAAAAAAACTGACTTTAACGAAGAAGTAAAATCATTAGCAGGAGCTTAAAATGATTATTAAAAAAATAGAGGAAAGAATGAATTTATCTCTTGGCTCATATTCAAAAGAATTATCAACTATTAGAACAGGAAGAGCAAATCCTAAAATGTTAGATGGCGTTAGAGTTGACGTTTATGGTCAGAAAATGCCAATAAGCCAACTAGCAACTGTTTCTATTCCAGAGCCGCAAATGATTAATGTACAAGTATGGGACAAAGCAAACGTTGGCGCTGTTGATCAATCAATTAGAACTTCAGACTTAAACTTAAATCCACTTGTTGATGGACAGCTATTAAGAATTGCAATTCCTAAACTTACAGAAGAAAGAAGAAAAGAATTAATAAAAGTTTTAAAAACTATAGCTGAGAAAGCTAAAGTTGCCATAAGAAATATTAGACGAGATTCATTAGAAGAACTAAAGAAAGAACAAAAAGATAAAAATTTAAGCGAAGACGATTTAAAGAAAAATTCTAATGAGGTTCAGAAAATTACAGATCTCAAAATTGCAGAGATTGAGAAAAAATTAAGCGAAAAAGAAGTTGAAATTTTAAAGGTATGATCTCGCCATCCCATATCGCCATTATCATGGATGGCAATGGTCGTTGGGGTTTAAAAAAATATAACGATCGAAATAAAGGTCACTATTATGGACTACAAAATATTAATGAAGTTATTGAACATTGCATCAAGTTAAAAATTAAATATTTAACTCTTTATACTTTTTCAACAGAAAATTGGAATAGACCTAAGAAAGAAATTAACTATCTTTTCTATTTATTTAAATATTTTTATAAAAAAAATTTTAATAAATTAAATAAAAACAATATTAGAATAAAATTTATTGGTGATTTAGCCAATATTCCAAAAGATTTGAAACTTATTATAAAAAAAATTCAAGAAAAAACCCAAAAAAATAATTCAATAACTGTTGTATTTGCATTTAATTATGGAGCAAAATCTGAATTGATAAATGCTTTCAAAAATATTTTAAAAAATAAAAAAAAAGTAATTAATGAAGAGTTAATTTCTAATCATTTATACACAAAAAATATACCTGACCCTGATATTCTTGTAAGAACAGGAGGCAATAGAAGGTTAAGTAATTTTTTGCTCTGGCAAATTTCTTATGCAGAATTATTTTTTATTGATAAAAATTGGCCTGATTTTAGTTTTTTAGATTTAAAAAAAATTGTTAATGAATTTAGTAAGATAAAAAGAAAGTTTGGTGGTTTAGATGAGTAATTTCAAAAAGAGATTTATTATATCGTTTGTAGCTTTTCCTATTATATACATTTTGCTATATCAAAAAGCTTTATTTAACTCATTAACTGTGATTATTTTTTTATTCTGTCTTTATGAGTGGATTAAAATCTTTAAGAAAAAAAATATTATTTTTTTCTTAGGTTTGTTAATTTTATTTATTTTTTTAATATCTCTAATTAGAATTTATAATTTTGTAGATTATAATTTAAATTTTTTATGGCTAATTCTTATAACTTGGTTAACGGATATTGGAGGATATATTTTTGGTAAGTTATTTGGTGGACCTAAATTAATAAAAATAAGCCCTAATAAAACATGGGCAGGGGCAATTGGCTCAATTTTTTTAAGTCAACTTGCTTTTTTAATTTTTTTTTTAGATGAAAATTATAAATTTAATATTACTATTATTTTTTTACAATTATTTCTATCGATTATAGGTCAAATCGGAGACATATTAATGTCATACATTAAAAGAAAAAATAATATAAAAGACACTTCTAATTTTATTCCAGGACATGGTGGTTTTTTAGATAGAGTAGATGGATTAATTTGGGTTATTATTTTTGCAAATTTATTAATTTTATGAAAAAAAAAATTTGCATTCTAGGATCGACAGGAAACATTGGAAAGTCAACTTTAGATATAATTTACAAAAACAAGAAAGATTTTGAAGTTGTTTTATTAAGTGGAAATCAAAACTATAAATTATTAATATCGCAAGCAATAAAATTTAAACCTAAGTTTATTTATTCAAATAATATTATTTTAACAAATAAAATATCTACATTCTGTAAAAAAAAAAATATAATTATTATTAATGATTTAAATTTATTAAAGAGCATAAAATTTGATATTACCATTTCAGCTATCTCAAGCATTGCTGGCCTCATTCCTACTCTTAATATAATTAAATTTTCCAAAAAGATTTTAATAGCAAATAAGGAAAGTATAATTTGTGCTTGGAAGTTTATATCAAAAGAACTAAAAAAAAATAATACCAATTTTATTCCAATAGACTCCGAGCACTTTTCTATTTTAAAACTTATTGAGAATAAAAATACCAATGTTGTTCATAAAATATACTTAACCGCATCAGGCGGTCCTTTTTTTAATAAAAAAATAAATTTAAATAAAGTATCAATTTTGCAGGCCATTAACCATCCTGTTTGGAAAATGGGAAAAAAAATATCAGTAGATTCTGCAAATTTAATGAATAAAGTTTTAGAAATTATAGAAGCTTCTTTATTATTTAATTTGCCATTAAATAAGTTTGCTATTGCAATCCATCCTAAATCTTTAGTTCATGCAATCGTTCAATATAAAAATGGTTTATCATTTTTTTCCTACCATAAGCCAAATATGAAGATACCTATAATAAATTCGTTATATGAAAATTTATATAATAAAAATTTTTTTAATGAAAATTTTTTCAATAAAAATAGCGTCGAAACAAACCTTTTTTTTTTTAAACCAACCTTGAATGATTACCCGGCTTTACATGTTTTAAAAATAGCAAAAAAATACGGTGTAAATAGCTATTTAATTATTAATATTTTAAATGAGTTGCTAGTTAGCAAATTTCTTGAAAAAAAGATCTTATTTCCTGATATTATCAAAAAATTATTGCTTATTATGCGATCAAAACAGATAAAAAATCACTTAAAAAACAATAAAATAAAACATATAAATGATGTTTTTAAAACTTATAATTTTTGTAAAGGAATTTTAAATTGATCAGATTTTTTATATTTTTTTTTTTATTATTATCAACAGTTTCACAAGCAGAAATAAAAAAAATAAATATTATTGGTAATAAAAGAGTTTCAAATAATACAATTGAGACTTTAGTAGATAAGAAAAAAGATAAAATTGATTCTATATACATAAATAACTTAACCAAGAATATATATGAGACAGATTTTTTTTCTGACGTTAAAATAGATTTTAACCAAGAGACTTTAACAATTACAGTTGTTGAAAATCCTATTGTAAATTTTTTTTATATTAACGGAATAAAAGACGATGATTTAGATAAAATTAATAAAATTTTAATAAATAAAGAAAATGCAATTTTTTCAAGCGCAAAATTAAAGCAAGACGTTGAAAGAGTTAAAGATTATTTTAAAGACTTAGGTTATTATTCGATTATTGTAGATCCAGAAGTTTATAAAATTGAAAGCAATCAAGTTAATTTAATTTTTAATATTGACAAGAAAGATGCTTCAAAAATTAAAAATATATTTTTTATTGGTAATAAATACTTTTCAAGCAACGCACTTTTAAGTGTAATATCGTCCTCCGAAGATGGTTGGTGGAAGTTATTTACTTCCTCAGTATTAAGTGAAAAAAAGATTGAATATGACAAAGAACTTCTTAAAGATTTTTACAAATCTAAAGGATTTTATGATGTTCAAATTGAAACGGTTTTTGCAAATTTAGACTCTAATAAAAATTTTTCAGTTACATTCTCAATTAATTCAGGAAAGAAATATAATTTTGGACAATTTGAAATAAAATCCAATAACAATATTAAAGATATAGACGTAAATGAAATTAAAGTTTTTTCCAATAAAGCATTAAAAAATCAAATTTATTCGTCTGAAGTCGTTGCTAAATTAAGTAATCAAATAATAAAGTTCATTGAGGAAAAAAAATATAACAATGTTGATGTTAGAGTTGAGGAAATAAAATTAAAAGATCAAAATATTGATATATTAGTTTCGTTAGATCCAGGAAAAAATTTATTTTTAAATAAAATTAACATTAAAGGTAATAATATAACTCAAGAAAAAACAATAAGAGATAATCTAGTTATTTCCGAAGGTGATAATTTAAATAATTCAAAAATTAAAAAATCGATAGATCAAATTAAATCAAAACAATACTTTAGCAGAGTTGATTATAAAATTGATGATTCTGAAAAAAAAAACTTTAAAGATTTAAATATAATTGTAAAAGAACAAGCGACTGGAAGTATTTCAGCTGGGGTAGGATATGGAACAAATGGTGGAATGTTTGAAGCGTCTGTAAATGAAAAAAATTTTTTAGGACAGGGTGTTAATTTAAACCTTCTTGCTAGACTTTCTACTGAAAAAATTAGTGGTGAATTTACAATATTAAATCCAAATTTTAATAATTCTGAAAAAGAATTATTTAATTCACTTTTTTCAGATACGGATGATTATAAAAACTCTGGGTATCAAAATAAAAGAATAGGAAACAAAATAGCAACTAAATATGAAATATATGAAGATATTTATTTCAGACCTAATTTTTTAATACAATACGACAAACTTGAAACAAGCAGTACAGCTAGTTCCCTGCTTAAATCTAGATCTGGAAATTATACAACGACTTCTGTTGGCTATAATTTTTCTGCTGATTTTAGAGATTCAAAATCTAACCCAACCGCTGGTAATGTAAGTTATTTTGAGCAAAATATTGCTACTTTATTAAGCGATATTCCTACAGTTCAAACAAGTATTGGTACTACATTTTATAAAGAACTTATAAATGAAAATTTTATTGGATCTTTAAGAGCGAGAATAGATGCTGCCATTGGGTTAGAAAATAAAGATATTAAGCTTTCAGATAGATCTCATGGTTCTGTTGCAGTTATAAGAGGTTTTGAAAATAGAGGAATAGGACCTGTTGATGGAGGTGATCATATTGGAGGTAATTATTTAGCGTCACTTAGCTTAAGATCTACATTTCCAAATCCAATACCAGAAAATTTAAGAGCAAATACCATTATTTTTTTTGATGCAGCTAATGTTTGGGGTGTAGACTATTCAAATATCATTGGCGACAGCAACAAAATCAGAACGTCGGTTGGAGTTGGACTGGATATAATGAGTCCATTTGGACCAGTAAGTTTTTCATATGCAATTCCACTAACGAGTTTATCTACTGATAAAAAACAAAATTTCTTATTTAATATCGGATCAAGTTTTTAATATTTTATCTAATTTTATAATGGAAAATAATTTTTTTTTTAAAAAATATAAATTTATTAATCTAGAAAAAGTTTTTTATATATTAAAAATTAATTCAAAACCTCTTAATAAAAAAATATATGGAGTTAGTAATTTAAGTGAAGCAAATGTAAATCAAATTACTTTTTTTGATAAATTGTCATATGAAAAATATGCAAAAAATACTAGAGCAGGATTTTGTATTGTAAATAATAAATATCAAAAATATTTAAATCCTAAAACATTTCCAATCATTTCAAACAGTCCGTTAATTGATTTTTATAAAATTGTTAGTTATTTTTATCCAGATTCTTCTTTGGACAATGAAAAAATTAATATTTTTAAAAATAAAAAAAATTTTTTAAAAAATAATATTTTTGTAGGAGTGAATTGTTTAATTGATAAGAGTTCAAAAATTGGGAGAAACGCAACAATTGGAAATAATGTAATTATTAAAGCAAATGTAAATATAGGAAATAATTGCGTTATTGGGTCAAATGTAATTATTGAAAATGCACTATTAGGAGATAATGTGGTAATTAAGTCAGGAACATTAATTGGCCAAACAGGATTTGGTTTTAATTTTATAAATAAAAAAAGAATAAGATTTCCACATATCGGCAGAGTAATCATCGAAAATGATGTGCAAATTGGTTCCTTTTGCACTATTGATAGAGGCTCATTAACAGATACTATTATTGGTGAATTTAGTTCTATTGATAACCAAGTTCAAATTGCTCATAATGTCAAAATCGGAAACTTTTGCATGATAGCAGCTCAATCAGGAATAGCAGGTAGTACGATAATTGGAAATAACGTCAAAATTGGTGGACAAAGTGGAATTTCAGGACATTTATCAATAGGTAATAACGTAAGAATAGGTGGAAAGAGCGGCATTATTGCTGACATTAAGGACAATCAAATTGTTATGGGTTATCCAGCTAAAAGTATAAGAGATTTTTTAACTAACAAAAAATAATGAATTTAAAAAAAGAAATAAATAAGGAAGAAATTGAAAGTTTAATTCCTCATAGAAAACCTTTCTTATTAATTGATAAATTAATAGATATTGTTCCAATGATTTCTGCTACAGGCGTAATGAATATAAAAAAAACAGATTTTTTTTTTAATGGTCATTTTCCAGGACAACCAGTTATGCCGGGAGTTTTGATAGTAGAGGCATTTGGCCAAAGTGCTGCAGCATTAACAGCTTATAGTTTGGACCCTACAATTGTAAAAAATAAATTAGTTTATTTGATGACAGTTAATAATGCGAGATTTAGAAATCCTGTAATGCCTGAATGCGAGTTAAGACTTAAGGTCGAGGCTATAAGATCAAAGGGTAAGGTTTGGAAGTACAAAGGTATCGCAATGGTTAATGAGCAAATTATGGCCGATTCAGAATGGATGGCAACTATAGTTGATAGAAAAGACCAATGATAAGTGACAAGGCAATTGTTGATAAGAACTGCAAATTAGAACCTTCAGTAGATGTCGGGTCTTTTAGTATTGTAGGCAAAGATGTTCAAATTGGAAAAAATGTAAAAATACAATCTCATGTAGTTATTACTGGAGATACTTCTATATCAGATGATTGTGAAATTTATCCTTTTGCTTCAATAGGGGGTAATCCGCAAGATTTAAAGTTTAAAGGAGAAAAAACAAAATTAATAATAGGAAAGAAAAACAAGATTAGAGAGTATGTAACAATAAATCCTGGCACTGAACATGGTGGTGGAGTTACAAAGATAGGAGATAATTGCTTATTTATGATTTCATCTCATATTGCTCATGATTGTAAAATTGGAAATAATGTTATTATCGCAAACAACGTTGCTATAGCGGGTCATGTTGAAATAGAGGACAATGTAATAATAGGAGGAAATTCAGCAGTTCAACAATTTACTAGGATTGGAAAATTAGCAATGATTGGTGGAATGACAGGAGTAGAAAAAGATGTAATTCCATATGGCCTTGTTACTGGAAATAGATCTCATTTAGATGGTATAAATATAATAGGATTAAAGCGAGCTGGCTATTCTTCTGAGGAGATAAGCACATTAAGTCATGCTGTAAAATTAATTTTTTCAAATACTCTTTTAAAAAACGGTATAGAAGAGGCTAAAAAATTTTATAATTTTAGAACAGTAAGTGAAGTTATAAATTTTTTAGAAAAAAGTGAAAAAAGACCAATTTGTAGGCCATTAAAATAAATGCTCGGATTAGTAGTTGGAGAATCGAATTTACCAAAATTTTTAATAAATAAATTATTAAAAAAAAATTTAGAATTTATAATATTAGATTTAACTAACAAAAATATTTATAAAAAACACAAGAATTCTTATAGTCTGAAAATAACCGAACTTGGAAAAGCTATTTTTTTATTAAAAAAAAATAATTGTAAAAATATTATTTTTATAGGCAAGGTTAAAAGACCTGAGATTTCATTATTAAAATTTGATAGAAAATCTTTATTCTATTTTCCAAGATTATTTACAGCTTTTAAAAAAGGAGACGGAAATATTTTAAAAGAGATAATTAAAATTTTTAAAGAACATAAGATAAATGTTTTGAATAGCATGAAATTTACACCTGAATTAATATTTAATGAAAAAAGTATTAATAAAGTAAAAATAAATAACACTGATAAAAACAGTATATCAAAAGGTGTTAGTGTTATTAAGTCTTTAAGTAAATATGATATTGGACAATCAGTGGTAATTAACAATGGTTATGTTTTGGCGATAGAAGGACCAGAGGGAACGGATGAAACTATCAAAAGATCATTGCGTCTATCAAAAAAATATAAATTAAAGAATAAATCAATTTTAGTTAAATTCCCTAAAGCAAATCAAGACCTCAGAGTAGACTTGCCAACATTAGGCTTGGATACTATTAAAAATTGTATTAAAGCCAATATTAAAGGTATTGCCGTAAAAAGATCTCAGAATATTATCTTAGATAAAGATAAAATTATAAATTTAACTAAAAAAAATAATTTTTTTATTATTTCTTTATAAATTGTCAAAAAAAATATTTATTATTACTGGGGAATCCTCGGGTGACAAAATTGGATCCCTGGTTATTAAAAAAATTAAAGAAAAAAATTTAGACATTCAATTTTTAGCAATTGGAGGAGAAAATATTAAATCAGAAAAAATTGATTGTATATTTGATATTAAAATCATTGCTTATATGGGATTTATTGATGTTTTAAAGAATATATTTTCAATTAATGCTAAGATCAACTTTACTATAAAAAAAATATTAGAATTTAAGCCTGATGTTATTTTTTCAATTGATTGTCCGGATTTTTCTTTTAGAATTTTAAGTAAAATTAAAAATATAAATCATAAAATAAAAATAATTCATTTAGTTGCACCGCAAGTCTGGGCATGGAGAGAAAATAGAAAAAAAATTTTATATAAATTTATTGATCACTTACTTTTGCTTTTTCCTTTTGAAAAAAAGTACTTTGAAGGATTTATTAGAAATTCATTTGTAGGTCATCCTTTTTTTGATATTTCCGTTTTTAAAATAAATAAATTAGAAGATAAAAATAAAAAGTATTTTACATTGTGTCCTGGAAGCAGAAATTCAGAATTAAAAACCTTTATGCCAATCTTTATCGAAGTTATTAAAAAAATTAACTTAAATAACAATTTTACTTTTCATATTCCGACCTCTGAAAATAATAAAAATATAATTAATGATTATTTAAAAAAATCTAAAATAGACAATTTTATTATTACTATTAATGAAAAAGAAAAAAATTCTTATATTCAAGACTCAATTTTAACTATTTCTAAATCAGGAACAATCGCCCTTGATATTTGTAAGAATCAATGCCCATTAATTGTTGTATACAAAACATCATGGTTAAATTATTTTTTAATTAAGCCCTTTGTTAAAATTAAATTTGGTAATATTTTAAATATTATTGCACAGAAGCAAATAATACCTGAATTAATTCAAGAAAAATGCAATTCAGATCAAATTTATAAAAAAGCTAAAGAATTTATTGATGATGATTTATTAAGAAAAAATCAAGTTCAAGAATATACTAAAATTTTAGAGACAATAATTGTTCCTGATTGCCTTGATAGGATTTCTAATTTTATAATTGAGTAATATTTATCTCTTAGTAATATCCACAAAGTCTCTTTTTTCTTTACCAAGATATAATTGTCTGGGTCTGCTTAATTTATTTGATGGATCAGAGTACATCTCCTTCCAATGGGCTATCCATCCAGATGTTCGAGCAACAGCAAATAAAACAACAAACATTTCAGTAGAAAAACCCATAGCGCTTAAGGTTATTCCAGAATAAAAATCTATGTTCGGATATAGTTTTTTTTGAATAAAATAATCATCATTTAATGCAATTTTTTCTAGCTCAATAGCCACTTTTAATAACTCATCATCTTTCTTGCCCATAACTTCAAGAACTTCATGACATGCCTTTTGCATTACTTTAGCTCTAGGATCGTAATTTTTATAAACTCTATGTCCAAATCCCATTAATCTGAAATTATCATTAGGATCTTTAGCTTTTTTAATGAATTCAGGAATATTTTTTACACTACCAATTTTTTTTAACATATTTAAAGCTGCTTCATTAGCTCCACCATGTAAAGGACCCCACAACGCTGAAAAGCCAGCTGCTATTGAAGCAAAAGGATTAACACCCGAAGAAGCAGCAAGTCTTACTGTTGAAGTAGAAGCGTTCTGCTCGTGGTCTGCATGTAGTATAAATATTTTTTCTAGAGCATCTGAGATTATCTTATTAACTTTATATCTTTGTGCAGGGACAGAAAAACACATATTCAAAAAATTTTCGCAATAATTCAATTCATTGTCAGGATATACAAATGGTTGACCAATTGAATATTTGTAGGCCATAGCAGCTAAAGTTGGAACTTTAGCTATCATTCTTCTTGCTGATATTTCTCTTTCTTTTGGATCGTTAACGTTAGATGAGTCTGCATAAAAAGCAGATAAAGCCCCCACCACTCCCAGCATCATAGCCATAGGATGGCCACCACGTCTAAAGCCATTGTAAAAAGATCTTATTTGCTCATGAACCATTGTATGGTTTTTAATAGCACTAGAAAATTCATTGAATTGATCTTTGTTTGGGAGATCACCTTTTATTAATAGATAAGCAACTTCTAAAAATGAACTTTTTTCAGATAACTTTTCAATTTCATATCCTCTATACAAAAGAGTTCCTTTATCACCATCAATATAACAAATATTAGATTGGCAGCTTGCAGTAGAAGTAAAACCGGGATCAAAAGTAAAATGACCAGTATTTTTATAAAGATCACGAACATCAATTACTGAAGGACCAACTGTACCTTTTTTAACAGGAAGCTCGTATTTTTTACCGTCTATTTCTATAAAACATTTCTCTGACATAAAATTTAGTTATCAGTTTTTAATATTTTTGTCCATTTTTGCAAAGAATAGTTCTAGTCGGTTTACAAATTCATCCAAACCTAAAGAACTGGCTATATCATATATAGCCGGACCATATTCAGAACCTGTTAGTATAATTCTTAAAGGCTGTCCAAGATCTTTAAAGTTAATTTTTTCAGTTTCTATAATTCTATCAAAAATATTTTTTAAATAGTCTTTACTAATATTTTTTTCTTTTTTTATAAGAGAATAAATGTTTTTTATAATACTCAATTTAGATTTATCTATTTTTTTTATCTGATCTTCTTTTAGTTCATAAGAAAATATATATTTTGAGTTATTAAATATATCTTCTAGTGATTTTGATTTATTTTTTAAAAAAAATAAACTTACTTTAATAATTGCATGAAATTGATTTGGAATTTTTTCTTTGTATAATTCAGAATAGTTAATTAATTTTTCTAATAAGATTTCATCTTTAGTAGACTTTATATAAAATTCATTAATAGATTTTATTCTATCAAAATCTAATTTTGATGGAGATTTTCCAATATTTTTCA
>Ga0209400_1002802_pt1 | contig 13019 bp, 13 predicted proteins | sample M_130807_EF_Meta_FD_187313 | JGI IMG/M metagenome (GOLD analysis project Ga0209400, IMG submission 187313) | Freshwater microbial communities from Lake Montjoie, Canada to study carbon cycling - M_130807_EF_MetaG (SPAdes) (version 2) | ecosystem: Environmental > Aquatic > Freshwater > Lake... | reverse complement strand
GCTGTGGATTGAGTCCACTGCCGTAACCGTCCCATGTGGAGGATACCTGCATTCTGAAGGCCTCTTCGTTATATGAAAGTGTGAGCGTATAAGAACTGGTATTTGCTGGGAAAACGGTATTTACATCACAACTTGGTATATTATTTCCATTATAAGTACAAGGATCTTTTATCAAGTCACTAACTTTCTTGCCAGAAAAATCGTAATTTGTAAGGCAAACTTTTGTTATTGGCCCTTCTACAGTTTCGGGACCTCCAACGCACTCTCCTAAAGGGCCACCCTGCAAACCCATATCTCTTACTATCCAGCCTTTAGAGGTCAGAAAAAAATCACCACCATCGTCGTGTTCTGTAAACCATTGGTTACCTACTAAGACTTTATGTGTCCATGATGAAGTCATTGTGACTGAATTTGCTTTTATAAATCCAATTTTCAGTAAGTTTGAAAATGTAGTTGGTGTTCCAGAACCATTTAAATATTTACCACCTGTAGTATTACCAAATACTATTCCATCCACAAATGCTTGCAAGCTACCGTTTACGGCTTTGGGTGCTTTGGCTTGAACAGCCATTTTGCTTGTGTTCGAAGTAGCGACGGCTGTAGCTGCCGCCATGGCACTTGCCGTCGAGACTGTTGAGGACAAGCCTCCTGTGTCCTTGTCAACCATTTGAGGCAAGACATTTTTCATGACCAAATTGATTGCGCCTTGTGCCGCCGCTGCTTTAATGGTTGCAGTATCTGTGGTTCCCAAAGCAGTTTTAAACGCATCACTACCAGCTAAAGATGTTTGAGCTGCAGAAATGGCTTGAGTGATGGCAACTGCCAAAGCTGCTGCATTGGTGTTGGCAGTACTGGTGGATGCTTTGAAGTCGTAATTCAGCAAGTTACTGGTGATGCCTAACTGTGTCTTCAGTTGGGTCTCAACAGTTGCAGCATTGGTAGAGCCAGATGAAACCATCTCCTGACTAACCATGGTGGACAAGGGTGTCACATGGGTGCTGGTAGAGCTTGCTGTTGGTGCAGGGGCTTGCAATGTGAATGCAGTCTTTCCTGCCTGAGCCAGTGTGAGACCCCCGTCGTCTTTGTCTTTTGCGGTGGATGGCACCTCTGTCAAAACATGCAGCCCCGTTGTGCTGCCCGTATAAGAAATGCTGTAATTGCCGTTGGAGTCGGTGGTGGCTTTGGGCTCTGTTGTGTCGCAAGCACTGTTGCCGTTTACATCCAAACAAACAACAGCACCTTCAATGTAGCCGTCGATCACAGCGCCAGCAATGGTCACTGTGCTGGAAGTGCTGCTAGCGGATCCGCCGCCACCCCCGCCGCAAGCAGATAAAACAGCAATCAATGCAATCGATGTCAGTCGTAAACGCATAGGGGATCTCCAGAAATGAACGAAATGAGTAGATTTAAATATTTAATCATCCATGATACACATTTAACGATCTTTGTCTACGGCAACTTTGGGGTTAATTGCCGCCAACCATAAACGCTTTTAGTAGAACCCATTCAACTTGAAACCGTATTCCACACGCCTGAAAAGGTCGCATTAGAGGCTGCGCTCTCAAGTAGTAAAGCCATATTGGGCGCGGCCCATGGGCCCCAGCGTGAATGGCGTTGATTGGGTGAGGTGAAGGTGTCGTTTCTCACGACAAATGAATGTCTAGCTACGGGACTGTTGGTGAGACCGATTTGTATGAGACCCTGGCCTCAAAGTGTCGGGCGGAACCGACAGGTGTGTGGTGGGGGGTTGATGAATTCCAGGACTACAGCGTCCAGTAACGGGTGGGACAAACTTGAGGTCACGCTGTTTGGGGGGTGGAGTGGATAGGCAGTCTAACCTTGTCAAAGACTCAAACGCACGAGATATTTTTTGGCAAATTTTTCGGATTAAATTTAGCCTAAACTATTTACGTTTGAACATCACAACCCCTCGGAACGGTAAGCGTGCTGAATCCGGAAAATCTTTGTGCTCAACATAAGTGCTGGCCGCATCACCCAAGTACTGATCCCCAATATCGTGTGAGCCAGTCGGACTTGGGACGTAAATTATTTCTGCAAAGCGTTGAGATGACTTTGCGAAAAATGAACGTGCACGCTTCAAAATATGATGCATCACATCCTTTTGAAATTTAAAAAGAAAAAATAAGTCTATCCCTATAAAAAAGAAAAGCAAGTGGTGTATTCATGGGGTCGACTGGTTTTGTACGACGGGGGATTTTCTGCCGACTAAGAATTAACAGCACTCATAATTGCTTTAGACAGCTTTGCAAAGTAAGCGTGGGTATCTTTTGTCGGAACAAGATATTTTGTACGACGGTTCTTGCCCACGAATATTTGTTCTATCAAACCAGCTTCTCGTAGCGCGTCTATTTTTCTGTGTAGCGTTGCAGGGCTTGCAAGTTTTTTGAGCGCCATGGCTTGCATGACCGACAAGGTTTTACCGGCTAGGTGTTGAAGAGCTATTTCGTTAAGCAACAGCAATCCGTTTGAGTCAATATTTCTGACTGCCGTATTTTGTGTTTCAACGACTTGAGCTATTCGAAGAAATCGCAAATAAAGTTGGCTCATTTGGTAATTTTTTCAAAAGCATCTGTTCTTTCTTTTGAAGTCTCGACGCTGGTTTGAAGTGACTGAGGCACAAAGGTTAATTTCTCTTCACGTAAATGCATTTCGGACATAAAAGCCCGCCAGTGTTTATTGGCATCCCGGATCCGCCTTTGTAGTGTTGCACCAGGTTCTTCTGAGTTCATTTTTCTTCCTCGTAAATGCTCAAGGCATGTCGTATGTTTAAAGCCTCGGTGCAAAGCTCAACCATTGAACAAGATCAAGCTTTGGGTAGAAATATATCGACTTTGTCCGTGACAAAATAGATCGGACAAATGTTTATTTAACTGTTAACGTAAATAATCATGAGTACCATTTCATTTTTTTCCCCATCAGAAATCGAGCGGGAAACGGGATTTGGGAAAGAACAATTGCGAAAGTGGCGCCAGAGATATGGTTTCCCTCCAAGGGAATCAACGCTTGATGGCCAGTCGACCTACTCACGCAAAACTGTCGATCAGCTTCACCTCATAAAACGCTTGCTCGAAGCTGGCTTTCGGCCTTATCAGGTTGTAGGCAAAACAGTCGTAGAACTTGAAAAATTGAAATTTCAGCTAGGCTTGAATGTCGAGGACTTCATAGCAGATGAATTAAGTAATAAGTTGATTGAGAACATCAAATTAGGGGACCTAAAAAAATTTGTAGCACTTTTAACGGAGAAGCGACGCACGCAAAGCATGTTCGATTTTGTTCAAAGTACGATCGCACCATTGATGATCAGTATTGGCGATGCCTGGAGTCGCGATGAAATTGACATTCACCATGAACACCTTTGCACAGCTTATATCGAACGCTATTTGCATTCCGAGATCCTCAAATTTCTTCCAAAAAAAGGTTCGCCGGTTATTTTGTTTGCTCTTCCGCCAGGAGAGCATCATTTGCTTGGCCTGTTGATGGTAGAAGCTGTGCTGGCTGAGAGGGGCGCTATCACAATCAATATTGGCTCGCATATTCCCTTAAATAATCTTAAGCTGGCTGCTATCTCATGTAAGTCTGATGTGGTCGCACTTTCCTTCAGTTTTGCGCATCCAGCGCGAGATGTATTGCCAACCCTATTGCATTTTCGGCGCTTGCTTCCTTTGAATATTCAGATCTGGGCAGGCGGCGCGGGTATTTCAGTCGTTAGGAAAAAACCTAAAGGCGTGAAAATGATCTTCGATCTAAATGAAGCAGTTATTGCGCTGACTGAACCCCTTGAGCTTTGAAACACTGGCGCGCACTTTCCAAATCGAACAAGTTGTTAAAAGTTGGCAGTGGTAGTGTGCTGTAACGGGACGGTTGAACTTGAGGTCACGCTCTCTGGGGGGGGTAGAGTAATTCGAGGACTACAGCGTCCAGCAACGGGACGGTCAACCTGGATTGTTTGTGGTCAGTCCCTGGCCTCAAAGTGTCGGGTTGAACCGACAGTAAGTGGTTGGGGCAAGAGCAATTCGAGGTTCTCAGCGTCTAGCAACGGGTGGGTTGAACTTGAGGTCACGCTGATTGGGGGGGTGGATAGGGATGTCGAGGTGTCGTTTTACACGACACTTCATCAGCAGGCAGTTCTCTACTTGTCCTTCAAAAGGACATTGCTTGATCGTCCAGCGACGGGACGGTCAAATTTCAGGCAGGACTCCCGAATGCGATAGTCTGTTTAAGACTAATTCAAATGCTTAGAGAGAAACGCTTTAATGTCTTCAAAGCTTTGCGAATCAGCCTGTGAATTGAAGCGACTTAGAACGTAATTGCCGATAAATTTATTAAAGCCAGTGTTGTCAGGGCCCATTACATCAAATCCGTGATGTGCATTCGGATAGGTTTTTATAGTGTAGTTTTGATGACCAAGCGTGTGATACTCACATCTTCGAAATTGTGCAAGGTTGTCTTCTTCACCGTGCATTATCAAGATCGGCCTTCGAGGAGATCTAGGAAAGTAATTGCAAGCAGGATAAAGAGCAATAAAAAGATCTAGCTCTGCAAGCCCTTCATCACCTCTATAGCCACGATTGCATAAAACTTCTTCTAAAGCAAAGGCAGGAGACAACGATGAAGAAATTATTCACTAATGACTTTATTTTTGAAAAAGGCTTCTTGACTCCCGAAGTCTGTCAACGGTGGCAAGAAACCATTTTTGAAAATCCAAAGATTTTTGGACAAGGTGTTGAGCCTGAGTATGGCCAATTGGCAGCTTTTTACAGCATGCTCGAATTGGGCTTGAATGAAAGCTATTTCCGATTTGCAGCGCAACATAATAAATTCCTAGCTCAAAAATTTCCTGAAATCAAAAAAATAATTTCTTATGCTGGTAGCAAAATACTGACCCACTCTGGCTTAAAAGCTGACGCATTACCTATGGTTCCCAGAGACCGCAAATATTTTTTGGTAGCAGGTTTTAGTTTACAGCTGTCCAATTGGAAGCTCTACAACATCCATACCGACACTGAGGGCTTGATTCAATATCCCGAGAGTATTTTCAATCCAAATACGAGAGCATATTCCTGTGTAATCTCCGTCAAGAGAACAGCACAGAACGTTGAAAAGCGTGGTGGAGACCTAGACATCTGGCGTGAACGTTATCTAGCGCACGATTTAGATAAGTTCTATCAAACTGATGGTGTACAAGCGAGATCCAAGATCAATAGGGAAAAAATATCGTATGAAGAGGGCAATTTGATTTTGTTTGACAGTTTTATGCCTCATGTTGTCTTACCGTTCAAAGTCAAAAACAAACAAGACAGCAGGATATCAATGGTTGTGCACTTCAACTACCGTAAATGGACTGAACGAAATCCCTTTCCTCACCTTGAGTACTGGTACTGACAGTTTGGTTGCTTTTAAGCGGTTAAACTGGCATAAATTAAATCAAAAATAAAAATTACTTGTAAGGCGACTTGCGCATTTGGTTGTAAATTGAAACAAATGCATTGAGGCCAAATGAAAGAGGCTTTGACTTAGCTTCGTTTGTTAGCATGTTCATCAAAATTCCAATAGCTGATGGCGGCATACGTGATTCAATTTCTTGTGCGCCTATAAAACCCATAGACCATTCGCTAAAGCTGCGATGTGAAATTGTGTTTTGATGCACTTTATTCAGGGCCGTATGTCTAAGATCAGGGCTGATGAATTTATCATATATATTTTCAACCGACTTCTTTTCACCCTCTAAGATTTGAACAAATTCTCCTCGGTAATAAAGTAGCATCCCAGTAATTTCCTCTGCCATGTTACGGCGTCGTGCTGAAGCCAATATGTGATCTAAATCCATATTAGTTGGTTGGGATAATACTGATGCGCTGTTATATAAAAATTCTACTAACATTTCCAACCTCACGATCGCTCTTAAATTGGTAATATATTGAATTTGTCTGTGACAAAATAGATCGGACAAATGTTTATTTAGAGGTGTAACTGTTTAAGGTCTACAGCGTCCAGTAACTGGACGGTCAAGCTCACAGCTTTGTGACCGCACGCATCCTCTCCTGATGCCGATTCATTGCCAGCCTCTATTGCAGTTACCGCTTTTGCTGGGCTATGCCTTGGGCTTGATCAGCCAAAGAAAAAGCCCTGGTGTTTGAATCCACTCTTGAGACTTCGTCATAAATTTATTAAAAAAATTACTTAGTTACGTAACAATTTGCGGTCATCCTACGGAATCTAACCATAACCCCTCTTTTCTAAGGATTGCAATGAAACGTCGCCAATTTAATCTGAAAGCCATTACGCTCTTAACTTCTCTGACTTTACCTTTGCTGGCTTCACATGCAATGGCTCAACAGACTGTGTTGAGAGTGGGACTTGGCCCGCAACAGCCAACCGCCGCAGACACGCAACGTGTCTGGGAGCCTATCTACAAGGCGATTGCAGACAAAATTGGTGCCAAGCTTGAGTTGAGAGTGGCAAACGATTGGGCTGGTATTTCAACTGCCCTCGCCAACGAACAACTGGACGTCGCGCAGATGGGACCCTGGGGTTATGTTCTTGCGAACAGAAACGGCGGCGCGCGCATCATTAACACCATGTTGGTGAATGGCAAGCCCTTTTACAAAGCCATCATTGTTGGTCGCGCTGATTTAAAGGTTGCAGATTTTCCGAAAGGCGCCAAGGGCCTGTCGATGCAGATGCTAGACGTTGGCTCAACCTCTGGCTGGTTAGTTCCAACCTATATGTTGAAGCAAGCGGGTATCGACCCAAAAAGTTTCTTTGGCAAATACGCTGAAGGCGCTTCAGCCGCCGCCGCGCAGATGGCCACTATCAATGGTCAGGTGGACCTCGCAACCGGTTGGGATACCCACCGCAACATCATGATTCGAAACGGCACCATTAAAGAGACTGACAACAAAGTGGTTTGGGAATCAGACTCGTTGCCTAACGAAGTGGTTGCAGTGCGTAAAGGCATGAGTCCCGCAATGGCTAAGCGCATACAGGATGCGTTTGTGGCCATTACTACTGAGGCCATTGCGAAAGATCTTCCATACCCTTACACAGGGTATATCGCTGCTACTGACGAGCCCTATCAAATCTTAGTCAAGATGGGTCTTGAGCTAGGTGCTTTGAAGCCTTAATTTCTGAGCAATAAGTTCTGAGCGCACAAGCGCTCAGAACTTTTAAAGGAATTAAATTAAATTGTGAATGATCTAGAGCACGTGTCGAAAACTCCGTACCTGAATCAATCAGGTCATTACGTCGAGCCGAAGACAAATTGGCTCTCAAGAAAATCACTCACGCTTGTTTTTACGCTGCTGACCATACTTGTTTTTTTTGTTGTGTCTTGGCGTTTAAGCGAAGTCGATCCGATACGTTTGATTGAAGGGCTGCCTAGATTATTTCGGTGGGCTTCAAAAGCCTGGCCGCCCCAAACAAATGAGATCGGCATCATGTTTTACCGGGCAGGTGAAACAGTAGCCATCGCAACAGTTGCCACCACACTCGCCACACTCATCGCCTTTCCTTTAAGTATTCTAGTTTCTAAAAACATTACGCCTTATCCCTTGATTGGTCTGCCTTTCCGGCTAGCCATCAACACATTTCGAGGTGTCGACACAGTTGTTTTTTCGTTGCTGTTTGTTGCCGCGGTTGGACTAGGGCCGTTTGCCGGCGTTCTAGGTATGCTAATTCACTCGGTCGGTGTGATCGCCAAGCTTAATAGCGAGGCCATCGAGACAATACCAAGTGCCCCCTTGGATGCTACAGCGATGACGGGCGCTAAAAAAAGTAGTGTCATCGTCTGGGGTCTCATCCCCTCTGTTTTTCCAAATCTTTCTTCAGTGTCGCTTTACGTTTGGGAAGCCAATGTCCGCACTTCGACCATTCTTGGGATTGTGGGTGCGGGGGGCATAGGCATTGAGATTAAAGCGGCCATCGATCTGCTAGATTTTTCAAGGCTGTTTACGTTAACTGCCATCGTGTTGTTGATGGTAACGATCATTGATCAGATCAGCGCTTACATCCGAGGAAAGTTAGTGTGAAGGCTGAGCAGTCAACTTTATCTCTCGTCAACGTCAGTAAAGCTTATGGCACTCAAAAAGCCATTCGCGACATTAATTTGCATGTGAACCCGGGCGAGTTTGTTGTGTTGCTTGGTCCTAGCGGAGCGGGTAAGTCAACAATATTTAAGTGTATTAGTCAGCTGGTTCGACCAGACTCGGGTGAGGTTTGGCTTGATAGCCAACAGATCAATCATTTGCGAGGCAACGCCTTGCGCCTTCAACGAAGAAGAATCGGCTTGATCTTTCAACAGTTCAATCTTGTTTCGCGTTTGAGCGCTTTACAAAATGTATTGCTAGGGCGGCTTGGCCATATGCAGACTTGGAAGGCTAACCTTGGTTTGTTTAGCCACGCAGACCGACAGCTATGCCTCAGATCACTTGATCGCGTCGGTATGCTAGACAAAGCGTACCAACGTGCAGATACCTTATCTGGCGGCCAGCAACAACGTGTTGCGATTGCCAGAGTCATGGCACAAGAGAGCAATTTAATTCTGGCCGATGAGCCTGTCGCCAGCCTTGACCCAGTGACCTCCAGACAAGTGTTGAGTCAACTCAAAGACATTGCAGCTGAAAGCAACATGGCTATTTTATGTAGCTTGCATCAAACAGACTTGGCGCTTGAGTTTGCGGATCGCATTATTGCAGTGAGCAACGGCTTCGTCACACTCAATAAATACGTACGCGATGTGCAAGAAAATGAGTTGGAAAGTGTCTATACGCACATGCAGGGCATCTTCCAGCTGACCTAGTTCAGCGGAGGCCTTGGAGTGTGCTGCCCGGGCTGCTTTGTTGCTCTCTCCGGGTATGGTGTTCGCTTGGGCTATCCGCCGCCTTCCTGCAGCAGTTTTGGGGACGGTCATGTCAGCCAAAGAAAAAGCCCTGGTGTTCGAAGCCAGGGCTTGCTTGAGGTGTGCAGCCTTATGCGCCTGCGCTGCGCTTGAAGCTGGCCCGTACGCTGCCAGCGGTTGTGGCCAATTGCTCATCCAGCTCACCTGCGTCAATGGCTGTTTTGATCAGTTCCAGGGTGGGTATCAACTGCGCGGGGCTTGCAATCTCAACTGCAAACTTGCCTCGGGCTAAGCGGTACGTCAAACAGGGGCAGGTTCAGTCAGGACAAAATTGCAAGCGTCCGTTTTTTCTGACCCACCATTTGCCTCAATCTATAGTGAAAACATCAATACATACTGGGTGCTGAGAATCCACGTGATCTGATTTCATCAAAAACCGATGCGTTTGTCCCGGTGAGTCCATCCAAACTGTTTGTAACAGCCGCACCTTCTCCTGCTGCCAAGCTACCAGATGCATCAACATCAAAATTCATAGCGCCAGTTGAGTTGCAATTGTTGGTTGGTGCAAATCGAATTTTGCTGTCAGTGGCTAAATTGGTTGGGAATGACCAATCGGTAGCTGTAGATGTCAAAGATAAAAGCTGACTTTGAAATCTTTTATGTCCAACGGTCTTGTTATTACCTGGACCAGCCCAGTTGCAAATCAACTCGCCCAGTTGACTTTGATTAGAAGTTGCCGCCATATTTGGTGCAAAACCAAAAAATGCCTTCAACGTGCGGGCTTCCGAACTGCTGTTGTAAGCACTGTTGACTGCAAACATGCGTGAATTGGAATCGCCAATACCTGCTTGCCATGCGAACAAATAATTACCAGCACCGGTATCGGGGTTGAACGAAGCTGCAAATCGCTTGAATCCGCCACCATCCTGATGCCAACCTTTGCTATCTGTGTTTGTAGTTTTGGTGTTGTCTAGTTCCTTATTCGAATCAACCGACACCCATGATGAAAAGTCTGTAACCAAGTCAGAAGATGCTGTGATGCAGTAGGGTGCTTCTCGCGCAGAAAAATCAAGCTGTGTAGAACTTGATTTGTTGTATCGCATAGTTCCAACAACTGCCAACTTTTTCGATGTGGCGCACTGAGCTGTAGCTTGAGTGTTGGCACTCAATTCGGAGGTTGCGTATTGCAGCAAACCTGTGTAGCCCGAAGTGGTTTTTTGATGTGTCAAGTTGACCAACAACCACATTTCATTTGGCGCTTTTGTAAACTTTACCCGCCACTGGTAAGTAAAGCTGTCAGAACCATTGTTGGTAATTCCTGCCAAGGTGACATCAGCTGTTGTGCCTGAGGGAAGAATTCCATTGATAAAAGATTGAAATGATGTTGTCAGTGAGCTGCTGGAATTGGTAGTGGGCAGTCCCGAACCGCTAACAGCCAAGGCAACCATTCGAGCACCCAGCATCAAGCTGGCATTGGCGCGCGACTTGATGGGATCCATCAGCGCGTTCAGCTGAGCTGCAGCGCAGGGTGTACCTGTGGTTTGGTCGCCATTACGGTCAAGCCACATACCCACATCACCTCCAGGAAGAACTGCAGGGGTGGCGTCAGTACCATTGTTATGCTGAACGTAGGCTACCTGCGGTCCATAGCATGGCGCTGCAGTGTAAGACTTGAAAAAACCATTCAAAGGCAATGTCGTCGCATCTGGCGTTGATTGTCCCAGCACCACTTTTTGGATATAAGTTGATACATTTTGACTTTCCAAAACTTTTGTTGGTGCTGCGTATGCCGTTGCAATGGGGATGAAAGGATTCAATACCAGAGCTAATTGATGGGCATCACCCTTATTCACTGCCTCTAGAAGATGTTCCCACCAATCTCCAACACGTTGTTTGAATGGAAGATCAAGTTTTGCAACTACGGAAGAGCTACTGCTGACAACTGCTGTTGGTGAAGCCACGGCAAGACCTGTGGGGTATGCATCAGTTGCAGAAACAGAAGATGTTGTGGAACTTCCACCACCCCCCCCAGAAGATGTTGTGGAACTTCCACCACCCCCCCCGCATGCGACCAGAAAAACAAGTGATGCCAGTGAAATGGCGGGAAACTTGAAACTCATCATTCATTCTCCGAAAACAAACAAAGAATAATTAAAACTATAAAAATATGATTTATCAATTCAATTAGGAAAAACCCTAAATCTCAAGCATTAGATGCCATATGTAGATTTCGACTATTTGGATAGGATGAGATTCAACCTTAACTCCCACATTCAAGGCAAAACATATGCATGGGTCAACCACTGTGAGCCTGCCGCGCCGTGTGGTCAGAGTGGTCACATTTGATTGTTGGTAGGTGTCGTTTCTCACGACACTCCAACATCATCCGATGGATGACGTTCACTAACGTTACGGTTGATCAGATGTCAGTTCAACCGACACCTAATTTTTACCACAAAAGAATCAGCAGGGTCACTCACAGTTCGCTTGCCGCGCCGTTGGGGCAGGGTTGGGATGGAGGAGGGTCGAGGGGTGGTGACAAACCATTTCTACTATGCCTGTCGTGACCATAGATCAGTTTTCGCTGCCGCAGCTGTATTGGGGAGCAAATGCACCGCTTTTCGGCGCGATAGACGCATTTGGCTGTCCTTCCAACGGACATTTACTTGAGCGTCCCGTAACTGGACGGTCAGCCTGACTTGATTATGTTCACCCCCTGGCCTCAAAGTGTCGGGTTAAACCGACAGGTATGTATAAGGGGTAGATGAAATCCAGGACTACAGCGTCCAGCAACGGGACGGACAGCGAGGCCAGTTCATGTTCACCCCCTAGTCACAAAGTGTCTGGTTGAACCGACGGTTATATGAAGGGGTGTAACTGTTTAAGGTCCACAGCGTCCAGCAGCGGGTGAGTTGAACTTGAGGTCACGCTGTCTGGGGGGGTAAGGTGAGGCTAAAGTGCTTGAGTCGCCCAAACATCGAAACAGAAGTGACTGTAGTTTAGGATTCGTCCGATTTCACACAGTTGGACGGCGCTACTTCAACGGCAAACAGAGAGTCGATGATTGGGATGAAGGTTTCAATCGGTTCGCATGGATAATTAGGGTCGCAAGTGCTTTGGTCATAGAGTTTGACAAATTCAGCGGTCCAATCAAAGTAAGGATGGCCACGCCATATTTCACGTTCATGTCGATTGATGCCGGGCAAGTGAAGCGCATGAAAATTTTGAAACACAGCATGGTTTTTCAGCATCCAATGATTACGTTCGGAAATATGCGGACCTAACAGGGCAGCAGCAAATTCACCGTGGTTGCTGTAAGAGGTGATGTAACCAACATCATGAAAGAGGGCCACGACTACATCTTCTTGCGACAAACCGTCTCGCAGCGCCATGGTCGCAGACTGTAGGGCATGCCTGTACATATTGACGCGGTATCCAAAAGAAGCGTCATGGGCGCTGACTTTCAGTAAACGAAGCAGGTGTTCTGCCTTGACTTGCGAAATGAATTTCTTTCGTTGCGCCTCCAGTGTTAGCCAGTCGGCCGAAGTGAACTCCTCAATGCTTTGCTTTTCCACGAATACCCAGTCGGGATGACCGAGGAGTGAATAGTTGTCATTCAAGATACTCATGTTGGGCAGATATGAGAAAGTCCGAAGTTAGAAATTCATAATATCGTAACAGTTGTAAGTTTGGCAAAGAAAAACTGGCTTGGCTACATTGGATACGGCAACAAACTCACTCCAGCGTGATTGGCGTTGATTTGGGTGCGGTGAAGGTGTCGTTTCTCACGACACATGAGGGTCCAGCAACGGGACAGTCGACCTGGATTGCGTGTGTTCAGCCCCTGGCCTCAAAGTGTCGGGTTGAACCGACAGGTATGTGTAGGTGCGTAACTGTTTAAGGTCCACAGCGTCCAGCAACGGGACGATTGTTAATTTCAGGCGGACTAGGCGCGGGGCGTGTCCTAGATTTTGTGTAAACGGTCTAATGGCAGGAAACTGCCAAAGTTCTCAAAGGAAGAGAAATGACCGTAAGCAACGAACTGATAGACCGCCTGTTGGCGGATTACAAAAAACCTGAAGACCTCATTGGAGAAAACGGGCTTCTCAAGCAATTGACTAAACGATTGGTTGAGCGTGCCCTTGAAGCTGAGATGGCTGAG
>Ga0209400_1002801_pt1 | contig 13022 bp, 8 predicted proteins | sample M_130807_EF_Meta_FD_187313 | JGI IMG/M metagenome (GOLD analysis project Ga0209400, IMG submission 187313) | Freshwater microbial communities from Lake Montjoie, Canada to study carbon cycling - M_130807_EF_MetaG (SPAdes) (version 2) | ecosystem: Environmental > Aquatic > Freshwater > Lake... | reverse complement strand
TCTTTGGAAGTAGTAGCTCGGCGGGATCAAGCGGGCGCACCCTCTACAACAACGTCACGCTGAACGGCAATGTTCAATATGGCATGACCTCGTGGGGCACAACCAATGCCAAAATGAATAGTGGGAATGATTTGCTGTTTGTCTCAACCAATGCTGGTGGGACTACAACCCTAGAGGGTAATTCTACAATCAGCACTTATGGGTATGTCAATTGGGAGCAATCGATGAGTGGTAACTATCGACTAACCAAAGACGGAGTAGGAGCATCTTCTTTGTCGAACAATTACCTTAGTTTGCGCGGTTCGAACAATATCTCTGGGGTGACTGTGAATTCTGGTTTATTGGGTTACAAAAATCGTAATGCTCTGGGTACGGGGACCCTTATTTTGGCTGATGGGGTGACCATAGGGCAGGATGGTTCCGTTAATAACACTCCGACTACCGACATCATAGCGGACCGGACGGTTGCTAATAATATTAGCATGTTGGGGAATGCCACTTTTGGTTTAGGCGGAACGGCAGCCTATTTTTCAGGCAGTCTAGATCTGAATAATGGGAACCGAACACTTACTCTTCAAAATTCGCTAAATCTTTATGGATCGATTACGAACGGTGGTTTGGTAGTTGATCGCCTAGGCACTGATCTAACCAGCAGCAAGACTTTGTATCTATATGGTGCAAGCAGCTATGAAAATGGCACCACTATGAATGGGGTCGTGGGTAGGACAAACAATTCTCTCTTGGGATTAGGAAACGACAATGCGCTGGGAACCGGAAGCTTAACCTTCGCTGGTTCGAGCGGGGCTGCTGGGGTGACGAACGTTTTGCGCGGTATAACACAAAGCACAGGGGACCAAAACCGTACGATTGGCAACGCCATTGCCATTAACAGTGGGGTCAACGTTACTGTGGATACCATAACGAATCTCGTGACTTATTCGTCCGGCTCTGCAGTGACTAACGCTGTTTCTGTAAATATGGTGCTGAATGGAAACATTTCAGGAGCTGGTTCATTGACAAAAACAAACGCAAACACCTTGACCTTGGGTGGTGCAAACACTTACTCAGGAGGAACCACGGTATCTGGCGGAACTTTGATCGGCACAACGGCTAGCTTGCAAGGGACGATCACGAACAACGCAGCGGTAACCTTTAATCAGTCGTCGAGTGGTTCTTATAATGGAGTCATCAGCGGGACGGGCTTATTGAGCAAAACAGGCGCTGGGACAGTAACCTTGACCAGAACTAATACCTATTCGGGAGCAACCACTTTAACTCAGGGATCACTACTTGTAGATACAACTGGGTCCATTGCGTCGAGCTCGGCCACGGTGAATGGTGGATTACTCAATGTGAATGGTACCGCTGGGGCAGTCACAGTGAACAACGGAGGTAGTTTGGGTGGGTCGGGAACGGTGGGGGCGTTAAGTTTGAATAACGGTGGCTCGCTGAATCCTGGCAATAGCCCTGGAACCCTGACTGCGGCCCAAGCAATCGTTATGGGGGGCTCCACCTACAACTGGCAGATCTCGAATAGTGGTGCGGGATCAACGGCAGGGACAGATTGGGATCTCTTCAGCGTGAGTGGTCTACTGAATATGAGCAATGTCACGGATGCGAATAAGTGGAATTTGGTGGTAACAGCTGACGGTGCGTTCACGGGATGGACCGATACAAACGAGTACAGCTATGTGTTTGCACAGGCAGCCAGCGTATCTGGGTTTAGTACGACTGTGGGAACTGATGTTACCAGCCTGTTCAATATTACCTCCAATGGGATCACCTCACTGCCTAACTCTTCTTACAACGCAAACGGCGAATTCAAGGTCGTGGTGGGAAATGTGAATGGTCTTACCACCCTCAACTTGATGGCCGTTCCTGAGCCTTCCACGGGTTCTATGTTGACCTTGGGAATAGCTGGGCTCGTTGCTACCCGTCTTTTACGCCGCAAGACCAGTTAATTTTCGCTAAGGCGGCGGGGTTTGAATTTGTGGGTTAGCCCGCAAATGTTAACGTTCACTTTGTGAACCGAAGTTTCTCCCTACATCTTCTGCTCGGTTTTCTTCTGACAGGTTTCGGATGGGCAGAGACAAATATTCCTAGCCCTGTTCTCCCGCAAGATACGAATGAGGTCACTCCACTGAACCTGCCGGGTTCGGAACCCTTTGTTTTCAAAAAGGTGGGGGATATTGAGTTACGGCTTCATGTGGTCAAACCGAAGGATTGGAAACCAAGCGACAAGAGAACCTGTCTGGTCACCTTTTTCGGGGGAGGGTGGACCAGTGGGACACCGGCTAGGAGTATTACCTATGCGAAATGGGCGGCGAAATACGGAATGGTGGGAGTAGCTCCCGACTATCGGACCCGCAAACGCTTTGATGCCAAGCCGGAGGATTGTGTGTCGGACGGGCGTGCGGCGGTGCGTTGGATTCAGGATCACGCGGCAGAGTTGGGCGTCGATCCGGCGAAGATTGTGGTACAGGGCTCTTCAGCGGGAGGTCATGTGGCGGCTTGGACAGCGATTCCGGATCCCGTGACGCCTGAGACTGCTTCCGATCCGGTGCCGAACCCGGCTCCGATGGGGATGATTCTTCTCTGGCCGGTGACAGATACTGGAACGAACGGGTATGGGGGGCCAAAACGTTTTGGGAATGATGAAGCCCGGGCGAACAACCTTTCGGTGACAGGTCGGATGCCTCCCAAGATACCGCCCACCCTGGTGTTTCATGGAACGGCGGACAAGACGGTGAAGTTCGAGAACTCGCAGTCTTTTACGGATAAAATGAAAGCCAATGGGAATTCGTGTGAGTTGATTGTTTTTCCCGATGCCCCGCACTCACCTCAGTCGAGCAAGGAAGGGGAAAAGGGGGAAATCGTAAAAGCCAAGATCGAGGAGGAGAGCCTGAAGTTTCTGGAAAAGCTGGGATTGGTGAGTCCAGAGCAAGCATCGGCAGGTGCGAAGACGGTAGACGAGAAAGACGGGGAGTAATTTTGACGAGATTGCTTTGCTTTGTCGGTTTGTGGGGGCTCTGCCTGAACCTTCAGGCGGCAGAAAAATTTCTTCTAATGCAGGAAGCCCGCTTGGGACAGTTGAAATCGGCTTATTCGGGGAAGGAGGAACCCAGCATTCCGCCCGAAGCGAAGGGGATGGCGACAAAGATCGTGAAGGAGGCGGACAAGAGGGTGGGAAAGCCTGTGATCACGATCACGGAGAATGAAAACCTGCAGGCGAGCAAGGATCCGCACGACTATTTTAGCATCGGACGGTATTTCTGGCCCGATCCTAGCAAGTCGGACGGGTTGCCTTGGATCAATCGAGACGGGGAGACCAATCCAGATGCGGTGAAGGCATCGGATGAGAAGAAGTTGGGGGAGATGATCCATGCGGTCGAGTATCTCTCCTTGGCTTATTACCTGACGGGGCAGGAGAAGTACGGAGCTGAGGCAGCTCGATATTTGAGGGGGTTCTTTCTAGATGCGGAAACCAAGATGAATCCTCATCTAAACTACGGTCAAAGTGTTCCAGGGCAGAAGACAGGAAGGGGGAGCGGTCTGATCGATACGAGGGGGTTTATGATCCTGCCCGATGTGCTGAAGTTGCTGAAAAATTGCCCCACTTGGACGGTGAAAGACCGGGAGGAAATGAAGGCTTGGTGGATTCAATACGGGGAGTGGATGCAAACCAGTAAGATTGGTTTGGACGAGAAAAAAACGACAAACAATCACGGGGCGGCTTATGACGTGCAGCTGAGCGCAGTGCTGGTCATGGCCGAGAAAGAGGATGAGGCGAAGAAAGTACTGGGAGAGTCATTGCCTGCCCGGTTGGACGCTCATATCACTCCAGAGGGGAAGCAACCCCGGGAGCTGGCACGGACGAAAAGCTGGTCGTACAGCTGCTTTAATCTGAAGAATATTTGCAAGGGGGCGGTGATGGCCCGGTCGTTGGGCATCGATCTTTGGAGTCATGAAAGAGAAGGGGCAAGGGGGAGTTTGAGGAAGGCGATGCTTTATCTTGTTCCTTTTTTAAAAAATCCCGAGGAGTGGTCGGAAAAGCAGATCACAAAGTTTGATTCTAAGGAGGCTCGTGTTTGGTTGAATAATGGGGCGGTGGTGTATGAGGATGAGGCGATTCGAAGCGCCCAGAAAGAGTTTGCTCCGATGGAGAAAGCCGATGTGACGGATTGGATTTCGACTCCGATTCAGAAATGAGGTGTCTCGCACGTCTCTTTCGCAGTAATCTTTCTTTTACGATGAAATCTTCTCTCTCTTGGGGTGGATGGTTGACCCTCGTTCTTGGAGTGTGTTCCGTTGGATGGGGTGAAGCGAAAGAGTCCGCTCATTGGAAAAGTTTTCAGTCGGCCACGGATCGTTCTCCAGCGGAGATCCTGACCGACTACTCTTACGCTGGGTATGAGCATGGGGAGAAGGGGATTCCCGATGTGCAGGGGCCTGTCTTTAAGGTGACCGATTACGGTGCGAAAGCGGACGATGCGATTTCGGACGAGGACGCGATCCGCAAGGCGGTGGCGGCGGCTGAAAATGCGGGTGGAGGAGTAGTGCTCTTTCCAGCGGGAAAATATCTGATTTGGGCGGATCGAAATAAAGCGGATGTGATTCGGATTTCGAAATCGGGCGTGGTGATCCGGGGAGCTGGATGTGGAAAGGGTGGGACGGTTATTCGGGCGGTTCATTCCGGTTACCGGACGGGGCCTTACGCCGTACCGAAGGGAACAAAAGACGCGAACGGGAAGGATGACTGGTCGAGGATCCCCTACTTCTTCATGTTTGAAGGGACCGAGGGAGGAAAGAAGGAGGCTGGAAAATCCACGTTGGTTACAGGTGCGGTGAAACGCGGAAGTTTTTCCGTTCCAGTCAAATCGACCGAGGGTTTAAAGTCGGGGGATTGGGTTGTGGTGAAGGCGGGTACACCGAAGTTGGATGCGGAGTTGATGGCGGGGTTGCAACCCGATCCGACGTGGACCCGAATCATCAAGGATGGATCGAGTATTAGCGAACTGCATCAGGTGAAGGAAGTGCAGGAGAGTAGTTTGATTTTGAAAGAGCCTGTACTGGTTAATTTAGGTGAGGATTTCGAGGCAAAGATATCTCCCGTGACGCTGATCGAGCAGGTGGGTGTGGAGGATATGGCGTTACAGGGAGGATGGAGAGGGGCTTTTGTGCATCACCGGTCGGCCTTGGATGACGAGGGGTGGGATGGGATCCAGTTCAAGGGAGTGGCGAATGGTTGGGTTCGAAGATGTTCGTTTCTGAATGTGAACACTGGGGTGTATCTGAGGGATTCGGTCCTCTGTTCGGTTTTAGAGAATCGTTTTGTGGGAAATATGGGGCACTACGATGTGGCCATTCGTTCGAACTGCTCCTTCAACATGATGGGGTTGACGGAGGAGACCACGGCGCCCCAACACGGGGCATCGACGGGGAACCGTTCGGCCGGAACGGTCGTTTGGCGCTGGTTGATGAGCAAAGCCTCCACGGTCGATTCCCACGGGAATGGTCCGTATGCGACGCTGATCGACAGGGTGGATGGCGGGACGATGACGCGGAGCGGAGGTCCGGCACCTTCTTTTCCGAATCATCTTCGGTGGATGATATTTTGGAACTTTTTCTATGACAGCGAGGATGAGCAGCCAATCAACTTTTGGAACTATGAGAAGGGTAAGGAAGCGAAATTTGTGAAGCCGCTGTTTGTGGGACTGCACGGCAAGCCGGTGAAGCTGAAAGAGGATTCCGTGGAGGCGAATGAGTGTCCCGGTGCTTCGGTGACTCCGGAGTCGTTGTATGAGGCTCAGCTTGAGTTGCGGCTCGGAAAACTACCGGATTGGGTGGGGTCGGCACGGAAGGAGTGGGAGAAGGTGAAGGCCGTGGAGTTGCCGCCATACGCAGCAACGGACATCGAGAAGCAGGATTTGCATGAAGAGGAGTTTACCTTGGCGGAGATGCTGAAAGATTGGCAGGCGCAGATGGCGAATCAGGAGTTGGGTTGGGCGGTGCCGATCGAGCTTCCGGCGTCTGTTCCAGAAGTGAAATGGAAAAGGGATTACGTTCTTTTGCGGACGGTTTTGCAGGCGATGGCGACCTATGCGAATCCAGTTGGCAAGAAGGATGCACCTGTGCCAGCGATGAAGGTGAATGTGGAGGTCAGGTCGGGTGAAGTTGTCTTCCAGATGCCAATGCAGTCGGATGCCAAGGCGCAGAAAAAGAATCAGGACGCATTGCGGGTGGCTAAGGAGTTGGCTCCGGCCTGCCAAGGAGTGCTGGTGGCCGATCCGACCAGTTTGAAGTTAACCCTGAAGAGGTGAGGAGTTTTGGATTCGGTAGGGACGGCTATCCTTAGCCGTCCATGTGGGGTGTTGAATGAGCGAGGTTCAATGTAAAGCATGGATGCGTAGGGGTACGCGTCCCTACCGGTGATTAGAAACATGAACATGGTAGGGACGGCTATCCTTAGCCGTCCATGTGGGGTGTTGAATGAGCGAGGTTCAATGTACAACATGGATGCGTAGGGGTACGCGTCCCTACGGGTGATTAGAAACATGAACATGGTAGGGACGGCTATCCTTAGCCGTCCATGTGGGGTGTTGAATGAGCGAGGTTCAATGTACAACATGGACGCGTAGGGGTACGCGTGCCTACCAGTGATTTAATCTAGTTAGAGTATTAAACCGACGGCAGGATGGGATGTTGGACTGTCCAGAGTTCGCCTTTTTGATTTTTAAGGGACCAGCTGCCGGCTTTGGTTCCGCTTAATTCCCAGCGGCCCAGGGGGGTGGAGGCTGGAGCGACGGCGTGGAGTGCGGCTAGCCAGCCATCCCCAGAGAGAGAATCTGTCTCCAGAAAGAGGGTGACGCTGTTGCCAGCGTAGATATGGGTGCGCGGCTCTTTTTCTGAGATGGTCCTACGAGACCCGGCCTTGGCAAAACCTTGTAGGGATTGCAGGACAACATGATGGGTGGAGTTTTTCCAAGACAGGGTGGGGAAAGAAGATTTTTCCTTCAAATCCTCTGTATCCTTTGCGGAAAGGCTCTGGCCCCCAAGCAGGAGCCGGCATTTTTTTCCGATCTTGTAGTGGTGGAGGTGGAGTTGCCACGGACCGTTCCACCAGAGATGGGTTTCGATCTCCACAGAGTCTCCGAGTGGGTAGGAGCAGGCGAGGTGCTCTTTTTCGACGGCGAGGGAGCGGGTCTGCTGTCGGCCGTGCAGGGAACCATCTTCCATTTGGGCTGTGAGAGAGGAGTCGATCGGATAAAGGCCGTCGGGAAGTTGGACGTCGAATCCGACGCCGGTCCGGTAGGAGAGTTTCCCCCACTTGTAGGGGCCGAAGACGGTGTTGGATTTGGAGATGGCGGTGCCGGCGTTGAGGAGTTCGATTTCTCCTTGGACCGAGCGAACGACCAGTTCGGCTTTGGGAAGTGGTTTGGAAAAGTCGGAGCTCTCGGAAGGAAGGGGCTGTTCCGGTTCCTGCCAGAAGGGGGAGGAGGGAGGTAGAAGTAGGGCGGAGAGGCCCTTGGCGGCCCAGTATGGGGATCCTCCGCAGGAGTAGCGTTCGGTCAGAGGAATAAATTCATCAATCCAGCCCAGGCTGAGGAGACCTTGAGACTGTTGGATGGGATGGCTCCAGAAGAAGTGGAGATTTTTTGAGGAGATCCGTCTGGCTTGGCCATGGGCAAGTGGAGAGCATTCGCACAGTTCGGCGAGGGCAAAGGGAGCGACGGCGTTGAACCGGTAGGTGAGAGAGCGGCCGAAGGGAACGTTTTCTCCCGATGCGGCAAAGAAGTGGGAGTAGTCGGGGAGGAACTCGCGGGTGAAGTTTTGCCAGCGTTTAGTGCGGGTGGGATCATTTTGGCCGAAGAGTCGGCCCCACCAGAGCCCATAGTAGTGGAAGGCGTAGGCGTTGTAGTAGTCGACCGTCTGGTTGGATCCGTCGCGAAACCAGCCGTTGCCGATGGCCATCTTTTCGAGTGTGTCGAGCCATTGGCTGGTCTGAGGGGCATCGGTTTTTTGACCAAAGCCTTCCTTCTCCAAGAAGGAGAGAGTGAGGACGCCGAAGAAGAGATGATTGTTGAGGTGAAGTTTGGTTCCGCGAACGGAGGCGAACCATTGAGCGACCTGCTCTTTTTCTTTCTTAGAGAGCGGAGCCCAAAGGAACTCGTGGGCGATTTCGAGAGCCAACACCAGGGCGGCCATTTCAACGGTGTGCTGGTGGTTGTCCTGGGTTGGGCCCCAGTATTCCGAGGAGGAGGGGTCGGTTCCGAGGAGGAGGCCTTGGCGGAACCAATCGGCAATCGTTTTACGCGAAAGGGATTCGGGTGCAGTGGCGGGAAAGGTAGTGGGGATGGCTTGGAGCCAGTGGGCGGCCCAGAGGCAGGGGCGGGAGAAGGATTCGAGTCGATCGGCCTGGGCTCCGTGGCTGCTTGGTTTTCCGAGTATGGGCAGGTCCGCCTTGCCCGGTTTCATCAGTTTGGAAAGAGGGCGAAGGCCCTCTTCGGCCACGCGGAGCCAGTCGAAATATCCCCAAGATGGATCTGGGGATGTTTCGGATTTTTTTACCACCACTTCTCCTTTTGGCAGGCGGAGAGGGCGTCCTGAATCGGAGTGAGGTAGGGATGCCACATTTTTTCCCATTCGAGCGAGACGGCTCCGTGAAAATTGTCCTTTTGCAGGAGGTCGAGAACTTGGCGGGCGGGCATTTCGCCAGTTCCGGGCAGGACGTAGGTGTAGGGGTGGCGAGCGGAAGGTTTGAGAATGCTGTCCTTGATGTGGACGTGGCGGGTGTGGGGCTTGAGATGTTTCCAACTATCGGCGGGGGTTTCGCCGGCAAGGCGCCAAGTGTGATGGGAGTCCCAGATGACGGGGTGGGTCCGACCGAGGAGTTCGAAAAGTTTGAGGAGGGGAGGTGTGGCGGAGAAAGCATCGTGGGTTTCGATGAGGATTTCTACCTGCCACTTGTTTTTCTTTTTCTGTTCCTGCCACCAGTTGAGGAGTTCGACGGCTTGCTGGTAGTTTTCGTCTGTGAGAGGGGTGCCCCAAGTGCCGCCACCAAAGATGCGAAGGTAAGGAGTGCCGATCTGCTCGGCCAGTTGGGCAAAGGAGAGGAGGGTGGCGCGGCCGGCTTCGGTGTCACCGACCAGTTTGAAGGAGGTGCCGAGAACGCGGGCGGGGTGGCGGGCGAGAGATTGGCGGACTGCGGGGAGGCCGTCGGGTTGTTCGGGGAGATAGGTGGGGAGGTCGATCCGGTTTTCGAGAGAGCGGAGTTCGAGGCAGTCGATCGAGAACTGGTCGGCGAGGGAGAGGACTTGGGGGAGGGTAAGTTCTGTGCACCCCATCGTGGAGAAACAGGTGAGGAAGGAGCGGGTGGGATTACGTGGCGCGGTCATAGACATCGAGGGTGATCACGGATTCGAGGGGTTTTCCCTGGAGGAAGCGTTGAAGATTCTCGATGGCGAAGGAGGCAGTGTCCTGGCGGCGGTCTTTGGTGGGACCTGCGATGTGGGGGAGGAGGGCGACATTGGGCAGGCCACGAAGGGGGGAGTCTTTGGGGAGGGGTTCGATTTCGTAGACATCGAGGCCGATTTGGAGGTCGGCTGCGCGATCACGGGCAACACGGATGAGGGCGGCTTCGTCCACCACGGCGCCCCGACCGATGTTGATGAAGGTGCCACCCGGTCGGATCGAGCGGAGGAGCTTTTCGGTCACGATGTGGTGGTTCTTTTCGGTGTAGGGGGCGAGTTCGACGACGATATCATGCTGGGAAAAGAGGTGTTCGAGGGAGGTGGAGCGGGTGACGCCATATTTCTGGAAGACGGCGTCCGGGACACTGGGGGAAAAAGCCGAGATCGAGACATCGAAAGGGCGGAGGAGGGGGATCATTTCCTGGGCGATGGCACCGAAGCCGTGTAGTCCGATGCTTCGGCAGAAGAGGCTCTGGGTGACGGTTTTCATGCCGTCTTTCCAGCCACCGTCGCGGTGCATGGCGACGTTCCAGTAGGCGGAACGGCGCATTGCGGTGAGGATGAGCAGGAGACCACATTCCGAGATGGTGCGGCTGATGGCGTTCCCCCAGTTGGTGACGAGGAGGCCATTTTCGATGAGTTTGCGTGGGACGAGTTTTTTCACGCTACCGGCGAGGTAAGCCACATAGCGGAGTTGGCCAGGTTTGCCGACGGGAAGGTCGTCGGGAAGCGGAGGGCAACCCCAAGCGCAAAGAAGGGCTTCGGGTCGATGTTTTTCGAGAACCGACTTCCAAGATGCTGGATCGGCAAGGGGGATTGAAACGGGGACCTGGCGGAGCGGGAGCGAGTCCAACCTGGTTTGGACAGACGAGGGAAGGAAGTCTTTACCCTCTTCCGAGGTCAGGGGAATCAAGAGAACAGGCGAGGACATGAAAGGATCTTACAAATTCCTTTTTGGAAATCACGAGAAACTCTCGCATTCGGACGCCACCTCGGTGGGTACTGTTTCGAGAGGTAGCAGAGAAAAAGAGTTAACTCGTTAACAAACCTTTCTTTTGCAGGCGCGTCGTGAGAAACTTTGGGATGCATAAAATCATAACGAAATTATTCCTTGGGATGGTTCTTTTGGGTGAATTCGGATTCTCTGCCACGAATAAACCGAATGTTCTTTTTATTGCCGTGGATGATTTGAAGCCGGTGTTGGGTTGTTATGGGGACAAGATCGCCAAAACACCGAATATGGACAAGTTGGCTGCCCGCGGGACGCTTTTTGAAAAAGCGTATGTGAATCAGGCGGTGTGTGCGCCGTCACGAAACTCTTTAATGCTAGGCATCCGTCCTCAAACGATGGGTCTCTATGACTTGAAGACCTATTTCCGTGATATCCCCGTTTATTCGAACGTGGTCAGCATGGGTCAGACCTTTATGAAGAATGGTTATGAAGCTCAATCCCTGGGGAAAATTTACCACGCGAGCTTGAACGATAAGGCTTCTTGGTCGGTTCCGAGTTGGGAAGCTAAAGGAGAGACGTACGCCATCGAGGAAAACCGCGCTCCCATGGGAGATAAAAAAGGAACCACGACTGAGGCCGGGGAAGTTGAAGACAATTATTATGCCGACGGAAAGATTGCGGATGAAGCCGTGGTGCGCCTGAAACAGTTCAAGGCCAAGCCTGACCAACCTTTTTTGCTGATGGTGGGCTTTCATAAGCCTCATCTTCCGTTCGTGGCTCCCAAGAAGTACTGGGATCAGTTTAAGCCCGAGCAGTTTTCTTTGCCGGAGTTTCGTACGGCTCCTGAGGGATCGCCCGCCTATGCCCTCGGCGAATCGGGAGAGATCTTGCAGTATCAGAAGTTGCCCGTGGACAAGTTACCTTTCCCGGATGATTTCGCCCGCCACCTGATCCATGGGTATTACGCAGCGACGAGTTATACGGATGCTCAGGTTGGAAAGGTGGTCGCAGCACTGGACGAGTTGGGGCTGGCAGAGAATACCTTCATTGTTCTTTGGGGGGATCACGGTTGGCATTTGGGGGATCACGGGAAGTGGTGCAAGCACACCAACTACGAGCAGGCGACTCGGATTCCGATTTTGATCAGCGGTCCTGGGATCAAGCCGGGTCAACGCACCTCGGCCCTGATTGAGACGGTCGATCTTTATCCCACTCTGTTGGAGTTGACCGGGCAGTCTTTGCCGGAGACCGGAATTGCAGGAATGGGTTTGGATGGAAAAAGCATGGTTCCTGTGCTCAAGGATCCGAGTCAGAGGGTGAACGAATATGTGTTTCATGCGTATCCTCGGGCGGAAAAAACGGATGATACGAAGAGAAAACTGATTGGGCGGGCAGTCAGGAATGATCGGTATCGTCTGGTCGAGTGGAAAGAGCCTAATGATCCAGCAGAGAAAGCGGCGATCGAGTTGTATGATTACCAGACCGATCCGTTGGAAAAAAAGAATCTCGCTCAAGAGAATCCCGAATTGGTCACCCAGCTTCGGGCTGTTTTGGCCAAACTCCCCGAGGCCAAACCCCAGATGAGCGATGAAGGCGCCCCTGAATCAGGATACGAAAAAAAGGAGAAGAAGAAAAAAAAGAAGGATAAAGCAGGAGACGGCGAGTAAAACAAAGAGGATTATTCATGAAAAAATGTTTATCTGTCTTATTGGTCTTGGGTGTGGGATTTCTTGCACAGGCTCAGGAAACCGCCACTCCGAAAGCGACAGGAGCTGGCAAACCGAACATCATCTTCATTCTGTCGGATGACTTAGGAGCGGATATTCTTAGCTGTTTCGGTTCAGATCAGTACAAGACTCCCCACCTGGATGCCTTAGCGGCAGGGGGAATGAAGTTTACCCACACGTATGCTGCGCCACTTTGTGGGCCGTCACGGGCGCTGATTTTGACGGGACGATATGCGTTTCGCACAGGTGCGGTGAATCAGGACAAGACGGGAGGATTTACTCCTCAACAAGAGACCATGACGCCCAAAATCCTCAAGGAAGTGGGCTACGTCTCAGCCTCTTTCGGGAAGTGGGGTCAACTGCCCCTCATGCCTTCGGATTTTGGTTTCGACGAATATCTGACCTTTAAGGGGAGCGGCATCTATTGGAACACTCAACCAAAGGGAAAGGATTATACCCTCAACGGGAAACTGGTGGAGCTCAAGGATAAGGAGTACATGCCCGATCTGATGCAAAAGTTGGCTGTAGATTTTATCACCCGCAATCAGGATAAACCTTTTTATCTTTACTATCCGATGTCCCATATCCATGGGGACATTCTTCCGACCCCCGACAGCAAAGAGGGGGCTACTGCTAAGGAGTTGTATACAGATAACATTGTTTACCACGATAAATTGGTCGGGCAACTTATTGCGGAGCTGGAAAAGCTGAAATTACGAGAAAAGACTCTGATCGTGTATGTCGGAGACAATGGAACGGCGAAGGGCGGAGCGGCTATTTCGACGGTGGGAGGGAAAAAGATTGATGGGTCCAAAGGATCGATGCTGGAAGGGGGAAGCTTGGTGCCGATGATCGTGAACTGGCCGGGCACCA
>Ga0209400_1002796_pt1 | contig 13033 bp, 8 predicted proteins | sample M_130807_EF_Meta_FD_187313 | JGI IMG/M metagenome (GOLD analysis project Ga0209400, IMG submission 187313) | Freshwater microbial communities from Lake Montjoie, Canada to study carbon cycling - M_130807_EF_MetaG (SPAdes) (version 2) | ecosystem: Environmental > Aquatic > Freshwater > Lake... | reverse complement strand
TTTGCCAAGGCAACGGGACTGGCCTTTCGATTGCTGGTGCAACAAATTCAAACCAAAGGAATGTTTTTGTTTTGAATGAAATTCGTGCCTCTTCCACTGGCATCTCCCTCGGCGGATTTGCCAATGTCCTCTACAACAATCTTATCAGCTCGAACGTGACCTCCCGTTTGGTCTTACGAACCGGATATGAGGCTGGAACGAACCGCATCATTTCCACCGCCGGCTCCTTCTCCAATACGGGAACCCAAGAATACTTTTATCCGCCCACCATCAACAATCCTCACTCCGAGGCCATCATTAGGAATGGAAAGGGACGGACCAACATTGAGACCTCCGCAATGACCTTGTCCGAAGTTCAGAACATTTACGACGCTGCACACACCAACAACACTAAAGTCATCGTCCTTAAACTCACCGCTCCCGAAATTACCGGTGACGCCACTCTTTATCTCACTTCCAACACCTGCGTTTTGATCGACGGCGCAATCAAACTAAACCGGGGCGTCACCGCCTTTTCTTCCTTAAGCAACTCTTATATAAGCATTTCTGGCGGCACAATCGACGGCCAGAACTTCCCCCAACCGCGCAACGGACTTGTCTTTTCAAACTGTTCTCGGATTTTGATCGAAAATATGTCGCTGATTAATTTCGGAGATAAATACTCCCCTGCAAATTCCGACGTGATCGTCTTTGCTGGATGCACGGCTCCGTGCATTGTGTCGGACTGCACCATCAATGGCGGATCCGGAAGAGGCATCTGGACCAAGGGGAATTCCGGAAGCAGCGCCTCTGGTTTCATCTTTAACAGTAATTCAATTTCCAATGTGAACATGGATGGGATCGATCTCGACATCACCACCTCTGCCTCTCTTGCGATCGACAACACCTGCTCAGACAATATCCGTTACGGCATCTTTACAGAGGAAGGCGCGAATCTGAATCATATAATCCGCAATGTCTGCGCCACTAACGACATTGGGCTCAATGTTTATTCTAAAGATAACAATAACACAGTCCGAAACACATTTATTGGAAACACCTGCTATAATAACGGAAGAGGGCTTCGGTTCGGTTCAGCCGCGCCATTGTACACGAGCCAAAACTTTGCCTTCAAGAACCAGATTTCTGGCTCCAGCAGGAGTGGGATCGATGCCCAAATTACTGGTTCCGAGAATTATATTTCTCAGAGTTTCCTTTTGGATAATACCGTACCGTTGGAATCCATCACATCCGCCATTTTCTTCAATTCACCCTACTCCAGCGCCACCCTCACCACATCCCTCGGTTATTTAGATTGGCAAGAATCGTTTGGCTGGTCCGCTTCAGCCAGCCTGCCGGATGCTGATCCGAATGGAAACGGCGTGTCGAATCTTCTCGAGTATGCCCTTGCCTTGGACCCGTTGAGCCCAACTCCACCCAAACTTCCTTCGGTCGGATGGGACACAAGCAGCGCCAACGGACCCTGGCTCACGTTCAGCTATCGTCACAACAAATCCGCCACTGATCTCACTTATGAAATATGGTCTTCAACAGATCTAAAAAACTGGACTTTACAGAATGCGGATGGAGCTAGTGTAATTGCTGAAACCGTCAATCCTGACGTGGATGGCGATGAAACGGCGGATTTGCTGCGTACCCGGATCAAGATCGGGTCGAATGAATCCAAACGATTCCTCCGACTACAAGTTAGAAAAAATTAAAAGTAGCCTTCGTTACGGTCCGATCAAATCCAGCGAAACATCGCTGAACTCGATTGAATCCGCCGAAAGCACCTGGTGGCTGACAAATCCCAAGGCATCAAACGAAGTAGTCGCCGGCTTTTCATCCTTCCCGCTGTACTTGACGGCCGGATTACCCATCTCCCCCTGCGGAGCCATGCTCGCCGTGCATTCCAGATTTGCCCCCGCCCGGTGGATCGCCATCTCCATGACGTAGACCCCATCCTTCAGAGTTTTCGGACCAGCGGAAGTCACCCCGATCACCAATGCCGTGGGGCGATCCTCCCCATCCTTTACCCCGTCAAACGCCCCATCATTTTCCGGCAACCGGGCGATCAGGTTTCCCTTAGGGAAATTTTTATCAAAGCCGGCATAGGCGCAGTATCCCAGCCATCCACGGGAATGATCCTTCGACCTCTTTTTAAAAATCCCATAGCGGAAATTACCTGTCGAACTCACCCCGGTGAACCGGAGGTTCGCCTTGAACTTCAGCGTCTGCCCATCCGCCAGATCGGTTTTGTCAAAATACGCGGCCAAGGATTTGCCCTTTGTCCCAAAATCTGGCGAAGTAAAAAGAATCTTTCCGCCCTCTTCCTTGGGAACAAAGGTCTTGTTACCAATCGCCGACCATCCCGTAACGGCGAGAGCCTTGCTGGTCGGTGCGGTAGCAGGGGTAGCGACGGGAGTCGGCGTGACAGGAACTGCAGCCGCTGCCGCGGGTGCTGGGGAAACTGCAGAATTCGTTTCCGCGGCAGCGGGGTTTGTAGGCGCCAGCTTCGTGGGCAGGTCTTCACCCGTTGATGCTGTGTTCGTCTGGCAAATGGCCGTCATGCCAAAGAAAAAAAGTGAAGCAAATGATGCCAAAAGTTTGATCATACATGTTTTATTAGGACAAATCCTGCTTGTAGGCAAGAATTCTAAAGAATGACACACACTTCAAACTTGTTGTGCTTACCATGCTTTCATATGTTTTATTTTCCAGCTAAAGGACACTCATTATGAATTCATCTATAATAAAGACCGCTATCCTTTCCCTCTTCTTTATCTCAACGCAAGGACAGGCTGAAAATCTATTCACCCCGCCCGAAGCCCCGTTCATCACCGGGCCGAAAGAAGAAATCCACCGCGTCTCCCTCCCCGCCGGAACGGCCGATGCAGCCCAAGCGCTGATCGATGCGGCGCGGAAGGAAAAACCGGAAGCTGTGCTCGTTCTCGAACCTGCCGGCAACCTCGAGGTTGGCTCTGCTCCCCTTCGACTCGGATCCAAGATGTGTCTCCAACTCTCCCCCTCCGCCGGCGTGAAGGCCGGGGCCAACTGCTCCGCCCCCAGCCTGATCTCGGTCGAAAAAGCCGAGTTCGTCTCCGTCTCCTCTGCAGGACCCGGACCTGCGACTCTCGACGGCGCCGGCAAGTCCGTCACCGGCATCCAGATTACCGAAGGGGCCCGGATCAATCTGGATCAACTCAATCTCCTCCGCTGCGCCAAGACTGGCATCGATTACCGCGGAACGACCAATGCCACTTCCCTCAACGAAGCCGCCAGCGTCACCCGTTGCTATTTCGAGAAAAACGGTAACGCCCTGAAAGTCGATCAGTCTGGCGGATTCCAGTGCCTCGACAACGTGTTCAAAGGACAAACCGAAACGGCCCTTTCGATCAACTCGCTCAACAGCGTGGTCGCCGGAAACACTTTTTCCGGAAACAAAACCGACATTCAAACCAGCTCGGACCGCGGGATCATCACCCGGAACCGGTTCGGAAAAAGCGAACTCACCCTCGAGCTTACCCCCGCCAGCAAAGGTAATCTCGTATCAGAAAACCACGGAACGGCCAAGGATCTGACCATTTCCATCGGCGGGGAAACCCAGCAGCTGTTTCACAACGACCTCTCGGCCTCAGTCAAACTGGCATCCGGAATCAAAGACGCCTTTTTGATCTCGAATGAGAACCTGCAGGTGGATCCGGCGGCGCCAGGAGTGAAATTCTTTGATCCGCCCACTCTTGCCCGTCCCCACACCAACTCGGTCATCGTGGCCGGGATGGGTCGTTTCGATGTCCCCTTGATCCCCGGCGGAAAAAAAGATCCCAAACCCGCGGACAAGGACAAGCCCCCAAAAATCGTTCCCACCGATCTGGCCTTGGTGGAGGTGGAAATCGCAAAAGCCCAGGCGGAACATCCTCAGGACGTCCTCGTGATCCCCCTCGAGGGAGAATATATCTGCAAAACCCCCAAAGGTCTCGAACTCCCCCCCAACAGCTGCCTTCTCATGGCAGCCGATGCCCGGATCCTGTCCGATCACGGCATTCCGATCGAACCCCAGTGGGCACGCGCGGCCCCGATCACCCAGGTCGTCCTGCTTCCGAAGACCGGATACTGCTCTGTTTCCGGCGGAAAACTTGATGCCGGTCGCCAGGCCTTCTTCCCCATCAACGCCAACACCGGCAGCATCGCCCTCATCGAAGGCACCAGCCTGATTGCCGGTGCACGCGATGGTCTGAACACAAAGGCCCGGAACTCCAGCGATCCCTTGTTCATGTATCGTTGTAACGTCTACGGAAACAACGGCCGTGGAATCTGGAGCCACGTCGCCACCCGGGTGCACTCGATCGCCAATGTCTGCAGTGGAAACTTCATGGACGGGATCGACCTCGACGCCCATAGCATCGACTCCACCGCACTCTTCAACACCTGCAACGCGAACCGGCGGCACGGTGTTTTTGTAGAAGAGGCGATCCACAACAACATCGTCTTCGGCAACCAGCTTCACGGCAACGGCACGGGAATCCACGTCTGGAACGAGGAGGTGAAGGGCAACACCGGACCCAATCTCATCGCAGCGAATCACTGCTCCGGCAATCGGCGCGGGATCGGACTTGGAGCCCGGGCGGACGATAAAACCGCACATGGGAACCTTTTCTTCAACAACGTCTGCCGGGAAAACCGCGAGGACGGATGCCTGACTGGCAACTCCAAGGCGAAGGAGAATTTCTTCAGCCAGTGTGCCGCATCCCAGAATCCAAAGAAGGACATCGGTCCTTCGGAAGGCGCCCTCTTTTTCAATGTCGTGATTCCGGAAAACTCGACTCCATGAGATCCCGTCCGGTCTCGTCGCTGACTCTCGCCTCCTTCTCTGCGTTTCTTTTCCTCGGACTTTTTGGTACGGCCTGCCAAAAGCCGGCCGAAAACGCGAAAATTCCAACGCCTACTTCCCCCTCTCCTGCCCTCCCTCCGATCGAACGCCTTCCTCGGGAAACCCCGGAACAAAAAGCGGAACGGCTCAAATGGTTTCAAGAGGCCCGCTTTGGAATGTTCATCCACTGGGGCGTCTACGCCGTCCCCGCGGGTGAATATCACGGCAAGCCGGTCGAAGGATACGGCGAATGGATCATGCATCACGCCAGCATCCCCGTGGCCGAATACAAAGCCTTCGCCAAGGATTTCGACGCCTCCGGATACGATCCGAAGGCCTGGGCCGTCCTCGCCAAGGAGGCGGGAATGAAATATGTGGTCATCACCTCGAAACATCACGACGGCTTCGCCCTCTACGATTCCACCGCCAGCGACTGGAACGCCGTCCAGGCGTCCGGAGCGAAACGTGATCTGATCGCCCCGCTGGCCGAAGCCGTCCGCGCCACCGGACTGAAATTCGGCCTCTACTACTCACAGGCCCAGGACTGGGTGAATCCCGGGGGCGGATATTGGAAATACAAGAACAGCAAAAACAACGAACCTTGGGATCCCGCCCAAAAAGGCGACTTCGATGAATATCTCGCCAAAACCGCCCTTCCCCAAACGAAGGAAATTCTCCTTCAATACCATCCGGATGTGATCTGGTGGGATACTCCTGCCAACATGACCCGGGAACGGACCCAGAAGTTCGTCGATCTTCTCTCCCTCTCCCCAAAAATCATCAGCAACAACCGGCTCGGCCTGCAGGATTGTTTCCTTGGCGACACGAAAACCCCCGAACGCCGCATTCCCCCTCGCGGATATCCCGGCCAGGTCTTCGAAGTCTGCATGACGATGAACGACACTTGGGGTTACAAGAAGAACGACAACCACTGGGTCAGCGTCCGGCAAATTCTCCGTTACCTTTCGGACATCTCTAGCAAGGGCGGAAACTTTCTGCTCAATGTGGGTCCGGACGGCCAAGGCCGGATTCCTCCCGCCACGGTTGAACGGCTTCAGGCCGTGGGCCGTTGGATGAAACAAAACGGTGAAGCGATTTACGCCACGAAAGGTGGACCTTTCCCTCGCCGCCTTTCCTGGGGTCGTGTGACCCAGAAACCCCGCGCCGACGGCGGCGTCACGATGTATGCCCAAGTCTGGGACTGGCCTCCCGACGGCGAAATCGCCATGCCCGGCCTCAACCAACTCCCCACCTCCGGAAAAATGTTGGTCAGCGGCCTTCCCGTGACCGCCCATGCCACTTCCGAAGGCATCGCCGTTAAACTCCCGGGTTCCGCTCCCGACCCCGATGTTTCAGTCGTGAGGTTGGAATTTGCCAAACCTCTCGAAGTTACCGGAGAGCCATGTCCGGTTCCCGGAGCCGACGGCCGGATCTCGCTGACCGCCTACGATGCCGACACCCATGGCAGCTATACCGGCAACATCACCCTCGCGGGAAGCGGAGCCGAAGCCCGTCTCACCGGCTGGACCAGTGAAGATTGGAAGATGGAGTACCTCGTGAAATCCCCCATCGCTCAAAAGTGGATTCTCACGGCCGAAGTGGCCGCCGTGAAACCGGCTCGCCTCACCCTGCAAATCAAGGATCAGCAGATCGATGTCAAAACTCCGGCCACGGGCGCCATCACGAACTGGCAGACGGTTGAATTGGCCCGGTTCTCTCTTCCTGTCGGCGAAAGCCGGCTTGAGTTCCTTCCCTGCAAAGAGGGATGGACGGGCGGACCCGACATCCGCAAAGTCTGGCTGACCCACGCCCCCTAAATCTTTTTTATGAATCCCATTTCCGCCATCCACCTGGGCCCGGTTGATTACGGAATTCTGGTTGTTTATTTCGCCTTCGTTCTGGGGATCGGTTTTGCGCTGAAACACTCCATGAAGGGAAGCGGGGATTTCTTCCTCTCTGGCCGCTCGATTCCCGCATGGGTGACGGGTCTCGCGTTTCTCTCCGCCAATCTGGGCGCTCAGGAAGTCATCGGCATGGCCGCTTCCGGAGCCAAGTACGGGCTCATGACCAGCCACTTCTACTGGGTGGGTGCCATTCCCGCGATGGTCTTCCTCGCGATCTTTATGATGCCTTTCTACTACGGCTCGAAGGCCCGTTCCGTTCCTGAATACCTCAAACTCCGCTTTGACGAAAAGACCCGGGGCTTCAACGCGATCTCCTTTGCGGTGATGACGATCTTCTCCTCCGGCATCTCGTTGCATGCCTTGGCCAAGCTTTTGGAAACCCTCGTCCACTGGAACTACTGGACCTGCATCACCGTCTCCGCCCTGATCGTCCTCGTCTATATCTTCCTCGGGGGTCTCACCTCCGCCATCTACAACGAGGTTCTTCAGTTCTTCATGATCGTGATGGGTTTTGCCCCGCTCGTTTACCTCGCGCTGCAGGACGCCGGTGGTTGGACCGTTTTGAAGGAGAAACTGATTCCGGTTGCAACGGCCCAGGGGTTTGCTCCGGGCACGTGGTCGCAATCCTGGGCGCATCTCGGAAACCCCGTCGAAAATCCGATGGGCGTAGGTTGGTTCGGCATGGTCATGGGTCTCGGATTCGTCCTCTCCTTCGGTTACTGGTGCACCGATTTTCTCGTGGTTCAACGGGCCATGGCCGCCGACTCGATGTCCGCCGCCCGTCGCACTCCTCTCATCGCCGCCATTCCGAAAATGCTTTTCCCCGCTCTCGTCATCCTTCCCGGAATGATCGCCATCGCCCTTCATCAACAAAGCGGCGGAATGTTTCTCCCCACCGCAGCCGACGGAACCCCTGACTACAACATGGTCATCCCCACCCTGCTGGCAAAATATCTTCCCACCGGACTTCTCGGAATCGGCTTCACGGCCCTGATGGCCTCGTTCATGTCCGGCATGGCCGGCAATGTCACCGCCTTCAACACCGTCTGGACCTATGACATTTATCAAAGCTATCTCGCCCCGAACAAAACCGATGCCCACTACCTCTGGATGGGTCGCTTCGCGACGGTATTCGGGATTCTCATCAGTATCGCCGCCGCTTTCCTCGCGTCACAGTTCAACAACATCATGGACATGCTTCAGCTCGTCTTCGGCTTTGTGAATGCCCCGCTCTTTGCCACCTTCCTTCTCGGCATGTTCTGGCGCCGCACGACCGGGCACGGAGCCTTCTTTGGACTCATCGGGGGCACTACGGCCGCCGCCCTCTTCCATGGACTAGCGCTGACGAAAGGCTGTGTTCCCGGAATCAAGGGCGGGTGGCTCCACCCCATGTTCCCTTTCCAAAGCGAAATGGGCCAAAACTTCTGGATGGCCATCGTCGCCTGGTCGGCCTGTTTTGGTCTGACCGTTCTGATTTCCCTCCTGACCCGTCGCACCAAGACCGACGAGGAACTCAAAGGCCTTGTCTACTCCCTCACCCCCAAACCCAAATCGGAGGATGAAGCCTGGTACAAACGTCCCGTCCTGGTCGGCGTCCTCGTCATGATCGCCGTTGTCATCCTGAACCTTCTTTTCCTCTGATGAACTTCGATCTCCGACTCCCTCTTGGCCTGATCTTCACGATTTACGGAATCATTCTGATCGGCACGGGTCTGACCTCCACCCCGGAAATGATACGCCAAACCCTCGGCCAGAACATCACGCTCGCCTGGGGCGTGGTTCAGCTCCTGTTCGGTCTGGCGATGCTCTTCCTCTCCCGCAAAAAATAGCTCCGGGGTCAGAGGTTAGTGCCGAGTCATTTCAACCGGCGTCCAAATCGGTCCACAGGAAACACCAGGATACGTGCCCCCTCCGTTTGGTTTTCCGGCGAGCAAGCCGCCAGGACCGCGATCACTGCACCTTCCTCATCGAGAAAGACGTTCGGACGCTCAATACGAAGGAACTTCGTCTCGCTGCCATCTTCAAATCGGATGGGATTCTGATTGGAGAAAAGAGGGTCTTTGGAAACCAACTCGTAGGAGATGCCGTCGCGAGACGTATAGTACACAAAACTCTTGTGCAGCCCGGAAGCCAAGCCGTGCAGGTCGGTCAACAGCATGTGGTAACGCGTTCCATCGTGCCAAAGGCACGGATCCTCATTCTGATAATTGTTCGGCAGGGCGTTGTCCTTTCCATGATGCAGCATGGTATAAGGACCAAAGATCGATGGGGAACGAAAGGCATGAATGTAGTGAAGTAATTCATCGAATTTTTTGCTGCCGGGGAATTTAGGGTTTTCGACCTTTACCTTGCCCACTCCATAAACAGACCCATCTGGATGGATCCACAAAGCTGGGTTGTTGGCCGGAATGCACCAATCTTTTCGGCGTTCCCACGGTCCCTCCACCGAGTCACTCACCGCCACACCGCTTTTCCAAGCAGGGATGCCCAAATAATAGAGATAATATTTTCCGTTATGAAACGCGATCTTCGGATTGTGACAACCCTCAGAGTCAAAGAAATCGCCTGGGCGCGGACGAAAGACTTCCCCAGCAAAGGTATATGGCCCGAGCAGGTTTTTTGATGTGCCCCGCACAATAAAACTGGTTTTCCAGGCGTTAAAATCCTCGCTGGTCCAGCAAGAAGCGAACATGTGGTAGGTGTCTCCCACTTTGATAATGGATGGATCCCAAAGGTTGAATCCTTTTCGCGCAAAACCGCCGTTCCTCACCGGGTGTCCCAGCTTGGCCTTCAGCGGATTATCGGTCGGCATCTGAACATTCACCCGTTCACGCCAATTGTGCAGGCAGTGCCAGGAAATCAGGCTGATACAGCCAAAAAGCAGGAGAAGGCACCAAACGATTCTCGAACCGAACCGATTCATCGTTGCGGGATCAAAGTCAGCGATTGAAGGCGCATCAGCTCCTTGCCGGTGATGGTGTCGGTGCTGACCTGAATCTCCACTGGCCCCGGTTCAATCGTAACCTTTCCAAGATTCAGCTCTACCCCCTCCCCCTGCTGGAGAACTTCCCCCTTCAGTTTTTGGTTTCCGATCTGAACGGTGAAGGTTCCCCCAAAGGTATCCTCGCTCTTGGCTGTAACGGTTCCCCCCATCGTCTCGACCTTGGCCTTTCCGTCGGCTCCCGGGGCGTCGTAGCGCACGATCACATCAAACTCGGTTTTTTGGTTCACTCGTGTCGACCATTTCACTGCGCACTCTTTCTGACTCCACCCCGTGACGTTGGCCGAGGTTGCGGTTCCACGACCCAACCTCCATCCGTCTTTCTTTTGTGTCCCCAACAGTTCGGCAAAGAAGACGCTCAGCCGGTTCGGCATGTTGTTCTGCAAAAGAAAAACCGGGTCCCCCTGCGGAGCCGCCTTGCACTCGAGTAAAATGACACTGTCCGCTTCATCCAGAGCCTTTCGCGGAAGTTCAATCTCCACGTCAATGCCCTTTCGCTTCGCGGTCAGTTTCTTTTCCCGGTCAGCCAAGAGAACGGCCTTTTCAATTTCCCCCTTCATTCCGCCCACCACGAGTTTGCCGTCCGAAGGCCATTCGAATACATGGAGATAAAGATTCTTTCCCTTGAGGGTGGAATCTCCCCAGCTCTGTCGCATCAACGGGGTCCGTGTCGTTCCGCGGATCGATTCCCCGTTCACACTCCACCACTTGCCGATCGAATGAAGGATCGCCAGATCCTCCGAAGCCATCTTACCGTTCCCCATCGGTCCAATATTCAGGAGAAGATTTCCACCTTTGGCTGCAGCTTTCGCCAACAAGCGGATAAAATGGGTCGGGGACTTGTGCGACTTGTCCAACGAATGATAACCGTAGGATTCGTTCGTCGTCGGAATCGCCTCCCAATCCTGCTCCTCCGGTTTAGTCATCGGACCGAATTCCAGCGGTCGGTCGGGAGTGCTGAGGTAATCGCCGTAAATCGCCCCGGCAACCCGCCCATTGATAATCAGATTCGGATCTTCTTTTCGGAGATAAGCCAGAATCTGCTCGTTCAGCTCCTTCGGATTATGATGCTGGGTATCCCCCCAAAAAAGGACCGGATGATAGTTTTCAATCAGCTCCTTGATCTGGGGAAACACTTTTTTCTCCACCACCGCTTTGCGCCGTTCCGGTCCATTCGGCTCGGGATATCTCGGATCCCCGGAAATCGACCAGTCCTGCGCATGGGAATAGTAGAACCCCAGTTTCACCCCGTACTTGTCGCACGCCGCTTTTAATTCCTTGAGCGGGTCGCGACCAAACTTGCTCGTTTTAACCACGTTGTAGTCGTCTGTTTTCGAATCGAACATCGCCACCCCGTCGTGATGCATCGAGGTGATCACGATGTATTGCATCCCCGTATCCTTGACTGTCTTGACCCACTCGTCCGCATTGAATTCTGTCGGGTTGAACGGCTTCACCACCTTCTCTAAATACTCCTCTCGCTTGATCTTCATGATCCGTTGCAAATGCTCCGCATATCCTTCCACCTTCTGCCCCTTCCACTCCCCGCCGAAGGCCGAATAGACACCCCAATGAATGAACATTCCAAACTTCGCCTCCCTCCACCAGGCCAGACGGGCGTCTTTTCCCGGATCTTGGGCAGATGGGATCAAGGCAACGTTTTCAGTTTTTGTCTTTTCCAGATTCGCCGCCTTGGAAACATCCAGCGTGAATCCAAAAATCAAGAGCAGTGCAGATCGAAGTAGCAGGGATGAATCCATGTGCGCGAACCTATCGAACTCCCCTGCGAAAGGAAATCATTCCATCGATCGAGCCGGTTGTCCGGTCAGGACTCGGTAGACTGCCTCGGCCATCAGGCGATTCCCTTGCGCATCGGGATGGACACGATCCGGAATCCTTTCTGGATGCCCTAATAAAGGGCGATGCATGTCGATCAGCCCAAGATTCATCTTTCGGGCGACCTTATCGATCCACGGCAGAATCTCCTCCACACCCGGCTGGGTAATTCCAAAGTTTCCTTCTCCGATCACCGGGCAGGGTCGTCCCAGATAAATTCTCGGTTTTGATTCGAGATTTTGGAAGGACTCCACCAGACGGATATAGTTTCTAACAAACTCATCCTGAGTCCCGCGGTTGTGTGGCTTGGTGTCGTTCGTGCCCAGCATCAGGATCACCACATCGGGCCGAAAACCGAGGGCCTCCTGATAAAGCGGGTCATTTTCATAGGGAAAATCACCCTCCTTGAGCAAAGTGCAGCCCCCTTTCCCAAAGTTTCCAACGATCCAGGACGAGCCCAGCATCCGCTGAAGCTGTTCAGGATACGATGCCCCATCGGGGATGCGCGGACCCCGGGTCAGGCTGTCCCCCACGCAGGCAACTCGGACGGATGCGGAATATTTTCTCGGATCGAGCGGAGCCATTGGATCGTTTTCGGATCGACAGGAAGTCAGCGCCAGCAGGCCAACCCAAAGAAAGATTCTAATCATAGATCAGTTGTGCTGTAGCCACCGTGCTCTCGCTTGAGACCATTCGAACCCAGTAGGCCTGAAACCAATCTGGAAAGTTATGCCGGACCGATTCTTGGGGTTTGAGGACAAACTCCTTCACCGGGACCCATTTCCCTTCTCCCGTCACATCGGCCTCGAGAGTGAATTTTACCGGCTGACTTCCCTCATTGGTAAGTTCCAGCCTTTTCCGGTCATAGCCGGTCATAAGATAGGGATCGGAGGGTTCCATCTTATTCACCGAACTATGCATCCACGGCCCGCCTTGGCCCCTCGGCTTTCCCAATCTCCACAAATCGTCCACCACGCCGACCCATACATTGGCCTGTCCGTCGTTCGAGCGAAAGATATGGGGATTTCCCGCCCCGCCTTGGATGCCGGTCATCACCAATAATCCCCGGTAGGAACAGAAATCCTGGATTTTTAGTTGGTGGGTCGCAATCGGCCGGACTTTGGCAATGCCCCCCGCATTTTCGGCCGGCAGTTCGTAAAAGGTCCCATGGCAGTTGAGCAGATCCCGCTCCGTGCAGACCTCCCGGTCCAGCCTCACGGTCCCCTTGGCCGATAGATCTGCATAAGAAAAATCGGATTTTGGCAGTCTCCACCTCTTTCCCCGCTCATCCCGATAAATCCCCGACGCTGCATCCGTTTCCAAGATCCCCGTGGGAATCCGGGTAACCTCTTCCATCTCCTCGGCGGCCTTGCTGTCCGTAGCTGGATTCAGTTTCAGATCCGCATCCAGTTCATACATCTTCCCCGGAATCGATTCCGCCCC
>Ga0209400_1002794_pt1 | contig 13033 bp, 13 predicted proteins | sample M_130807_EF_Meta_FD_187313 | JGI IMG/M metagenome (GOLD analysis project Ga0209400, IMG submission 187313) | Freshwater microbial communities from Lake Montjoie, Canada to study carbon cycling - M_130807_EF_MetaG (SPAdes) (version 2) | ecosystem: Environmental > Aquatic > Freshwater > Lake... | reverse complement strand
TATTCAAGTCTTCAATTCCCAGAATGGCTTCTTTTCCACGAGGGTGTGAGAATACAATAAATCGTGAACAGTTGCTCATATGGTCAGTTACGAGAAATTCGGCCTTCTGGCAAACGATGATACCTACCAACATTTCCTCCACATGTTCACGCATATCTTCCTTTGTATAGTCGGCCAGAGGTTTCTGAGGTACGTTTGTAGCGAGATAGTCCAAATTCTGAGTATTAGAAAATGTGCCATTTTTACCTTGATATGACATATACCGTCCTTTATTCAAATCGAGAGTATCCGTGAACATTCCAAACTTGGTAGGAGGGCAAGTTGTTACGACTTTTATAGCAGGGTTGATGGAATGAGTAATATCGCGAACTTCTATAAAAGCACGATAATCATCAGTCTGGACAAAAATGCACTCAGGGTTCTTTTCAAGGGCTCTCTGTACATAGAATCGTGAAGGAATAAATAGAGATTCTCCTAAGAGTTTATCACCACGGCGGATAAATATAGATACAAACTTACCTAACTCCAGCTCTTTTATTAAAGAATCTGCCTTTTCAATGAGATAGGGCTGATAGACAAAGACTTCTTGAATGGCCTGGCGAAATTGAGCAACAGTAAACTCTTTGTTATACTCTCTACCCATTTCAATATTCGGCAAAGATTCGTCTGTTGTATCTGTCAATGTTGTAAAGTAGTCATTCCATCCGATATTATGACCAAACAACCATTTTGACGATTCTAGATAAAAGTTCACACCATTCTTTTTGCATTCCATATATGATTCTAAAAGTCGGAAACCATCCGAAAAAAAACCATAACCTAAGATTCTTTCCAATTTAAATTCCATTGCAAAGATTTCTAATTATTAAATACTAAAGTGTTTAAGACTTATTTCCACACATAGAATTAGAAACCAGAAAGCAGAATGGCGGTCGCAGTATTTGCGAAAGGTAGTGTAAAAGGGGAAGTTTTGTTTTCAAATACACCGAAAGGAGTTAGAGTCCGTGCATCATTCACACATCTTCCACCTGGTGAACATGGATTCCATATTCATAAGGCTGGAGATTTACGGGGAGAAGGATGTAAGGGAGCATGTGACCACTTTCACGTGGGACCCCCGCAGCACCATGGAGGTCCTCCAAGTACCACAGTACAAAGACATACAGGAGACCTTGGTAATATATCAACCGACGACGGAGTCTGTGAAAAAAGTTATTACTTGGCTGGGATTCAAGTGGAAGACTTATTTGGCCGGTCTGTCATTGTCCATGCCGATGAAGATGACTATGGCCGTGGAGGACAGGAAGACTCACACACTACAGGTCATTCAGGCGCGAGGATTGCGTGTGCTATTATAGGAAGGCTGAAGGAATGTTAACACAGGTCTAAATGTCCCCATATGATAGTAACAGAAATGACAGGTGTCGAAGATGCTTCAGGTTCATCCCTGAATTCTTCACCAAAGTCTAATATTTTCAGCTATCTAGAACTACTTTACTTAATCCCTTTCTTAGCAGCAAATGCAAGTTGGGAAGCGTTAAAGAATGGCATGCCGTTTGGAGGAACTCTGGGAGCCACATTAATGGTCATCATGTCAAATGACTCAGGCGACTTCCCTTTTGCACCCCTTGCCGCAGCATTCTTGGCTTTTCCTGTAGCTATTGTGTGTGACCTACTCTTTTACATCCCCTGCCATATTATAAGGTACTTTACACAGCCGCCACTACAGATTTCTTACGTGCCCCTCCTTTTTTCTTAGGAGTTTCTTGCTCAGGAGGAGGTGTAGGCATAACCTGTGAATTATCTACTCGTATAATTGCAGGGCTTTCACTCTCATCGGACTTTTCACACTTTTCAGACTTTTCGGACTTTTCGGACTTACCCAACAACACCTCTAACACAGACTGTAAAGAACTCTTGCTCAATTGAATGTCTCCTACACAGTCCGCATTCTGTTTAGTAATAGAATCAATCAAGAACTTCTTATTATGATTCATCTTTGTCACCAAGTCCGAGAGTCTCTTCATATCCTTTTCTACAAAAATCTTGGCTTGTTCAATGCGATTCTGTAGCTGTGCAGTAAGTTCAGATTCTTCAGGTGTGTCTCTAGCAGCCCCGAAGATTCTCCATGCGAAATCAGCACACATGTCAACAAACATCAGGACATCTTCAGCCGAATGATTATAAAAAGAATTTACGTAAATTAAGAGTTGTGACTTTGCACTCCATGCACAACTGATAAATCCTCCAGACTTCTTGCCACTTATATTGGTATGTAAAGAAATGAATACACCGAGAGGGCAGTCTTGGTTTTCTTCCATATCTCTCTCAAACTTTACGACCTCTTTATGAGGGATGTCATCACTATATTTTTTGACTTCGAATAAAGTACTACACTTCCGAATCTTGCACCGTATATCTGTACTGTGTGAACTCTTAGAAACATCATGCACTTTCGCCCAATCTGTATATAACGCAATTAATTCCTCAAACTCTTTCTCGCCTTGTTTCCCTTTCGTAGAAGAACCAAGCGTTTTCTCCAATTCTTTACGATATGTGGCAGCTCTTTCTTCAAACAAAGTACGTATTAATTCAATATTTTCCTTGTGTTCGCGATGGCAGTATTCTACACGTTCTCGTGCCTGGTTTTCCAAAGTATCGCGCAACCGCTGCAATTCTGTGCGATGATGCGCATCATTCTGCTCTAAAGAAAAACGCGTGGCATCTTCAATACTATTCTTCATAGTCTCATACTGTTCACGCAACCTGAGATTCTCGCGTTGAAGTCCTTCCTCACTCTGCTTCAAAGAAGCAACCACTCCTTCATATTCCCTTTCCTTTTTCAACAACGCGAGTTTCTTATCTTCTTCTAGACGTGATTTCTGCAGTTCAAAAGTATCTGTTTTACGCCGCACCTCAGCAGCAATCATTTCCTTAGACTCAATAGTATTTACTGTCTTATTCAGGTGTTCAAGAGCAGCGACAGCCAAGGGAACGACCATGCCAAAGTTCTCCACAGACACACCTTTTACACTCTCATATAGGGATTCACGATGTCTGTAAGTACTTACATAGAAATCGCCTTCTTTCTTTTCAGAAATGAAGGCCATATCTACCATACTCTTTCTACGTAAAACGACATTAAGTGGGCGTCTAAACGCTTATAGAGTATAATATATAATGGCTGCTCCATCAGAAGAGCAACAAGGAATCATAGACGCTGTGAAAAGTGGCTCGAATGTTTTAGTAGATGCTGTAGCTGGTTCTGGTAAGACAACTACAGTTCTATTTTTGGCCAGACAGCTACCTAATAAGAAATTCACGCTATTTACCTATAATTCCAGACTGAAGGCTGAGACTCGCGACCGAGTGAAACGCCTTGGTCTAACGAACATTGAAGTACATAGTTATCACTCTTTTGGAGTTGCGCATTATATAAACCCCTGCGTAACTGATACAGACCTTATTAATATTCTAAAACTCAACTTCCCTTTAAAAAACAACTTCAATCCTGATATTGTGATTATGGACGAGACACAGGATATGACACCTCTATATTTTAAATTTGTACACAAGGCACTGACGGATATGACGAAGATGAAGGCACAGCTTGTCGTCTTAGGAGACAATATGCAGTGTATTTATGACTTTCCGCAAAAGGGTGCAGACCTCAGATTTCTGACAATGGCGGATCACTTATATGAATCAAAGCATTCGTGGAAGAAACTGAACTTGAAAACTTCCTATCGAATCACAAAGCCTATGGAACATTTTATCAATGACGTGGTTCTAGGATACCCCAGAATGAAGAGTGTAAAAGACTCTGATATACCAGTTCATTATTTAACGGGCGACATTTTCCGAAAACTCCCTGAGTATATATTTGTGCAAATCTTGGAGCTTTTAAAAACCTATAAAGCCGATGATATCTTTATTCTGGCTCCTTCAGTACGAACACATAATGAATCAAATCCGATTAAAAAGTTGGAAAACTTTCTAGTCAAACGTGGGATTCCTTGTTACGTGCCCATATCAGATGATGAAGAATTGAAGGATGAAGCTTTAGTGAACAAGGTAGTCTTCTCAAGTTTTCACCAGAGTAAGGGTCTCGAGCGCAAAGTTGTCTTTGTCTATAACTTTAACTCTGGATATTTTACCTTTTATGCAAAGGACAAGAATCCTGCAGTATGTCCCAATACGATGTATGTAGCTATTACCCGTGCACTGGAACGTCTATATGTTTGTGGAGAGGAGACTGAGACACCTCCATTCTCTTTCGTGAAACATGACAAATTCGACGATGCCGTGAAACACGTCGAACTTAGCAAACCAAAACCTTTTACACAACGCAAGGGGAGTGACGAACTGAAAGAAGAAGTTGCAGTTATGCGCCGTGTTACAGACTTGACTCGCTTTCTTCCTGATGAATTGGTAGTCCAGATTCTTGAACTGTGTAAAATGGAGGTGGTGAAGGAACCGTATACCAGTATTAATATTCCTGACTCTACTGTGACGCGCGAAGGGCTTACAGAGATGGTATATGAATTGAATGGAATCGCTATTCCCACGATTTACGAGCACCGTCTAACAGGGGATATTAGTATTCAGCAAGACTTGGAAGAGTTTTTCGTCGGAAAAATGCAGCATGATACATCTGCTGACTTGAAATTCATGAAGGAAAAGATTCACAGTGTCTTGAGGAAACCGAGCACTGCTGCAGATTACTTGAAACTGGCCAATGTGTATTCTGCATATATGTCAGGGTATATCAATAAGATTGCGCAGATTAAAGAATATACATGGTTTTCTGATGCAATGATTGAAGAGCTCTATACAATTCTGAAACGTACAATTGGACATCAGAGTGATTCTTCAGAGTTTGAATATACTTTGGAGAATGAATATGCTTTCAATAATAGAGAAGTCGTTATTTGTGGTCGTGCAGACTTGATTGATACGAAGTCTTTGTGGGAAATTAAGTGTGTGAATGCTCTGAAGTCAGACCACATTGTTCAACTTGCGCTATATGCATGGTTATGGGAAAATACGGAGTATGCTTCAAAGGGTAGGCGACGATTCCTTTTACACAATGTACGAACGGGTGAAGTTTTAGAATTGAAGGGTACAGGAAACTTGGACTATATTGTGGACATGGTCTTGGATAACCACTTTCGCACTGCAAATGCCATAACTGATGAAGAATTCTTAAAGACTTGCAAGAATCACAGTAATACCTATGTACATGCGAATCTGAGTACGATGAAGTGCATGATTATGGACGACTAAAAATTGAAAACCCATTGCTCGCCCATGAAAAGCCCCCCAACCAAAACCCTTTAACATCAAGATGGAGCAAATCGAGAAAGAATTTTACTCATTCTACGATTCAGAGCTTCAAAAGATAAAGAATAACTACAAGACGTTTCAGACAAATGCAAATAAGAATATTGCCAAGGATTATGCGAGTAAGTTTCCATTCTTAAGGAGGAAGTCTGAATTGCCGTATCTTTCAGAAATATTGACATGGGATACTACGAAGGAAAAGTTTGACTATGAAACCAAGATCGCTCCTCTTCTAAATCACTGGATTCCGAAAATCACGGGTATCTACAAGCACGGTCAGACAGACAAGACAAAGCTATGTAACTTGCGAATCATCTCAAATGTTCGCCTGGGTTTCCTGAGTATTGCAATCTCTAAGAACACTCTTAGTGCGAAGGAGCAGTGGGAAGAACGCCTAATCAGTGATTTGAAGAAGGAGCTTCCAGGGAAGGCTTTGAAGGATTATATTCTCATCGTTTCTTCAAAGAAAAATGACTTGGACGGTAATGCCACGCATTGTAAGAATATTGACAAGGCTCTTTCTGCGATGATGCGCGGCAATTTCAAGATTATCTTTGTCTGCTCTAACAATACTCGTGTTCGTGACATTATTACACTCCTGACATCGTATGAGGGGATTTCTGTAGAGAAGCGTCTGCTAATTGATATTCAGATGGATGAAGCGCACAATCGCGAGGAGGGTATTCCTTCTAAGCGAGAGTTCTTTGACAATATCATCATGAACCCCTATGTGAAGTCATTTGTACCTGTTTCTGCTTCTTACGAGCCTCTTGTTGAGAAGGATCATCCCTTGTGGCAGAAGGAGAATCTCGACAGGTATGCGATTGACTATACCAAGAATAGTAAGACTCTGTCGACCTCAGAGAACTACTCTTCTATTTCTGATGCAAAGGCGATTTCCTTCGAGAAACTAAAGGCACACCCCTTTTACAAAGAGCACGGGGTTGTAGAGTTTGACGAAGATACTTTTGAAGAGGCTGACATTAAGGTGTATCCTAGTGCAATGGACGCGGAAGTGATAAAGGAAGATAAGATTCGTCGCAGACAGATGGAGTTCTGTCACTTCATGGCACATGAGAAAGAGGCTTTTAATCTGGGTATGAATATTCTGGACAACTTCTGTGTGGCTAGGTATAGTGAAGATGATGTAGCTGTAGAATTGCCTATGATTCTTGCAGGAGTCCCCAACTTTCACATCATTACCACACCTTGTCGCGTAGCCTTTACCATTCAGCTTATGAAGTATGCTCTTACAAAGGAGTACAGCCCTATCTGTATTGGTCTGTACAGGGGCGGAATCCATATTCGCTATAAGAATCGCCTTGGTCAAATCATTTCCACGAAGTTCAGTGACTTTGATGAGAATACGGCGAGCAGCCAGGAGCTGAACAACAAGATTCACGAAATCATCGCGCATACGAAGAGGATGGGTGAGTCAGTGGATAGGCCTGTAATTATTATGGGGAACTATAAGCCGACTGGCGAGTCCATCACCTTCGTGAATTTCAAGTATGGCACGATTCGTTCTGATACTCTTCTGCCTGTATCTGGGCAAAACAGGGAGATGAACTACCAGGGATTTCTTCGTTGTTGCTATATGACGACAAAGTTTCTGGAACACAATCCAAACTTCAAGATGCCTGTGAAATTTATCTTTGGTTCACAGAGTAGTATTGACGATGCTCTGAATTATGAGAAGGAGAATGACGAGAGAATTCGCGGCTTTAGCGAGAGCCCTTCAGTACCTCTAATTCCTGAGCCCACGATTCCATCAGGATATGTAGTAAAGGAGAAGACAAAGATTTCGATTCCTATGAAGATTACGATTCTTGACTCTGAGGACGAACTCTACCTAACTTATCGTGAACTGCTGAATAAGCCTAGGCATAGTGAAGATGAAAAGGAAACCATCCTTCGTCTTATCAAGCAAATGATAGACAAGGGGGCGGCAGAATGCTCTGACCCTGAGGGTAAGTTTGACTGGAGTTCTTACAAGATTAAGGTTGTGAGGTGCTGGAGGAAGCATTCGCAAGAAGAGATTGATGCACGTAAGAGAAGTCAGGGAGATAAATACAAGCCGTTTGAAGCAGATTCCAGATTTAGTAAGTATCATTCGAAACATACGAATAAGATGCCGTACATTAACGAGAAGGGTAAGATGAATGTGAAAGATTGTGACTTCTTGGCAGCTTATGACAAGTACGAGTATGAAGGGTTTGTCAATCACAAGACTTGTATCTGGATTTCGTACAGGTTTGAATGAAATCTTTGCGCACTACTCTTACATTTTTTCAAAACATAAAGCCCTATAAACATATAAAGCAGACATGACAGCCTATGAGATTGTCGTATTCCAGAACCATGATATATATACAATTACGAATGCATCAGAAGGCACAGTGGTAAAAACATACTTGGAGTACTGTAGAGATTATGTAAGTCCTGAATATATAGAAGAAAAGGAAACGAGCCTCTATAACACAAAGATGTTGATTTCTTATGTAGATAACTCAGGTGGTGAAAAACCCTGCAATGTCTTATTGATAGGCCGTATAACATCAGAACTCCTTGAAGAAATTCGTAAAGGAGTTGCTGATTTCTATCAAAAACCCAAAGTAACACCCCATTTCATGGGTAATTAATTAATTTAGACCCGTGGTCATTTCAAACCGGCACTTAAATATACTAATGGTATTATTATATAATGAGCCCCCCACCTAAATCTCTTGTAAAATCACGTGAAAATCTACAGGCAATCTCTAATAATCCTCATATAATTATAAAGTATGAAATATTTGATAGGGTTCTTTCACATATTTGGGGTAATATAAGTATAACAAGAAAATCGTCACATATTATCAATCTGCATGACACTATGTATTATCTTGGGGGATTTGTTTTTACAGAAGCAATCAGATTAGAACTAATTGAAATTCTAAAAAGAGAGTATCCAGGAGTAGATTTTACATACAAAGAAACTTCTGGATATGATGGAAAAATATTAGAGAAAATCATTATTATGGACTGGTCATAGTGCGGGTTTAAAATGCCCGTCGGTCTAATTTAATATTTAGTGGATTTCTACGGGTTTGGGCTTCGATTGGAAAATGCTTACTCGTTTAGGGGTAGGAACTACAACGGCCGAACTCTTTGTTGCGACTGGAATAATTGTAAGTTCAGACGGCGGCTTGGGACTTGCTGATTCCACGGGAGTTTGGGGTTCGGCTGTAGTTTGAGGCGCATGTCTCACACTACGTCTAGACGCTGCAGCGGTATCAGCCGAATATACGAAGATGGGATCCAGACCATTCGTGATTTCAGGCTTCTTGAGGTCAGGAGTTGAATCACCAAACTTCTTCTTAAATTCCGAGATGATTTGGTCAGGAATTTGGGGGCTCGTTTCCTGCAGGCGGTCGCACTGATCGCGTACAACTTTCAGCATGTCTCTGGCCACCATGCGTTCTTCACGAGGCATGGCCAACTCAATCAAGATGAAGCGGTATACCTTTTCGTAAGTCACTGCCGCAATCCTATGCGCTTCGGAACGCTTTGCCCACCCAAAATAACTGGAAACCGTATTTAAAACACCCACCATCAAACTTATCGCACCGATTGAAACGCCAGCAATCGTTGCATTGCTAAATAAGTTTGCGGAGCCGATTGACGCAGAGCCGGCGATTGTAGACATGATGATAACCGGGATAGAAATCATAGTATTCAACTTGGAAAACATCTTTTGTGACTTGCCGTGCAGCCAAGAAAAACAGAGACAACGTTCTCCCTCATCAGAGATAACGCGTTCCAGTTGCGAGTGCCAACTTACATCGTTGGTAATATCTTCCATTCTCTTTAATTTTACCGCATAAAACTAATGGTGTGGGTAGCAAAAAACATATAGTTTGGCATTATAGAAGTTATCTATACATGCTCTAGCGAGTCATACAGAGACTTGAATGTCTTATGATCTTTGAATAACTTATTCGTTACAGTAAGAATCTCACTCATGAAACTCTCACGACCAGAAAGCTCAGCATAGAAATCCTTTCCACTTATCCACTCAATACCGTGCTTGTCAGTTTTCCTTTTTATTCCGCCATTTATAATGACAAGATATGGCGTATACTTTTTATTCTTTTGTTTCACTAATTTCTGAATTACACTATTTTGGCTATCACTGTTCATGGTATTTACATTATTTTTCAATTCTGCTACCCACTTCTTAATATTATTCACTAGGTCGCATTTACTCTCATGACCTGTGTGACAGTTCGTCCACCCTTCAAAGGATGACATGAGGTTTTGATGGAAAACTCCCCAAGCCATAGTATAGGCTCTATACATTAGCATTTCCTTATGAAATGTATTAGATTCCTCATCAGACAAATTGTGAAATGCTTTCCACGCCTCTTTGGCAAATTCATCTTCCTTAGACTCAGGATTTGTCTTTGCTTCAAGGACATTGTATATAAGGCGGATAAATTGAAGAAATAGCATGAAAGGAATAGGGTTAAGAGTATACCATTCAGGAGGAGTTTCAATATTCTTTATTGGAGGGTTATCTCGAAGACGCCCGACCAAATCTGCCTTATTGCCTTTTATTATAAGACCCCGCTCTCTACAAACTTTTACTAGCTCTAGATTCGTCATCTTCCCATAGTCTTCGCTCATTTTAGCATGTGACCATACGCTATGAATGATAAGCCCATCAATTTTTTCGCCCCTATCTCGAACCCTAAAATTGACTCCCCAACAACCCCTTTAACACAGTAACCAAGTAAAACATGGCTTATTATCCGAAGATGATAAACATTGAAAAGGCGGTGAAGCGTATCGCGCCTGTATGCAAACCAACACCTCTTCAGTTCAGTGCTGAATTATCTGCACGCCACAAGGCAAATGTATATCTGAAGCGTGAAGACTTGGGTCCTGTACGTTCGTACAAGCTCAGAGGTGCTTACAATAAGATGTTTTCTTCAGATGCAAAGGCTGTAGTAACGTGTTCAGCGGGTAATCATGCACAAGGAGTGGCGTTTAGTTGTAGTAATCTTGACATCATGGGAGATATCTTCATGCCGACTATTACGACACAGCAGAAGATTCAGAAGGTGAAGCAGTTTGGTGGGAAGAATGTAAATATCTTTCTGCGTGGTTCGAATCTGGATGAATCGTTTGAGTTCGCGAAGAAACATGCAAGGGAACAAGATAAGGAATTCGTACATCCGTTTGACGATGAGAAAGTGATTGAAGGTCAGGCAACAGTAGGTGTAGAACTTATTTGGCAAATGAAAGAGCGGCACATTGACTACTTGTTTCTTCCTGTAGGTGGTGGTGGTTTAGCTGCGGGAGTTTCCAGTTATATCAAAGAAGTTTCACCGAATACGGAAATTATTGGAGTAGAGCCATTTGGTGCACCTTCTATGTACGCTGCTTTCAAAGCGAACCAAGTTGTAAAGTTGGATAAGATTGATACATTTGTGGACGGTGCTTCTATGAAACGAGTGGGTGACTTGAACTTTCCCATTTGTAAAAAGAATCTTGATGATATGATACTTGTTCACGAGGGACATGTATGTTCAAAGATGGTTCAGTTGTATAATGAGAATGGTTTCATTATTGAACCGGCAGGAGTTCTCTCACTCTGTGCTCTAGATATGTATCCTCAGCTAGAGGGTAAGAATATTGTGAGTATTGTTTCAGGAGGGAATTCGGATGTATTTCGTATGCCAGAGATTTTGGAAAAGTCTTTGGTATATGAGGGTCTCAAGCACTATTTTAAGATTCACTTTGCGCAGAAAGCAGGGTCTCTCAAAGAGTTTGTTCTGAAAACTTTGGGTCCAACGGATGATATTATTTACTTCCGTTATACGAGGTCAATTAACAAGGAAACTGCACCAGTAGTAATTGGTCTTCAAGTCCGTACTAAGGAAGATATTTATAAGGTTATGAAGAGTATGGAGGTTTCAGGATTCCGCTATCAGAAACTAGACTGTCTGTCAGAGGAGTAAGTTACTTACGGCTTTTTAAAACTTTTCGACTCTTACGACTTTTTTTAGATTTGCGACCACCTCCCACTCTTTCAACGATAGCTGCCATAAACTCTTCAAGTGGAGGGAAGTCCATAGGAGGAGGACCTAGCCTACAAGAATCACGCCAAGTCATATATAGCGTGTTATAGCAGTCATATACTTTTTGTTTTTCTTCCATAGATATATTTGGATCTAAAAACACAGTTTTCATATCTACTGTAGCCTTGTCATACATCTCATTTACATGGTTAAGCATATTTGCGTATTTTGACATGAATGCACAGAGTTCACCAGGATTTATTTTTCCGTTATACTCTTCATTTTGCATTCTAATATAAAGATATAAAGTTTATTATTACTTACGACTCTTACGACTCTTACGAGATTTGCGACTCTTACGACTCTTACTACTCTTACGCGCCTTACGACTCTTAATATTGTTTTGTTTAGAGCCGGTTAGTTTTGATATTTGTTTCATTCCGTGCTCATAATTCTTCATCTTCTGTGCATATATTTTCTTAGCGTTATTAGCACTAGGTAAATAAATTTCTTCAGCAGAACCACTTATATATTTTCTACGCGGTGCATAAAACTCTTCCTTTTCTTCTTTGGTCATTGTCTTCAGTTTTTGGATATTATTCTCTGAAATTTGCAATGGAGGATTCTTACGCGGAAGGGGAACATATTCGGGCGCATTTAAAGACAACACTTGTTTACTGCCTTGAGTACTCGTATATACATTCGGTTGATTCGCCCATGATTGTCCGTATTCCATGTCTTCCACAATTTTTTGAAGATTTCGATTAGACATCGTGCTTCTATTATAAGAGCAGTATTTTATCTTCTAAAATAAAAATTGATGGTTGCCTTGCACTACGAATCATGTCCGATTACAAAGAAACATGGCAACAGTCAGTACTACTCAGGAAGCCACGACCTCTGAACCGTGGGAGTGCGTTATCTGTTATGAGAATGGAGCCACTACAGGACAACTTACTCTACCTTGTAAGCACACGGTCTGTCTAGGGTGCTACACAAGTATGGGTTCGTATGGTAGGTCTTCAACCTGTCCTTGCTGTCGTGCGACGATTAATACGGGTGAGAGGCCTGCTCCTGCTCCTGCTCCTGCTCCTGCTCCTGCTCCTGCTCCTGTTCCTGCTCCTGCCCATGCCCATGCCCCTGGTACTGATCCTCGTAGCCTTGTCATTGTCCATGCCCCTCCCCCTGATCCTCGTACCCCTGATCCTCGTACCCCTATCGTCTTCAGTCGTGAAGAGTATGACCTGATGCACAATCTCACAGGACGCTATTCTGCACTCATGGCTAGTCGTCGTGCTGTTACTACTACTGCTACTGCTACTCGTGCCCCTATCGTATTCAGTCGTGAAGACTATGACCAGATGCAGAATATCATAGAACGCTATTATGCGTTCGTGCGTAGTCTTAGCGGTGGTGGTCAAATAGATCTTCTTACTGTTATAAATGCTATGACCGATCGTCGTGTTGCTCCTCCTACATAAAAGTGTCGGTGGAGCCGCTGCCCAGGATGCGGTGAAGACTAAAAGACCAAACCAAACAAAACCCTTTAACACAGTCTCATTAAAAAATATAGGTTGCCACCTCTATTTTTTAACGGTTTATCAGTAATTCATTAGCGCACTGAA
>Ga0209400_1002791_pt1 | contig 13042 bp, 27 predicted proteins | sample M_130807_EF_Meta_FD_187313 | JGI IMG/M metagenome (GOLD analysis project Ga0209400, IMG submission 187313) | Freshwater microbial communities from Lake Montjoie, Canada to study carbon cycling - M_130807_EF_MetaG (SPAdes) (version 2) | ecosystem: Environmental > Aquatic > Freshwater > Lake... | reverse complement strand
ATCAAGCACAGTCTGTTAATCTATTCTTTAGACCAGATAGCAATATTAAATATATTCATGCTGTTCACTTTCAAGCGTGGAAACAAGGCCTAAAGACATTATATTATTGCCGCAGTGAAAAGATTGGCAAAGCAGATAAGATATCAAAGAAAATAGAGCGACAAGTCATGGAAGAGATTGACTTGAAAGCATTAGCAACCGAAGACGTTTGTCTAGCATGCGAAGGATAAAAATGAAAAAAGTAATAAGATTTACAGCATCATGGTGCCAGCCATGTAAAATGTTGGCAAATATAATTGAGGAAATTGATACCAATATTCCCATTGAAGTTGTTGATATTGACGCCCACCAAGATGTTGCGATTGAATTTGGTATCCGAGGAGTTCCCACACTTGTTAAAATTGACGAAAATGGAAATGTTATGGGCAGATTAGTTGGGTTAAACACAAAAAATTTAATAGAAGAGTTTATCAATGATTAAAAAACTAAAATCGAATCTTGCAGATACACGAGATTCCTTTAAGCCATTTAACTATCCCTGGGCATATGATGCCTGGTTGAAGCATGAACAAAGCCATTGGATGCACACAGAAGTACCAATGGTAGAAGATGTTAAAGATTGGAAAAAGAAGCTAAGTGCAGAAGAAAAACAGTTCTTAACACACATCTTTAGATTCTTTACTCAGGGCGATATTGACGTTGCCGGCGGATATGTCAATAACTACTTGCCATATTTCCCGCAACCCGAAGTGCGCATGATGCTATTGGGATTTGCAGCAAGAGAAGCGCTACACATTGCGGCATATTCTCATTTGATTGAGACATTGGGCCTGCCTGAAACAATGTACAATGAGTTCTTGGCATATGAGGAAATGAAAGCCAAGCATGATTATGTTTTAAATATATCACGACAAAATACCACAAAAGAAAACACAGCAAAACATATTGCTATCTTCTCAGCATTTACAGAAGGCATGCAATTGTTTAGTTCTTTTATCATGTTATTAAATTTCCCTCGTCATGGTAAAATGAAGGGCATGGGACAAATTGTTACTTGGTCTATTGTGGATGAGACTCAGCACTGCGAAGGCATGATTAAACTATTCAGAACATATATACAAGAGAATAATGAGATTTGGAACGATGATCTAAAAGGGCAGTTATATACTATTGCTGAACAAATGGTTATGCTTGAAGATAGATTTATTGATTTGGCATTTGCTATGGGTGCCATGGAGAATTTGTCATCGGCTGATGTCAAACAGTATATTCGGTATATTACTGATCGTAGACTTATCAGTCTTGGGCTTAAGGGTATTATGAAAGTTAAAAAGAATCCACTACCTTGGGTTGAGGAAATGATTAACGCACCTATTCACACAAACTTCTTTGAGAACCGAGCAACCGATTATGCAAAGGCAGCACAGACTGGTTCTTGGGAAGATGTTTGGGCAAAGCAATAATGAAAACATTTAAAGAACTAACCGAACCTAGGTATTATGCCAATGGTGCTTTAATATCAGCAAAATTGCCGCCAGCTTATGAAAAAGCAAAGGGTGAAAAGAATTGTGCCAACTGCGGTGCCTATGCACCTGGCACAAAATATTGTAAAACTTGGGATGCCAAGGTGCGTCCAGAATATTATTGTAAAAAATGGGTGAAGATAGAAAAATAACTTTTGTTGAAAGACGAAGAGAGATCTGCAACAAGTGTAAACACCTTACTACCATTATTGGTGCTAAGGTTTGCAATTCTTGTGGTTGTTCTATATGGGGCAAGACCATGATACCTATTGCAAAATGCCCTGAAGGAAAATGGAATGCCGAATAAATTTGATTATGCACATATGCAAGCAGCAGAAAGTTATGCTGCTCTATCATCAGCTAAACGATTGCAGGTCGGTGCTGTTGTTGAGAAAGACAATAGAATTATATCTATTGGATACAACGGCACTCCTGCTGGCTGGGATAATACGTGTGAGGATACAGTTGAAGAGCATTCTACATATGTAATTGATATGGGTGGGCCTGAGTATCCTATGATTACTACCCATACAAAAACAAAGCCTGAAGTTATTCATGCAGAAATGAATGCAATTGGCAAGTTGGCTAAATCAAATGAGTCAGGCGCAGGTGCTGCAATGTATATTACTCATGCGCCTTGTTTTGATTGTGCAAAGCTTATACATATAGCAGGGATTAAAAAAGTGTTTTATCGCAATCAGTATAGAAGCGATGAAGGTATAAAATTTTTAAATAAGTGTAACATTGAAGTGGAGAAAATATGAGTGCAAATAAAAAAATTGGAATTACGTGTTCTACGTTTGATCTGTTCCATGCAGGTCATGTGATTATGTTGGAGGAAGCAAAGCGTCAATGCGATTATCTAATTGCTGCGATTCAGGTTGATCCTACAATAGATAGAAAATCTAAAAACAGACCTGTGCAGTCGATCATTGAAAGACAGATTCAGGTATCAGCATGCAAGCATGTGGATGAGATTATTGTTTATTCTACAGAAAAAGAGCTTGAGGATATCTTTATGGCCTTGCCCATCGATGTTCGCATCTTGGGTGAAGAATATAAAGATACAGAATATACAGGCAAAGAAATTTGCATGAAAAGAGGAATAGAATTGCATTTCAATAAACGAGATCATTTCTTTAGTTCATCTGACTTGCGTCAACGAGTGTTTGATGTAGAAACAAAAAAGAGAGGATTAACATGGCAAGAAAACAACATCACGAATGTGTCGAATGTGATGCCGTCTTCAAGATAAATTTTGATCTTGACGAGGAATACTACAAGGTAGGATTCTGTGCATTCTGCGGGTCATCTATGGATGAAGATCAACAGGATGAGTACGAAGACGAAGACCTGTCCTAAGTGTGGCACAGAACATACCAAACCCGGTAAGTTCTGTTCCCGCGCCTGTGCCAATTCCAGACAATGGAATGCGGAACAAAAGAAAGTCTTTTCAGAAAAGCAAGCTGCATACATGGCACGCGATGAATCTGAAGAGCATAGATACAAAAAATCTATACAAACTCAAATGCTACAACGAGCTGGCATCATGGGTACCGGTGAACTAGCTGAAGACGCCGAGGATATAATGACAAACCCCGACGACTATTTCTTTGTGCCTCCAAGGGATGAGGGTGATAACTTTTCTGATGGAAACGACTATTGGGAAACCGTATAAATACTAATTTAATATTGGTATTTAGATGTGGCTATATAAAGATAAACCCTTAGAGACTGTTCCAGAAGAAGCGTATGGTTATGTGTACTTGATTACTAATACTGTCACGAATCGCAAGTATATAGGTAAAAAGTTGTTTTGGTTCCGTAGAACAAAGGTAGTTAAGGGCAAGAAGAAAAGATTAAAGGTAGAGTCAGATTGGAGAGATTATTGGTCTTCATCTGATGAAGTTAAAGCTGATGTGGAAACACACGGTGCAGATAGTTTTATCAGAGAGATACTGCACATATGCCCTAACAAGGGATTGTGTAATTATTTAGAAGCAAGAGAACAAATGGATAGACGAGTTTTAGAAACAGAAGATTACTACAATGGGCAAGTGCAATGCCGTGTACATAAAACTCATATAAAGAACTTAAAGGTATAAGATGCCAATAGTAATATCAGGTACAACATTTTTAGGCGGAACAACCATACAGGGTATTACTGCACCATCAAACAATGGTAGCTTAGGATTCAACGGTACAAACCAATATTTAAATACTCCTTCAACATCTGCGTTTGCTTTTGGAACAAACGATTTTACTATTGAGACTTGGATATATCCTAATAGTCTTTCTGGTCGTTTGTGGTTTTTTAGTTCTGATCGTGATAATGTAGATCTTAATGGTAATGGAGGTATTTACTACTTTGGGGAAGGCGGTGTACGCAATAGCGCAACCAATACAGTAATAACTGTAGGAACTTGGCATCATATTGCATTAGTAAGATCCAGCGGAACTCTTACACTTTATGTCAACGGAGTTTCTGTAATGTCCCAAAGTGGCATAGGATATAATAGTACAGCAAATAGATCAATTGATATTGCATATAGTGCGGCTCAAGGTAATGGTTATTTTAATGGTCGTATGAGCAATTTTAGAATTGTTAGCGGCACAGCACTTTATATTGGTTCAACAATTACTGTGCCTACTGCGGCTTTACCTGTAATTGGCGGTACTCAACTATTATTAAATACAACCAACGACGCTAACTTCTTAAAAGATAGTTCAACTAACAACTTTACAATTACTAATAATGGTAGTGTAACAAGTTCATCATTGAACCCATTCTAAAGGTAACAAATGCAATTATTAAATGGTTTACAAATTATAGACGGAATGCGAATTATCACTACCCCTCTGCCGGTACTCCCAGTATTAGACTTAGATGCAGCATACTACGCATCAGTACCTACAAATGGAAGCACAATAGTTGGCACAGGTGCATACGCTATTAACGTGGCCAATCCAGGCAATAACATTAGTTGGAATAGTGCTAATGGCGGTGTGTTTAGAGTAACTACTGCAAGCAGCGCAAACTTCTTGGCATTTGGCCCAGATTACAGCAGTGGCACGCAGGCTTATACAGTAGGCATGGCATACAAATGGAACGGAACCACACCGGGTAGATTGCTCAATGCCAATTCAGCCTCACCGGATTTCCTAATGGGACTATGGGGTTCAGGTAGCACTCGTATGAATATTGCATTCTCTGAAGGGTTTGTTGGCCCAACTGATACTATAGCAGATACAAATTGGCATTTCATATGGTTTACTTCTACCGGAACAGCAGGCGCTGAAAAATCTAAGAATTATGTAGCTACCGGCGCAGCGCCATCCACAACAACTGGTACTGATAACTTTAACAGTGGCTTCAATGGATTAAGATTGTTTAACAAATATGATGGATCTGAAGAAGTAGATGCCGATGTTGGATTTATTAAAGTATGGGATAAAGAATTATCTCTAGCACAAATACAAGCAGAACATGCTAAGTATAAAACAAGATTTGGATATTGATTTAAGGAAACACAAATGATAATATCTGGCGTAGAAATATCATCCGCACCCGGCATGCGGACACAAGTTGCTCGTAGTTCATTTGATATAAGATTCACGGCTTGGACATGGGGTGTTAATACAAATGGTCAATTGGGTGATAATGCAGGTATACATCGATCCGTTCCCGTACAAGGATTAAATAGTACTCAAAATTGGGAAAAAGTTGCTGCCGGAGGATCACATTTTTCCGTAATTAAAAGCGACGGCACATTATGGTCATGGGGGCTTGGAACAAATGGCCAGCTTGGAGATACTCTCCAAGCTGATAGCACTTCTCCCGTACAAGAAATTACTGGATCAACAAACTGGTTGCGTATAGCAGCCGGCCAAGGCCACGTCGCCGCAATAAAAACAGATGGTACGTTATGGTGTTGGGGCCTGAACCAAATGGGCCAACTAGGAAATAACAACGCAATACTACAAAATTCTCCGGTAATAACAATTGGATCAGCCACTAATTGGCAATCAGTTTCGGCAGGTGGGTTGACAACTGCCGCAATTAAAACTGATGGCACCCTATGGACCTGGGGACATAATAATTACGGTCAATTAGGTAATAATACAGAAGGTCTTGCCGCGCGGAAATCATCCCCAGTACAAACTATTGCCGGCGGAACCAATTGGACCAAAGTTTCCGTGAGTGGTAGTCATGTTTTAGCACTTAAAACAGATGGTACATTGTGGGCATGGGGAAGAAATTCTCTAGCCGCTTTAGGCGATGGTGGTGTAATTAATAAATCCTCCCCAATACAAACTTCTGCTGGCGGAACTACCTGGTCTCAAGTATCTGCAGGCTATAATCTTTCTGCAGGTATTAAAACAGATGGCACATTATGGACTTGGGGAATGAACGGAAAAGGCCAATGTGGGGATGGTACTAATGGTAGTACCTCGGTTTTCAATCCGGCACAAACTATATCAGGCGGAACTAATTGGTCTAAAATAGCAATTAATACTGGCGTAATTTCTAACAACACAAATTTTGGGGCGATGTCTGCAGTTAAAACAAATGGTACTCTATGGGCATGGGGAGATAATAGTTTTGGGCAACTTGGAGATAATACTATTATACATAGATCATCTCCAATACAAACTGTTGCTGGCGGAACAAATTGGATAGATGTAGCAATAGGTCAAGCTTCACTTTTAGGTAGTCGTTCATTAACCTACGCGGAATAAAAAATGATAATCAATAATGTAAACATCGATTTCGGGGCAATGAACATAGGGATGAAAGATCCCAAGCCGCCGAACGGTGGAGCAGTGTGGGTGTGGGGACTTAATAATTTTGGAGTTTTGGCTACAGGAACGAGCGGAGATAAGTATTCATCTCCAATACAAACTATAGCAGGTGGAATCAATTGGAGACAAGTTTCTTTAGGTACTGATAATAGTGCCGCAATTAAAAACGATGGTACCTTGTGGACATGGGGACTTAATAATTTAGGAGCACTTGGTGATAATACTAATATCAATAAATTATCTCCTGTGCAAACAATAGCAGGCGGAAACAATTGGTCAAAAGTTTCCGCAGGATCAGGATTTGCTGCAGCAATTAAAACAGATGGAACATTATGGGCATGGGGGTGGAATGGTAGTGGGCAACTTGGAGACAATACTAATATTGTTAAATCATCTCCAGTACAAACAATAGCTAACGGAACTAATTGGGCACAGATTTCATGTGGAGCGTTTAGTTCTTGCGCAATTAAAACAGATGGTACATTATGGACTTGGGGTGCTAGTAATAATGGACAATTGGGAGATAATACCACAATTAGTAAATCAAGTCCCGTACAAACAGTTGCAAGTGGAACCAATTGGAAACAAGTCGCAAATGGTTACTTTGTAACAGCTGTAAAAACAGATGGAACACTATGGACATGGGGCAATAATGCATATGGTAGTCTAGGAGATAATACCACAATTAGTAGATCAAGTCCAGTACAAACAGTTGCAAGTGGAACTAATTGGAATACCGTACCTTTGAATAATCCTTTAACAGGCGATACTTTTGGTTATGTTACCGGAGGAATTAAAACAGATGGCACGTTATGGCTATGGGGAAGAAATATATATGGAACTATAGGAGATAATACTACAATTGCAAAATCATCTCCTGTACAAACTATTGCAGGCGGAACTAATTGGGCAAATGTATCGTTAGGGCCTGCTGCAGCTGCAATAAAAAATGACGGTACCCTATGGATGTGGGGAGCAAATCAAAATGGTAGTAATGAAGGTCGACTAGGAGATAACACTGTAATTAATAGACTTTCTCCAGTACAAACTATAGCTGGCGGAACTGATTGGGCACAAGTTGGAGTTGGTACTTCTGGTGTGATAGCGTTAAGAACCATAATATTTCCGGGATAAAAACATGACAATACAACAACTAATTGAAATTATATTTTATGCGTGGCTGATTTGGAATGCTGTTGCATTTGTTCGAGCAGTTTTTATTGCAAAAGACAATTTGGCTCAGTATAAAATAATGAAACCCATGACAGATGAATTGAGTCAGCTTGATTGCAAAGTCGAGCATCATGGCAATCAGATGTACCTGTGGACGCTTGAAACTGAGACGTTTCTAGCTCAAGGCAAAGACTTGTCTGAGATCAAAGAAAAGTTAAAAGCCTCAATGCCCAACATAGTATTGGTCATTAGAGAAACTGATAGAGACTTAGAGCCCGTGTAAGCCATATTCTAATTGGGCTGCAATGGCGCCAATAGAAACAGCAACTACCAATAGATAAGCCAGTGCGTCTTTAATCCCAGTTGACATGATCAGCAACTCGGCTTTTTGTTTCCATGATTTTAAAATATTCTTGTCTTGATAATTCATTGTTGTAATTTATAGGTACCTGCAACTGCAATATTGCATAGTGTAATAGTTTATTCATAATACGTTTGGACATTGCATCCATTACCGTATCAATATCCACATCATTTGCCAATGCTTTGTAAGCGTGACCTCTCTCGAACATTCTAACACGTTCTGCCCAGGCCTCAAAAGTCTCACCGTCTTTGATTTTCATTTGAATAATGATAAAGATGCAAGTTTATTTTCCATGTATGAAATTTTTGATACTATGCTATCGAATGCTTCGCATGTACTACCCACACCCGCAATGCCCACAGTATGTTGCAATAACACCTCAGCATCAATTCGTAACTGTTCAATATCTGCCCTATATCGTGCCGCGGTTGCATCGATAATTTGATTTCTAAAACTCATTGTTTGTTCTTTCTCTTCAAGTGAGTATATTCTCTTTTTAACCACCATTTGTATTTATTCCAGTATTCATCCATTGATATTTGTTGTTCTTTGTATATGAGTCGCTCTTCTAGGTTATCATGCCATAGATTAGCAACCCATAGTCTAAATGAAGATTGTTTCATATTAGAGACCTTATATTGTAGATAATATTATCTCGATTATATATTCTTTTTGTCAAGTTGTCAAGCACTTTTTTAGCAGAAATGTCAATCTTTTTGACTAAAAAGGCTTGACAAGATGTGCATTTGCACATATAATTATGACATGATGAAAAGAAAATTTGTGCAAATCAAAAGAACCCATAAAGCCAAAAGGGTTATTGCTTGTGCAAATGTTCAAAAGCAATTATAATATACTTATAGCAAACACAAACAGGAGTTAGTATGCGTGTAAAAGTAGCGTTTAACAAAGCAAAGAATCGTTTCGAAGGTTTCGTAGATGGTAAGATGGTCTCAAGATCACGTCACGAATCATATGTGCGCGATCAGATTGCTAAGTTGGGCTTACAAGTTGAGTTGACTACAGGTGCAGTAAACACGCACCCTAAAGTTGACGAGTTTGGTATCAACAAGCGTTTTGAGTTTGTTGGCCAGATGGTCACAATGGTTGCTAAGAAAACAATCGCATCGGCAATTATCACAGGTCAGGGCGGCCTGGGTAAGACACATACTGTTTTGAAATCACTCAAAGCACAGAACTTGATTGACACCACAGATTTGACAGAGTACGAAGAAGGTACTCGCATTAATAGTGCAAAGAGTTTTCGCATTGTAAAAGGTTACAGTACTGCTAAAGGTCTGTATCGCACATTGTTCGAAGGCAACGGCCAAGTGTTAGTGTTTGACGACTGCGATAGCGTGCTCAAAGACCCAGTTGCTCTTAACTTGCTTAAGGGTGCTTTAGATTCATATGGCGATCGTTGGATCAACTGGAATGCAGACATGAAAGATGACGATCTGCCCCGCAGTTTCAAGTTTACAGGTAGCATTGTGTTTATCAGCAACATGGATCTTGATCGTGTAGACCAAGCTGTTAAGTCTCGTGCTATGTGCGTTGACCTGAGCATGACACAGGCACAAAAGATCGAGCGCATGGAAGTGTTGATTAACGATGCAGAGTTTATGCCAGAGTTTGCAACATCACATAAAGCTGATGCAATTGCATTCATCAAGACAATTGGTAATAGCATTGAGAACTTGAGTTTGCGTTCGTTGATCTCTACTACCAAGATTCGTGCTGAAGGTGGCGATTGGAAAGAGTTGGCTAAATATGTTTTGACACAAGGAGCCTAATATGAAAAAGAGAGATAGAAATAATCTTATGTTTTTGTTGACAGCTGATGACAAGACATTTGATGAGTGGTTTAATAACTGTACTCAAGACGATATCGATTATGCAAATGAATTACTAGCTATGCATAGACGAGAACGAGATCGCCTTCTATTAGAAAATTTAGATGGTGTTCGTGATTTCCCAGCAGCACGAAGTGTGCTAGAAAAATTTACATTAAAAGGAATTAAAAATGGTAAGCAAGATTCAAACTAAAGATACTACCGATATTAAATTTGATATTGGCCAGAAGCTGGCAAAAGTCAACGATAATTGTACTGTTAACTTCTATGATAATGGTTACATGATTGAGATTAGTGGCCGAGATTATGCTGATGATTGGGCAACAGTTAAAATGATTGTGAATTCTCTTGAAGAATTGCACGATGTATTGGCACAAATTAGCACGATGGCAAGAGATTGAACTTAAAAGATTATTTTGAATCTATCAGATACTTTGGTAAATATCAATTAGGTGATAGAGTTACTGGAGTGTACAAAGGTGTTAGATGGGTTGGATCTGTTGGTAATGATCGTATTATCAACGAACAGCAAGGACCCACTGTAACTATTCATCTTGATTTACCTTTCAAGATTAAAGATGAGATACATAAGCATATACTTATTGTCAAGCCCAAAGATATTAAACGATTAACTAATTATGACGATTAATAGAGAATTAGTATTAAACACTAAAGATTGTGTTTATCATCCCATTGCCAAACGATTAACTATCTCTACAGAGAAAATAGCTGGCTCGATTATCTTTCCTAATACAGTATATGTCAAATCACATCATACCGATAAACAGGTGATATTCAAACCGATTAAGCCATACCATAAAGATTTTGACCAAGATCAATGGGATGGAGAACAGCAAATATATGAACCAATGGATGCTGGAGTTAATGTTAAAACTCTGGTAATATATCGAGGGGAATAATCAGTGTTGCATTATAACATCGTTCAAGTGTTCTGTCAAGCGTTTTATAGTACCCATACAAGTTGCTAGGGAATGCTTGACGTATTGTCCAAAATGTGCTATAATAGAGTCATAGCAAGAAGGAAATATATGAAATTAGTAATATCAACTCAAGTATACGAAAATTATGGTGCTCACGATTGGGATGGTACTGGCGAGTGTCCTCAATACTGGAAAGCCAAAGGCGGTAGCGATTACGTTATCAAGCGTTTCAAAGGTGGCGATGAGGAAGCTGTCAAAGCAATCTTTTGTTTACGCCCTCAGATCGAGAGCGATGACGAGTTTTATCGTGAGTATATCTTGGCTTGGAACATTGTGGGCGACGACTACTTGACAGAGTTCGAGCAATCACAGCTTGACTATGAGGGTAAGATTCGTTACCCTGCAAAAGAGTTGGCTTGGTAAGGAAAAAATATGCGTACAAAGACATTGGTTGATGGTTTGAAGAACTCGCAAAAGATCCGAGTTATTATAGATGGCTTTGGAATCTATACTACGGTGGGTAATATATTCAATGTATATGCTCATCACAGCTTAAAGCAGGCAGCATGGGATGGGTTGTTGCGTTTGAGTAGCGATCGCTATTTTGCTAAAAGAGCAAACAAAGAATTACCCACGATGGTTAGCATGAAGAGTATGAATACTACTCAGATTGCTAAGCAAGTACAAATTGATTTGATTTAAGGAATAGATATGCCTAATTGGTGCAGTAATACAGTTCGCCTCACTCATAAAGATCCAGCTATGATTATTCGAGCGCACAACGCTTTGACTGAAGGCAAATTCTTTAATGAGTTTGTTCCAGTACCGAAAGGATTATCTGAATCAATTGCATCATCGGAGAAAGATGAAGAATTGATAAAGTCAAACATCGAGAAGTTTGGTTACGCATCCTGGTATGATTTTTGCGTAAATGAATGGGGAACCAAATGGGATACAGAATGCCATAGCGTCGATATCTATGAAGAGCATCCTGACACACTCGAGGCAGTATTTGATACAGCCTGGGCACCACCAATTGCTTTTTATGAAAAGCTAGAACGCATGGGATTTGAGGTTGAGGCAAAATACTATGAATCAGGTATGTGTTTTGCTGGAATGTATTCTAATGGTTCAGACGATTACTACGAACTCGGCACCATGTCAGCAGAAGATGTCGAGCGCACTATTCCCGAAGAGCTAGATGCGGAGTTTGGTATTAGTGACAACATGTATCAGTACGAAACTGACAATCCCGAGGAGTGATTTGATATGGAAAAAGTAATTAGAGACGGCAGAGTTGCTGTACTGGTATCGCCAGGTTTCGGTGCAGGTTGGTCTACTTGGAATAGGGATGTGCCAGAATTGCTATTTGACCCAGCTATTGTTCAAATGGTTGGCGATGGTACAAGGCCTGATACAATTGAATTGTATTGCGAGGCCAAGTATCCCAACCAGTATTTTGGTGGAGCTAGCGATCTCACAGTAGTGTGGGTACCAGTTGGTACAGAATTTATCATAGATGAGTATGATGGTGCGGAATCTATCATATTCAAAAACCAAGAACAATGGATAACAGCATGAATGAAAATATAAAAAGAATAATGGAAAAGGCCGACATGCCCATGTGGCAAGATGAGGCATGGGGACCTGGACCAGGACATGTGGATTGGCAAGGAGTAGACAACAAATGCTTTGAAGTCTTTTTGCATCACTTGATCAATGAAGCCGTAGGTGTTGTTGCCAATGCCAGCACATCATCTGCATTCACGACATTTGATGAGAATGTCGTTATAGCTGCGCTGGCTAATGCACGCAAAGATATCAAGAAACACTTCGGTGTCAAGTAGTGCATTATAACATCGTTCAAGTGACTTGTCAATACCCCAGAAGTCTGAAGGGTTATTGCTTGTGCTTTTGGTCCGAATGTGCTATAATTACAGCATGAGAAAGAAAAGATCAGACAGACGCCATATCGTTTACATGCTGCAAAATGTAGCAACCGGAGATTTCTACATTGGAATCACTCAGGGTTTTCGCAAGCAGGATCTCAAAATCCGCGTACAAAAGCATATCAGACGGGCATTGACTGAGCACAAGTCCTGGACGCTATGCGACGCTATCAGGTCCTACGGGGTCTCAGCGTTTGTTGCACAGCAACTTGCCATAGTCAAGGGCAAGGCTCCTGCTCATGCTCTAGAACGTGAATTAATTGGTGAGTACTCACCAACATTGAACTCGCAGTAACCCTAGCGATCAACGGGTTATTGCTTGACAGGTTGACCAAAATGTGCTATAATTGAGGCATAGTAAAAAGGAAATAGAATGAAAAAAGAAAACACAATTTTAGTCGAGCTAAATAATGCTCAAATTCAAATGCTTTTAAGT
>Ga0209400_1002790_pt1 | contig 13042 bp, 11 predicted proteins | sample M_130807_EF_Meta_FD_187313 | JGI IMG/M metagenome (GOLD analysis project Ga0209400, IMG submission 187313) | Freshwater microbial communities from Lake Montjoie, Canada to study carbon cycling - M_130807_EF_MetaG (SPAdes) (version 2) | ecosystem: Environmental > Aquatic > Freshwater > Lake... | reverse complement strand
GCATGCTCCTATTTAGTAATTCTTGATCTTCAGCAAGTGTAATTCGTATTTGCATTTTTGACATATTTATATGCTTCATTGCATCTAAGGGTTTTCCCTTGAAATGATGAAACATCAAATCATGTCAAAGCCCTGACCCTCTATAGCCAAGAATTCTCGGGTCAGAGCGGCGATTGGGTGGTAAAGATGCATCTCAGGAATTGCCTCAATAGCATCGCAAAAGTCGTCATACCAAGGGCGAATATGGTCGTTGAAAAAAACCCTTTGATTTGTAAGGTTTGATATCTCTACATCATCGCCGGCAATCAGATAGCGCATGACTTCGCAAAGAGCTGAAATGTGGTCCTCAGTCTCGGTGACTTCTTCGGCAGCTTCAAGTCCAAATTCGTCTAAAGCCCTGCGAATATTGACTAGCGGTTTCTCATTGAGATGACCTGCCATATAGAAGGAGCCATTGAGAACAACGTTGGGTTTACCAACGCTAATGAAATTTAAGTCGAACTCATCGTGCCAAGCTTTGGCAGGATTATTTTTAGCTACTTCAATCACGTCCATCCAGGCTTTGGCTAAAGGGGCTTGATCAGCAGCATCTTGTTGATCTGCTGTGGCAGCAATTTGATCTAACAGCGCTTGGTCTGGGGGGAGCTGGAAAAATCTGGCAATGAGGCCATAGAGGTCAGCTCTCGCTAAATCCTCTGGTAAGCCTACACCCCCCACTTCGGTTGAAGGACTATCTTTTGCTACTGCTTTCTCAATTTCACTCATGTTTCTTTTTTCACCATATCTACTACTCGACAGTCGCCACACATCTTGAGCCTATCCATCGCAGCCCCTGCAAAGGCGCCGTGGGCGCCCAGCTTAGTCAGCATCAGATCCACCATCTTTAGAGTTCCAAACGCTTTTCCACAACTAATGCAATGAAAAGCCTGGGTCTCATTGAGGATTGTTCTTTGCTTGCGCTGCTCAACGGTCTGCAAACGGGGATTTAGAGTTAAAGCTTTTTCTGGGCAAGTCTGAACGCAAATGCCGCATTGCACGCATTGCTTTTCAATAAAGGAAAGAATCGGCTCATCTGGGTTATCCAAGAGAGCGCCTTCAGGACAGCTACTGACACAAGACATACACAAGGTACAAGCATCTTTATTAATATTTAAGCCGCCCAATAAAGATGACTTCGGTAGAACTGCACCCGCCTCCGGCAATGGAGTCTTTGCCTGTTTTTGCAAATGCTCCAAGACTGCCTCAACAGTTTCCCGTTTCTGGGTAGATAAACCAAAACTTGCGGTAGTACAAATAGAATTCAGAGAACCACGCTGACGTAGTGCAGCCATCGCCTTAGAAACTGTTTGCAAATCATCGGCTGATTTAGCCATGATTAAATGAATACTCTCATCAAAACCATAAGCTTTCAAGATTGCATTGGCAAGCTCAGCCTGCTCTTCAAGTGTTGCGCGATAAGCAGGATCTTCATCACCACTTAAGAGCAAGACCACCTCTGCAAATCCATAGGTGAGAGCGCCAAGCCATAAATCCAAACCGGTGGAGGCGATATGCTCAATGCCGTAGGGAATCACAAATGATGGCAAGCCTTCAAACTGCTTAGGCAGCACATGTGCAGAGCGGCCCAAGCCATCAATCATTTGAGTGCCTGCTTTTAAAGTATGTAAGAGTAGGCTTAGTGCTGCAGCTTGACTGATTTTTTTAGCCTCGGCAGTAAAGACCGTCGCAATGGCCTTTAACTCTTTGCCTTGATGGGGTACGCTCGGGTAGTTGTAACGCATTGCGCCTGATGGACATGCTGTAGAGCATGCTCCACAACCCATACAAAGATTGGGATTAACCTCAACACTACCTTGGCCATTTTTAAATATAGAGCCAATAGCACCAGTTGAGCAGACATCAATACAAGCATTGCACCCTACTTTGCCGTTGCGGCCATGTGCGCAAATTTTTTCGTTATAGACAAAATACTTTGGCTTCTCAAACTCACCAACCATTTCTAACAATTGATTAACTACTAAAGCCTGCTCCAGAGGATTGTTGCCGGGAGCAAAATACCCTTGAGGTGTTTGACTCATCCGCATTTTGGGATCAGTGCGCAGATCTAAAATTAAATCAAATTCTGCATTACGCTCCCGGTCCTTGCGATCAAAGGAGATTGCCCCAATGCTTGCACACGCAGTGACACAATCACGATGCGATTTGCATTTAGTCAAATCAATCTGAAATGAGAGGTCAATCGCATTCTCTGGGCAAACTTCAACACAGGCGCCACAACGAGTACACATCTCCGGGTCAATAGGATTTTGCAGATCCCAGTCGACTGAGAACTTGCCAAGATAGCCATCTAGCTTAGTTACTTCACCGGTATAGATGGGGTAGTTACGCGCCAGAGGTAAATCACCAGGCTCAGTACACAAGACAGAAACGTCTAATGACCCGCTCAGTTTTTCTGCCCAAGGCAATGCAACAGATCCTGAGCCAATAATGAAGAGTCTGCCTTGGCTTTCATAATTGACAACTGGTACGGGCTCAGCTTCTGGCATATCGGCTAAAGCAAGCAAAGCAGCAATCTTTGGTCCTGATGCTTTAGCTTCTTGAGTCCAACCTGCCACTTCACGAATATTGACAAAACGCAGGGGCTCTACCAAAGGCTTTTCTGACTGCTCTGCTAACTCATTAAATAGAGCACCCTCTTGGGTGCAGGCGACCACTAAAGAATCTGATCCATCAAGCGCCTTTAAAAAAGAGCCAACCTCTTGCCTACACAAAGAGCGATGCACTGGAACACCAAGTGCCTTTGCATCCAAAGGCATGGTGCCATTACAGTTACAGACTAATTTTTGACTCATTCACTATCTTCTTAAGTTTTTTTCTGGGTGGACTCTATTGGCACTTCATCCAAGTGAGCAGTTTTTGTCTGCTCCGCGGAATCTGTGGATGTTAAATCAGTTTGGTCCTGAGCCTCTAAAAGACTCTGTTGAGATTGGGTTTCTGCCGCCTGCTCCACAGATTGCCCTTCCTTTGCACTGGAAGCGTCCTCTGTCTTACGGAAGAGATTGAGCATATCGCTCTGTACCATTCTTTCAAGCATGCCTGGCGGCAAAGGGTCAGGTTTTGAGTAATCATCTATATAGATATCTAAACCATCCATGACATTGAAATGGGGGTCAGTAAACATCTTTTTCATTGCAGCCTGCTGAACTGCGGGATCGACATCGGGCTTCATGAAGGCGGAGAAGTCAGGGTCAAAACGATCAATCTTCTCTACATCCTCCAGAGATGCTGGTGGCGTAGTTTCTACATCGGCAGGTATGGGCGCAGGAGTCTGAGCAGTTTCTTTGGGCTGCTCTACTAAATCATCTTCCTTGCCAGCTTTACGCTTAGACCAGCGACTTAAGAAGCTATCTGCCATTATTCCTCCACTGGGCGATTTGCACCCTTGAATGATGCTGGCTTGTGCCGCTTTTTGGGCTCAGGTCGATAGTTTTCATTAACGTACTCTTGCAACCATGAAGCATGTTCATCACTCATGGGAACCGTGTCTACTGACTCTCCCCCATCTAGCAATCGGGCAGCTTCGTTATAGCTCACACAAATTCGGTGCGGTATTGCCATTGTCGTTTCCGCTTTTGCAAGCGCGAGAGATTGCTCATCAATGTAACGCTCGATATCCTCTTCTAATCTCCACATTACAAACCATGCAGGCGTTATCGCAGAGACAGTGAGGTAGTAGCCTTCAGCCTCATCCGGAAAAAGATTTAATTCAAAGCCAGTAAAGAGCCAAGACTCGCCGTCGGCATCGCGCCCCAGAAATTGACCTGAAATCGAATTACTTTGAAGGCTCTGGGGATTGAATTGTCCAAAATCAGGCAAAACCTCCGCAGGAGCCCATCGATAAGAAACCCATGGGTTATCAAGATTTTGCTTACGCATGACTACTGCAAAGCGCATAAGTTCTCAGGGCCTTAGGTATTTTGAACGACGATACTTGGAAATTTACTGCTCATATCTTTAGACAGAGTAGCAACGCGGATAGCAACCTGCCGAGCAATGTTTTTATAGATCGCACTAATAGCACTGTCGGGGTCAGCCACTACAGTAGGGCGCCCTGCATCGGCCTGCTCACGAATCGATAAATTAAGCGGTAAAGCGCCTAAAAAATCTACGCCATACTCTTTACACATTTTTTCGCCACCACCACTACCAAAGATATGCTCTTCATGGCCGCATTTAGTGCAAACATAAGTACTCATGTTTTCAATGATGCCAACAATCGGAACACCAACCTTCTCGAACATCTTTAAGCCCTTGCGTGCGTCTAGCAAGGCGATATCTTGTGGAGTAGTGACAATCACTGCACCAGTAACGGGAACTTTTTGCGATAAGGTCAACTGAATATCACCAGTACCTGGCGGCATATCCACAATTAAGTAATCCAAATCACGCCAACGGGTTTGGCGTAGTAGCTGCTCTAAGGCAGAGGTCACCATTGGGCCACGCCAAACCATCGGCGCATCTGCTTCGATCAAGAAACCAATCGAGCTCGCTTGCAAACCATGGCCTTCCATAGGTTCAATCGTGTTTTCTTCAATGGATTCTGGTCTGCCTGTAATGCCGAGCATCATTGGCTGACTTGGACCATAAATATCAGCGTCCAAGATTCCGACTTGCGCACCTTCGGCTGCCAGAGCCAAAGCCAAATTGACCGCAGTCGTTGATTTGCCCACTCCACCCTTACCACTAGCAACAGCAATAATATTTTTTACGCCAGGTAATAATTTAACGCCGCGCTGCACAGCATGCGCAACTACCTGGCTGCTGACATTCACGCTCACGTTTTTAACGCCAGGCAATTCGCGCACAGCATTAATCACCAATTTACGAATCGAATCGAATTGGCTTTTAGCGGGGTACCCCAAAACAATATCGAATGAGACATCACCAGACTCAACACGTAAATTTTTGAGATTTTTAGCCGCTACAAAGTCGATCTTTGTATTTGGATCAATCAAGCCTTTAAGGGCTCCTTGTACAGCCTCTACAGTAACTGACACTACTTTCTCCTATGCGAAGTAATTCTGGATATATCCTTAGAATTACTTTTGTTAATTTTTAATGAATAGCGGGTAGATTAACCGCACCTGCAAAAAATTGCTAAATCTGACTTTAGGGTTATTGAGAAACAGGAAAGCCTGCATCTGTAATGATCTGGCTGGCCTGTGCTGCAGACAAAGAAGTCTCTAGATTCACGGTCTGGGACGCCAAATCAGCCTGCACCTGAGCCTGTGGATCCTGAGCTTGAATTGCCTTAGTCACGGCACTAATGCAACCCCCGCAAGTCATTCCAGATACTTTTAAACTCAACATATAAGTCCTTTTGCAGTAATTATCTACTGTAAGGAGTAGATTATCTTCTATATGAGGACTTCAAAAGAGATCAATTCTGAGTTATTTACTCTAGATATTAGTGGAATGACCTGTGCATCCTGTGTGAGTAGGGTTGAGAAGGCTCTTGACCGCATTCCTGGGGTAGAAGCTGCCAGCGTCAACTTAGCTACTGAACAAGCAAAAATACGCCTCAATTTAGATTCTGAGGTGACGATTGATAGTGTCATCGCTTTGGTCCAAAAAACGGGATACGAAGCAAAGTTAAGTACCCCCCATAAAAATACGCCGCCAAATCACGCGCAATCCTTTTGGGGAGCAGATGGCTTGGGGAGGGTTTTGTTGGGGTTCGCCCTTTCGGCCCCATTACTTTTACCGATGTTCCTGATGCCCTTTGAAATTCATTGGGCACTCTCACCAAAGTGGCAATTAATGTTAGCAAGCCCTGTGCAATTCTTTTTGGGGTGGCGCTTTTACAAGGCGGGCTTTAAATCGCTGATGTCAGGCACTGGCAATATGGACTTGCTTGTTGCCCTAGGTACCAGCGCTGCTTATGGCTTAAGTATTTATCAGTTAATAGCTTCACCGTATGCAGTACATGAATTGTATTTTGAAGCCTCTGCCGTAATCATTTGCATGGTGCTTTTAGGTAAATGGTTGGAGGCTCGTGCAAAACAACAAACCAGTGAAGCCATTCGAGCACTACAAAAACTTTGGCCAGAGCATGCCAAAGTACTCAAGCCCAGTATTGCCATTACCGAAGGATCTCCACTAGATCAATATCGTTACCTGCCACTCGAGCAAGTATTTCCTAAAGACCGCGTATTGGTTTTACCGGGCGAACGCATTCCTGTTGATGGCCTAATCCTTCTTGGTAGTAGCCATGTTGATGAATCTCTTCTTACTGGAGAAAGTGCCCCAGTTAAAAAATCCCTAGCTTCTAAAGTCATTGGGGGATCCCTTAATGGCGAGGGTGTTCTGGTGATTGAAGTGCAAGCTGTTGGTATCGAAAGTGTGCTGTCACAAATTATCGCTTTAGTGGAAGATGCACAAACTCAAAAAGCCCCGATCCAAAAATTAGTAGATCAAGTAAGTGCAATATTTGTACCTAGTGTGATTGTGATTGCCATCATCACTGGATTGGTCAATTGGCTTTACTTAGACTCTGCATCAATCGCAATATTGAGGGCAGTATCTGTCATGGTGATTGCATGCCCTTGTGCTCTTGGCTTAGCAACGCCTGCGGCAATCATGGCAGGGACTGGAATTGCGGCGCGCTTTGGCATTCTCATTAAAGATCCGCAAGTGCTTGAACTTGCACACAGGTTAAACACTGTTGCCTTTGATAAAACTGGGACACTGACGCTTGGCAAGCCCAGACTCCTCAATGTCATTTCATTGACTAATTCAGTAGATATAGATGCTATCCTTACGAGCGCGGCAGGCTTGCAATTGGGTAGCGAACATCCTTTGGCTAAGGCTTTAATCGATGCGGCCAAGCAAAAAGGAATGAGCCCTATCCCGCCCTCTGAAAGTAAAGCACTCCCAGGCATCGGCATTAGCGGCAAGCCTGTTGCTGGTCCTTGGATGGGACAAAACCTCTGCTTACAAAGCGTGGCCTCACTAAGCTCGAATACGCATTACGCAGACATCATTGAAAAAGCGCAAGCTTGTTTTGATGCAGGTCAAACGGTTTCTATTTTGATGAATGAATCCACCTCATCACCACTTGCCATCATTGCTTTTGGTGATGAGCTCAAAAGTAGTGCGAAGGCAGCAATTACCTCTTTACACCAGTTGCACATTCGGACTGTCATGCTCTCGGGTGACAATACTGCGGCAGCGAATCGAGTAGGCCAGCTCATTGATATCGATGAAGTCTTTGCACAAATCATGCCAAACAATAAGGCAGATATTATCCGTAACTTGCAATCGTTACAAAAGAGTGAGGAACGACGGTGGGTTGCGATGGTCGGAGATGGTGTTAACGATGCGCCCGCTCTGGCTACTGCAGATGTTGGCATGGCCATGTCAACTGGTACGGATGTTGCAATGCAGGCTGCAGGCATTACCTTAATGCGTGGAGATCCCACTTTAGTTGCGGATGCGATTGATATCTCCAAAAAGACTTGGACAAAGATTCAGCAAAATTTGTTTTGGGCTTTTATCTTTAATGCTACCGGAATTCCCTTGGCAGCCTTGGGCTATCTATCGCCGATGCTGGCAGGTAGTGCCATGGCACTTTCGAGCTTTTGTGTATTAAGTAATGCACTCTTACTAAAACGCTGGCACCCCTCGCGCCCTTAGGTAATCTATTTAGGAATCTTACGAATGAGTTCAATATCGCCATAGATAGCGCGTGTTTCTGATTTGGTATTGTCTGTATCGGTCAATAAAGCAATCCCAATGACTTCGCCTGGAGCCTCACCGTAAGCGCGCTTGTAATCGGCAGCTAGGTCGCGTTGATGCTTATGCCAAGCACCTAAATTATCCCAGCCAGAATCAACCACAATCATTTTAATGCGCGAGGTGTGTGCATTATTGATAATCGTATCTACTGGAGATTTGCCAGACCAGATATACATGAGAGTGGCATAGGGCATTTCTTGACCACTAATGAGATTGGCCATCTCGAAGTTCATCTTTTCTTTTAATGACAATTTCGATTTGTTGCCATCAAATGCCACTAATACTCTCAGCGGTGCATCGTCGTGATAACGCTCAGCATTATCAGCCTCAGGAATTGCGCTTAATGCTTTCCACTCCCACTGCAACCATAAATTATTTGCTTGTCTTGGGCGTAACTTCACAGCCAGACCCGAGGCAGATGTTTTGGAATTGGCGCTCAGTACTGTTCTACCTTGATAATTTTCAAGACGGTAAACCGTATTTTTCTTATAGGGCGCTATGCGATAGAAATTCCAACCAAGAGGTATACCGTTACGAGCAGTTTGTGCAGAAAATTTAGGGAGCTCATCCTGCGCTGTCAGTTTGCTTGGATCAAAAGCCTGCCCTGACTCATCTTGAACTGAGCTCCCGCCAAAACCAGCACAGCCAGCCAGCACTAGCAGCATCGCAAGAATCAGGGGGCATAAAACGTGTTTCAACATATTGCTAATTGTCCCAAAGAATTGCTCAAGTGCGTCTAAAATCAGTCTATGCGCCATCAATCACCCTCAAGTTGGGCAGCAATCTGCGTTGGCATAGCAGCGCTAGTACATTTTGCCCTAGGTTTTTCAATTGAATTTTCGGTTGATGAAGCACACTACGCTCTGTATGCCCAACACTTAGCTTGGAGCTACTTTGATCACCCGCCATTGGTCGGTTGGATTCAGTGGCCGCTTGTTGCCCTCACCTCCTCAGAAGGTTTAATTCGTTTAGTACCAGAGTTGCTATGGGTAATCTCCTGTTTTTTGGTTTATCAAGTCACACTGGAAATACATCACTTCATTCAAGGTCGCAACTCGGGATATCTCACCAGCGCACTGCCTTCTGCTAACGCTTGTGGGCTGATGGCCGTTCTCGCTATCGTTGCAGCGCCAATGCCACATGTACTAGCTATTGGTTTATTACCAGATACTTTATTGGCGCCCTTAAGTCTTGGTCTGATGTTGATGGCATTACGTTGGTTAATTCAAGATCACTTCACGATTAGTGATTGGTTATTGACGGGCGTATTACTAGGGTTAGCAGGCCTCAGCAAATACACTGCCATCTTTACTGCATTTGCTTTGCTACTTATATTTGTAGTTACCCACAGAAAACCATGGATTAGCAAAATAGGTTTTTGGCTAGCACTCCTGCTCGCCCTCATCTTCATTGGGCCGGTACTCTATTGGAATTGGCTCAATGATTGGATTTCTTTTAAATACCAAATCGCCCATGGTAGCGGCGGTGAATGGTTATGGCGTAGATTGGGCGCATTTCTTGGAATTCAGATTATCGTCTTTGGTCCACTACTCATCATAGGCAGCTATATCTTCCTGAAAGAATACATCCACGCAACAAGACTTTCTTTATTGGCATTACTGGGCTTCTTCTTAATCCCCTTTATTATTTTTGCTAGTCTTTCGGGTGGAGGTAGCCTACCTCACTGGACAACACCTGCATGGTTTTGTTTAGCACCTTTTGCGGGCATTGGTTTAGCAAAGGCTTGGTCTCTTCAACATCGAGCCGTCATACGTGCTCTATTGACCTTTCAAATAGCACTGTGCCTGATTGGCTTTGGCTTTGTTTTATCTGGTGGCATTACTTCTGCATCTATTAAGTCAAATCCTATTGCCGATCTTTACGGCTGGAAATTAGCAGGGCAAAAAGCAGCCGAATTTACTCAAGCGACTAAAGCAGGTGGTATTGCTGTACAAAACTGGACACTAGGTAGTCGCGCTGCTTGGTACGCAAAACCGATTCCAGTATTTGTTCTTGATCAAAGAAAAGATCAATTTGACATTTGGTTTGGACAACTTTCCTTGGGAGCAAATGTTGTTCTTATTAATTGGTCTGGCATGAGCTTCTCACCCCCCATTGGTAGTCAGTCGGCCTTTGAACGCTGCGAACTCTTAGATAGCCTAGAAATCGCGCACTTTGGCCAAGTACTGTCTAAATTTGACTTTAGCCTCTGCAGTAACTGGCAGGGACCTGTTTTCGCACAGTAAATAGCGTAAATTCAGGATCTTGGGTGCACAAGGCATTATCCTTATGCCTATGAGTTCAATACCCCAATCCACCCCTAAAACCCCTTCTGGGTGGAAATCAATTCTGAAGCGTGCATGGCCCACCATTCGTATAGTGCTATCAATTGCACTCCTATGGAAAGCAACTAGCGGAATTGATTGGCATGCCCTATTTGATTCTGAAATCAAAATGGAGCCAATTTGGTTAATCGCAGCAGCAATAGCAATTTGTTGCGCATTTATCTGCGGTGGTTTGCGTTGGGGATTTTTAATGCGAAGCGTTGGATTTCAGGGGACTATTAAAAGTTACATTGCCCTATATTTTGCGGGTGGACTCATCAACCAAGGTTTACCAAGTACGCTAGGGGGCGATAGCTATCGCGCTATCACAGCAACTCACTTTACTGACGGCGATAAGCTGAGTGAGACAAAAGAACTAGATGAAGAGCTGCATCATTCTGTAGATCTCGGTCATGCTACACCTAAATTACGCCTCAGTTTCGCAATGACTCTGGTTGATCGCCTTCTTGGTCTTGCTGGCAATAACTTATTAGGCGGCATTGGTTTAATACTAGGTGGCGCTACCCTAGCTACATGGGGCCAAGATTTGGGATATGCCGTTATTGGTGTCATGCTTTCAGCAGGAATCATCATTGCATTCATTTTGGCATGGACTAAAACAAGACAGCTATTACAAAAAATATTGGATCGTCTACAGATGAATAATGCAATGCCTGGAATTCAATTAGCATTTTCCTGGCCTCTTAATATCGCTCAAGCCTTGTTTGGAATTGGCATACATAGCTGCACTATTTTGGCATTCAGTTTTTGCTTAAGAGCCTATGGTGCGGAGGCTCCAATTTCAAGCCTAATGATTGGTCTTCCGGCCTTAAGTTTACTTCTCATGCTTCCTATTAGCATCTCAGGTTGGGGATTGCGTGAGGCCACCTTATCTTCAGTATTGGCGCTATGGGGTGTTAATCCCTCTTTAACTGTATTGGCCTCTATTAGCTATGGCGCAATCACTGTTTTATCGGTATTGCCTGGTGCATACTTTTTACTAAAACGAAAATAATTCTTTCAGAGAAAAACGATGACTATTAGCGTCAATACTATGCGTGCCATTGATCATTGGATCGGTGTACCGCTCTGCGCAATCGCAAGCCCATTAGTAGCTTTGATGGATGGTATCAAGAATATCTTTGGCCGTGGTCCAGAAGTCCCAAAGAAATTACTCTTTATTGAGCTATCAGAAATGGGTAGCGCTATTTTAGTTGACCCCGCTATGCGCAATGCACAAGCTCGCGGCGCTGAAGTGTTCTTCTTAATCTTTAAGAGTAATCGTGCGAGTCTTACTTTACTTAATACTGTTAAGCCAGAAAATATCTTTACGATTGACTCCTCTAGCTTGGGTGGCTTAGTTAAAGACACCTTACGATTTTTAATCGTCGCTCACCAGCATCGGATTGATACAGTAATCGATCTTGAACTCTTCTCGCGCTTTACTGCCCTGCTTACTGGCTTGTGTGGCGCCAGACGTCGTGTGGGCTATCACATCTTTCATGGTGAAGGCTTATGGCGCGGTTTCATGCTCACTCGCAAGGTGCACTACAACCCACATATTCATATTACGAAGAATTTTCTTTCTTTGATACATGCGGCCTTTGCAAAACAGATTGAAGTGCCATTCAGCAAAATTCAAATCCCAGATTCTGAGGTATGTTTAGAGCAAGCAGTCATTAATCCAATAGTGCTTGAGAAAGTACGTGAACGAATTGAAAAATTAGCAAAAGAGGCCGGTATTGAATATGTCCATGGCAAGAACCGCGTAATTTTGATTAACCCAAATGCTAGCGACTTATTGCCCCAACGTCGCTGGGCTCAACAGCGTTTTTCTGAATTGATTCAGGGCGTACATCAACAATATCCTAATGATCTGATTTTGATTACTGGCTCTCCTAATGAATTTGACTACGTAGAAAAAGTACGCGCAGTCGCCAATATCAACAATGCCCTGAACTTTGCGGGCCAAGTCAGCTTTACAGAACTACCACCGCTCTATACCCTCTCAGATGTCATGGTGACCAATGATTCTGGTCCAGGTCACTTCTCTGCTGTAACTCCATTGAGAACGGTTGTCCTCTTTGGGCCAGAAACTCCAGCCCTCTACGGATCGATTGGAAACTCGATTCCGATCACAGCTAACTTAGCATGTTCTCCATGCGTGAGCGCTGCTAACCACCGTAAAACTCCATGTCAAGATAATGTTTGCATGCAAGCGATTACCGTAACTCAAGTCTTAGATAAAGTCGGCATCCAATTGCAAGACGCAGATAAGGCTAAGGGTCGCTAAGCGAGATGCGCAACAAAGTAATTCCGACATTAGCCTGGTTTATTCCGCTAGCCCCACTAGCCCTTGCATCTGCCATCTATTTTAGCGAACTACAAAGCAGTAGCTTTTTATACCTCAATGAATTGGCGCAAACTCTGCCTGATACGCTTTGGGCATGGCTAACATTTCTGGGTAATGGATGGGGAATCTTTGCTGTTACCTTTCCCCTCCTCTTACTAGCACCGCGTATGTTAACTGCTGGTATCTTGGCCGGCGCCATCGCAGCAATTGCAAGTACTGCGTTAAAGAGTTATTTTGACCTACCAAGGCCCGCTGGTGTATTAGCAGATGGTAGCTTTTATCGACTGGGTGAACCCTTACTTCATAAAGCATTCCCTTCGGGTCATACCCTAACGGCTTTTGCAGTAGCAGCAGCCTTATATTTTTCTTGCGATAGAGAGAAACGTAAACTCATGTTGCTTCTATTTGTTATTGCAGCCCTCGTTGGTTTATCGCGCAGCGCTATTGGAGCACACTGGTTAACCGATGTATTAGGTGGCGCAGGCTTTGGGATATGGTGCGGAATGCTAGGGGCGCTCTTTGCGAGTTTCATTCCTGAAAGATATTTTTCACTGCAGGGTGCGTGGCT
>Ga0209400_1002789_pt1 | contig 13043 bp, 8 predicted proteins | sample M_130807_EF_Meta_FD_187313 | JGI IMG/M metagenome (GOLD analysis project Ga0209400, IMG submission 187313) | Freshwater microbial communities from Lake Montjoie, Canada to study carbon cycling - M_130807_EF_MetaG (SPAdes) (version 2) | ecosystem: Environmental > Aquatic > Freshwater > Lake... | reverse complement strand
ACCAATACACGCTCCACTTGTAGGAATGTATGTTTGTGGTCCGACGGTTTATAGCAATGTACACTTGGGCAATGTAAGAACCTTTACCTCTTTTGATATCATGTTCAGATACCTCACGCATTTGGGTTTCAAGGTAAGGTATGTACGAAATATTACCGATGCAGGGCATTTAGAAAATGATGCGGATGAAGGAGAAGACAAAATAGGCAAAAAAGCAAAATTGGAACAGCTCGAACCCATGGAAATTGTTCAGCGCTATACAACCGAATTTAGAGCGGTGATGAAGCAATTCAATAATTTACCTCCAAGCATTGAACCAACAGCAACAGGTCATATCATAGAGCAAATAGAATTGACCAAACAAATCCTTGAAAATGGTTTTGCTTACGAATCAAATGGCAGTATTTATTTTGATGTAGAAAAATTTTCTGCTGCTTATCCTTACACTGAATTGTCGGGTAGAAATTTGGAAGAATTACTCAACAATACCAGAGAATTGGGTGGTCAATCTGAGAAAAAAGGCAGATTAGATTTTGCACTTTGGATCAAAGCCAAGCCTGAGCATATCATGAGATGGCCTAGCCCTTGGGCTGAAGGTTTTCCGGGTTGGCATTTGGAATGTTCTGCCATGAGCAGTAAATACTTAGGAACACATTTTGATATTCACGGCGGAGGAATGGATTTAATTCCAACGCATCACACCAATGAAGTGGCCCAGCATTTGGCATGTTTTCATCAAAAACCAGTCAACTATTGGATACATACCAATATGCTCACTGTCAATGGTCAAAAAATGAGCAAAAGTTTGGGCAATTCCTTTTTACCACATGAACTTTTTAGTGGAAACCATCCCTTGTTAGACAAAGGTTATAGCCCAATGGTGGTAAGGTTTTTTATGCTCCAAGCGCATTACAGAAGTACCCTAGATTTTAGCAACGAAGCTTTGCAAGCGGCAGAAAAAGGTTTCAGTAGGCTCATGAATGCTTGTAAATTGGTTTCGGGTTTACCTGTAAGTACCGAAACAGAAGTAGATGCTTTGGCAATAAAAGAACAAGTTTATGAATCATTGAACGAAGATTTCAATACGCCATTGGCATTGGCTGCTTTGTTTGAAGGCGTAAGAGCCATCAATGCTGTACATGATGCAAAACTGAAAATTGACGAAAAGAACAAAGCAATTTTGGTTCAACTTTATTCAGAAATTGTATTTGATGTATTAGGATTGCAAGCGGAATCAAATCAAAACGAACACATAGTAGATGGAATTATGCAAATGGTTTTAGAGCAAAGAAAACTCGCAAAACAACGCAAAGATTTTTCTGCTTCAGATGCCATCAGAGACCAACTAAAAGCCCTTGGGATAGAAGTAAAAGACGGTAAAGATGGCAGTACTTATCAAATAAATTCTTAACATGAAAACGAGCTTTAATTATACAAAATTGGCAATGGGAATGCTTGTTTCAATGCAATTATTTTCATGTGGTAACAATGACAATGCACCCAAAAAATCAAGCACCCAAAATACACAAGCGGCATACATCCAAGTATCTCCAGAATTCAATGCGGATTCGGCGTATCAATTTGTGCAACACCAAGTAGGATTTGGTCCTCGTTTTACCAATTCTGAAGGGCATACGCTTTGCGGCAATTGGCTTGAAAAACAATTTGCTATGTATGCTGATGAGGTAAAAGTTCAAAAAGCAGAGGTCAAAAATTTTGATGGCAAAATGCTGCATATCAAAAATATAACTGCTTCTTTTAATCCAGAGGCTAAAACCCGCGTGTTAATTGCAGCGCATTGGGATAGCAGACCTTATGCCGACCAAGACCAAGATGAGAACAATAAAAATGAACCCATTTTGGCAGCAGATGATGCTGCAAGTGGCGTTGCTGTTTTGCTTGAAATGGCAAGGGTGATGTCTCAAAAGAAATCGGAAATAGGGGTTGATTTGATTTGTTTTGATGCAGAAGATTTAGGAAAGCCACAATTTGAAGATTCTTATTGTTTAGGCTCGCAATACTGGGCTAAAAAAGCAAAAGAATCGGGTTATCAGGCAAAATACGGCGTGTTGTTAGACATGGTAGGGGCAAGAAATGCAAAATTTGTTTGGGAAGCTTTTAGTGTAAAATATGCAGAGTCTGTTGTCAGAAAAGTTTGGGATCAAGCCGTTCAATTGGGATACGGCAACCAATTTTATTATTACAGGGGCGGAGGCATTACCGACGACCATTTTTATGTAAACACCCTGGCCAATATCCCTATGATTGACATCATTCATTTTTCGGATGAAACCAAAACGGGGTTCCCTTCACATTGGCATACGCTCTCAGATAATATGGCGGTGATAGACAGACAAACCTTGAAATCTGTGGGACAAACTTTATTAGAAACTATATACAAAGAGAAATAATGAAAACAGATTATTCATTTGCTGAAAATGTATATGATGTTGTTCGATTGATTCCTTTTGGAAGGGTTACTAGTTATGGAGCTATTGCAGCTTATTTAGGTTCAAAATCGGGGGCAAGATTGGTAGGTTATGCCATGAATCATTCTCATCAAGTAATACCAATTGTGCCTGCGCACAGAGTAGTGAATAGAAATGGATTGCTCACAGGGAAACATTTTTTTAGTGCTGATTTTACTATGCAACAACGCCTAGAGGCTGAAGGCTTGACAATTGAGAATGATTGTATTGTTGATTTTAAAAAAGTGTTTTGGGATCCTGCAATTGAATGTAATTTATAAACAATGAAATGGAGAATTTAGTTACTGAATTTAATGAGTATAGACAGCGTATGAATGAGCAATTGCTAGATGCAGATAATTTGGTCATCAAACGCTTGTTTAATTTAGATGCAAATGCCTACGAAGAAGGTGCATTGCCAGTTCAAACCAAAGAAATGCTGGGTTTAGTTGCCAGTATGGTGCTAAGATGTGATGATTGTATCAAATACCATTTGGGTAAATGTGCCGAATTGGGCATCAGCACAGCACAAGTTTTAGAAGTTTTTTCAATTGCCAATTTAGTGGGTGGAACCATTGTAATTCCCCATACGCGAAGGGCTTTTGAATATTGGAATGTATTAATGCAACATCAACAATAAATGAAAGTGCAATTGAAATATATTTTTGCACTATTGTTAAGCATGGGTTTGTTTTTTGCAAATCAAACCAAGGCCGAGTCAGAGCTTGACAGTTTAGAAAGTATACTTCCATTTGCAAATGATGTACAAAGGGCTGATTTACTCAATGGGATAGCCTTATTGGTTCGAAATTCAGACTCTACAAAAGCTGGAAACTATGCCAAACAGGCACTTGCATTGTCAAGTAAAATTGATTTTTGTAAGGGGAGTGCAAGCGCCAATGTAATTATTGGTATATTGTATATGGATAGGGGCCAATTTTTATTGGCAAAACAATATTGTTTAAAAGGACTTTCTGCAGGATTAACATGTAAAGAACCCTATTCAGTTGCATTGGCATATAATGCATTGGGAGATCTTTCCTATATCAAAAAAGATTACCTCAAGTCATTGCGGTTTTATTTCAGTGCTTTGAAATTATCTAAGCAACTCAACGATTACAGAAGAATTGCAAACACGCTCAAAAATATTGGTGCAATCTATGTTGAATTAAAAGATGCAGAGAAATCAGAAAGTTTTCTGATACAAGCATTGGATTTGTACAAGCAACTCAAAGACCAAAATAACCAAGCAATCATTGCCAATCATCTAGCAGATGCATATAGACTTCAAGGGTATGATTTAAAGGCCTTGTATCACTATTTACTGGCTTTGGAAATATACAGAGAGAGTGGCAGTGCAATTGATGTAGCAGCTGTTTTGAACAATATTGGAACAGTATTCTTGAATAGAAATCAATACAAAAAAGCCTTGCCCTATTTGCAAGAATCGCAACTGATAGATGCCACCATGAACGATAAAAAGTCTTTGGTAAAAGTATTGGGGAGTTTGTCTAAAGTCTATTATTTTATTGAAAAGAAAGATTCTGCAATGGACTTGGCAACCAGGGCAGTATTAATTGCGGATAATTTTAATCTACCTGCCGAGAAATTAACAGCAGTTGAAATATTGTCTAAATTATACGCAGAAGCAGGAGACCAAACAAGAGCAAGCAAGTATGAAAATGAATACAGAATTCTAAACAGTAGACAGGCGCAAGAAGCTGAACAAACGAAAGAGTTAAATACAACTGTTGAAGAGGCTGTGACTCCTGAAAATGCATTAATGGAAGACCAGGTATTGGCTACAGATTCGGAAGAAAATCCATACCAAATACTGAGCATTGGTTTGGGCTTTGCATTGGTTTTGTTGACTATTTTGTTTGTGCTTTTCAAGCGAAATTTTAGTTTTATGAAATCAACTAAGCCAGCTAAAACTGCAGTAAATGCTGATTTTTATAGAGAACTAAAATCTTCTATACATGTCTTAAAAGGCATGAGTCAGCTTGCCATGGAAAGCAAAAACATGGACTCACTCAAAGAAAATTTATCTGCAGTAAAATTAGCAACAGATGAGTTGGTTTTTTTGGTAGATAATTTGCATACCATTCAAGAGATTGAATCGGATACTTTACGTATCAACAAGGAAAAATTCTCCTTGATTTCATATTTAGAAAATTTGTTTGTTTTGACAAATGCCAAAGCAAAAGTAAAACAAAGCAATTTCAGGCAAATGGTTTATGAGGGTGTGCCTGATTGGGTTCAATTTGATACAACGAAACTGAGTTTGATTTTATTGAATTTGCTCAACAACGCCATACGTTTTTCAAATGGAAATGACATTGAAGTTGAAGTGAAATTAATTGCCAGGAGAAAACTTGGCAAACAAAATTGCTCCAAAATTGAAATTGAAATTAGCAATGAAGGTTCAGGAATCAGTAAAGAGTTATTGGCATTGATTCAACAGGAAAAATTTGAAAAAATTTCTGGTAATGGATTGTACATAGTGAATGAACTCACAAAAAAACTTGGCGGTCAATTCAAAATAAACAGTATCAAATCTCAAGGTGTAATGGTTAAACTACAGTTTGAATTTGAAGAAACAGATGAACAAAATATAGGTTTTAGCAACAAAAATCTCAAAAAGCTCAACAAGCATATTTTGCTGGCAGATGACAATGTAATGAATCAGAAATTTCTTGAAAAGGTTCTCCAAGATGCAGGTTACCAATGCGATTGTGTGTCTAATGGAGCTGAGGTTTTAGAAGCACTGACCCAAAAAAGCTACAACATGCTGCTTTTAGATGTTCACATGCCCGTTTTAGACGGCATAGCTACATGTAAACGCATCAAATCGGAAAAATACTTCAACAGACATAGCCAAATGCCTATTGTTGGATTAACTGCCAATGCACAGCTTAGAATGAAAAAGAAATGTCAAGATGTGGGCATGAGTGATGTACTCAATAAGCCATTCAATAAAGAGCAATTGTTGCAGATTGTCAATGACTTAATTTGATTTTATTGGCTCAAAATCTATTTTTTGTACTTAAAAACACGCATTTTTTAAGAATTACGCCGAACTAAAAAAAAAAATACCCATATTTGCCACGCTTAATTTTTTAAAAATGGCTGTATTAGTTAACAAAGATTCTAAAGTAATTGTTCAGGGTTTCACTGGAAGTGAAGGTAGTTTTCATGCGCAACAAATGATTGAGTATGGAACAAATTTAGTAGGCGGTGTTACACCGGGAAAAGGGGGGCAAACCCATTTGGAGAGACCTGTTTTTAATACGGTGAAGGATGCCGTAGATGGCACAGGCGCAAATGTATCCATTATTTTTGTACCTCCTGCTTTTGCAGCTGATGCAATTATGGAAGCGGCTGATGCGGGCATCAAAGTAATTGTATGTATTACTGAAGGTATTCCTGTAAAAGACATGATTCCGGTTAAGGAATACATCAAAACCAGAAATTGTACATTGATTGGTCCAAATTGCCCAGGAGTAATCACTCCAGAAGAAGCAAAAGTGGGTATCATGCCAGGCTTTGTTTTCAAAAAAGGAAGAATTGGAATTGTTTCAAAATCTGGAACTTTAACTTATGAAGCTGCTGATCAAGTAGTAAAAGCAGGTTTAGGCGTTTCAACAGCTATTGGTATTGGTGGAGATCCAATCATTGGAACACCTACTAAAGATGCGGTTGAATTGTTGATGAATGACCCTGAAACAGATGCCATCATCATGATTGGTGAAATTGGTGGAAGTTACGAGGCAGATGCTGCTCGTTGGATCAAAGCCAATGGCAATAAAAAACCTGTTGTAGGTTTCATTGCTGGTCAAACAGCTCCTCCGGGAAGAAGAATGGGCCATGCAGGTGCAATAATTGGTGGTAAAGACGATACAGCAGAAGCTAAAATGGCAATCATGCGTGAGTGTGGTTTACATGTAGTAGAATCGCCAGCAGAAATTGGTGCTGCTATGCTTGCTGCATTGAAGAAATAAGGGCTAAGGTTTACCTAATTAAAGTTAAAGTGGAGTGATAAGATTTTGAATCTGCTCCACTTTTTTTCTTTGTACTGAGCAGCACAAAATAAATTCCTTCACTGGCATTGTTTCCTGATTGGTCTTTTCCGTTCCAAGCAAAATTGGCTTGGTTTGCTTCGTACATCAACTGACCCCAGCGGTTGTAAATAGCAATGTTTACTTCATCACATTGTTGAATGACCCCTTCAATTTCAAAAACATCATTGATTTGGTCGTCATTGGGTGAAAATACATTTGGCATTTTAAAGGTACTCGCTGAATCTGGTAAATTCAATCTGGCAAATGCGGTATCTGCACAAGCTGTTCCAGGCATCACAATCATCAAAAGCGTATCGCCATTGTTTTTATTGTCTAATTGAAAAGTAATGGCATCATCTGAGCTTTCATCTCCGTTGGGTAAAATCCATTTGATAGGGTCTGTAATGTTTGTGTCTTTACTGCATGTAAACAATGCGCTACAAGTATCGACACGATAATCAAATTTTGCACTTTTAATTTGAAAATCGAATTTTAAGGCAGCATTGCTACACCTTGGACTTGGATTTTTTGGACTGAAGGCATTTGCAGAAGTTTTTAAATCAGAAATAAAATGTACACCACCAATATTAGGGCAACTTGCACACATACTTTGGTAAACCACACCATTTTTGTCAAACCTGCTTGTTCCGCCATCTACATGGTCGCCAGAAGCATTAGGGTTGGCACCACCAATGAAGGTTCCATACAAGAAACCGGTTGCATTTTTTTCTAAACACATCAAGTAAAAATCAGACCCATCAGTTGTACTTTGAAAAGCATTTGCACTAATTGCCATTCCTGTGGTGTTTGAGGTGTTGATTCCACTGGTACTTCCTCCCCAAGAACTCACATAAATTCTACCACAATCGTCCACCATAAAAGCATTGATGGTTACATCTATACTGGGTCTGCCAGAGCCAAATACTGTTGACCAATTCAAAGTTTTTAAATCATTGCTAAAACAACTAATAAATTGATGGCTACCTGAGTTTTGATAAACATTTCCTAGAATGGGCATATTGCCTTCACTGTGTCCAACCACTACCACTTGATTGTTAGGGTCAATGTCTAAGGAATAAATTTGATCATATAAATTGGTGCCCCAATATGTTGCAGCAAGCAGTGAACTGCTATTTCTGTTGAATTTTGCAATGAATCCATCAACGTCACCACTGTTGTTAGGCTGGTATGCATTTGCAGTAATTGGGACAATGTTTGTGCTATTGGTTCCACCCGATACCAATATTTCATTTTGTTTGCTCAAATCAATACTATACAAAGCATCTATGCCTGAACCACCAAAATAAGTAGCCCATTCTAAAGTGGTTAAAGCACTGTCTAATTGAAACAAAACGCCGTCTTGAAATCCATTTAAAAATTTTTGATAACAACCCGTAGTTATTGGAAAGTCATTTGACTGACTTACACTTGCAACGATTACTTTGCCACTGTTATCTGTGAGCACGTCCCCTCTGTAGCTATCAGCAAAAAAATAACTGGTACTGTTATTGTAATTTAAGCCATCGTTGTTAGCTCCTCCAACATAAGTGGAACCTATCAGTGTTTTTCCATCTGCTGAAAATTTTGTCACAATGATGTCCATTCTGCCAGCTCTTTTGGTTTGATAACAATCTGTTTTTACAGGATAATTTCCAGAGTAACTGGTTCCAAAAACCAATAAATTGTTGTCTTTATCTACAATTAAACTATGTGGTACTTCGTTGTTGGTTCCTCCCAGATAAGTAGCCCAAAGTAATTTGCTGCCATCTGATGAGTATTTACTGAGCACAATATCGCATGGAAAAACATCCAGGCCTGCTTCTCCTTCAGAGGTTCCTCCACCCGCATAGGTTAACTGAAATGCACCTGCAGTTACTGGGTATTGTCCATTAGGTAAAAGAAAATCATCAGGGTCAGAGGCAAGCCCACCGGTATACATGGTGCCTTGTTCACCTGGGGTTGCTGTACATCCAAAATTATCAACCGTAGAACCAGAATACGTCAGAAATACCAATTCTGGATCAATGTATAACGCATAGTTTGAATTGTATTTACCAGTAATTTTATAAGATACTTTATTTCCATTAAGCACAAACTCAATGGGTACTAGCACTTCTTGATTTTGAATAATTTGATAGGCAAAAGGTTTTTTTTCTACCATCTCTCCAAAGGAATGTTTGATTCTAATTTCTCCATATTCCAATTGAATTTGATCAGCTCCTTCAATTGACAAAGCTATTTGTCCTATTTGCGCTTTTGGTGCGCATACAAAGGTATATTTGATGCCATTGTGTGTACTGTTAATTTGCAAATCAATTCCTTTGTATATTCCTGTCAGTTCAATTTCGTTAGATACTGCTACTCCTGTTGCCCATTTGTTTGGGTCGCTTCCTTTAAAGAAATTATAATAATATGGAAGTGATTTGTGTTTGCTTAGGCAGTTTTTGTTTGCATTTTGAATGGCCATTCTAATGCCATGCATTTGAACGGGCGTTTTCAAATTTACTTTGACATTTTCTTGTGGATGTTTACTGGAAAACCCTAAATTTTTGTCAAAAAAATAGTACTGAATATAATTGGGTCCAATATGAATATCTGAAGAGGCATTGCGAGCACGGTATAAAATAGTTTCATCCCATTGGCCTTTGTTTTGAACCATTTCAAGTGCCTTTACATTTGTTGAATGGGCATTAAAAACAATCAAAAGCACAAGTAAAATAAACAGAATATTCTTAGATACCATTGAACCAAAGTACAAAATATTGCTGAATTTTATCAAAATCTACCTGCTCACAATTTTTTTAGAAAAAAAACAATACAGCTTGCAACCTTTAGTCATTTCTTTGCATCAATACATACAGAAAGCTAAATGAGCAGCACGATTGATGAAAAAATTCTGAAAGCATGTATCCAAAAAGATGCAAAGGCACAAGAAGCTTTTTACACTTATTTTGCCTCTGCTATGTACGGAATTTGTTTAAGGTACTGTACACAAGAAGCAGATGCTCAGGATGTTTTACAAGAAGGGTTTTTAAAGGTTTTTGATAAAATTGCTCAGTTTGAAGGAAAAGGAAAATTGGAAGCTTGGATGAGGCAGGTATTTGTAAGAACTGCACTCGAACATTACAGAGCCAATAAAAAACATTTTTTTCAAACTGGATTAGACGAAATAGAAGAAATTAAAATAGAAGATTTTGGCTTGACGAAATTGAGTCAGAAAGAGATTTTTCAAATAATGAATGAAATGGCATTAGGGTACAGAACCATCCTAAATTTGTTTGCAGTTGAAGGGTATTCGCATACTGAAATTGCAGAATTAATGGGTATCAGTGAAGGTACATCTAAGTCTCAATTGGCGAGGGCTCGTCAACAATTTAAAAATATCTGGAACGCAAAACAGGCATATAACTATGGAAATCGATAAAAATCCATTAGATAAAATCATAAAAGAACAAATGGAGTTCTTCACTCCAGCTGTGCCTGCACAAGTGTTCAGTCAGCTTAAATCAAAACTGCCAACTCAACCCAGTGCATCTGTTTTTTCTAGCGTATTGCATGTGGTTCAAAAAGCCGGAACTCTAGTTCAATTGCTTATCGTTTCAGTTATTGCGATTCCTTTGGTATTGCTTTCAATTCCAGACAAACAAGAGCCACAAAAGCAAAACCCAATTCATCCGAAGCCTACCCCCAAAATTGAGAATCGTTTAACAACCTCAAATGTCAATACTGAAAAAAACAAAGAGCCATCGTTGAAAAGTACACATGATTTCTCAAGTAAAATTCAAGTTGCTGTTAATCATTCCAATTTACAGAAAACAGAACAAGTTCAGACCACAGAAGCCCAATCTAATGTAGAATTGACAACTGAATCTGAAGCTGTTTCTGCAGTAATGAACCAAATAGAGTACGAAACAAAGGAAATTTCTACTGTTGAGAATCAAGAAAACAATGTAACAAATCAAACCATTGAAACTTCAGAGGAAGTAAACCAAGTTGAGCAAATAATTATACCAACAGCATTCTCACCAAACGCTGACGGCTTAAACGATGAATTTGAAATTGTAATGGGTCAAACCCAGTTTTATAGGATAAGAATTTACAGTGTAAAAGGGCAATTGATTTTTGAATCAGACAAGCAAAACCAACATTGGAAAGGAACGAACCAAGAAAATGGGCAGGTAGTTGAAAGTGGTGGGTACAGGTATGTGCTTGAATATCAGTTAAAAGAACAGGCCAAGCCAAGTATGGCTGTGGGCTATATTTACCTCAATCGTTAAAATTTGAAAAATATGCAGAATAGCCGTATGTTAGCAAAATTGAATCTAAACAAAATAAGTAACTCAAATATGATACAGAAATTACTCAAGCACTTAACAGTTGTCCTATTTTTCGTGCTCTTGGCTAATGTTTCCTTTGCGCAAAGTGTTTCAGTAGAAGCACTTCCTAAAGTTGTTTGTCACAATGGTGTGAAAGGAACACTTGAACTGACCATTAATTTAACAGGTGCAAATCCAGCTGATGTAGTTAGCTATGAAATTGACATGGGAGATGGAACAAAAATTTCATTGAACTCAGGTTCGCCAGTTTCAAACTACTACATTCACAATTACAATGTACCAGGTAATTATTTGGTTCAAGTTACTGCAAAATTAAACAATGGAACCAACTTGAATACAAGCTTTAACCAAACAGTGTATTCAAGACCAGTTGCAAATTGGGCCTTGTCTAGCTTAGACTCACAGTGTTTTAAAAACAACGCTTATGTGTTTAAAGACAAATCTTTGCAAGGAGCGGCTCCATCAACTTCCATTCAAAAACGTTATTGGGTATGGGGTGATGGTACTGAAATCAATATGCCTACACCAGGATTAGATGAAATTACGCATGTTTTTCCTATTGGAGGAAGAGTCAATACAGTAACTCTTAAAGTAACAGATTCTTTAGGTTGTTCCAATACTTTTACAAAAGATATTTATGTAGCTCCAAACATCAATCCAAAATTCGTGATATCTGGCGTGCCAAAATGCGATACTTCTGATTATATTTTTACCAACCAAACACAACTATTAAGAGGCAGTGTGGGTTGGTTCAAATGGGATTTTGGAGATGGAACTACTTATGAGTCTTCTAAGCCACCCACACCCACAGATTTTCAAAAATACTGGGGGTCATTCAAGTACAGCTATTTAAAAGGTGGAGTTTTTGCGCCTAAATTGTATGTGAAACACAAGTTTTTTAATTGTGATGATGTATATGATTTTAATCTAAGTGGCGATCAATTGCCTGAAAACATTTTGCTTCAGTTTGATATCAGAAGCAGAAGAACCAATCAAAATGATTCATTGGCAGATTCGGTTTGTTTTATGAACCGTAACAATGCAAGTGTTTGTTTGTACAACATGTATCCTTTACAGGGTATATTTTCATCATCAAATAAAATCATTTGGTTCTTCAATGATCCAAATGCCAATCCACCCGGATCGGATATTATTGAAGATGACATTACCCCTTGTTACAAATACCAAAAAATTGGACATTACTTTCCTCAATTGTCTGTTGCTTGTCCAGGTAAACCTGCAAAAGTATTGAACTTCTGGTCAAGAATAGATACCGTCAATGATGTCAAGAATTATACAGATGGTAATAACCCTCCTGGTGCTCCAAGAAATAATCCTAGATTGAATACCATCAATGGATATATTTTTGCACCTTATCCTGGGCGTACGATACCTGATTCAATTTCAATGTACCGCAAAATACCTAGTGTAGTTGGTGGAACTAACTATGTTGACAGTATTGTAAGTTATTGGAAATTTTTCAATGATGACATTACCAAAAGAGATTCTTTTTACTACCGTTCAGAACTCTTCGGATATGGTGTGAATGTGCTAGGTCCAAGTGTTGCCATTCAAGGGTCTGCGCCGGCTGTCATACCAAAATATTTAGCAAATCAGTGCGGTCCAGATTTTCCGGTAGAATTTCCAAATGCAAGTACAGTATACCAATCAAATGATTTGTATATGAAATGGGATTTTGGAGATGATTTCGCACCTGCTTGTACTTCGTTTTCAGTACCTAGTCAAACTGCAACTCCATTTGGCCCTCCATACAAAACTGCTCAAGATTTGAGAAATAGAACTGAATCTAGATTCTGGGCAAATGGAAATGTTTATGCAGGTGGTTTGAATTGTAAATTCTCTTTTGACTCATTGCCAATTCATGGTTTTGAAAATTGGGACAACGTATTGAGGTGGTACAAATATGGACACGATTTTCCTCCGTATGATACAGCCAATTGGACAACCAACCCTGCTAAAGTTACCTATTCATTCCCTGGCAATGTAAATGGAGTTAAATTGGTTCATCCAAGAGATACCTTCTTGTGGAATAAAAAAGTATTCTCGGAAGGTGCTTATGCTACTCGAACTGATACAATGAATAATTTGTATCCTTCTGATATCAATCCAGACAGGGAGATAACCATCAATGCGCCAATTCCAGATCCATTTGCCAA
>Ga0209400_1002784_pt1 | contig 13055 bp, 14 predicted proteins | sample M_130807_EF_Meta_FD_187313 | JGI IMG/M metagenome (GOLD analysis project Ga0209400, IMG submission 187313) | Freshwater microbial communities from Lake Montjoie, Canada to study carbon cycling - M_130807_EF_MetaG (SPAdes) (version 2) | ecosystem: Environmental > Aquatic > Freshwater > Lake... | reverse complement strand
AATCTATAAGGGAAAATAAGCATAATATTGCTTAACTTGATTTAATATTACTTTAGTCAAAGGTTACAGTCAAATTTTATTACCATTATACTTTTCAATAATAAATGTGTTGCTCAATGGGTTAATATCCTTTATAAGGAATCGATTTTTTGGATTTGTACGTGAACTATTTTTCTTAAATTTATTCTTGGTTGGTTTTTCAAGTAAAGCGTAAACTTTACTAAAATCAGTTTTGTAATAATCGCCTTTATCATTGCTGTAGACAAAGGTCGCATGGAAAGCACCTTTTGGAATGATTATTTTTGATAACTGGTTCGCTATATTTGATTTTTGCTCAATTTGGTAAGCTAATTTAGCTTGGTGGTTTAAGTGTTCTACCTTAGCTTTAATATTTTTATCAAGTAAGTGGACATTGTAATTTCCTTGTTTTTGATTATTTATTATAGGCGCATTTAACTTTTGTTTAATAAATCTATGGTTCATGAGGTCTGAGTACCTTCGAATAGGTGAAGTAAAGTGCAAGTATGCGTCGGAGCCTAACCCAAAATGCTCGCTAGGCTCACTAGCGTAGTAGGCAGTGCTTAATTTCTTTTGGATAAACTTTATAACTTTTCTTTCGCTTTTGTGCCCTTTAATCTGAGAGAGCAGGGAAGCAAATACAATCGGGGTGATCTTCTCTGGTAGATGTATAAGTAATCCTTCTTCTTTTGCTAACGAAGTTAGCGATAAGATCTCTTCTCTAGTGAAAGTAGGATGTACTCTATATACTACGCGAGATTTTCTTTCCTCTAACCAAAGAGCAACCTGCTCATTAGCAAGCACCATCAATCTTTCTATGATTTCATGCCCGACTGGATTATACTCCTTCTGATCATGGCTGTTATTTTCAAAAAATTGTTCAAGATTTAATCCGCCTCTTATAATTCTTTGCTGACTTATACGATTACCTAACAAATGTAGGGCTTTTATGGTCGCTATGGTTCTTTCTAAATGTTTAATTGGTAGCGCTAGACCTTTAGTTTCATTTGATAGAATGGAGGCTACTTCGGAATAGTCTAACCTCAGATTGGATTTTATTGTTGATTGATATAAGGATTTTTTGATAACTTTACCTTCGCCATCTACCAATAGCTCTAACGTTAAAGCGTTCCTTTGTTTATCGGGCAGGAGGCTAAGTAGATCGTGTGAGAGGCTAAAAGGTAGCATAGGTAAAACTAGATTCGGTAAGTAGAGTGAGGTGGTTCTTTTTTCAGCTTCTTTATCAAGATAACTACTAGGTGCGATCATTTCAGCCACATCACTAATATGGACATAAAGTTTGATCAGTCCCTTGGGTAGTAACTCAATGCTTAAAGCATCATCCAAATCCATAGAAGAGGCAGAATCAATTGTAAGAGTGAATAATTTGGTTAAATTTACCCTTTTGCCATTATTACTATTACCAATTCTTATCGCGGGCTGAAACTCTGGGTATGTTGACCATCCGAGCGATATTGCAGTAGATAAACTAAGTTCGCTTGATTTTTCAATATCTAGATCAGGCTTTACTGAAGAGGAATTATTGGTGGGTAGAACATATTTGTTAGTAACTTTAGTATCTAGATTGTTAGCATTACTACCTATTCTATTCCTCTGCCTGGTTACATTTCGTTTTGTTCTTCGCAATTGAAAATCTTGAGCATCGTTCGTTTTGGGTTCTAGGATTATTTCTTTCTTACTCGTAATCACTTTTTCACTTACTAGTTGCTTTTTATTTTCAAATTTTATCTTTTTTGCAATTTTTGGAGCTAATTTTTTATTATTATTGTTTTTCAAAAATACCTTATTTTTCATTAATTTATAGTTCGTGCTTAAACCTGTTGCTTAAACTTCGTTCTTTAACTTATCTATTATTATGCGGTATGGTAACATTTAAGCATTAGGTTGTAATCTAGAGTAAAATTAGCTTTATGGATTCTTTTATCCTTATTCACTTAGTAAAGTTTGAATAATAGAGAAGGTTTCGTGCCAAGAGTTTACTGCTCTAGTATCCACCCCAGTAGCAATTACCGGAAAATCATTACCACCAGGGGCTAGTCTATCACCAATAAATAGTATCTCATTAACATTCATATTATTTCTACGAGATAATTCTCTTACTCCGAAAGCTTTATCGATGTTTTTCTCAGTTATATCAACACTAGTCGTTCCGCCTGATCTTACCTCTAACTCTGGGAATATATGCGCGATGTTCATACGAAGGTTTTCTTTTTTGACACCAGTTGGATCCCAAGTCTCTTTTTCTTTAACGGGCGCTTTTTGACCCAGGGCGGAGAAAGTAATCTGTGATTTTCTATCTTCAATTATGTCACCATATACTAGTTTTTCCCAGTACCCTAATTTCTGAGCTTCGATTTTAAGAGTTTGCATTATTCTCACTCTTAACTCTAAGGGAAGATTTTTTTCATAGATAGTAATCCAGTTATTGTTTTGAAATCTAAGGTATCTTGCGCCCGCCGTAGGCATTAGGTGAAGATTGCTTATTTTTATCTCTTTGCTTAGTTTATCTACTACTTGACTTATGATTTGTTCTTGCGTCCCGCCAGTAATTATACAGATTTCGTAACGCTCTAGTAGTTTGGCTAAAGCGTCTGCCATCAGCGGGTCAATCGGTGCCTTTGAATCGGCCAGCGTACCATCTAAATCAAAGGCAATGAGCTTATAGTTATTAGTCATAGTTAGGAATAGTGCTACGCTTTAACGATTCTTGTAGTATTGGATAGATTATTCTTAAATTTGAGAAATAATAATGTGAACAGATATTTTATTCTGGAACCCGAACCCGTAACCCAACCGGAAATCTTGGAACCCCAGTTTTCTCGGTTAATCCCTGAAACTTAACCGTTAAATACTGATCTTTCCATAATGAATGGTCTTTTAGGTATTTAGCATTCTCTTCTTGGTTACCGGTTAGCTTAACTTCAAACTTGGCACCATTTTCGGTTTGACAGGTCAGGGTTCCTAGAGTGCCTTGAAGCTTACCGCGTCCCTCGTTAGCTCCAATAATTAAATATTCTGCATCCTCAAATTCTTTAACCTTCTGCAGGTGGTAAGATCTTTTTGTTTCGTAAAAACTATCTTTGTTTCGAAGCATTAGCCCTTCATACCCTTGAGATTGATATTGCTGAAAGTTTTTTAACATAGTTACTTCATCATCAACTATTTCAGTTGTAACTGGAACGAGTGGGTGCAGTAAATTTTCTATATCTTTAGTCCGCTCAATGAATGTCCCTTCAGCTATCACATCGTAGACATGGTACTCAATTAAAGAAGAGTCTTCGGTAGCGTGGTCACGCTTTACAGCATGAACAATTCGCTCAAAGTTTGATTTTAAAGCATGGTTATATAGTTCTCCATCAAGAGTAATATCAATATCTGGAAAATTCTTTTTTATGGCCTCAATAATATGAGAGCAGCTTTTTATGGGTTTACGAGTACGTGTCCATAATGTTACTTCATCACCTTTTTTTATAGCAACACATCTAATACCGTCCAACTTTGGCTGAGTGCAGGCTGGGTAGGATAGTTTATCTCCACTTTTAGCGAAAGAGTGGGCTAGCATTGGCTCTATACCACCAGTAATGATTTCATCAACCTCGAGCGCCTTCGCTTTAGTGATGGAATCAACGTATCCTTTCTTCTTCTTTTTCTCCCATTTGCTCTGCGCTTCCGCTCTGGCTTGTTGAGCAGGAGTAGTAGCATTAGCTTTACCGTGATTCTTACCTTCCGAGATCGTATCGGAGGTTTCTTGCATTTTCCCATTTAGTATACCGAAAGAGGTTACGATAACGCTCGTTGATTTATTGTCAACTACTTTTATCTGCCATACTTTCACATTACCGGTTGAAGATAATTCATAGAGAGGTGGGAGAATCATTGATTTCATAAAGATATATCCTTTTTCGTTAGGTTCTAGAATAGCTCTATTATAGCATACTTTTGCTACTATATCAAGTCGATTATACCCCCTATTTTGGGCTTTTCTATGGATTTTCTAACCTAATTCCCCAGAATCTGGTCTCTGGAGTTCCACTTTGGCCTTATCCCTATAGCCTGGCTCTTCCAATGATTGCGTAGTAAAGCCAACCTCAAGAAAAGATGGTTGGGGAAGTTATACTAGATTTTTTGCATAAGGAGATTTTAGGTTATACAGTAGATCGCCTGGTTTAACTTAAGAACTTAAGAATAAAAATATTTTCGGAGGAAAGTTTTAACTTGGGTATATATATTAAAGTTTACTAAGCCACTTTAAATTGAAATTAAATACATTATTATGCTTAAAAATTAAATATACCATTTTTGACATAAATCGAGAAAGTAGTGTTATGAAGAAAAAAGTTGTAGATGAAAGTATCGCAAGGCTCGAGGAGCATGTAAACTATGTTGGCAGATTTTCTGATGAAAAAGTTGAATCAGTCAGCCAATGTTTTGGTTATAGGCTAGCTTATCTCACGGATTTAAATTCAATTATTTTTGATAGTTTATTTAGTGGTAAATTTAGCAGAGATGATATTGCTATTTGCAACAAAGAGCATAGCGCTCCTTTTGTAAATTGCGCTTGCGGTTTTTATAGTTTCAAAGAATTTTTTAAAGCCAGGAATGAGAGAAAGTTTTTCAATAAGAGTATCATACTAAAGGTGGAAAACTTTGGCGAGATTGTTGAGCATGAGCTTGGATGGCGCTCAGCTAATCAATTAGTTACGGAGATCAATTTACCAAAAAAATGTGCATGGTGGTTTTGTAGTAGCAAAGCGGTGGCTTTTGTAAAAGGAGAGAATGTGTTTATACAATCATGTAATTATCATTTCAAAAAAGCTATAAAAAATAATGTTCCATCTGAACTAATTGATTATTTTATGGTTAGAAATAAAATTAAAGTTAATTTTTTCTAAATTTTTTTAAATCTAAGGGTAATTTAGTTCTCTATTTTGTAGCTCTAGGTGGTAACGCCCCACCTTCCCCAGCGTATGAAACTGGTGCTTCACTTTAAAGCTTTAGAGCCTGATTTTAATTTTAACTTTTTAGTCTCCTCTGTAGGATTTGAACCTACGACCCCTTGGTTCGAAGCCAAGTACTCTATCCGCTGAGCTAAGAGGAGTTATAATTGTCGCTCTCTCCCATGGATTCGAACCACGATAGCCAGGTCCAAAACCTAGAGTCCTGCCGTTAGACGAGGAGAGAATGAAGTATTTCGTGCTCCTCGTAGGATTTGAACCTACATCACCTAGTTCCTAAAACTAGTGCCTCTACCAGTTGGGCTAGAGGAGCGGGCAACCCGATAAGTAGAGTTTCCTCTTACTCTGCCTGACCAAATTTAGGTTGGAGCCTAAAGATGGCCTAGGCTGATACTGAGCTATCCTTCGGGCCAAGAGGTAGCTTTATGAGTCAAAGGGGACTAGCCTTATACTCACCGGCTCTGTACGCGGAACCTACGAGCAGTAGCAACTATTAGGCTTTTAAATTCCTATAAAGGTAAAGTTAAGTACCTTTCCAGCATTCAGGTGGAGCCTAGTTTATGCCTACGGTATAAACCCCGAGTGTTAGTCACCACACCGTAGCAGTGGTAGGATTTGAACCTACGACCTCTTGGTTATGAGCCAAGCGAGCTGACCGAACTGCTCTACACTGCGTCGCGAGCGGGTGACCAGAATCGAACTGGCACTATCTGCTTGGAAGGCAGAGACACTACCATTATGTAACACCCGCTAAGGTGTCTAGCTTTATTTTGCGTCCTAGCTAGACTTAGTTCCTCCTTTAGTATACTAATAGAAGATAAGAGTGTGGTCTGGCGCTTGTATCTCTACAATTACCTACAGGGACTTACCTTACGCTTTTTAGAAACTTTCGTCTCTACTGATATTTTGAACATTAATTAATCTTTAACATACGAGCAGGGATGACAGGAATCGAACCCGCTCCAAGAGGTTTGGAAGCTCTTGTGCTAACCATTACACCACATCCCATCGTTAACTTAGCTAAACTACTGCTATTTTAAGCATAAAAAAAGACCAATTCATCGAATTGGCCTATAGTAATATAATTACTATGAAGGGCCAATCAGCATCATTCCGCAAAGTAGCCAGACAGTTTGCAGGTGTTGCATATTTGTTTTATTCATAGTATGATTATGCGGAATATGTTATTATAGTCATTAGGTCATAATATATATATATATCTTTAGTTGTGTTAAGTTAATTATTAAATTGTCTTTAGCTCTACTAAAGTGGTGGGGGCAAGTTTTATGTTCTCTTTAGAATACACATCCCCGTAATGGACAATTATGTTTCCATCTTCACTGTTCTCTACTCTATTAATAGTATAAGTGAAACCATTGTAGTAGAATACATCGCCTACTCTTAAATCAGTTATCTTTCTTTTTTTATTATACATTTTAGGCCTCCATCACATACTGTATAAGTAAATTAACAATTTGCAATATCTTTATCCATAAATTCTTACCCCTTTGTTGATAGATCTTTAAATTGGTTTTAGAGTTTTTGTTTAGTTGATTGTCAAAATTGCTATTATGAGAACCGTGAAGGTATGAAGTCGACGTTAAAAGTTTTCCTAGCGCTGGTTATTATATTTTGTGCGCTGATTTTTGGGGTCAGTATATACAACCAAAAACCTAGGGTGGTCGATGGAAAAGTTTTAAATGACTCTATAAGCACGAACTCCTCTTGGAAAATTCTTGCGGATTGGAATTTTGGGGATAATACAGATTCACCAACCAGGTTCCAGGGTAAGGCATATTACGTTGATAATGGTGCAAACTATCTCTGGATAGATCATGGAATGGGCAGTACTATCCCAGTTAGAGTTTTTAATGGCTCATTAGATGCACCAACGGAATCTCCCCCTATGGTGGGAGTACCTATAACTGATAAAAAGGCAAAACTTAGGTTAGAGCATGATCTTTTTAACATGAGTCCTTTACTTATTGCTGAGAAAATTGGGGTTGTTTTCAAAAGAATTAATGATAAAGAATTTTTCGCCGAGTATACCTGCACGGGTGAGATTAAGAAAAGTTATAATTGTTTAACTATGGATTATAGTTTAAAGTTAAATAGTAAGGGAAAACCTGAAACTATAATCTTAAAAATATGGCATAATAAGAAACTAAGCGATAAAATTAGTTTTTTCTTCTCTGACTATGGAGTTGTTAATATGGTAGAGGCGGAAGAGAGTATAGATTTTGTTAACTTACTGCCACCGGACTACGATAAAATGGCAGAGGATTTAAACTTAGCAGATAAAACAGTAGAGGAACTAAAGAAGTTAGTTAAAGAAGGAAAATAGTTCGTTATTTTTGAAGGTTGTTTTTCCTAAGTATATACAGCTTAACAAATAAAAAATAGCACTAGTTGCCTAGTGCTATTAATTTTTATCTTTAAAATGGAGCCAAAGCTGTTTTCAAGAATGTCTTCTCGTAGTGTTTTCGTCCTTCAGCCCAATCTTCTTGATAGCTCCCGTCAGAGGAGATATCAAATTTATCACCCGCGATGGAGTGGAGCAGAATCAGTGATGCTGTAATTACAGTGTCATAGTTTGTATGGCCGGTCTTACAGAAATTGAAACCTGCAGGGATGCCCGAATTGGTGGGCATTGCCTTAACCTTAGAGATAAACATTGATTCACCATAGTTATTTAGGTCATCTAAAACTAGGGAATCTTCATTTTTGGTCAAAACGCACATATTGTCTGGGTTGTTCGCAATTATTGAGAGACCCTCAGAGAACTTTTTAAATTCTTCATCAGTTAGATCTGCCAATTGTGTAAAATAATGAGTGTAACCCATTAGTTATCCTCTATTTCTATAGCTGTTATAATCTTTAACTGTTAAGGCTTATACAGGTAATTAATGAAATTGGTAGGTAGATTATTGAATTTGAGTAGGTATAGTATTACTATGGATAAAGTTAATTGTGAGTTTTGCATGAAAGTTTTAGATAGTAAAAATGCTAGCGATCACGATGGTGGACGTTATTGGTGTTCCACTAAATGTCAGATTGAGTGGGGTATAAAGGTCAATAAGCCTTAACCATTTTATCTCTATTTTTTAATTGGTGGCGAGATCACTGATTGCCATACAGTTGACTTAATGAAGTATCGCATCTTTGGATTATCCTTAATAGTTTCTTTATTTGTGGGTCTTTTCTTTGGTTTAAACTATCTTGAAGTACATAGTTTTACAGAAATTAATATTTCCGAGATACCTGGTAAGAAAGGGCCTTCTGGGCAACCTTTTGGTCAATTTACGGAGACGGTTAAAATAGCGGACTGGGATCGAGAAAATACCTTTATCAATTATCATTTATATCTAGAAGAAGGTGTAGGACCTGATATAACTACAATTGATGAGCGAAATGGCAATTTTAATAAAAAGGCCAAAAAGGTGCTGGTTATTGGCGACTCTTTTGTATGGGGAGATGGAGTGACAGATCCAGGGATGACAGTTGGAATGAGAATTCAAGATGAATTAAATGCTATGACTAAACCCGGTCAATTTATGGTTATCAATAAAGGTAAAAGTGGTGCATCTACTTATAATCATGCTGAATACTTTACGCCGGAAAAAATTAAAGAGCTGGCACCGGACGTTATTATATATACTTATTATGTTAATGATACGGTACCCAATTTCAACGAGAAGATGATTTGTGGTGATAAGGATGTCTGTGATCAATTTTCTCCACAAACAGCACCCAGATATCGTTCATGTATTGCAGGTGAGGATGATTATCTTGGGAAATTTATTAAAAAAATCATTAGACCCAACTATCCTTCTTTATCTAGTAGAATGCTAGTAAGAAAGTGTGATGCGATTTATCAAAAATTACTTAAGACTAAACTTAGTGATGAAGAGTTATGGTCAAATAATAGGATAAACCCTTGGTTTAGCACTTGGAAGCAAGCGGTAAATACTTTAGCCCAAAATACAAAAGGTATACCAACATATATGGCAGAGTTGTATTTTAATTTACCCAAGGTTGAGAATGATCGTGAGGTCTTGAGTGTTTTTAAAGAAAACGGTTTTAAAGTAATAGAAATGCCGGGAGCACTTTCATTAATCAAGGAGAATGGTAATGCTGTTTTAGCTTTAAATCCAGTCAATAGCCACTCTAACTCTTGGTTAACAAAAAGTTATGCCCAAGATATTGCAAAAGTTGTGGTAAGCGATCAGGGCAGATTGATTAACTCGCAAGAAGTTAAAGAGTTTAATACTGAATACAAATTAATTAGCTCTTCACTTCCCTCTAACTTAATAGTTAAAGAGAACACGCTAAATTCTGCAGTTTTATCAGTTCCAAAGTTTAAAAAGTCCGACGCATTCCCTCACCTTATTGCTGGTGAAACGTTACCTGATCAATATGTTGCTTGCATGGATATTGGCTATCCGCATATTCAACTAAACTTAAACCGCTTTTTTAGGGGTCACAAAATAAAGGTTAATAGTAAAGATTACATAGGCGAGCTTACGCTAGGTTACTATTACTATGATAAAAATGCTAAGCCTGTATACATTGAAGTTGGTACACTTAATAATAATACTGAGATAAGAATTCCTGAGATAAACAATGGGATTTTACTAACTATAGGTGATAAAAATATAAAGAATGGTTGCGCTTTAAACAAGGTCATTTCCCTTAAACCTTTTACTATTACTCTTAAAAGTTGAGTAGCTATATTATATAATACTTTTTGATTATGTGAGCTATATTGTTGTCTTGTTGTAGCATTATGATATAATAATGCTAATGAGCGATATTAATTATGAGTTTATTAAATTAAGAAAAAAGCGACGAAGGTTCCTATTTACCTCTGGTTTGATAGTTATGTTAGTAGTACCATCCCTATTATTCATATTTTTAGTAGGAAACCCTTTTGCAGATTCGACTAAGTATAAAAGTTGCAATTACAATGAAGTAGTGGACGAACTAAAGCATTTTGATCCTAACTATAAGCTACCCATTAAATCGTCGATTCCGCTTGAAAATGTATTTGCTATTAATTTTACAAGCGGTTATCAAACTCTTTTTAGCCATGCAATAACCCACCCTAGAGGTGAAAGGGCGGGAGATTTTGTTAAAGATAGATGTAGATTTTTAGTTGAGCAAGCACTGGCCTATCGGAGTAGCGATGATTCTTTACTGAGTAAAGATATGATAATTATGTTGGTCGATGAGGGAAATTTTAAAGATTTGAGTACTCAGATTATTGTTAAGGGTGATAAGTATTGCTTAGGGGTGGCTGGAAATGGAAACTTAAAGGATTTCAAAGAGGTAGAGAAAAATATTATGTTTTATAAAAGTAGTTGCGGAGAGTTTTTAAAAAATAATTTCTACACTGAAGTAGAAGATGATAAGATAGTTGTTTTCCCTCCTGAGGACAAGAATAATGGGGTAAGTGGTATGGTCGACGGTGTAAGATCACCAGGAGAGCAACCTGTTAATCAGAATGGTTCAAACGTCGATGAGGTGGCTAAAGGTGAAACAAACATAGAGAATGGATGATTATTTACTATAAATCTCTTCGTTTTCCTAGTTTCACAATTAAATACGATAGTTTAAGACCATTAGTATGGACATTTTAAAGCTCTTTTTGAGATATATGCGTGACTAAATTTGATAATTTAACATAATATTTATGCTGACTTATTTTACGGAGGTATGGCTGTCAGCCCAACTTTAACTCATGGTAATTCAAGCTTTAGCTCTTCTAGCGTCAATATTTTCATTTTTCTCTATCTTCCCACAAATTTTAGCGATGTTAAAAAGTGATAAAAAAACAGATTTCCCCTTACTGCTAAAAATTATTTATTTTATTATCCCTCTATCTTGGCTGATTTGGTCTATAAAAGAGTCATCGTATCTGCCCCTCTTTGCTTCTATCTTAAATCTTATATTAGCGAGCATCTATTTACTTAAGGTAAAATTATCTACAAGCTCTTTTTTTGGGTTTGCATCAATATTACTTGCAGGCATTATGCTTTACTTTATGCCCGTATTTTGGCAGGAAGCCCTGACCGCCATACTCTCAATCTTAATGGTTTTAGTTGCTATTAGAGAGATAGATAAAGTGGAAGAGGATATCTCTTCTTTAAAATATTTTTTAGAAGGTTTAGAAGAATTGATTTGGTGTGGTTGGGCCTTCCTTTCTGCTGTACCGCTAATTGGAATTTCATCGGTTTTTTATGGACCAATTCTAATATTCTTCTCGTATAAGATTCATAAGAAGTCAAATAGGATTGGCTATTTTAATAGATTACTGATCATATGGTACGGTATTTCCGTAAAGCTTGGTTCAATAGTAAAAAGCAAGATTTTGGTAAAACAACAATATCTTTCGCGGTTGAACCTCCAGTTAATTAGGGCAAATTCTTTGGTGGTTCATCAGGACATATTTTTTTATATTGAAGATTAGCTTTTTTTATTGGCTTATCCGAAACTGACCTTTTATAAAAAAAATTAGCAATAACCAAGACAACATTTAATTACTATCAATTTAGGCAATAACGTTATTATGTTCTGGTTGCTTTATTAATGGCGGATTCTTCGATGAAACTTTTTTGTGTTCAACCGATCCTTCTCTTAGTATATCTATGCTTTTCACTAATTCGGCGGGTAGTTTCATGGCTAGGGCGATGTCTGTTTCACGAATATCAACATTCTCTAGGTAGACTCCAACTTCCGCCTCAGGGTCCGAGGAATTCATACCTAGTACTACGGCATCACGATATAGCTCAGCCAGATCAGGATTTTTAAAGTAACCAATTACATCTCCCTCTATGGGGTCTGTATAATTATTGTCCTTTTAATACTTTCTAGTTAAAGTTAGATGATAATATTCTGAGACCCCATATTTTTATAAGATTTCTCTGTTGGTTTTTTCGTAGAGTAAGGTATAGACATCATGAGCTAATTTTTCTGTTTCAGCGATGTTTTGTAGATTTAGTATGGCATCACTACTTAAGGTCTGGCCATTATCAGGGTTGTTGGTGTAGGTGATTCTAATAGAGGCTAGCTCTTCGTTGACTTGCCTATCTGCTTCCTCTTTATGGTAGGTTACTCCCATGTAGAAAGAAAATACTATAGCTAAAATCAAGGAGGGGATAAGAAATTTTATTTTCATACTTTCTATTATACTAGTTAATAATTATTCTTCCTTAGCTCATAGTGGTTTATGGTGGTGCTACCACTCAAAAGATAATAGCCCCTCCGAAGAGGGGCTATTAAACTATATTATGGAAGCAACTTCAAGTAATTCTTTAAAAGTTCCAGGAAATCCTTCTGCAAATAATACCATTGCTACCTCTTGAGCCTCTTTAGGGAGGCCGTTTGAGTCAAGCAAGGCTATAAGTGCTTTTGTAACAGATGGTGTCATATGGCTACTCATATCTTAACCGCTGCATGAGCTAACTCTTCTAGTGAGTTAGTCCAATCTTTGGCTAGTGAGAAATATGTTGACCAGTTATCTGGTGATTTTTCCATGTAGTTAATGCTTTTGGTTAGATCGTTAATAGCTTCATCACTGAGTTTGACGCAGTAATTTACAGTAGGGTTGAGCCAGGCTGCAGAATTTATGCGTGTCATTGCAATGAAGGACAAATCCGTCATGCATGCTGGACCAAACATAGATACCAATTTGGCGATAATGTGAGGTTCGGCATCTTTACGACCAAATCCGGTTATAACTTTAGCATCTTTTAATGTAATGTTAGAGCGGTTGATAGCTTCAAGATCGGTGGCTGATGATCCAATTTTAACTAAATCTGCCACACTAATTTTCTTAATGTCTAATCCCTTTTTAATAGGGTTAAGATTATGAGAATCCCAACCAGACCAACCCGCTTTACGGATTTTCTCTGAGTTAAGTATTGTAAGTTCTGGTGAACCCGCAATGGCACGTCTGATGGTGTTACTCCAAACCTCGGGGGTTTGGTGCATCCAAGGATTTGCAATTACAAGTGAATAAGCTCTGACAACTCGATCACCAACATTTCCACCAATTTCAAC
>Ga0209400_1002778_pt1 | contig 13082 bp, 10 predicted proteins | sample M_130807_EF_Meta_FD_187313 | JGI IMG/M metagenome (GOLD analysis project Ga0209400, IMG submission 187313) | Freshwater microbial communities from Lake Montjoie, Canada to study carbon cycling - M_130807_EF_MetaG (SPAdes) (version 2) | ecosystem: Environmental > Aquatic > Freshwater > Lake... | reverse complement strand
TAAACACTGGGTCATCCCAACGCTCCTTCTCAGCTTTGATCTCTTCCAAGTTCTTCTTGTCAGCGTCAAGGTTTGCTTTCAGCTGAGCAATCTGAGTTTGCATGGTGAAGTATTCAGAAAGCTGAGGACCAACAGAGAAGAAGCCAATAACAATTAGACCTAAAGTCACCATGGTCGATGGCGTCCAAGAGAAGGCGTTGCCTACTCTCTCACCAAAGGTGCCCACTTTAGATTGCGCTTTAGCGCGCACATCTCTCTTACCGGTTCTAGCCATGGGACTAGTCTCTAACGACTAAGCCTTAAAACGTGGGAACGCTGCGGCACCTGGGTAGTATGCCGCATCCTGTAGCTCTTCTTCGATACGAAGCAGCTGGTTGTATTTAGCCACTCTTTCGCTTCTAGCTGGAGCACCAGTCTTGATCTGTCCCGCGTTAGTAGCAACAGCTAGGTCAGCGATGAAGGTGTCCTCAGTCTCACCTGAACGGTGAGAGATGATGGCCTTCATGCCTGAACGCTGTGCCAAAGCAACAGCATCTAGAGTCTCAGTCAAAGTACCGATCTGGTTTACCTTAACCAAGATTGCGTTACCTGCCTTTAGGTCAATACCCTTTTGTAGACGTGCTGGGTTGGTGACGTATAGGTCATCTCCAACTAACTGAACCTTCTCACCAAGTGCTGCAGTGATCTGTGTCCAACCAGCCCAGTCATCTTCAGCTAGAGGGTCTTCAATAGAAACTAGTGGGAAGTCGTTTACAAGTACTTCGTAGTACTTGATCATTTCTTCACGGGTAAGCTGCTTACCTTCGAATGCATACTTCTCAGTCTTCTCGTCATAGAACTCAGTTGCTGCAACATCCAGAGCAAGACCGAAGTGCTTACCTAGAACGTAACCTGCCTGACCAATAGCAACAGATATCAGTTCTAGAGCTGCACGGTTGGTTGGTAGATCTGGAGCAAAACCACCCTCGTCCCCTAGACCAGTTGCCAGGTTCTTTGAGTTCAAGAGCGCTTTTAGTGAGTGGTAAACCTCAGTACCGGCACGAAGTGCTTCTGAGAAGGAATCGAAACCAATTGGAACGATCATGAACTCTTGAATGTCCACACCGTTGTCAGCGTGTGAACCACCGTTGATGATGTTCATTAGAGGAACTGGAAGTGTGTATGCGTTTGGTCCACCGAGGTAACGGTAAAGAGGCTGACCAGTTGATTCAGCAGCTGCTCTAGCGTTAGCAAGTGAAACACCAAGAATTGCATTTGCTCCTAGGTGAGACTTGGTTGCAGTTCCATCTAGACGAATAAGAGCAGCATCAACCAGTCTCTGGTCTAGTGCATCAAAGTCAATCAAGCCAGTCTCATCGTGACCGATCTGGTCGATAACAGCCTTAACTGCGTTTAGAACACCTTTACCCATGTAACGCTTCTTGTCACCATCACGAGACTCGTGTGCTTCGAAAGCACCGGTTGAAGCACCTGAAGGAACAGCAGCTCTACCGAAAGCACCATCAGAAAGAAGTACTTCTACCTCAACGGTTGGGTTACCTCTAGAGTCAAGGATTTCTCTCGCGCCTACAGCGTCAATGATGGACATGGTTCTCCTAAGAATTTTGGGGGTTTTAGATCGACATCGAATTACTACAAGTTTACCCGTTTACTAGTTCCCAATAGCCCTAAGCTCAAGCACTGTTGTATTGCTATTAACCACAGCAAATTCACTAAAACCAGCACTCTGCAGGCTATCCAGCAGGATATTCAGCTTCTTAGGTCTAACCTCTAGACGGACCAAAGAACCCTTAGCAATCAACTCCTTCTGGAACGAGAGACCTTTCTTAATACAATCCAGAGAACCATCCTCTAGAACCAAGACCACACCGGCAGAAGGGACTACTCCCTCAACCAGCTCAACTACTCGCTCAAACCCAATAGAGATACCAACTGCAGGAACATCAGTTCCTAACCATCTACCAACCATGCCGTCATATCGACCGCCACCACCGATAGCACTTCCAGTTCCTGGTAGTTCAATCTCAAAGATGGTGCCGGTGTAATAACCCATACCTCTAACCAGAGTTGGATCGAATCTAAGTCTTGAACCAACAGCCTCAAACAAAGGTTCTAGAACACTAGGAACAGAAGAAGTACTAATACCTTCTAGCCAAGTCTTAGCTGAATTACCAACACCTTCACCAAAGCGTTCAGTTAGTTCTGTAACAACACCTGAAATCTCAATCTTGTCCAGCTTGTCGATAATGATCATGGCCGATGATCTATCTGCTTCAGCAACCCCTAGACCATCCATAACTTCAGCTAAAAGCAAACGATGATTGACCCTAATTACAGAATTCTCTAAACCAATTGCATCAAGAGCAGCAAGAGAAGCAGTCAACAACTCAATCTCAGCAAGCACTGAGTCATCACCAATGATGTCGATATCACATTGGATGAACTGACGGTATCTACCCTTCTGAGGTCGCTCTGCTCTCCAGACCGGCCCCATCTGAATAGCCTTAAACACAGAGGGTAAAGAAGCTCGGTTAGTTGCATAGAACCTAGTCAAAGGAACAGTTAGATCAAAACGAAGACCTAAGTCGGCCAACTGATCTGAAGAATCTAAAGACTCAAGAGCACTATCTAGCTCTGCCCCACGCTTCATAACCCTGTAAGCAAGCTTCTCGTTATCTCCACCCTGACCTGAGGTTAGACGATCTAGGTTCTCTAAAGTAGGTGTCTCAACCTCCTGGAACCCAAAAGACCTATAAACACCCCTAATAACCCCTAAAACACTCTCCCGCTTAGCCTTCTCGGCAGGCAGAAAGTCCCTCATACCTCTAGGTGGGTTTATGTCTTTAGCCATGGGTCAAGTTTTACACAAGCATGCGTCGAAAGTCTGTTGTTGCTCTTAGACTTTTCATTAATGTCACTCGATCTCAGCCTCTTCCCCCCGCAGGAAACGTCTTTCGAACCTGCGACGCCTATCCTGAAGTGGGTTGGCGGAAAAAGAGCATTACTTCCTCAAATCCAGAAACTGCTTCATAAACCTGAACCAGGAAAGCGGTTTTTCGAGCCGTTCTTAGGTGGTGGAGCAGTAACTTTTAGCCAAACAATCGACAATCAACTAATTGCTGGAGACATTAATACCGAACTGGTAAATCTCTATGAAGTCGTGAAGACAAAACCAAGTGAGCTAGTAGAACGACTTAAGAAGTTCAAGAACGAAAAGGATGCTTATTACTCCATTCGAGACATGGACCGTGGCAAGGGATGGAGTAGAAGATCAGCCGTCACTCGTGCCGCCAGAGTTTTGTACCTGAACAAAACTTGTTTCAACGGCCTATACCGAGTGAACCAGTCCGGTCAATTCAATACGCCATTTGGTTCCTATGTACGACCAAACATTGTCAACGAAATAGATATATACAGGTTGCACAATTTCTTAACTTCAAAAACCACAACCGGAAAAGACAGGGTGACGATACTAAACGCGTCGTACAAGGAACTGGCCCGCATGGGTAATTGCGGAGATAGCTTCTATTTTGATCCGCCTTATGTTCCGATCTCACCTACTGCAAGTTTCACCTCTTACCAGAGCCAAGGTTTCAGCCTTGCTGACCAGGAAGCGCTCCGAGACGAGGCCGCGCGACTGGTCGAAAAAGGTGCTCGGGTGTTATTGAGCAACTCAGACAACGAAATCGTTCGCGATTTGTATAAAGATAAAAATATTTTTAAGATTCACACGGTTGAGATAAGTCGCGGAATCGCAGCAAAGGCTAGCTCACGAAAACGAATTACAGAAGTGTTAATCGAGGGTAAGTAAAAAATGGGGGAAGTGTCTAAAAACTGGGACAAGCTCAACGATAAGTTATCTCTGGAATCAAGGATTCTTGACAACCAAGTAGTTGAAGTCAAAGCTTCAGACTTCCATGAAATCGGTGTCGAACCGCGGCTCAACGCGAAATTCGACAAATCACAGGATTTGCCTGATCTGTTCAAGAGGAATAATTGGGGAATTCTGCCAAATTCAAGAAGCTCCTATCTGGTAGGTGCGTTCAACATATTCTGCGACGTAGCTAGACCAAGCGAAGAGGAAATTAAAGCTGCTATTGAGTTTTCGCCACAGAATGATCTCCAATCTCTAGACTCCAGCGCCGTATACTCGGAAGCCGCCGCATTAAATCTTTTGTTCAGCACCGGATTGCTGGAGGAAATCTTAGGAGAGCCAGCCTTCCCCACTGTCAGCGGAAGAATGGGCTCAGGAGAGTTCGAATTCACAATCAATTCCACTCTGAAAGATGTCGAGCAGATTACGCTTGAGAATCTTAGATCAACAATGGAAATTGATGCTGGTTACGAGAGCGAATCAGGGCTTCATCTTTTCGAAGCCAAGAACACATTTAACGACAACTTCAACATCAGGCAATTATATTTTCCCTTCAGGAACTGGAAGCCGCGGATATTAAAAACTGTAAGACCATTTCTCTTGTACAAGCAGGGAGATATCTACAACATAGGTGAATATAGCTTCACCCAGGAGGATAACTTCTCCTCCATAGGACTTGTAAACCACCATCTTTTTACCATTGGTTCTTTTACGTTTACACCGAAAACAGTCAAGCAGTTCGTGGATAAAGGCCCCGTTGCGCTTACATCTGAAGACGTGCCATTTCCGCAAGCCGACGACGTGTCTAAATACGAAGAAATCTTGGAACTTCTGCAGCAAGGGACAGTGACTAAGGCCTCTCTCGCCAAACACTTTGAGTTCGACGAACGCCAGTCAGATTATTATGCGAATGCGCTGCGATTCCTAGGATTAGCTATAAAAACAGCGCCTGGACATATCAACCTGAGCGACTTAGGCATCAGTTACGCTCAAGCATCCGGGCGGGGACGTCGAGAAATATTAATACGCCAGATGTCTCAACTTGAGTGTTTTAGATTCCTTGTTTCTGAATCAGATTTTGATTCAAAGCCAGACGCCAGGTCAACCTTGTACAAAGTAATGGAGCGAGATTTCGAGTACATTTTTGAAGCAGATGCGAGTGATTCTGTGATCCGTAGGCGAGCTTCCACAATTATTGGCTGGGTTTCATGGGTCAGATCTATTGGTGGATAGGAAGGATCTCTTCTGCCAGCCAGTAGACCACAGTCCAAAAATTTTCTAATCCAGATCTATAAATTCGGAACAATCCCTGGACCACAATCTTGGAAAAGCCCAGTGAAATCACTTTTAAGTTGGACCAGTGTTTTTTATAAATAGAGGGTATCAACCGGTCTTTTTATAATTGGACCGTATGTCTATCTGGCAGGGATAACTAACACATTTAGGTTTGGCCCTACTGCCGAAACTTGAGGCATGATAAATCTCATGGGATTTCGCACAAAGATAACACACGAGACAGCTAAATAGGATTTTGCATAAATTGTCGCTTGGCCAATTGCCTTAGCGATGACGCCCGAAATTTCAGCCTCAGTCAACAGTTTTACCTCACAGGCCCAAACCCTAATTTTGTCCTGTTCAACCGAGACATCAGGATTGAACCTCCCCCCGAGAATAGAGACAACCGGAGACTTCAATTTCGCTCCGTCTCCTCTAACAATAATTCCTTCGTGATTAAATCTTCTTTGGAAAAAATCTTGGATAAATGGGTTTAGGACGGTTGCCGTGTAGCTCACTTCCCCCTCACCGGAGTGGGGCTTGCGAAAATCCCCTTGAAGAATGCAATCCTCAATCAGTTCTTTTAGTTGCAGAGCCTGACCTCTCGTGACCATTGTCTCGTTTTCTCCTGAAACTAATTTGTACTCTCATGTAGAGAGTCAATTCCCTGCTTGGGTTCACTTAGTTGATCTAAAGCTTTTTGAGCGTTCGCGTTCTCATCTGTAGCCGCACTGACTAGCTTCTCGAACACAAGTTTGGCACCAGCACCGCCGGCGATTCCTTGCCAGTGTGTCTTCTCTAGAGAAACTGATAGCTTTACAGCTTTGATAAAGGGTAAGAAAAACGACTTACTTGAATCTCCACTATCCATAGCTTTATCGATTAGGTAGCCCCCAAACATAGCGAAGCCATTAAGGCCGATTGACTGCATCAGAATGTAATTCTTTTTATCGGTCCAAGCCTCTGGATACTCTTCTTTCAGAGCGTTGTAGTAATTCGCGATAATTTTCACTTGCTTCTCAGGTTGATCCTTCATGACGGTCACCAGAGAATTACTTTTTTCGAGACAGTGCTTGACTGCTGTTTTGAGTGAGTTTAGCTTGATTGGAGCTTGCACTCCGAATTTTTCCTTATAACCTGCCACCGCCCCACCCATTCCAACTAAGTCTTGGAACGGCTTGTCCTCTCCGAGGAGTTCCATTGCGATTAGCAAAGGACGCATCGATGAATGTTTCCTCTTCTCAGGATCAGCGAGGATAAAAGTGAAGCTATCGATAATGGCCGGCTGCATGCCAACGTGCTTCCCGTTTATGTCGCTGAAGAGCTTCATCTCCTGAACCTGGGATAGATTCAGATTTAGGGAGAACGGAACCTTAGGAAAGAGTTCTGGTGCTTCATCCTCAGCAAATAGCATGTCTACGGCATAAAGTCTGTGGTTGCCATCAACTCGAGATATCTGAGGCTTCCGACTTCCAACTGGAAGCTTCAACTTAGCCAGCACAATTCTCACTCCCACAATGACATTCTTGATCTTTCCTTGCTGCACGAGGTCTGAGATTTCTAACTTACTCAAGGGGTCGTTTGCTGCATAAAGTTCAACGCATTCAAGATCTCTTGCGTTTAGAATTATCTCTGGAAATGATCGAGCATCCTCAGCTGGATCCGCCTCGAGGGACTCCAGTGCATAAAGAACCGCCTCACGAGAGTGCTTCAGATTTATGTCTCGTTGTGTTCCTGTTTTGTTTTCAAGTTGGTCAAATATGTCTGGGCCAGAGATCACTGCAAGATCTTCTAAGGAGGAAAACCCCCTAACCGTTACTAAATTTAGGTTTGTGCCAACCACGGCCAAACCTAAATCTACTTTCTCCCCGTATTTATCTTTAATGTAAGCTACCAAATCCATTTATTCCTCCTCTATGTCTACGCCAGTTTTTTCGTAAAGTGCTTGCATGCATTTTGCAAAAACTGTTTCTGCCCCGGCTGCCCCGTAAAGACCTGCAAATTCTCTACGAAGACCTTGAATTCCGGCTTCTCTAAGAATCTTGAGGTAGTTATCGAAATGCTGGAAATAATCTGTGGTTCCAGAGCTCGAAATCAAGTTCGCCAAACTTCCTCCAAACTTTGCAAATCCGTTAAGGCCGATCGCCTCCATAACGATGTACCTCATGTTTCTATCTTCCCAAGCTTCTGTATAGTTACTTCTCAATGCCTCAAAGAAGGCATTGATTACTTGCACTTGTTCGCTTGGGTCTTCACGATATGCCGCTTCGAATGCGCGACCTTTTTGGTAGAAAGAATTAACTGCGGCTCTAATGCCCACAACTGAAACTTTTGGTTTTGCACCGTATGACAAAACGAATCCACCAAGAGAGCCCCCCAAGTTAGCCATGTGGTCAAAAACCATTCCGGCCTGAGTTAGCTGGAAAGCCACCCAGTCATATTTCTGAGCAGCAGTCATTGAGGAAGGGTCTTTCTGGTTGCGACCGCGGTGGTTAATGGTCAAATTTCGGGGCATCTTCTTTTGCTCACCGTTGATATCTGCAAATAGTTTTCGCTCTTGATCCTTTGAAAGGTTCATGTACAAGGCATATGGCACGGTTGGGAAATCCTCCAATGGAACACCGGCCTCAAGTTGGCGAGTCGCTTCCGATAGTCTATGGTTACCATCCACTCGCGAAATTTGAGGATCGTAATCGGCAGCAGGGTAGACAAACTTTGAGTCTTGAATCTTTATCAGGCAAGAAATTGTCCCGTAGTCGTCTTTGATGTAGTCGATTGCGTCGGGAAATATTTCTTCATCCAACTGAGTCACACTGATTACGGATTCATCTCTTACGTTGAGAATAATTTCCGGGAACGCTCTAGGGTCTGTCGCAACATCGTGGTCTCTAGCTTCCATCGCATATCTCAGAGCTTCCTTTGAGTGTTTGGCGGAAAGTGGCCTTTGTGTACCATCTGGATTTCTTACCTGGTCAAAGATGTCAGGCGATGAGTACCTGGCAAGCAGCCCGAGATTTGCAAAGCCTCTCAGAACGACTGTATTCAAATTATCACCCCAGAGAGCGAGGCCAAGGGAGACTTGAGATTTCGACATGTTAGCTCCAAACTTGAGAGAGATTAATCCCCATACGGGAAATCTCTTTAAATCCTACTCCCCTACCTCTGACAACCGTGCTGCTGAGAGCTTCCCCTGACGGATTGTTCAGCTCGAAGTTATCCAATACCTTTTGCTGAGTTCTTGAATGTTCCGGGGAATCTGGAACTAATCCTCAACCCCAATAACCCCAGCATCACTAGCAGCGAGTACTTCTGCTTTTCTTATGTCGTCTGATAGGTCTCTGACTGCTGTTCTTAAGGCTCTTTCTGGGTCTAGGTCTTTGGATTTAGCTGCTTGGACTATGGCTAGGAGTAGTGCTCCTAGTTCTTCTTCTGTGTTTAGTTGAATTGGGGATTCTGCTTCTTTATCTAGCAGGTTGATCTTGTGTGCTTTACCTATTACTTTGCTGGCTAGTGCTAGAGCAGGTAGTGCTTGAGGAATCCCGTCTAGTACTGAAGCTCTTTCAGGCTTTTCTTTCTGTTTGTGGTTATCCCAGTTGAGCATGACATCGTCACCTGTTTTAGCTTTGTATTTCTCTAGTTCTTCAGGGGTGCCAAACACGTGCGGGTGTCTACCCTGCATCTTTTCTCTGGCTAGTTTTGCAACATCTTCGATGTTGAATGGTTCTCCAAGCGATCCTGTTTGAGCTAGATCTGAGTGAAAGACGACTTGGTATAGAACATCACCTAGTTCTTCTAAGACATCTTCTCTAGTGCCGGACTCTATGGCATCAATAAGCTCATAGGTTTCTTCTAATAGGTATTGAACTAGAGACTCATGGGTTTGTTCAGCATCCCAAGGACACCCTCCAGGAGATCTAAGAGTGTTGGATGTTTGGATTAGTTTGTCTAGTTCAGTCATGGTGCTAGTTTGCCAGAGAGACTGGGGATAACTAGAGCAGGGCTCGGTGGATTCGAATACCTTGTTTGAATGAGTAGAGGTCCGCTAAGAGCTGTTGAAACAATTGCTTTTAGTAAACATCTAGAGAACCTCCCAGAGCCCGTTCGAGTAGTGGTCTGGGTAGCGATTGAAAGTATCCTCTTAGACCAGGGTATGGATCTAGCAAATGGAAACTGGCTGAAGTATGTCGGAGATGGCGTATGGGAGTTTCGAATAGGAAAGAACGTCAAAGCGGTTTATTCCAAAGCTGGGTTTCTCAAAAGTGCGCAAGCCGCAAACTTTTCTTTACTAATCAGAGTTTTCTGCGGATTTGAAGACGGTCTCATTGTCTTGCTGGGGTGTTATGACAAACAGAGATACTCGAGTGGCAAAAGACAATCAGCAGCAATTTATTCAGCAAAGCGCGAGTTGTTGACATACCGAGGAAGGTAATGAATGATTACATACATGAAATCAAAAGAATACCTAGATTTTCAGGAAGCGACTGCAGAACGAGTCAAGAAGTTGACGCCAGAGGGAAAAGCTCTATGGGACCAATTGCAGCTCGAGGTTGAAGCGAAGAATTTTCGAAAGGTTTTCGGTCAAACCATCTGCCAGCGCAGAGAAGCTCTAGGTCTAAGCCAAAGAGAGCTTGCAACATTGGCAACAGTTAGTCAGAGAGATGTAAGCCACATCGAACAAGGCAAAGCTAACCCAACTGTGACAACTCAGATAAAATTGCTTTCAGCACTTGGCTTAAAACTTGCTATTGAGGCGAAGTAAAGACTGAGCTTAGGAACACCCAAGTCCAATCGATTAGATCCCGATCTTGCAGGAACTCACCTGATTTATCTTTAGGAGCTGGAACTGTGAGTTGTTTAGCGGTTGCTAGATATCTCAAACCTGGATACTGATGGCTCAACCTGACCTGTTTGGCTTCATCTAACTCAACAGGGGATATCTTTACCTGATTACCAATCAGCATTACATCTTTCAGATTCAGACGGTTGCACTGCTGTCTAAGTTCTGTGACATCGATTAGGTTCTTCACTGACTGCGGTGCTTTACCGTAACGATCTTCTAGTTCAGCCAGAATCTTCTCTAGCTGCTCTCTAGTTCCTAGTTCTCCGCTGGCTGCAGAGAGCTTGTGATATGCCTCAAGCCTTAGTCGCTCTGAATCGACGTATTCGATTGGGATATGAGCATCCATTGGTATCTCTAGCTTTAGTTCAGCAGGAGATTCGTGTTTGATGCCTTTGAACTCATCAACAGCTTCACCAATCATTCGAAGGTATAGGTCAAAACCGACTCCGGCAATGTGCCCTGATTGTTCACCCCCGAGCAGGTTACCTGCTCCTCTGATTTCAAGGTCTTTGAGCGCTACCTGCATTCCAGAACCTAGCTCGTTGTTAGAGGCGATAGTTGCTAGACGGTCAAGAGCAAATGGAGATAGTGGCTTATCTGGAGAGTGGAAGAAGTATGCGTAAGCACGTTCTCTAGATCTGCCAACTCTTCCTCTGATTTGGTGAAGTTGGGATAGACCAAAGTTCTCTCCTCTATCGACAATCAGAGTATTGGCATTAGGAATATCAATTCCAGCTTCAATGATTGTTGTTGCAACTAGGACGTCGTATCTTCTTTCCCAGAAGTCGATAACTACCTGCTCCAATTGACCTTCGTTCATCTGCCCGTGAGCAACTGCAATCCTCGCTTCAGGAACTAGCTCTGCTAATTGAGAGGCAACCTTGTCGATGGTCTCAACTCGGTTGTGAACAAAGAAGACCTGGCCCTCTCGGATGAGTTCTCGGTGAATAGCAGCTGCAACCTGTTTGTCGTTGTATGGGCCAACGTAGGTAAGGATTGGGTGACGCTCTTCAGGAGGAGTTGCCAGAGTTGACATCTCTCTAATCCCAGTGATTGCCATCTCTAGGGTTCTAGGGATTGGGGTTGCCGACATGGAGAGCACGTCAACGTTTGTCTTAATGTCTTTTAGTTTTTCTTTGTGTTCAACACCAAAGCGTTGTTCCTCGTCGATGATGATGAGTCCCAGATCTCTGAACTTCACTCCAGAAGAGAGCAGTCGGTGAGTTCCAATCACAACATCAACCTCACCGGTTGCAAGAGCTGCAATTGTCTCTTTGGATTCTTTAGAGCTTTGGAATCTAGAGAGTGCTCTGACATTCACTGGGAAACCAGCAAAGCGTTCAATAAAGGTTTCCACATGTTGGCGAACAAGCAGAGTGGTTGGAACTAGAAGAGCTACCTGCTTGCCATCTTGAACTGCCTTGAAGGCTGCTCTGATGGCAATCTCTGTCTTTCCGTAACCAACATCACCAGCTACCAACCGATCCATTGGAACTGGCTTTTCCATGTCACGTTTGATTTCTTCAACAGTGTTGAGTTGATCTGGTGTTTCAACGTAGGGGAAGCTGTCTTCCATCTCTCGTTGCCAGGCTGTGTCAGGTAAGAAAGCATGCCCCTTTGCGTTCATGCGCAGTGAATAGAGCTTCACAAGGTCAATAGCGATCTTGCGAACTGCTTTTCTAGCATTGCCCTTAACTCTTGACCAGTCAGAGCCACCCATCTTAGAAAGCACCGGCGCTTCCCCACCAACATACTTAGTCAAGAAATCTAACTGATCAGTTGGAACATAAAGAACATCGCCCTTCATTCCTCGTTTAGCAGGTGCATACTCAATCACTAAATACTCACGGGTGTTCCGGGCTGTGCCAACACCCATCTGTCTCTGCACCATCTCAACGAACCTGCCGATGCCATGAATCTCATGCACAACATAATCGCCTGCCTTCAGAGCAAGTGGGTCAACTGCCTGACCGCGTTTAGCGGCAAGCCTTGGCTTCTTCACTGGAACATAACCTGAACTTCTTCCAAAGAAGTCGCTGTCGGTTAGCAGAATCAGTTTTGCTTCATCAGAGACAAAGCCTTTTCTGATTGGTGCTTGGATTACAAGCACCTTTGCACTTTGGTTGGCGACTTCAGTGATGGATTCCGGAACTTCTAGTGCTAGTTCATTAGCGATGTTGTTAGCAGTGAGGATTTCGGTAATACGAAGGGCAGTTCCGTGAGCAGGTGCTGCAACAACAACCTGCATGCCTTGACTTAGCTGATCGATGATGTAATCGGTTGGTTCAACTGCTAGTCCTTTGAAGTTAGGAACTTCTAGTAAATGGAGGTTTAGCTGTTTCTCTTCATCAACTAGGAACTGGCTAATGCTTACCAGTGACCGCTTGCCGATGTTGACTGTGAAATCATGCAGTGTTCTAAAGCCACCAGAAGATAGATCGATAGGAGCTTTAGCTCCCTCGATGGCAGCATCCCAGGCTGCATGCAGAAACTCTTCATTAGTTTCAATTAGGTTTGCAGCTCTTGCCATTGATTTCTCTGGTGAGAGTAATGCAACATAGGCATCATCGGTTAGGTAATCAGTTATCTGCCCTAGCTTGTCAACAAGTGCAGGTGCTAAAGACTCCATACCATCAACGGGAATACCTTCGGCAATCTTGGCAAGCATTGTGGTCAGGTTAGGGAACTCGTGTTGCATCTGTCTGGCTCTTGATGCAACATCTGGTGTGATGATGATTTCTCTTGCTGGATAAAGAGTGAGTTCAGTTGGCTTAGTTTCTAGCGATCTCTGGTCAGCAACGCTGAACTCTCGCATTTCTTCTAGTTCATCACCAAAGAACTCCAGACGAACAGCGTGAGCAGCTGTTGTCGGGAAGATGTCCAAGATTCCGCCACGAACAGCAAACTCTCCACGCTTGGTGACCATGTCAACTCTTTGATAGGCGATCTCAACAAGTTTGAGCGATAGTTCTGGAAGTAGGTAGTCATTGCCGGTAATCAGATGTAGTGGTGGGTAATCAGCAAGACCTAGGAATACTGGCTGCAGTGCTGCTCTAACGGAGGCAATTACAAAAACAGGATGCTTCGCTGGCT
>Ga0209400_1002771_pt1 | contig 13099 bp, 15 predicted proteins | sample M_130807_EF_Meta_FD_187313 | JGI IMG/M metagenome (GOLD analysis project Ga0209400, IMG submission 187313) | Freshwater microbial communities from Lake Montjoie, Canada to study carbon cycling - M_130807_EF_MetaG (SPAdes) (version 2) | ecosystem: Environmental > Aquatic > Freshwater > Lake... | reverse complement strand
TCACTTATTTCATCCAACAAATCTCCTCTAACTTCTTCGTCATTATCATATTCCGCTTGAAGTCTGGTAATTTCATTTTCAATTCTTGTAATTTCACTTTTATTTTCAGGTGTTAATTCTTGTAAGTCACCCTTTGAAACTAAGTATTTAAAAAGTGCATTTGCTCTTAATCCAATATCATCGGTGTCTTCCAAATCCCACTCGTTGGTTTGTCTTCTTTGTTCGGCTCGTGCCAATTGCTCTCTTTGTATTCTTTCGTTAGCTTCCCTATTTAATCTTTGTCTTTCTTTTTCCGCCAATTCCTTATCATTCCATATTTTAAGTTGGTCGGCAAATGTTGTACTAATATATGAATTAATTCTTGATAATATCTTTTCTAATTTTTCGGTTCCAAAAATCCAACCTGTTCTAAATGAATCATCAGGAGCGTTATAATAAGTTTCAGTACCATCAAATTTTTTCAATAACGCAACTTTATATGTTGGGTCTGATGTTGGTTTGGTTTTACTTACAAAGTAGAATAATTTACCATCTTGATTATATCTATCGTAGTGTCCTGAGTCACTAGCTGCAGTACACCATTTAGTACCAGAACCAAAATAACAAGATGATTTATGTGTTTTAGGTGAAACAACAGTCATTTCATTATCTTCATAAACCACATCAGCATCATCAACTGTTTTGATTTCACGTCTTATACGGTTGTCATAATCATCCAACTCTTTTTTAAGTGTACTAATCTTATCATATTGATTAATATCTTTTAAATTTAAATTTTGACTGATAGTTGAAAACTTTTCTAACAGTTTTACCACAATGTTTAAATCGGCATTAAAGTTTCTTGGGTTTACCACTTTACCCAAAAAGTTAAGGTATTTGTGTTGACCTGGTAATACGTCTGACTTATCAATAATGGCACGTAATTGTTCCTCAGTAAATTTATTTGAAAACTTCTTTGCGAAATCTTCTTTTCTACCTTCCAATATAATTTGAACTAATGACATTTTTTTATTGATAAATATTCGGTTTTTACTAATATAAAAAATAAGGATAATATTTATAGTAATAAACTGAATTAAATAAAACAACTATGGGATGCGGATGCAAAGGTAACCAACCACCACCACCACCTGTTCAACAGCCTCAAAATACAAACGAAGCAGTTGCAAATGTGGTTAAAAAAACTGTTGAGAAATACTACCAACAAACAAAAAAGTAAGTAGTGTTAAAAGAACTTTTTAAGGGAGGATGAAAATCTTCCCTTTTTTTATATTTATAATCAATGGATATTGGACAATTAATTATAGACGGTAATACTGATGAGTTACAAACAATTATAAAACGTTATTTTAATAACGATTATGAATTGTTTTTTCAATATGTTATTGATGAGGGTTATATTGAAATGACTGATAGTATTGATAATTCAATATATGATTTGTACCCAAAAAATATTATTAAGTATTGGATTAACAAGGACCCCGAAAAAACAATTGACTATATTATAGACCGTCATTTAAGTGATGTAAAAAAAGAAAACGGAAAGTATTATATGGAATTATCTGATTTGTCAGATTTAAAATTCTTATTCCGTTCAGAATCTAAATATTATGTTGAGGGAATTTTATCAAATGACATTAACACTTATGATTATAATTTTTCTGATTTTGGAATGAAAGTTTCAGATTTAATTAATGATTTAGATAAACAAAGCAAGATTAGAATGTCTGATTATTTAAGTAAACTTGTGGGTCAGTTTGTTGAATATAATGGTGATGATGATACAATATCATCCTATGTTGAGTCTGATGAATCTGGTGATATGTTTAAATTAACACAAGAAAGGTTAGAAGAAATAATGTCTGACAATGATTCTTTATCTAGTTTATTAAATGACTCACCTGAATTTAATGAGTTAGGATTCTCATTAACAAACGCTTATGGAGATGCCTATTCAACTGCCGAAAGAGACGCTTACTATAACAAAACAATGGATGAAATAAAAGATTTCTTTGAAACACAAGATTTAGGATATTGGGGGACAAAAGAGGGTTATACATATGACAAAGAAGGTAAAAGAATTCCAAGAATGAAAGACATCTATTTTGTTAATATTACAAATGTTATAAAACAAATGATTATTGATACAGTTGACAACAACATGTCTGATTTTGATGACTATAACGCTTTTGAAAATTTAGGAAGTTTTGAGAGTGTATTAAGAGAATATTATGCGGATGAAATTAGAGTCAATTTTGATAGAGTTAGTCCTGACTACGGAGATGTTGATACATTATTTAACGAATATTTCCGAGACAATATTTAACATTTTAAATTTATCATCTACAATTGTTTCATGTCAAATGAAAATGTAATCTACAATCCATATTACGGAGACAACTTGTGTAATCTACTAGCAAATTCAATAGTTGAAAAAATTAAATCCGTTGACCCAAAATTATACGTCAACATATCTGTTACCAACGTAAATAGTTTTTTTATGACCTGTGGTGAAACGGAATACACTGAACCATTAGACATTACCGAAATATTCAATAGTGTCATGGAGAACGTCCCTGAACCCTTAAAACTGATTGTAAAAGTGTTTGATTTAATATCTTATAATACCAAAAGAGTTCCCAACACAATTTTATACTCAGAACAGTTTTCAAAGTACAAAAAAACATTATCCGAAAATTTTACAAAGTATTCTGAAATACTCAAATTAAACAAAAAAGAGTGTTATACAAATATAAAATGTTTTAATACTGATGTTTATATTGAATCAATATCTAATATTAATGAAGTAAAATTACCTAAAGGTTATATTGATTGGAAACCTAATACCAAAGTTTTTAAATCATCACCAATATTTGGTAAAGACTTATACAGTGAAAAATATATCTACATGTTATTCAGGTACATTGCACATACATTGTTTGAAGCTGGGTTATGTAATATTGTAAAATTATCTGTTAATACCAATAATCCTGTGGACCAATTGTATTGGGAGAATGTTAACTTTGAAATTGACAGTGAATACTTTTTAGCATCACAAAAATGGACCAAAAGTTTAGTGTTGGATATTTTTAACTTTGAGGTTAATAAAGTTATTGAAGATTTAAACTTAAAAGTTTATGACTTTGCCAATGAACTTCTTCATGAAAATGACAATTATCCTTGGCTTAAAAATGATAAGTTAAATGATATTGTTTTGGTTTAAATATAAAACAAAAACCCCCACAATGAGTGAGGGTTTTTTTACACTTAATATTATTTTTTACAAGTTATCAATAATTTTTTTAGCCTCACTAATTAAAGTAAAAACTCTTGTTACTTTTTCAGAAATAATTATTTCCTCATTTTCTAATTCTTTTTCATATTTTATAATGTCAAAAAATTCATCGTCAATTGAAGGCATTATAGTTCCTGATGAGTAATCTTTAAACTGTTCTTGAATTTGTTTTTTTCTTACTACCCCAAATAAATAATTAACATCAACACCTTCTTTAGGTTTGATAACATAAAAACCATTTGTAACTACACATCCATTATATTCAGGTGTTACAATTGCGACTTTATCTGAACTTTGTTTTAATTTTGGTATTAAAATATCATTTGTTTCAACCACAATTTTAGCCCTACTAGGTGCGTCACTTTTTTCCATAGTAGTTGATGATTTAATAACTCCAAATACTGGGTCAATGTCAGAATATTGAACATATTTTATTAAATCATCATCTTTATATACTTTACTGATGTTTTTACCAGATTTTTTAAATAATTCACATTTAGGTTTTTCCAATAACATATTAATCCTAAGATAAAATTTACCGTCAATTCTTAAACTATCAAATAATTTGTTAACTTTAACTTTATTTTTAAAATTTTTATCATTAACAATACTAACTAAATCATTTTGAGGTATTTTTTTAGCAAATTTAGTTTGTGTCTCGTACCCAACATAGTTTACATTGTATGCTAAAAAATCTTTCATTTCATTGTTTGGTTTATCTTTTTTTCTAAAAAATAAAATACTTGTTTCACATCCCGTACCAGTACTTTTAAACACATTTTCAGGTAAATCCACACTAGCAATAATTTCACAATTATCTAACAAATATTTTCTTTCATCTTTTAAAGAAATATTATTAAAAAACCCATCGGGTAATACAATTGCACAAATACCTCCAGGTTTTAAAACTTTAATAATTTTTTCCAAAAAAAGGATTTCCAATTCTCGTTTAGTTTTATTAACACCAAATTTAAATTTTTCTAAAATTTCTTTTTGTTTTTCATCAACACCAAAAGGTGGATTTGTAATGACTAATGAAATAGGTGGTAAATCTTTATCGTTTAAAAAAGATTCATTATATATTTCAAAATTTTTGATTCCATGTATGGCCATATTCATTTTAGAAACTCTAGTTAATCTTTCATTAATATCAAAACCTATAATTTTTTGATTACCATCTTGAGATTGTATTAAAATACCTGCAGAACCACAAGCAGGGTCAAGTATATACCCATCATTAGGTATTAAATTATTTTTTTGAAGAAATTTTACCATAAAATCAACAATTTCTCTTGGTGTAAAAAATTGTCCCAATCCTGATGTAAAAACCCTGCCTAAAAACCCCTCAAATAATCTTCCTTTAATATCTTCAGACTTTAAATCTACTTTTGAAAAAGTATTTAATAACTCGGAAATTGTTAATTCTTTAAGGTTTATTTTGTCCGAATTGAAAAAATTATAATTAGGTTTAATTTCATTAAAAAACACTGACTGAAGTTCTTCAGGGGAATTAATTTCTTTTTTTATAAGATTTAAAGTAAAAAAAACTTTTATTACTTCTTCAAAAGCATCTGAACCAGTTAACCCATCAATATTTCTGACTAAGTCTTGGGTTTCATCAATTATTTTTAAAATATTATTTTCCATATTTGTTTCATTTATATGTTATAAATATACAGTTAAGTGTTAAAGTGTAAAGGTTATTTGAAAGTTTCTTTCTTGAACCACAATGGACTACCACCTTGTTCACGATTAGCTCGACTTGAACCAATAGTTACATTATCCAAATTGGTTGGGAATTCCATCCAAGGGTCAAGATGACAAAACTCTAAACCGTTTTCTTTTGAGTGATGTTGGTTCTTTACAAAATCCAAAAAATACAATTTAGGATAACCCATATCTTGACGTGTCTCTCTATCAATCAAACGAAGGTAGTCTCTGAAAGGTTTGTCATCAGGTATAATATTCAGTTCTGCGTTAAAAAAATTTCTGAAGTCTTGTGGACAATCTTCCATAGAGCATACTTGTTGAATGAGTTTTTTGTAAATATTAACCATTTCACTTTGGGACGCATAATCAGATTGACGAATACCATAGGGTAAAAGAGTTGATTTATCATTCTCCCATAGTAATTCATCGTCCTTAGTAACGTAAATACCATTGCGTGTCAGTCCTCTGTTCATAACATAACAACCAGGTTTTGCTTTATTCCCTTCTCCTAAGATTGTTTGTGACAAAACTTTATTGGGGTTTTTTTGAAACTCAATTTCAGTTTGAATATTAACTGCGTTACTTCCTTTAGGTAAAAAAGCCCACTTTTCAATGGTTTTAAAAACCGACAAATATAATTTGAGTTTTTTCTTAGCCTTGGAGATAGTTTTTTTGAGACGAATTAACTCGGGATGAGGTAGAACATTATCTCGTAGGTAATTTTCATCTAAATTAAAAACTTCTACAATATTGCCACTCTCCAAGATATCGTTAATAATATCAACCTTGAGTGATTCTGACCTACCTTGTACGTAGAGTTTGTTCCCATCAAAACATAGAATTTGATTTTTTGCAAACTGAATGGGAGTTTTTTTTCCTAAGACACTCAATATAAAAGGTTTAGTTGATTTGTAAGTTTTCATAGAACAAAGATAGGTAATATTTTGGAGACTACCAAATAAAATAATAACTTACCCCCAACATTATTGTCAGGGGTGTATATTGTCCATTCACTTTACCCGTTAATAAAGTTCTTAACTTTTTCTAACGCTTCTTCCAATTCTTGGAAATCCCTGTCGGGAGCCATTGCTGAATGTTCAACCAATTTACCATCTTTGAGTTTAACACCCAAAAGTGCTGGTACAAAATCATTTTCAACAATCTTTTGAAAGTCTTCGTACTCTTCTTCGTACTCATCAATATCTTTTACTTCATAAGTAATGTCACTCTCATCTAAAAGTTTTTTCATTTCTAAACAATGTGGACATCCTTCCATTGTAAAAAGATACAATTTAGTTATCATAATACTTGTGCAGCTTCAATAAGAGCTTGTTCACTCATCATACCTGTTTGTGTTCTTTTGTTTTCCCCACCTGAATAAAACTTAAGTGTTGGAACCGCTCTTACTCCAAGTGAACTTACAAGTTCTGAATCGTGTTCAATGTTGAATTTATAGACACTAACGTCTGAGTTTGATTCTTTTAGTTTACTTGAAACTCTTTCAAGAATCGGTGATAATACCTTACATGGTCCACACCATGATGCGTACAAATCCAAAATGAATTTTTCATTGGATTGTAATTTTTGTTTTAGTTGTTCTGTTGTTAATTCCATCACTTAATAATTATTCTTCAAATTTAATTTTATACTTTCTCATGGCGTTTGCTGCCAATGTAACCGAATCTTTTCTTGTTGCATCATACAAAAAATACAACTCAAAACTATCAACACTTTTAATTAAAAAAATGTCATAGTCTGTTGTACTGTAATACAACTCAAATTGGGTTCCCTCACTAGTAACTCTTTCATATATGGGTTTGGCTTTGGATTCTTTTATTAAATCCACAGATACAAATCCGTAATCCCATATTGAGGCAATTGGATTAGTATGTAGATGTTTATACAAATCCAATATGTGTGAAGGAACCCCTGTTATATTATCCTTGTCCACGTGATTTTTTCACATAATTTTGTGATTTTTTATGACTAGACGTTTTTGTTTTAGCATGAACGCCAGGACGAGAGATTTTTGCCTTTTCTTTGTACTTCAATGAGAAGCTTGATGTTGATTTTGCGGGTTTTTTTGCCATGTCTTTATATAATTATCTGTTTTTTTGTTTCACAAAGTTAATACTAAAAAATTAAAAATCCAAACCTAAATTAAAATTATCTTGATTTTCCAAACTCATGTCCCATTGAACTAATCCAACGTATCGTGAACTGTCATAAGTATGGTTTGGCATTTTTGTAATCATTTTTCTGTTAACTGTTTTACCGTTTATATATGATGTTTTCATTTCTGATGTGAACTCATATCCTTTCATTGACATACCAACTTGTGCATCTAACATTTCCAATACAGGATTCCAAATTTCAGACAAATGTTTATTGAATTTACCTAATGATTGTACTCTTTTTATTTGTAGTTGATTAAAGTTTGGATAATAAGTTAACATGTATTCAATAGTCGCCCTTTCATATCCGTTTCTTAAAGATATTATCACGCTACTACATTTATCAATATATGTTCTAACGCAATTGTTTTGATAAGCACTTTCATTGGTGTAATCATCAGTAGTTAATAATACCGTTGGTGTATATTCAACACCAGTATAATCAAAAATACTTTTTTGCACCCCTTCCACAAACTCATTGTTATAAGACCTTACATTATATCCTGATTTATATGATGAAATTAATACAGACCAATTAGCATGTTCGGTTACAAAATCATCAATGTTTTTTGAGTTTAAAGAAACTTTTTCACCATATGCTTTTAATTGATTGTAATAAAGAATATGGTCATTTAATGTACTAGAGTTAATATCGCCTTCTAACTGCCAAAGGTAGTATGTAAATAATTTGTCTTTTTCACTTTTTGTAAAACTTTCAGGAAAATTGTGAAAAGATTTTGATAGTGACTGGTTTAATAAATCTAAAATAACATTTGATTTATATAGTTTATCATAACCAAAATAATCAATGGCGTTTTTTAATCCATAAACATTGGTTTCATTACATAAGTGTAAACTTTTCTTAATTTCATTACCATTAAGTCCATGATGTTCCATAAAAGCATCAACAAATTTTAATTTGTGTTTTCTTAATAATTTAGTTTTTGGAATATGCTCTGAATACTGATTATCCAAAAATGAACTAAAGTTATTTGGTAATTTAACATTCTTTTTAAGTAATGAATATTTAATTAAATTTTTTGCAAGTTCAACAAAATCAATATTATTCCCGTAATTAACATCAAAAATAATGTCAGGTAGACCTAATGTCGTTGTAAACTCATTAAGTAAAATTGGTAAATCAATTATAACATTATCTTGTCTAACAGGTAAAGTAATAATTGAAAATTGTTCTCGTATCATTCCAACATAGTTGTTTGGATTCTTTCTTATTACTTTTGAAAATTTTCTTTTGTTTTGATATCTTAATATATTACCAACATAAAAATCCCCTGTTTTTTTATTAATCGTAATAAAATAACAATCTTTATTCTTACCGAAGAATTTAATACCAACATTTCTTTTGTACGTACTTACAAATAATTTAAGTGATAGTTTATCACCACACTCTTCTAAAACAACAGTTTTATTTGTTTGTTGTACTGAACATAACAAATTGTGATAATTGTCTAAAAAACTTTTTTCATCATAACTTGTTTCCGCTGTTAACTCAAATATACCTTTTTTAAATTTTGGATGGTTACCCATATTATAACCATTGGTACTAATATCAACATGGTCACGATAGAATTGTGTTTCATGTCGTTTATAAACTTTTTTGAATAACTCTTTCTTTTCCATTAATTTAAAAATATATCACCGTAAGGACCTTTTAAAATAAAATTTTCAACTTTTTCTTCTACCCTGTCTTTTGTAAGGATTAACATAATATCAATTAACTGTTTTTTTGTTAATTCTAAGTCCTCACCCTTTTCATAATTTTCAATAACTGACTCTTGGACCAGTTCAAAAAACTTATCCTTATCACCATCACCAATTAAATTGATTAGGTCATTTGGGTTGTTATTAAAAAATGATTTAAAGTTGGACAAGTATATCTGTACATCAACATTCATAATACAAATATAGTAATAAAAACTCTATAAAACAAAAAACTCTCACTTTTGGTAAGAGTTTTAAAAGTTTATTAACCTCAAATTTAACTTGGGTCCCAAATTCTTAATTTTACTTTCAAATCCTCAGGGAGTTTTAAGTTACTACATCCCTTGAAATTTACCAATTTAATATTTGGTAAATCTTTTAAACAATCAGGGATTGATTTAAGATTCTTATTGTTTGGAAGTGATAAGTATCTTAATTTTTTACAGTTACATATTTCAGATGGTAAATCGCTGATTAATCCATCAATGTGAAGTCCTTCAAGATTTTGTAATCTACCAATTGCCTTTGGTAATGGGAAACCTTCAGAACCTGAATTTCCACCTGAGAAATCCATTTTTGTAATATTGTCAGGTAATGATTCAAAGAACTCATCAAATCCATATAACGCAATAAACTGAGCTGCTGGACTTCTTGGGAACTCAACATCTATTGATGTTCCACCTTTACCTGAACTTTTGGTCATATTTTCCATAAACTGAGGTTTGAAATATTCTTTAACCTCTTTATCAGATTTGTTTAAGAATTCAACCAAATTAATTGAACGGTCATCCTTATCCATAAACTGATTGCTTTGAAAGTGAAACTGCCATCTTGTTGATGGAAGACCTGTTTCTTTTGATGGTTCAGAACTTTTCTCATACACCTGAAACAACGGACCATCTTTAATATATCTTTCAAAGTATGATAAACCTGGTGCAGATGTACACCATCTAGTTTCTTTGTTATTACCACCGTAAAAACAAGCGGCTTCTTTACCTAACTCATCAGTTCTTGTAATTTTTGTAATAACGTAATTTGGTGTTTCAAGTTCAAATGTTCCACCAGGGTGAGCGTATTTTGCGTCTTTTCTTTCTGCTTTAGTTGTAGTTGCTTTTTCTAATGAAAAATCTTTAACTAAATCATAAAGTTCATCTGATGTTAATTTGTTAATATCTCTTTTATCAACAGGTATTTGATTCTTAAATCTTTCAAATTTAATTAAGTCATCTTTAACCTTATATAAATCCTCAAAAAATAAATTAATTCTTCCTTGTGATTCTCCTGTAATATTTTTTCTGACACCTTCAGGACGTAATCTTTTGATTTGGTTAATCATCCACTGAACATAACCACCAGTTTTTTTAACTTGGTCAAAACTTGTTGCCCCTTCATCAGCTCTTGAAGTTGGGTCATTTACAATTAGAGTTAACAACTCTTTAGGTGTAAGAACAGGTGCCACTTTTTTACCTGTTTTTTTATCAACTGTTGGCTCGGTAAACTTCTTCAAGAAGAGTTCTGAACGAACATCTTCACTGATGATAGTTTTTAACATTTCGGTGAATTTCATATTTTTAAATATCTTTTAAAATAAATATCTTAATAAGTAGAAAATTAATAGTTCATAATCAATAATTCTTGTCCCATATTTTGTGTGACACCCTTTTTTGCTGAAGCCGCCTTGGCAAATTCTTTCATTGTCCAAGTGTAGTCTGTTTCAGGAAACCATTTGTGTAACAATTCAAAGTCATAATAAGACAATGAAAACTTACCTTTAACTTGGTGTAGTACCTTTGCCAATCTTTCATGGTCTTCACGGTCAAAATCATGATTAGAATAATAATTTTCAGTTTTCCAATACGGCGGGTCCAAATAAATGTAAGTAGATTCTGAGTCATACTTTTTAATAACATCCGCAAAGTCCATATTTTCAACCTTTGTGATTTTGTTGAAGTGTTCAACCCAATCAGGTTTACTTAACTTATCCCTGAATGTCAAAAACTTTGATTTGTAATTACCCTTTAAGTCAATGAAACCTGATGTTTCAGGTTTTGAACCACTAAAAATAGATGTAAGGATGTAAGCGTACTTAGCAGCAACTTCATAATTAACATTATTAATTGTGAACCCCGATGCAAATAGTTCTTTTTGGAACGAATTGAATTGTTCTTTGTAGATTGCTGGTGTGACACTTTCACCACGTTGTTGACATGGTATATTGTTTACTGCTTTTAATAGTTCTGAAGGGTTCTGAATACACCTAAATAGATTGTAATTTAGAGGATTAAAGTCGTTATAAACAACTTCTTTTAAATTTGGAAATTTTTTTAAATCCATATTAAAAAAACACCAAAACATTCCACCAAATGTTTCCACGTATGTTTCCATATCTTTTGGATAAAATTCATTTATCCATTTTCCTATTCTACTCTTACCTCCAATATAACTTAATGCCATAACTTATTTTTTTCTATATTTTTGTTTATTTCTTATTGTTTCAATTACTTCGTCAAATATAAGTCTTTTTCTTTGAAGAAAAAAGTTTGAGTCAAAATAAAATCCTTTGTATATATTTTCAATGTCTTTCATTCCTGACCATCCAATAAATTTATATTCTTTATTTTTTGGTCCGTATAATTTGTTAATGTTGGTACCAAACAATAAATTCATTCTTTCATTGATGTTGTTCAACATATTCAAAGACCCCCCAACAATTCTTAAATCACCTCTTTGTGAACCATCTCTTTTATCGGTATTAATTCTTATACATCCATCACCATCAAAATAGCCTCTTAAAAAATGTCTTTCAAATTTTTCATTAATCTGAGGATATTTCACAGAAAATGTTTTATTTTGTAATACACCCAATTTTTCTAAATCATTAATTATTTTTTTTCCAGACATAAAAACTTCACAAATTTCTCTTTTTTTGTTTTTCCAAATATTCATTTCACCGTCAATAGATTTAATAAATTTTTCTAAAATACCAACATCTTTACTATGTAATTTTAAAGTTAATTGGTATCGGTATTTTTTTGGGTCGTTAGTTACGCACCCATCCGCAAATATAAATCCTAAAAAGTATGCCTTGTCTTCACTGTCTATGGTTTCAAAATAATTTTCATTATATATTTTCTTTCTCATAATGTTTTTTAACTAAATTTTGAATAAACTTGGAAACACTAATTTCTTCGTTTTTCATTTTATCAAACAGATGTCGGTCAATACTAATTCCGTATTTTACTTTTTTATCTTTTTCGTCTTTATAAGGTTTTCCTTTTGTTGCCATGTATGATATAAATATAAGAAAAGTGCGTTAAAATGTAAATAACATTTACAGATGTTTTTATTTTAATATACTTATGATTATGTCAGAATGTAAACAATGTAAGAAAAAACCATTAACCAGTTACAAAACAATTATTACAATTGTTTCTGTTTATCTATTAATCACATCAGTAGTTGGTACCATTGAAATCTTCAAGTACTTGTCATTACTTTTTTAAGATATTTAAAATATTTTCTTTGTCTTCTTCAGTAAGTTTACTTAACGTTCTGTTGACGTGAATTTTAACAATCAAATCACCCCTAAAATTTTCAACATAATATCCTTTGCCTCTAATCCTTAATGGTTTTTCAGATGTTAATGTATCAATAGGTACTTTAATTACTAATTCACCTTCAGGATGTGGAATCTTGAACTCATTTTTCAGAATAAAGTCTTCAGGTGGTACCCTAAGATTAACAAACAATTCATTTCCAATCTTTTCAAAATTTTCATCAGGGTCTAGTTTGATTTGAACTACCAAATCTCCTACACCTACGCTGTTATTATAATCACCAGCATTTGGGATTCTTAAGAAATTACCGTTATCAACAGAACGTGGTATATCAATGTCTATGGATGCAAATGCTGGTTTGTATCCATTACCATTACAGGTAAAACAGGTTTCAATTAAGATTGAACCCTGAGCCTTACAAGCGGGACAGTCGTGTGTTTGTAGAAATATTTGACCACCAAAATTGGTTTGTTGTTGTACAACACCTCTTCCTTGACAAGTTGTACACTGTTCACGTTTCCCACCATTACCTGTACAAACATTACATTGTTCTTTCTTATGATAATTAATCTTCTTCTTGGACCCCAACAATGATTCTGAAGGTGTTACGTGTACATTTAAGACCTTATCAGGAGCTCTCT
>Ga0209400_1002765_pt1 | contig 13113 bp, 11 predicted proteins | sample M_130807_EF_Meta_FD_187313 | JGI IMG/M metagenome (GOLD analysis project Ga0209400, IMG submission 187313) | Freshwater microbial communities from Lake Montjoie, Canada to study carbon cycling - M_130807_EF_MetaG (SPAdes) (version 2) | ecosystem: Environmental > Aquatic > Freshwater > Lake... | reverse complement strand
ACGTGACCAAAAATGGATGGGAAAAGTTTATAAAGGTTTAGGATTAACTTCAGGACTAGTAAAAAGTACTAGTACACTGGAAGAAAAACAAAAAAGTTATAACTCAGAGATAACTTATGTTACAAACTCTGAACTTGTATTCGATTATTTACGTGATAGTTCAGCCTACAATCTAAATGAACTTGTCCAACGTCCTTTTAACTATTGTGTCATTGATGAAATTGATTCAATTTTAATTGATGAAGCAAGAACACCTTTAATTTTATCAACATCCAAAGAAAGTGAAAATGTAAATAAGTTATATATAGCAAAAGCAATTGCAAATTATTTAACAAAAGATTTACATTTTGAAGTTGATGAAAAAAGACGTGATATTAATTTAACGGAAGAAGGATACCTAAAAATAACTGAAAAAATTGGTAAAAAAAGTTTATATGATCCAGAAGATCCGTGGATTTTAGAAATTTTAAATGCCTTAAAAGCAAAATATGTTTTCAAATTAAATAAAGATTATATTGTCTTAAACAATAAAATCTTAATCGTCGATGAATTTACAGGACGTATTATGGAAGATCGTCGCTGGAGTTTAGGGATTCACGAAGCTGTTGAAATAAAAGAAAAGGTAGCAATCGGTGGAGGAACAAAAACAAAAAGTTCGATTACATATCAAAACTTTTTTACCTTATACCCTAAACTTGCTGGAATGACAGGAACTGGTAAAACAACTGAAAAAGAATTTCAAGATATTTATAATCTAAAGGTTGTTGTTCTGCCAACAGAAAAAAAATTAATCAGAAAAGATTTAGCGGACCTGGTTTACCAAACAGAATTAGCAAAATGGAAAGCAGTATTAGCTGAATCAAAAAAATGCTATCAAACAGGTCAACCAATTTTAATCGGAACCGCAAGTGTAGAGAAATCAGAATTTTTATCGGAATTATTTAATATTTCACAAATTCCACATCAAGTTCTAAATGCGAAACCCGAAAATGTAAAAAGAGAAAGCGAAATTGTTGCACAAGCCGGAGAACGCTTTGCTGTAACAATTGCGACAAATATGGCCGGACGAGGAACGGATATTATTTTAGGGGGGAATCCAATTTTTAAAATAAAACAAAGACTTAGTGAATTCCTACTTGAAAATAAAAAAATAGAGAATAACTCTGAACTTGAAAACTTAATTTCCCTGGCGTATAAAGAATACGATAGCAATAATCAATTAGAAAAATTAGAAACTGATATTCAGAATCTTCCTTATTCTTTAGAAAATTGTCTCCAAGGTTTGCAAACTGTCTATAAGTATTTATCTAAGATCATTACAACAGAATGGGAAAAAGAAAACAAATTGGTTAAAGATTTAGGTGGATTATTTGTTTTAGGAACAGAAAGACACGAAACGCGAAGAATCGATAATCAATTGCGAGGACGAGCTGGACGCCAAGGTGATCCGGGAACATCTCAATTTGTAGTCTCATTAGAAGATGAACTGATAAAAGTATTCGGAGGAGATAATATTCGTCGTTGGGTAGATTATTTAATACAAGACAAGGATGTTCCGTTAGAATCTGATTTACTAACAAAAAGTTTAGAAAATGCACAAAAAAAAGTCGAACTCTATAATTACGATTTAAGAAAAAATGTTTTCCAATATGATGATATTCTAAACGTTCAACGTAAAAATATTTTTGAATCTCGTAACGAATTATTATCAAAAAATATCTATGAAAATTTATTTTTAAGATTTTCTGAATATTCACTTGATGAAGAACTTATCAACAGAAAGAACATGAATTCAACAGAATTAAGAGATAAGATTGAGAAACAAATCAGTTCTTATTCCATGAAATTAACAAAGAAAAATAAAAAGGTGGATGAGAATACTCTTTATAAAGAAGCATGGATTTCGAATGATATCCGTCTAGCACAATCTAATTTTTATGAGTTAGGATTATTAAAGAGTTCGCGTTCTACACTTTATCTTTCAATTATTGATTTTTATTGGACAGAACATATTGAACGAATGAATTTTCTTCGTGAAACAATTAATTGGAGATCATATGGACAACAAACACCATTAGTAGAATATAATTTAGAAGCGTTCAAATCATTCAAGTTAATGTTCGAACAAATTCGCTCATGTATGTTATACTATTTCTTAAGTAATTCATTAACTTAATCAAAAATAATTATGTCAAAACATACATTAAATGGACGTCGTAGAAAAGTAATCAAAACTTCAGGATTTAGAGCTCGTTTAGCAACGAAAAGTGGTAGAAAGATTTTAAGAAATCGTAGACGTAGAGGACGTTGGAAACTATCAATTTAGGTATTTTAAACTTACTTGAAGCTTAAAAATGATAGTTTTTTTCAAATTAAAAAAAGAGTTTCAAGTAAAACAAAAATATCCAAATACACATTAACTTTATGAAATTATTCCGAATTCAAAAATCATTTAAGATTTTTACTGATTTAAAATTTGCTTTATTAATTTTAGGAATTCTAGCAGTTGCCAGTTCATTAGGGTCATTTATTGAACAAGACGAAGCAATTAGTTTTTATGAAGAAAATTATAAAACTCCAATTTATGGTTTTATTAATTCACAATTTATTCTTTTTTTCGGACTTGATCGTATATACACAACTTGGTGGTTTTTATCATTACTTATCACTTTAGGGATATCATTAATCAGCTGCACAATAACTAGACAATTCCCTCTTTTTATTAATTCAAAAGATTATTTCTTTCGTAAGAAAGGAAATTCGTTTTTAGGGTTACCCTTCTCAGTAAAAATAAAAAATATTTATTACTTAAAAGAAACCATTTTGTTAAAGATTCAGAGCATGAATTTTTATATTTATCAAAATGGAAATTTGGTTTATGGATATAAAGGTTTAATCGGACGAATCAGTCCTATTTTAGTTCATTTAAGTTTATTGATTATTCTAGGTGGGTCAGCTATTGGGGCATTTAAAAACTTTAAGGTTCAAGAAATTTTACCGAAAGGAGAAATCTTTCATATTCAAAATCCAATAAAAGCAGGTTTATTGACTCCGTTACCCAATATTACTACCCGAGTGAATGACTTTTGGGTAGAATACGAAAATAATAGAATTCATCAATTTTATTCCAATTTATCTATTTTGGATAATTATGGGAATGAAATCAAACAGCAAACAATATCAGTAAATAATCCTTTACGTTATAAAAACGTAGATTTTTATCAAAGTGATTGGAATTTATTAGGTATTCGCGTTAAAAACGAGACTAATAATAAAATTTATGAATTTCCTCTCTTTTCCTTAAAAAAAGTTTCAAAATCTTGGGTTACATGGATTAATAAACAAGATGAAAATCAAATTTTAGTATTTGATCAATTGCAAAATAGTTTTTTAACTTATGATCAATTTGGAAATTTTTTACAAGTAAAAAACCTTGGTGAAAAAATAACTCCAAATCTAACTATCATTGATATTTTACCTTCAACAGGATTATTAATTAAATACGATCCAAGTATACCCATTATCTACTTTGGGTTTGGATTATTAATGGTAACAACCTGTCTTAGTTATTTACCATACACCCAAATTTGGATTTTTACTCAACGAAAAAATTCGTGGATCGGAAGTTCAACAAACCGTGGAAAAATACAACTCGAAATTGAATTTGAAAATTTGATTCGTTCGATTGAGAATCAGTTAACAAAAACAATATTTAACGTCTCAAAAAATTAACTCAAAACTTGGTAAAAAATGTGAAAAGTTAAAGCATTTTTTACTAAAAAGATTGTCTTTTAGATTCAATTTTAGCGATAATAGTAATATAGAATCTCTAGTAGCTCAGTGGTAGAGCGGTCGGCTGTTAACCGATAGGTCGTTGGTTCAATCCCAACCTGGAGAGCTTCCAATAAATAAGTAGAAAAAGTTCCTTTATTTACATCTTCAAGTTAACTATAATAAGGGCAAGGTAATAAAGAAATTTAGGAGATAATTTATGAGTCATACAGTTAAAATTTACGATACATGTATCGGATGTACGCAATGTGTACGTGCTTGCCCAACAGACGTTTTAGAAATGGTAATTTGGGAAGATTGTAGAGCAGGACAAATTGCATCTGCACCTAGAACAGAAGACTGTGTAGGATGCAAACGTTGTGAAAGTGCTTGTCCAACTGACTTCTTAAGCGTACGTGTTTATCTAGGTGGAGAAACAACTCGTAGTATGGGGTTAGCATACTAAATTCTTGTTGGAATTTTTAATTAAAAGTAAAATTTAAAATTCATATTATTTAATAATAATATGAATTTTATAACACCCAACCGTAGCTATGAAGACCTTTACCTAAGAAATTAACCCCTAAATAACAGATCCAAATTACAAAAAAACCACATGAACCAAGAATGGCAGCTTGTTTACCTTGCCAACCTTTTAATAATCGAGAATGCAAATAAATAGCAAAAACTAACCAAGTGATTAGCGCCCATGTTTCTTTTGGATCCCAGCTCCAATACGATCCCCAAGCTTCATTTGCCCAAACTGCACCCGAAATAATTCCAATTGTTAAAAATGGGAATCCTAAACCGATGATACGATAACTCCAAATATCGACAGTTTGTAATAGCGATAATTTTGAAGAACTAACAGGTGAAGCGATTGCAGTAGCACTTTCACCAACAGGAACTTCTAGTTTTACGTCATTAGTTTGACCACTAAAGAAAACAAAAGCTAAATAAAGGATCGAAAGTAACGAACCTAAAATTAGAGTAGCATAACTTACCATCATCATACTTACATGCATCATTAACCAATTTGACTGTAAAGAAGGAACTAATGGCAAAGCTTTTTGCATTTCTGTGGGTAAAGTTAAACTTGAAAAACCAGAAAGGAAAAATAGTAGAGGAGTCGAAATTGCACCAATTAAACGGCTTTGCGTTTTGTATTCAACAATAAGATGGATAAAAGAGATTCCCCAACTTAGAAAAATTAAAGATTCATAAAGATTACTTAAAGGAAAATATCCTTGACTTATCCAGCGAATTGATAAGGTTGCCATAAATAAAAGGTTACTAATACCAACTAAAACTTTACTAAATTGGAAAATTAAATTGTTTTTCGTAAAACTTAAACTGATCCAGTAAGCGATCATGGCAAAGAAAAGGCAGAAACAGGCGATTATTGGCAATTGATAATCGTTAATTATTGTCATGATTTTTTAAAATAAATAAAGACTTTTTATTACTCTATTATCTAAATATTATAAAGAAAGAAGGAAATTCGACTAAAAAACGAGAAAGCAAACACAAAGTTATTACTTCACTTGGGATTTGACTAAAGATGGGAACATATATTATATTTCTATTGGAAGAGGGGACGAATATGACAGCTACTTTAGAAAGATATGAAAGCTTAAACATTTGGGAACGTTTTTGTTCTTGGATTACTAGTTTAGAAAACCGTTTATACATCGGATGGTTCGGTGTTGTAATGATTCCTACACTTTTAACTGCTACATCTTGTTTCATCATCGCTTTTATCGCTGCACCGCCAGTTGATATCGATGGTATCCGTGAACCAGTTGCTGGTTCTTTAATGTATGGAAACAACATCATCACTGGTGCTGTTATTCCAAGTTCTAACGCTATTGGTGTTCACTTCTACCCAATTTGGGAAGCTGCATCTGTTGACGAATGGTTATACAACGGTGGTCCTTACCAAATGGTTGTATGTCACTTCTTAATCGGTGTTTCTTGCTACTTAGGTCGTGAGTGGGAATTAAGTTTCCGTCTTGGTATGCGTCCTTGGATTTTCGTTGCATTCTCTGCTCCAGTAGCAGCTGCAACTGCAGTATTCTTAATTTACCCAATCGGTCAAGGAAGCTTCTCTGATGGTATGCCTTTAGGTATCTCTGGAACATTCAACTTCATGTTAGTATTCCAAGCTGAACATAACATCTTAATGCACCCATTCCACATGGCTGGTGTTGCTGGTGTATTTGGTGGATCTTTATTCTCTGCAATGCACGGTTCTTTAGTAACTTCTTCTTTAATCCGTGAAACTGCTGAAAATGAATCTCTTAACTATGGTTACAAATTTGGTCAAGAAGAAGAAACATACAACATCGTAGCTGCTCACGGTTACTTTGGTCGTTTAATCTTCCAATACGCAAGTTTTAACAACTCTCGTTCATTACACTTCTTCTTAGCAGCTTGGCCAGTTGTAGGTATCTGGTTAACAGCTTTAGGAATCAGTACAATGGCATTCAACTTAAATGGTTTCAACTTCAACCAATCTATTGTTGATAGCCAAGGTCGTGTAATTAACACTTGGGCTGACATCGTTAACCGCGCTAACTTAGGTATGGAAGTTATGCACGAACGTAACGCTCACAACTTCCCATTAGACTTAGCTGTAACTGCTCCAGTTATTGTTGGTTAATTAATGGAATATTACTTTAATAGGGAAACTTATTAAAGTAATATAAAATATTTTTATTTAATTTAAAAAAAAAGAAATAGCCCATCTAATTTAATAAATAAATTAAGGTACTTGAAATTTTATTTGTTTAAGACCCTGGTATTCAATACCAAATCTTTTAGAATATTTTGTAACCAAATATGATTTTATTCCGTTTAAAGAGAGTAAAGATAATTAACGGTATATATGCACTAGGATAACCAAGGCAGTAGAAAAGCTTTTCTCGAATACTTTATTTTTTATCTTTAAAGTAAAAATTTAAATATTTATGCTATAAATGTAGTCTTATCTCCTTGTTTTCAAAGGTTTAATTTATATATGATCAACAAAAAAATTAAAAAAGTAAATTTGTCAAAATATCCAGTGATAATATTATGGAAAAGATAAAATACTTGTTATTCTAATAAATTCTTCTCCTCAGATTGGACTTGAACCAATGACCTATCGGTTAACAGCCGACCGCTCTACCGACTGAGCTACTAAGGAAAATAAGGATATCTAATACAGTCTTCCAGTAAAAACTAGTAAACTATCTAGAAGTATTATAAGTTAAATATTAAATAAAACCTAATTAAGTGCAAAAACAATTTTTAGTTTTAATTAAAATTATTTTTTTCAAAAAAAATTGTTTTTGCAATTCGATTTTCAAATTCACGAATTAAATTTTCAAATGTAATTTCCAATTGAATTTTTCCTCTATTTGTAGAACTACCTAACCAAAGATTTTTAGAATCTTCAAATATCCAAAATTGAGTGTAAGGTAAATAACTACAAACTGTAGTTAACATTAACAATCCAAAACCAAAATAAATAATAAAAATACTTGGATCATATTTTATTAGTAAACCAGTTGAGGGTAAAATATCAATCACAGTAAAAGAATTTTCAACTAAATCACCTAGATTATTTAAACTTAAAAACTTACCATTTTCATCATAAACAAAAAAAGTATTTTGTAATTGAGTAAATAAAAGTGTTCTAGTTTTGTTTTCTATGTTAACCCAAGTAATCCAAGATTTTGAAGGATTATTTAATGTAAATAAAGGAAATTCTGATATAGTATTTTGATTTAAGTTTTTGACTCGAATACCTACTAAATTCCAATCACTTTGATAAAAATCAACATTCTGATAGCGTAAAGGATTATTAACAGAAATCGTTTGTGATTTTATTTCATTCCCAAAATTATCTAATATAGATAGATTCGAATAAAATTGATGGATTTTATTATTTTGATATTCTACCCAAAAATCATTTACACGTGTTGTAATTGTAGGTAATGAAGTTAATAAACCAATACGAATTGGATTTTGAATATGAAAAATTTCTCCTTTAGGTAATATTTCTTGGGCTTTAAAATTTTTAAAAGCCCCAATACAAGAACCAGCTAAAATGATTAATAAACTTAAATGTACGAGAATTGGACTAATTCTTCCAATTAAGCCTTTGTAGCCATAAATAAGGTTTCCATTTTGATAGAGATAAAAATCTAAAGATTGAAGTTTCAAAAGAATTAGTTCTTTTATATAAAAAACTTTTTTTATTTTTACCGAAAAAGGTAGTGTTAAAAAAGAATTTTTTTTCTTTCGAAAAAAGTACTCTTTAGAATTTAAAAATAAAGGAAATTGTCTTGTAATAGTACAACTAATTAAACAAATGGATAATATTAACAAAAGACTTAAAAACCAAACAGTAGTATAAACATGATCTAAACCTAAAGTTAATATGAAGTTAGAATTAATAAAACCATAAATAGGTTTCTCGATCGGATAATTTTCTTCATAAAAAAAACTAGGTTCATCTTGTTCAATAAATGATCCTAATGAACTTGCAAAAGCAATAATACCTAAAATTAACAATGCAAATTTTAAATCAGTAAAAATTTTAAAGATTTTTTGAAATTTTAGTAGTTTCATACATTAATAATAAAAAAAATAAAACGCATGATCTACATATATTTTGGCATTTTAAGAAGAAATAGATAATTTCCAACGTCCTCTACGACGTCTTTTTTGCAAAACTTTTCTTCCACTTTTTGTAGCTAATCTAGCTCGAAAACCTGATGTTTTAATTACTTTTCTACGACGACCACACAAAGTATGTTTTGACATAATTTTTTTTAATAATTGATTGGATTACTTAAGAAATAGTATAGCATACATCTTTGAATTTCTTCGAACATTAACTTAAAGGATTTAAATGCCTCTATATTATATTCAATCAAGGGATTTTGTTGACCATAAGAACGCCAATTTATAGTTTCACGAATATAATTCATTCGCTCAATATGTTCTGTCCAATAAAAATCAATAACAGATAAAATAATTGTTCCACGTGTACTTTTTAAAAAACCTAATTGATAAAAATTTGATTGAGCAAAACGTAAATCATTTGAAATCCAAATTTCATTATAAAAATCAAGAGAATTTTGAGGTTTTAAAATAGAAGAAGTATATGTTGAATAGGAATCAAACCATTTCTCAGACATATGAAAAAAATCAAAATTTTTTATTTTGAATTTTTCAGTTTCTTTTACAATTTGTTCATCGAAAAAAGCTTCACTATAACGTAAAAAAAGATCCTGATAAATATTTTCACAAAGAATTTCATTACGTGCTTTAAAAATTTGTTTTCGTTGATTATTTAAAATATCATCATATTGAAAAATATTTTTTCGCAAATCATAATTATATAACTCAACTTTTTTTTGTGCATTTTCTAAACTACTTGTTAACAAATTAGATTCTAAAGGACTATCTTTATCATCAATTAAATACTCAACCCAACGACGAATACTATCACCACCAAAAATCTTAATTAAATCATCTTCTAAAGAAACATAAAATTGAGATTTACCTGGATCACCTTGACGACCTGCACGACCACGTAACTGATTATCAATTCTTCTAGTTTCATGTCTTTCAGTTCCTAAAACAAAAAGTCCACCAAGATTTTTTACAATTTCATTTTCTTTCTGCCAAAAAGTATAGCTTTCTTCATAAAATAAATCATAGAGACGTTTTAAAGATGGTAAAGCTGTTTCTAAAGAATAAGGTAAATTTTTAATTTCATTCTCTAAAATTAATAACGTTTTTTGTTCTTGATATTCTTTATAAATTTCATTAACGAATATATTTAACGGATTTTCAGAAGTCAATTCTTTATTCTGAAAAAGATATTCTGTTAAACGTTGCTTCACTTTGAATAAAGGATTACCACCCAAAATAATATCTGTTCCACGTCCAGCCATATTTGTGGCAATAGTGACAGCAAACCTTTCACCAGCCAAAGCAACAATTTCATTTTCACGAATTACATTTTCAGGTTTTGCATTTAAGACTTGATGAGGAATATTTGAAATTTTAAAAAGATCTGATAAAAATTCAGATTTTTCAACACTCGAAGTACCAATTAAAATAGGCTGCCCTTTTTTAAAACATTCTTGCGTTTGCTTTAAAACAGCTTTCCATTTTGATAATTCAGTTTGATAAACAAAATCAGAACGATCTTCACGAAGCATGGGTTTAGCAGTTGGTAAAACAATAACTTCTAAATTATAAATATCTTGAAATTCTTTTTCTGTTGTCTTACCAGTACCTGTCATACCAGCTAACTTTGGATACAAAGTAAAGAAATTTTGATACGTAATCGAACTCTTTGTTTTTGTTCCACCGCCTAATTGAACTTTTTCCTTAATTTCAACAGCTTCATGTATACCCATACTCCAGCGTCTATCTTCCATAATACGCCCTGTAAATTCATCAACAATAACAATTTTGTTATTTAAAACAATATAATCTTTATTTAATTTAAAAATATATTTTGCCTTTAGAGCATTTAATAATTCTAAAATCCAGGGATCATCAGGATCATACAAACTTTTTTTACCTAAACGTGTTTTGGCTTCTTGATAACCTAATTCTGTTAAATTCACATCACGTCTTTTTTCATCTACTTGAAAATGGATATCTTTTTGAAGAATATTAGCAATAGCTTTTGCTAAATATAGTTTGTTTATATTTGTTTCATCGTTTGTAGTAGATAAAATTAAAGGTGTTCTTGCTTCATCGATTAGAATAGAATCTATTTCATCAATTACACAATAATTAAAGGGACGTTGAACCACATCTTTCAAATTATAAGACGAAGAATCCCTTAAAAAATCAAAAACTACTTCAGAATTTGTAACATAAGTAATATCTGCTTGATAACCTTTTCGTTTTTGAACCGTACTATATTCACTTTTATTAAGACCAACAGTTAAATTCAAGCCTTTATAAATTTTTCCCATCCATTTTTGATCACGTTCTGCTAAATATTCATTAACAGTAACGACATGAACTCCTTTTTTTGTTAAAGCATTTAAAGAAACAGGTAATGTTGACGCTAAAGTTTTTCCTTCTCCTGTTTTCATTTCGACTATATTACCTTCATGTAATAATAAACCTGCTAAAAGTTGAGTATCAAAATGACGCAATCCAATTTTACGAAACGATATTTCCTGAACGACTGCAAACCAATCAACAATAATCGAATCTAATCCTTCTTTTAGAACACGTTTTTTTATTTTCTCAATATGAATAGCTAACTCATCATCTGTTTTCTGAGTTAATAAATTCGCTTGAAGTTTAATATTATTTATAAAATTTTTCATCATTTTAAGCTTTAAACAATCTTTATTTTTATGCTTTTAATTACCTTATTCTTTTCTATATATTCAAAAAAATAAAATAGCGATATATAATAAAATATATCTTATTATTATAAATTAAGGAAACAATTCTTAATAAAACCTAAAAAACAAAAAATGAACGATAGTCTAACACAACTTTCATTATGGGAAAAATTTTTAAAGATTCTTAAAAAGAATTTAAAATTATTCCAAAAAAATTTTAAAAATTTTAGTGATCAAAATCCAGATTTTGTGCAAGTAATTCAAATTTCATTTATTTATTTTTTTGCAGTTGTTGACCTACTATATGCTGTATTTAATAATGTTTTATCTTTAGGGTATCTTCCTGAAATTTTAATACCAGTTTATCCTCTAGTAACAAGCATTTTACAAGCTCCTTTATTAAAAATTTGGGCTAGTCCAGAAAAAGTATTTTTTTTATCATATGTCGTAATAGAATTTATTGTTGTACGACCAACTTTTAAATTTTCAAAACTAATAAAATATAATGTTTTATTAATTTTTGCTTTATTAATGGTACAAGGATTAGTAATTAGTTATTGGGATTTGTTATTTAATCGTGAAATAGCAAGTCCGGTAGCTAAATGGGCATATGATGGTGGAAGTTTTATTCATACAGATAAAACATTGGCTATTACATTCTTCTTAAATACATTCTTAATTTTTATAGCGGGATACCTATACCTATATATTAGAGCTTTACAAGGTAATTTTGCTACGATTCCAGGGTTAACCTGGTTGACTGATTCTGTAGCCTTTTGGTTACGTATTAAAACGCCAACAATGAGATTTGGAAAAAGAAAAAAAGATAATAAATAATAGCATTTTTGGATAAAAATATCCGAAATATAGTAATTATTAGTTTAAATTTATTAAAAAATCAAAAGAATCCTTGAAACATTTATTTATTCAAGGATTCTTCTAATTTAAGAAAGAACTTCTTCCTTAATAACATTTACAAATCCTAAAGAAGTAATTTGAACAACTCCATCAGTTTTTGCAAACAAAGTATGATCTCTTCCACAACCCACATTTAGGCCAGGTTTTTTAACAGTTCCACGTTGACGAACAATAATTGCTCCATTCTTAACACTTTGACCACCAATACATTTCATTCCTAAACGTTTTGATTGTGAATCACGGTTGTTTTTTGTACTACCCGCTCCCATTTTATGAGCCATAATTATTACCTCAAATTTTTTATTTAATTAACCTTCAATTAAAACACGAGTAAATTTTTGTCGATGTCCACGAGTACGTGTATATTTTTTCTTAGGTTTTGTTTTTAAAACCGTAATTTTATTCCCCAAAACTTGTTGAATTACTTTTACTGGGATCAAAGAATCTGTTAAAAAAGGTTTTCCTAATTGAATTTTATTATCTTTACGAAAAAATAAAATTTTATTTAAACAAAGAAAATCACCTAAATTTGCTTTTCCAACAAGATCCATATCAAACCATTGATTTTGTTTTAAGACAAATTGTTTTCCTGAAGTTTGTGTAATAGCGTAATCCATATTTTTACATAATTGCTAAATTTAATGATAGAACAAGTCTTGAAAGAAAATATCTAACACTACCTAGATAAGAAGTATAAATAACTTTAAGAAAACTTGCAAGAAATAGAAAGAAAAATAAAAGAACCTAATAAAAAGAATTCCGGCATCGTGCTATTTTCCCAAGGGACTACTCCCTAAGTATTTTCGCCGCTATTACGTTTAACAGACATGTTCGGGATGGAATGTCGTTGGACCATAATGCTATAAACACCGGAATTAAAAGTTAAAAACTAAATGTTGCTTAAGAATACGGTTAATTAGTACATCTTGGCTGAATACATTGCTGTACTTACACCGGATGCCTATCAAGCGGCTCGTCTTGCCGCAACCTAAGAGTACTCATCTTGAGGACGGCTTCCCACTTAGATGCCTTCAGCGGTTATCCTAAC
>Ga0209400_1002763_pt1 | contig 13118 bp, 15 predicted proteins | sample M_130807_EF_Meta_FD_187313 | JGI IMG/M metagenome (GOLD analysis project Ga0209400, IMG submission 187313) | Freshwater microbial communities from Lake Montjoie, Canada to study carbon cycling - M_130807_EF_MetaG (SPAdes) (version 2) | ecosystem: Environmental > Aquatic > Freshwater > Lake... | reverse complement strand
TTATTACATCAAAAAATTCTTTCAATTCTTCTTTTTCATTTCTAATATTGCCTCTATAAGTTTTTGGAAAATGTTTGAAAGTTGCTCTTTTTCTGGTAATATTATTATCTCTAATAATATCTGATAAATATTGTCTGGATATATCTAATTTTGGAAACTTACTTTTGAGTAATTCTTGTAAAAAATTCATTTGTATATCACTATGCTTTCGCAAAGTTTCTTTTATAAATTGTATATGTTGTTTTTCTAATTTATAAGACCCTAATTTTCTTGTTTTTCTATTAACATTTTTATTTTTATTATATCTTTCAACCCATCTTTTCAAACTTCTTTCACTACATTCAAATACTTCGCATACTTTAACATAATTATTTATTTTATGGTAATAATTAACTGCTTTTAACTTCAAATCAGATGTAAATTGTTTAGTCATTTATATATTTGTAGAAATTATATTAAAATTGAATTGAATTAAATATTTTGTTATAATGAATATTATAATTGATATAATGGTTTTTATATACACGCTCCAATTACAACACGGAAAGTATTATATTGGAAAAACAGACAATCCAAAATTTCGTTTGGATAATCATTTTAACTCAAATGGTTCTGCTTGGACTAATTTGTATAAACCAGTTAAAGTATTAGAACTTATACCGAATTGCGACAATTATGATGAAGATAAATACACTAGAAAATATATGGATAAGTATGGTATAAATAATGTTCGTGGTGGTTCTTTTGTTTCAATTGAATTAGATAAATCAACAATAGATCATTTGAAACAGATGAGTAATGGAACAAACGATAAGTGTTTTATATGTGGAAAAAAAGGTCATTTTGCGAATGATTGTAATGAAAATGATTGTTGTGAAACAGAAAGCGAAGAAGAATTTTGGTGTTGTGAATATTGCGATAAAGAATTTTTAGAAGAAAGTAATTGTGAATATCACGAAAAATATTGTAAATTAAGTAATAGAAAAGGTGCGAAAAAATATTATGAAAATAATGATGAATGTAGCTATTGTTGTTTCAAATGTGGTAGAGAAGGTCATTATGCGTCATCGTGTTATGCTTCAAGACATATAAAAGGATATTATCTGAAATAAATTATTTTAAGAATTTAGGAAAAATATTTAAAAATATATTAGTATCATATAATAATTTACAAATGGAAAATAATATTATTGACTATAAACGATTATATGAATTATCTATTATTGAAAAAGAAAAAATATTAACTGATAATCAAAAAAAACAAGAAAAAATTAATGAATTATCAGAAGAATTAAACACATACAAGATTGAAAATTATAGTAAGAAAAGTTATTATCAAAAAAACAAAGAAAAGATTATTGAAAAGGTTAAAGAATATAATAAAAATTATGTAAAAACGCCAGAACAGATTAAAGAATATAATAAACGAGCATATGAAAAAAGAAAGGCAAAAAAAATGGAAGAACTAACTTTATAAAATTAATTATTTAGGAAAAATTATAAATAATTAATTAATTAAGTAAATAACTTAAAATATTTTCTTTGTATAATATATAGAATGGAATCGGAAGAAAAACCGCCAGAAAACGAACAAGTTTATCGGATTATTAAGTGTCCTTTGAAATGTGTATTGAAAAAGTATGATACATTGCATTCTATTATTGAAAATGCAGTTGTAGATATGAATGAAATTATTGTCTTATCTTATCAATTTATTAGGTTGTACTTATTAGATAAATTTAATAATAATAGAGAATTGCCTACTATCAATAAGCAGTTTGTGTTAGATGTAATAAAGACAATTAGTTCCCCAATAACGAAAAGAGGGCAAAAAACAAAAGAAGAAAATATTAAAAATGCTTCTGGTAAATCAGATATGAAACAATTTTATAATGAAGAATTTTCAAAATTAGTTTCAGCAAAACCATCTTATTCAAATAAAACTCACATATTAGCAATTACAGCAAATGAAATGATTACATGTATCAATACCAATATTTCTACGCATTTTGTAAAACATTTATTCAAATATATCAATTGTTTATTCAAAGAACCAAAATCATTAGAAATAAAGAAAGAGAAAGATAAAATAAAGCGTAAAGAACTATATAAAGAACTCAACCAAGAAATTCGTGATTTGAAAAGTGATTTAATAAATAATAAAATAGAAAATTCAAAAGAAGAATACCATAGTTGGATTAGAGAAAATAAATGTTTTTTATTTCCAAATAAAATAAACAAATCAGTTGCGTATGATGTAAAAGTAAATCCAGGAAAATATATCAAATATTCGTTTTACATTAATCAGAAAATAGAAGAATTCGGGAAAAGACCTTATCAAGTTATTCCACAAAGAAATAATATTGTTCCAAAAAGTATAACATTAAATTCAAATGGTATTGTTGATTTGATTGATGACAAGAAACAAATGATTTTTCAATATAATAAAAGCGAGTTAGTATTACATGCAAAGAAACATCAAAAACATATTTGGTGTAAAGTTCTGAAATTAGAAAAAAAAAATATTTTCAAACAGAAAGAATATGTTTTTTATAACCAAATTATTACTGACGGATATAGTTGTTCTTTATTATTCATTTTGAAAAAATATAAGGATAAGGTATTTGGAGATAAATTACCAAAAGTAAATGATGAAATGGAATTTACAAAAATAGAAGATTTATCTAAAGAAAAATGTAATGAATATTTAACCGATAAATACAAGTTGGTTTCATTAGATCCTGGTAAAATAAGACCAATTACTATGATAGATAAAAATAATAAATTCTTCAAATATACTGCTTGTAGAAGAAGATTTGAAACTTATACCAAAAGAAGTAATTATATTATTTTACAAGAAAAGAAGAAAAATGGTGTAATAGAAAAAGAAACAAAATTATCAAATTTCAAATCAAGAACAACAAAAGTAGAAGATTATAAACATTTTATTACAAATAAAACTATACTTAATAATGAGTTAAAATATTTTTATCAAAAACCTTTGTTTCGTAAATTAGCATTTCGCAGATTTATCAGAACAAAACAAAGTGAGGTAAAATTATTGAATGAAATTGAAAATACATATCTTACCAAAGAAGAAATAAAACAAGGTAAAAAGATTATTATTTTACACGGAGATTATAATAGAACAAGTCAAATGAAAGGTTGTATATCTACTCCAAATATTGGTATGAAGAAATTATTATTAACTAGATTTGATATTGTTGAAATAAATGAATTCAATACCAGTAAGTTATACAATAAAACGTTGAATGAAATGGAAAATGTAAATGTAAAAAGAAAGAAACATAAGAAATCACTTCACGAAATACTAACTCCAAAAGAGGAAACCAAATGTCGTATATTCGTGAATAGAGATACTAATGCTTGTAAAAATATATTATTACTTGGAAAATGTTATTTAGAAAGTCAAACAAGACCAGAAGAATTTACAAGAAAAGTAATAAAATCAGAGAAGGTTAAGAAACCTAAAAAAATAAGTAAATAGGAATAAATAGTTGTTTCATTAAGGTAGTAAATGAAATAACATTTGATGGGAATTTGCTTATCTACCTCAAAGTAAGCATATAATAAACCCATTATATAGAATTTAGTTAATCTTCCTTTTAGGAGGAGGAAGCGCTCGTATTTTTTTGTTGATTTACTCGGCATTTAAAATACGCGTTGCTCTAAATTAAATAATTGTCTGATTTCATTTCCATATTTATCGTCACCAACAACAGTTATAATTTCAACATTTATTCCTAAATTTTTTAAGTTTTTAGCAACGTTAGCCGAACCGCCCAAAATGCAATTAGTATCCGAAATATTATATATAGGAATTTCTGCTTCAGGAGCCATACGGTTTACTTTAGAATTATAATTTATGTCAATCATTACGTCGCCAATTATAATTACATTCATTGCTAATGCTAATATTAGATACCGAAAAGAAAAATAATAAAAAATCGCACAAAATTATAACGTGTTTGTAGTATAATCATCCAATTCTTTTAAAGATATATCTTTCAATTTTCTTTTCATTTCAAAATTAGGATAATCTAAATATACACGATTATCAAATATGTAAAATTTTTTAACACTCATTAGTGTAAATTTATTAAGTAACACTATTAAAGGGCCTGTGTTAATAGCTATTACAACTTTTACTTTTGTTGAAATAGAAGCAATGTCCTTTATTTTTAAATTATCGTCTCTTGTACATAAAACATTTTCGTTTACTTTTTTTGTTGTTACAATTTTATATTTTTGATTTAAAAATTGTATTCCTCTATTCCAATTATCAAAATTATATTCATACTGACCCGACAAAGGGTCTGAATTTATTATTAAAATATCTATATTTTTATATTTTTCATTTAAATTTTCATACCTATAAAATAAATCTTCGTCTTCATAACAAAATCTATTTATAGTAACTGGAATATTTAAATGTTTTAATCTAATATTAAAATAATTTAAATAATATCTATTTTGTGATAATCCTGAATACATTTTAGATTGTTGATTTTTTTTACCGTTTGGTTCAAACAAATAGTCATTGCAATCCCATAATTCAATAGAATTAGATGGTCTATCAGAAATATCAAAAATTTGCATTTCTTTAATTGGTTTAAAATCTTTCATTTGTTCTATGTTTTCGTTTCTCATATAAAAGTACACTGTTTTATTGTTATTTTCAAAGAACTCTTTTATATTATATAAAACAATAAAACTAATCATTGTGTCACCTAAATGATGATTACCATGAAAATGTATTATATCCATATATAAAAAGTAAAATATATTAAATAATATTAATTTCCCTTCCACATTCTAAAACTATCTTCATCGTAATGTCTCGTTGAAACTTCAAACACTTCGGAATCTTCAATTGCTATTAGTTGATGTGGTTCTCCCCTTTCATTTGTAATTACGTCACCTACCTTGAGATATTCTGTATGAGTAGTGCCTGTATCTGTTTCTACCCATATTAAAATAAAACTTCCTTTAGATACATACCAAGTTTCCTTTTTTTTTATATGATAATGCATTGAAAATTTTTTGTCTTTTTCAAAACATAAAAGTTTTCCACAGTATTCATCATTATTTACAAAAATAACTTCTTTGCCCCAACCCTTAGTGACAATTTCAACTGGTAATTTTTTTGATTTTGTAACTTCTTTATTTATAGGTACAGGCCAATGACTATCTACATTAAATGATTTATCATCAATATATACGTCATAATTTGGTTTTCCCATTAACAATTGATCGTAATTGACACACCATTCTTTTAATTGTTTTAATGTTAATTCTCTGTGATCAATTCCAGAATTTGACCCTCTTGCAGTCCATATAGTGACTTCGTGACCTTGATTTTTAAGGTCATTTACATATCTAATTCTTTCATGAATTGGTATTGAATTATTATAGTCGCTGTTATTTGTAAAACATAATGTATTATCTAAATCAATAAAGTATTTCATTATTTATAATTTATAATTTATAATTTATTTGTATATTTAAATTATTTATTATTTATATAAATAATAAAATATATAAATAATAAAATATATAAATAATAAATCATAAATAATATATAAATAATAAATCATAAATAATATATAATGGAAATAATAAATTTTCAAGACTCTCAATATCCGTTTTTTCAAACACAAGGTAACGCATCACAATTTGCAATACCATTTGCTCTGCATTTTTGTAAGGGAGTTGGTTATGATATTGGGTTTTGTAAAGAAGAGTGGAAATTTCCAGGAGCTATTGGTATTGACATTGGATTAAATAATGGTTTTGACGCTAATCATTTACCGGAAGAAACCGTAGATTACATTTATTCTAGCCATTGTTTAGAACACGTTGATGATTGGGTATTAACACTTGAATTATGGTTATCAAAATTAAAAGAAGGTGGTATTTTATTCTTATATTTACCAGATTTTTCACAAAAATATTGGAGACCATGGCATAATAGAAAACACAAACATTGTTTTACGCCTACTATAGTAAATGAATTTTTAAAAGATAAAAATTTAAAAAATATATTTGTTTCAGGTATTGATTTAAATAATAGTTTCATGGTTGTTTGTGAGAAATAAATACCATTATTTATATATATTTCTATCGTTCCATAAATGTGAATAATGTTTCAACTTTTGAAAATTTGCTTGTTCATTTCTATAACCATCATACCATGTTAATATTATTCTGTCACCTTTTACAATATAATATTTGTTGATAGTCTCTACTAAACTATGGTACAATTCCATAGAATTTCTATCTTCTTGTGTAAAATATTTACCAAGCAATCCAGGTCCCGTAGGATCTAAACAACCATTACCATAATAATTATTTTTAACATTTTCTACAATTTGTCTTATACATTTATGTAAGATTTCATTTCCAGGTAGAGATACTATTAACGCATTATATGTATTAGTTACATCATAATCCCTGACAAAATATTCTTTTTCAGTAAGATCTAAAAATTTGAATCCATTTACACAACGATATTTAATATCCATATAAATCCCACCATTTATATAAAGAACACAATATCTCCATAAATCTGCTTTATATGCAGAAGGAACGAGTGAATCATATGCATCCAAAACATCCACTTCAAAATTATTTTTTATAAACTCCCTACAATGATTTTCATCATATAAATGAAACGTAATTTTTGGATTAGATTCTACTAAATAATCATAATTTTCTTTCATTAAAGGCGGTACCTCTTTGGTATGCCAACATGTGTATAAATGTAAAGGTATTATACTGTTATAATTCTGTTTTAAAATAAAGGGTCTGTTCAATCTATTATGAATTAAAATTTTATTATTTTTTTCTATTTTTAATCTAATTTCGTGTATTATTTGTTGTTTTTTATATTCTAGTTGTTTTAGCTTTTTTATATTTTGTTCTTTTTTATTTACGATCATAATTATATTATATTATATATTATAAAAATATTTATATAATTAGATATTTTATCTTTAGGGCAAACGATTTTGTTTTTATAAATTAAATTATATTTTTTTTGTTTAGTAATAATATAATAATGAATATTTTATTAAATAATACTATTTTAACTCGTAAAAAATATGTTAAAAAGCCACAAATATTATTACCTACTGGTACTTTTCCAAATAAACGCGAATATAAGTGTGTGATTCCCCAAAATATTTTTCAGACGTGGCATACAAAAAAATTACCGCCATTAATGTTTCGTGCAGTACAAAACATAAAAAAACATAATCCTAGATTCAAATATTATTTATACAATGACAATGATTGCAGAGAATTTATTAAAGCTCATTTCAGACCTGATGTCTTGGACGCATATGATAGATTAATTCCTGGAGCATATAAGGCTGATCTGTGGCGTTATTGTGTGCTTTTCATACACGGAGGAATTTATTTGGACATTAAATATGCGCCTTACAAAGGTTTTAAATTTATTAATTTATGTGAAAGCGAACATTATGTATTAGACGCTGATGGCGCAGGAATATACAACGCATTAATGGTTTCATTACCAAAAAATCAAATATTATACAAATCAATTAGACAAATAGTATCAAACGTCCAAAATAAATATTACGGAAATTGTTGTCTGAGTCCAACGGGACCGAAACTATTAACGAATTTTATTTCTACAAATGACCCTCTTGTAGATTTACAACATAGTTTAATAGATGTTGACAATAAATTTATATATTATCAAAATATTCCTGTATTAAAAACTTATAGTGGTCATGATATGGAAAAATCTTATGCTTCAATAAAAAAACATTATAGTGAATTATGGAATGAAAGAAATATTTATATCTAATAATATTATTATTATATATTTATATAATATGAACAATTGGATTATTTTATTAACAACTGCAGTAAATAATTTTAATAATACAATGAAATATGCAAATCATAGAAAAGACTTGTATAATCATCAAATATTGCAATGGTTAAAAAGAACAAATTATACAATAGTTGTAGTTGAAAGTTCTGGATATGATTTTCCTGATATTGTTAATGAACGATTACATAAAGTAATTTTTAAATTTGACAGTGAATTAAAAAGCTCATCGCAATATGAAGCACAAAGTATTTTATATGCTTTAAATAATATTAAAAATACAGATTTTTATGCTAATTGCACTCATATATTAAAAGTAACAGGTCGTTATTTTTTGGCAAATGTAGAACAACACTTAAATAGTCAACCACAAGACAAAGATTTATATTTGCAAAAACATAGAAATGATTCAATTAATTGGCAAAATAGCGAATATTTCGGTATTAGAAAAGAATTATTTCCATTATTTTTAGAACCTGTAAAGGATATTGGTATCATGGAAAATTGTTTATGGAATTTTTCTCTAAACAAGACATATTGTCAAATTGGTTATTTTAATAATAATATTAGGAGAGGAGGTGATCATTTGGTGATTAAAAACTTATAAAAATTTTTGTATGGTCGTAATAATTAGATTACCACCCTGTAATTTGTTTCAGTTCACCCCAAAATGATTTATTCTTCGCCTGTGCTTTTTCATTTTGTTTTGCCAATTGAAAAGCTAAAGCTATGCTTTCTTCTTCTTCTCGTTTTTGTTGTTGATATAATTTTTTCATGGCTTCTTCTTTACTTGTAGGACCAGTGTTTACATTATCTTTGTCACGTGCATTTTTGTAATCATTGATGTTTTGATATTTTGGTATGTTTTGATAATCTTCTTCTGTTACTGGTATGACCGATTCCTCATAAGCTTGTTTGAGGTCAGTAAAACCTAATCCATCATTATTAAACAACCCGCCAGATGTAAAATTATTTTGGTGTGATAAAAGACTTGTTCCAAAAGTTGATGAGAATGCGTCGTTAACGCCATTGTATACGGTTACAGACTGGATTTGTTTTTTATATCTATCAAATTCATTTGCCATATCCGCTTTTGCTACATTAGAAGCATCTATTACACCTTCATTTGATTTTAACCAATCGCCATAACCTTTGTTAATATCACCAGCGTCATCTGTTTTATATTGGTCAAATTTTTCATTGAACCATTCATTGAAGTTTTTCGGGTCTTTCAAAGCTTCGTTTTTTGTAAAAATATTGTCTAAAATTTTATTGTTGCTATCATTAGAATAGTCTGTTTGATCTATCTTTTTTTTTGTTGATTTATTTTGAAATTCAAAGACTCCATATAATTTTTTGTATGCAGAAGAATAAAATAAAAAATATTTTGAATCTAAATTAGATTTATCCGGATGGGTTTTTAGAACAAATTTTTTTGCTTCTTTCATAACGTCTTCATTTAACAATTCACTTTGAATATTAAATAAATTAAAAATATCTTTCATGGAATAATTATCAACATTTAAATCAAAATTATTTGTGTTACATAGTTCGGCTGAGCTTGCTGTTTTTGTAGTTGGTTTCGTGACTTGATTTGAAGTTTGTTTTGGATTAAGATTTGAACTAAATGGATTTGTTTTGTATTCATTATTGCTTTCATGTATCTTTATTCCAATTTTTGGACAAGGTGTTTTCATATTATTATTATACATATGAAATAAAATTTTTAAATAATTAATTGTTTTATTATTTAAAAATAACTAGTGAAACTATTGTATATGATAGTTAATTCCTATTTATTATTTTTTTTGTTATGTTCAACAAAGTATTGGTTTACAGATAGTTTTTTAACACGTTTCCATTGTGTTAAGTTGAAACATAAAAAAAACAATCAGCAAAGAAACATTGTAACATTGAACGCTCATAAAAAAAATTACCATTTTTCTCAACGATACACAGAAGATTTGCTAAAAAGAATGCAAATTATTAGAGGAATTGGAAATAACGCTAGTAATAATGCTAATAACAACCAAAATATTTATTATTACGAAACATTATTAAAAAAATTAAACTCTAAGAATGAGTCAATACAGAACATTAGTATTTTGGGAGAAGATTTTGATTCTTTTTATCATAACATAAATCTAAATTTGAATAAATCACTTGAACAACCGCGCGTAAGAATTATACTTAATAAAAATTCCGGCCAAAATTTTTTAAGTGGGTTGGGTATTCAATTCAATCCAATAGATGAACACATTTCTGAAATGAATGAAATGGCGAATAATCCGAATAACAACGAAAACGACAATGATGATGACGACGACCCAAACAAAAGGAAAATGGGACTTAGTAGCGGAAGTTACACAAAAAGTAAGAATTTTGAGGTATTAAAAAAACCAAATATGAATTTTACTGATGTAGGCGGTTATGAAAATGTAAAGGATGAGTTAAGACAGTGTGTTGATATATTAAAAAATTACCAAAAATACAAACAATACAACGTGAGAATTCCTAAAGGTCTTATATTAGAGGGGCCGCCTGGAACTGGTAAGACTCTTATAGCAAAAGCACTTGCAGGTGAAGCGCGATGTAGTTTTATTCCAGTATCAGGTTCAGATTTTCAAGAAAAGTATGTTGGAGTTGGTCCTACAAGAATTAAAGAGCTATTTCGTTTAGCGCGTGAAAACATTCCATGCATTATTTTTGTTGACGAGATTGATGCATTGGGAAGAAAACGTTCTACCGATGGTGAATCATCTTCTAATGAAAGAGATAACACTCTAAATGCTCTTTTGGTAGAATTAGACGGATTTAAAAATACTACTGGAGTTTTTATGGTTGCTGCTACAAACCGTTTTGATTTACTAGATAATGCATTAACTCGTCCTGGAAGAATAGATAAAAAAATATACATTGGTTTACCTGATAAAACAACTCGCGAATCCATTATTAATATTCATATTAAAGGAAAACCTTATGATACTTCAAGCGTTGATATTCCAAATTTGGTGGAAATTACAGACGGATTGTCTGGTGCACAAATTGAAAATCTATTAAATGAAGCCATGTTAAATGCATTGCGTTGCAATCAAACCCAGTTTACCTTTGCCGATTTTGATTTTATTATGAATAAAATGATGGCTGGTTGGCAACCTAATGAGCATCAATTTACATCAGATATTATTGACCATATTGCTATTCATGAAATGGGTCATGCAGTTGTTGGTTTTCTCTCTAAACATCATTCTAAAATGTCAAAGGTTGTTATCAATTTGTCGTCTCCAAAGAGTCCGGGTTATACTGTTTTTGAATCATCTACAAGTAATATTTATGTGAGAGAAGCATTGTTTGAGCATTTAATGATTCTACTATCTGGCAGAATTGCAGAAGAAGTTTTCTATAATGTATCGGTTACTACAGGAGCAATAAATGATTTTGAAGAGGCTTTGAAACTAGCTGAAAAAATGGTTCTATATTATGGAATGGGTAGTAATGTTATTTATCCAAGCAATAGTGAAAAATACAAAGAACTTATTGATAATGATGTAATTGAATTAATTAACAGCGCTTATAATTACGCGCAAATGTTAATAATAGCATGCAAAGCGTTGATTCATGAAACTTCCGAAATATTAAAAAGGGACAAATTATTGAAAGCGGATGCATTGAATGCATTGATAAACGAGAAATACAAGGATTTGATTGATTTGAAAATGGAGTTTGAGTAAATCCACCTTTTCCACCTTTAGAAAAGGTGGAGCCAAAACCCTTTGCTCTAGTTTTTGAATTTTCGTTAATATATTTGGCTCCACCTTTTCTAAAGGTGGAAATTTATTTCTTCATTAAATATATAAAATATATTTAATGTTAAAAAAGTTTAACATAAAATTTAGACCTATTACAATTATTTTAGTTATATCAATAGTTATTTTAATTATAACTTTATATAAATTATTTAACAATGTTGTAGAAAATCTTCAATGTAGAGGCACATCAACGCAATGGGATGATGAAGGTCGCGGAAACGCGGTTTATTTAGATAGACACAACGTACAATGTAATCAAGATGAATTACTTAATCGTTTTCGCTTGGTAAGAAATGGAAGGGGACGTTATCGTTATGATTATACTTGTTGTAGAGTTGACGCTGGTCCTCCTGGTCCCGCTGGTCCTGCTGGTCCTTCTGGCCCTGCCGGACGTCCTGGTCCTGAAGGCCCTCGCGGTCCACCTGGTAATGCTGGATCTCCTGGAACTATAGGTCCTCAAGGTATTCCAGGTTTTTATCAATCTCAAAATTAGCCTATTTTTATATTTTATAAAATATATAATAACATACTTTATAAAGAATTGTCATGAAAAATTATAAAAAAATGTTTTTTTGCGTTTCAATGTTGGTATTTGGATTGATTGTAATTTGGTTTATTTCAAAACAGGGTAAAAATATCATTGAAGGTATTGGTGGAGGTGGAGGTCGTGGTGGAGGTGGTTTCGGTGGTGGTCGTGGTGGAGGCGGTTTCGGTGGCGGTCGCGGAGGTCGTGGTTTTGGTAGAGGTATTGGAGGTGGAGGTTTTGGCGGTCGTGGTCGTGGTTATGGTAGAGGTATTGGAGGTCGTGGTAGAGGGCATTGGGGAGGATTAGGTAGATATGGTAGAGGATTAGGTGCAGCTGGACTTGGATATGGTTTAGGAAAATATTATGGAGGTTATGGATATGGCGGTTATGGTGGTGATTATTATCCATATCCGATTTATCTTTACGATAATAGTTACTATACAGAAGATCCTGAAAATCTATATTATTTACCTTATTATTCTCCTTATTATTCAATGGTCTAAAAATAAGTAAATATTATTTTTTATATTTCATAATATTATATAATACAAAGTCAATATATTATGAAATATTTTACAAAATTAGCATTTTGCATTTTTTTATTTTTTATTTGTTTTATGATACTTCGTTATATTTCTATGCCAGATAAAGAACAATTTGTTACTTTTGGCACTTATAGTTTTGATAAATATTATGGAAATTACAGAAAAGATTATGGTTATAATAACAACATCTATCAATATCCAGTATTTTTTGATAAAGAATATAAAAATTTTAGCGATACTGGTGTCAATTATAACGACGTTTATGATGCTGTTTACAAGAATATTGAAACTAAAAATTAGACGTAAATATGCGTATAATATTTCAAATGTAAAAGTATATTTGAAATATTTTTGGT
>Ga0209400_1002760_pt1 | contig 13135 bp, 12 predicted proteins | sample M_130807_EF_Meta_FD_187313 | JGI IMG/M metagenome (GOLD analysis project Ga0209400, IMG submission 187313) | Freshwater microbial communities from Lake Montjoie, Canada to study carbon cycling - M_130807_EF_MetaG (SPAdes) (version 2) | ecosystem: Environmental > Aquatic > Freshwater > Lake... | reverse complement strand
CAAGATCGAATAATGCCAAGTAATAAATTTGATATCTGGTTGATGCAAACTCCGGCAGATCGCTGGCAAGTTCTTGCATCACAGTGGCTCATTACTTCCAGAGTCAGTGGTTTAGTTGGTCGCGCAGAATCTAAAAACGTTGCAGCGTTAGGGCCTGAGCTAGACCGTGTGAATGCCTCAAAGGTGCGCTCCTTAACACTCTCTATTCTTAATGAGAATCAAGGTATTGCACCAGAACTTGCTTCATTTAATGAAGTAATTGCTTGGCGCGCACCTGTGCGCCGCAATTCCTCTCTGCAAGAAGAGTTAGCTAGCTGGACTCTGCGTGAGGCTGAATGGCTTGGTATTACTGGGCAAGGTGCACTGTCTAAATATGGCGCTGAGTTCTTAGGCGGAGAAGATTTAGTAATCATTAATGAAGATCTACCTAAAACCGTTGACCATATTTTGATTCAGAGTGATAACACTGCAATTGCTCCAGGCCCACTTGAACATGAAATTTCACAGCAACTTGCCGTAATGGCCGATATTGAAAGTCGTGGTGGTGCAACTGTCTATCGCTTCAGTGAAGCAACGATTCGTCGCGCACTTGATCATGGCAAAACTGGGGATGAAATTAAAGTTTTCTTAACTAAAACTTCTAAGACTCCTATGCCCCAGCCTTTGGAGTATTTGATTACAGATGTCTCTAAAAAGCACGGCAAGCTACGTGTTGGAAATACATCTGCCTTTATTCGTTGTGAGGACACAGCTCTTATTTCTCAGATTATGAATGATAAGAGGTTAGAGATTCTTGAACTTCGTCGGATTGCACCTGAAGTTGTCATTTGTGATCACGATGCAACAGACACCATGCGTATATTGCGTGAGGCTGGATATCTGCCTGCAGGTGAATCAGCAACTGGAATTATGCTCACCGGTCCACGTTCAAATCGCGCCGTGACCAAACCTCGACCACCTCGAGTCATTGGTGAGGTTGAGATACCAAGCGAAGAGAATTTGAACGCAGCAATTCGAGCAATACGCACTGGTGAAAAATCTACTCACAAGCAAACTCATTTGCGCCAAGCTGCCAATGAAGCTTTAGGTGCTCTGCCCCGCACAAGTGCAAATGAAACTATGGATTTAGTCAATAAATACATCATGGAGGAGAAATCACTTTCTATTGGATATGCCGATAACAATGGCGCAGTGACCCACCGCATCATCGATCCAATACGTGTCAGCGCTGGCGCTTTGCTTGCTCGCGACCATGCAACTGGTGAAGTTCAGTCCTTCAGAATTCCCCGCATCACTGGCGTTGCGCCACTATAGGATTAACCCATGTTGGCCGCCCTTGAAGCTCTCGTTAAGTTGGAATCGCCAACTGAAGATTTAGCCGCATGCCAGGACGTGGTGCGATTAGCAAGTGATATCGCAACAAGAATTCTTGGGACTCCTGCAGAAATCCGTGAAGTCAATGGCCGTCCAGTTTTTTGGTGGGGCGCAAATAATCCTGAAGTAGTTGTGTTGGCTCACTTGGATACGGTCTGGCCTAAAGGCTCTTTCACGCCACTGTGGAAAGTTGAAGGTACTAAAGCAACTGGTCCTGGAATTTTTGATATGAAAGCTGGATTCATCCAAGCACTCTATGCAATGAAGGGTATTACTGGTTCTGTGGCGTTAGTTGCAACGACAGATGAGGAAACTGGCAGTGCAACAAGTAAAGAGTTCATTAAGCAGATCTCTGCTCAAGCTAAAGCGGTTTTAGTTTTAGAGGCATCACTCAATGGAATGGTTAAGACTGGCCGCAAAGGCACGGCGATGTATCAAATTAAAATTCACGGCAAGGCATCACACGCTGGGCTTGAACCAGAAAAAGGAATTAATTCAACGGTTGAGGTTGCCCATGCAATCATTGCAGTTGCTGGCTTAGAAAATAAGGAACATGGAACCACGGTTGTTCCAACAATGTTGCGGGCTGGCAACACAACAAACACGGTTCCAGATTTAGCTGTGCTTGATATTGATATTCGCTCGTATTCAATGGATGACCTAAAGCGCGTAGATTCAGCGATTAAGAATTTAAAGGCCGTTAACACTGATGCGCGCTATGAAATCACTGGTGGCTTTAATCGCCCTCCTCTTGAGATTTCTTCAACAATGGCCCTCTATGAGCGTGCAGAGAAAGTAGCTAAAGAGTTAGGAATGCCTCCTCTAGGTCATGCATCAGTTGGCGGTGCTAGTGATGGCAATTTCGCAGCAGCAGCTGGTGCCCAAGTTCTAGATGGCTTAGGGGCAATCGGTGGCGGTGCCCATGCTGCCCATGAATGGGTTGATATCAGCACTCTTGAGATTCGAAGCACATTCTTGAATGCATTAATTAAGGATTTATTAAATGACTGATGGCCCGTTAATCGTCCAAAGTGATAAAACGCTGCTGTTAGATATCGATCATCCGCTTTCTACAGAGTGCCGACGTGCAATTGCACCTTTTGCTGAGTTAGAGCGCTCCCCCGAACATATTCACACTTACCGCTTAACTCCGCTTGGTTTATGGAATGCGCGCGCTGCCGGCCATGATGCTGAGCAAGTAATTGATACTTTAATTAAGTATTCACGTTATGCCGTACCACACTCAATTTTAATTGATGTAGCAGAGACGATGTCTCGTTACGGACGCCTGCGGCTGGAAGCAGATCCCATCCATGGATTAATCCTTGTTACAACTGATTCAGCAGTTCTTGAAGAAGTTATTCGAGCCAAAAAGATTCAACCACTTCTAGGTGCACGCATTGATAAAGAAACTATTGCCGTGTTGCCAAGTCAGCGTGGACAGATTAAACAATCGCTACTTCGCCTAGGTTGGCCAGCAGAAGACTTTGCTGGTTACGTTGATGGACAAGCACATGAAATTGCACTCAAGCAAGATGATTGGAAGATTCGTCCTTACCAAGAGTTAGCAGCTGAAGGATTTTGGCACGGTGGATCTGGTGTGGTGGTTTTGCCCTGCGGTGCTGGAAAGACAATCGTTGGTGCTGCAGCTATGGCACATGCCAAGGCCACAACCTTGATTTTGGTGACAAATACCATCGCTGCAAGACAATGGCGCGAAGAGTTACTTAAGCGAACATCATTAAATGAAGATGAAATCGGTGAATATTCAGGTGCGAAGAAAGAGATTCGCCCTGTCACAATTGCTACCTATCAAGTAATGACAAAGAAAAAGAACGGTGTTTATGCCCACCTTGATCTCTTTGATTCATATGACTGGGGCTTAATTATCTACGATGAAGTTCACTTACTTCCCGCTCCCATCTTTCGCTTCACTGCAGATATTCAGTCACGTCGCCGTTTAGGTTTAACTGCCACTTTGGTGCGCGAAGATGGGATGGAAGGTGAGGTTTTCTCACTCATCGGCCCTAAGCGCTTTGATGTTCCTTGGAAAGAAATTGAATCCCAGGGATATATCGCACCTGCTGAGTGCATTGAGGTACGAGTTAATCTGACTGAAACTGAACGTTTGTCATATGCCACAGCTGAAGTTGAAAACCGCTACCGCTACTGCGCAACTACCCGCACAAAGCGTGATGTTGTTGAAGCACTTGTTAAGAAACACCAAGGCGAGCAGATACTAGTTATTGGTCAATATATTGATCAGTTAGATGATCTATCTGAGGTTTTAGGTGTGCCATTGATTAAAGGTGAAACACCTGTAAAAGAGCGCGAAATTCTCTTTAATAAATTTAGATCAGGAGAAATAACAACTCTTGTTGTTTCAAAGGTAGCTAACTTTTCAATTGATTTACCTGATGCAACTATTGCAATTCAAGTCAGTGGCGCATTTGGAAGTCGCCAAGAAGAAGCACAACGCTTGGGACGCATCTTGCGACCAAAAGCAGATGGGCGCACAGCAAAGTTTTATTCAGTAGTTTCTAGAGACACTATTGATCAAGATTTTGCTCAGAATCGCCAACGCTTCTTAGCTGAGCAGGGTTACTCTTATAAAATTATTGACGCTGACGATGTTTTTCAAGGGAAGATTTAAAGCGTTCAGGATCAACTCTAAAGAAATCGTGGTGTTTCCCATCTATATGAATCACTGGAACTTGTTCACCATATAGCTTTTCTAACTCCAAATTTTCATCAATATAAATCTTTTCTATCTCAAAATGCAGTTCATCACTCATTCCTTCAAGAACTTCTACTGCAACATCACACAAATGACAACCATGTCTGGTGAATACGGTTATCACTGTCATTTCGCTTGCCTTTCCTGTCAGTTTCCATAGAGAGTTGCTTAATCCAACCCCTGGGCTATGAGGCAATCATCTCACCTTGGTAGTGTGCCCCTGTGCAAAAAATCCTCTTGAAGAAGGCGTGGGCCAGCGTTGTTGTCCTTGCCCTTCTTACTTCGATTTTTTCTGCGCCAACTGCCCAAGCTCTCTACAAAGTTATCCCTGCAACTCAATGGGGCAATATCTATGCTGGTACTGCAACAGATACAAAACCCGAACAACGTGGACCAACAAAGTATCTGCAAGCTAAATCTAAAATTGAAGTCAAATACAACAACTTCCCTGACTGGGCTAAAAAAGAAGTTCAAGCTGCTGTAGAAGTGTGGGCGGCTAACTTTTCATCCACCGTCACTATCAATGTTGATGCATCCTGGGGACGTTCTAGTTCTTGGGGAATTTTGGGGAGTGCAAGGCCTGGTAGTTTCTACTCAGGTTTTTCTGGCGCACCTGATCCATCACTTTGGTACACCTCAGCTATGGCAAATGCGCTTTCAGGAAAAGATTTAGATAAAGCTAATCCCGAAATGATTATTCAAGTAAATTCAAGTGCTGCTTGGAATACCCGTGGGGATGGCATGCCAAGTAATAGAGAATATGACTTGGAATCAGTTTTCTTACATGAAATTGCGCACGGCCTAGGTTTCTTATCAAATGATGCCTACGACTCTTTCTACGGTATTGCCAGCTTGGATCAACCAACTCCATTTGATGCATACGCACAAACTGCAGATGGTCGACGACTAGCGGATTTACCATCACCTTCACTTGAACTTGGCCGAGCGCTTACATCTTCACTTGTGTGGTCTGGCCCTCTTGGAATTAAAGCTAATTCTGGCGTGAAGCCAAAGCTATACACACCATCACGCTATGAATCTGGCTCATCAACTAGTCATTTGGATGAAGCAACATTTTCAAAGACTGGCTTGGATTCAGTAATGACACCTAATTTAGATCCAGGTGAGATATTTAAAGAACCAGGACCTTTGTTGTTGGCGATGATGGAAGATATGCGCAATAAACCACCAGCAGGTGTTGCCACCGGTTTACCTGAATCACCGCGCAATGTTCAAGCATTTATTGGTGACTCTTCAGTACTCGTTTCATTTGATCCGCCAGTAAATATCCGTACTGCCCAAGTAAGTGAATACATTGTTAAGAATCTTAAAACTGGAGTTGAGAAGAAAGCTCTTTCCAGCCCAGTTGTGATTACGGGATTAAAGAACGGTCTTTCCTATACTTTTTCTGTTGTTGCAAATAACTCATTGGGTCTTTCCGCGCCAGCAACAAGCAAGGCCATCACTCCACAAGCAGGTTGGAAGAGCTCGGTCCTTGATGCAACTGCCGATGGTAAATCGGTGTCAAGTACTACCTTTAATGGTCAACCAACGGTGGCATACACCGACACAAAGAGCGGTGATTTAAAACTTGCTTCATATGATGGCAAAGTTTGGAAGAAAGTAACTGTGGATGGTGCTGGTGGATCAAGTGGGCGAACTACACATCCAATATCAGGGCAAATCTCAATGTGCGTTAATGGAAGCGGCAAGAAGCAGACATTGCACCTTTTCTATAGTGATTCAACTGAGAAAGACCTGCGCTATGCAAGTTATAACGGTAAGAGCTTTGTATTTGAAGTTGTAGATGGCAATGGACCATCAGTTAATGACTATGCCGATCCGATTCGAGTGCTCACATCCAGTGATGTGAGCGTCTCAAATGCCTGTGTTGCAACAGCCACAGCTATTCAAGTTTTTTATCGTGACGAGAGCCAAGGGGTTTTATTAGGGGCAGTAAAAACTAAAGCCCCGGGCTGGGTTTATGAAATGGTTGATGGAGATCGTAAAACTGATGGCCGCTCAACGGGTGACGTTGGTTTCCATCTCCAAGCTATCTTTGATGGAGTGAAAACTTATGTTGCTTATGATTCTGTGGTGACTATGAATCAAAAGAAAGAGATAACTTCTGGCGCAATCCGTGTTGCAACCCGAACTGGAAGTGATGCAAATACGTGGAACTATCAAACTCTTGATGTCTCAACTGATGATGCCTCTGTCTTTGGCTATGACGTTGCGATGTCTAAGGTAAATAACGATGTATTCATTACTTGGATGGCTACATCACCAACCACCTTCCCAAAGCCAAATCAGTTGCGCTGGGCGTTTTTGAGTGAGCCACTTGCAATTTCAAAGATTACAACTGAAAACTTTGGAACACCGGGTGAATATCTATCAACGGATGGAAAAACAATTCTCTTTAACTGCCAAGAACGCTTATGTGCAGTTGATATAACCAAGAAAGATCAGGGCCAAACTGCTATCAGCTTAATTAGAAGCACCCAAGGCTCTGAACCTACTCAGAGCACCTGGGTGATCGTAAACAAAATTAAGTATGTGCTTGCCACAGTTAATGGGAAGCTGGCCTTACTAAAACCGTAATTACTATTTAGCGTTACGGCGCTGAATGCGAGTCTTCTTGAGAAGTTTCTTATGCTTCTTCTTCGCCATGCGCTTGCGTCGCTTTTTAATTACGGAACCCATATATCACGCTCTCTTTTCTAGTTTGTTAATGCTTAGGGAGTTAGGTTACCTCTAGTTGAGGGTAAAAACCGAAACGGTTTCTGCGCTTGAAGTGATGCACAAAAGCCCTAAATCCTTGGAAAGATAGAGCCCCAGTACATCTTTTTGCTCGGTGGGGGCGCTGTAGCCGGCAGTAATCACACCTTTGGCATCAAAGCTAAGAAGCAAGCCTTGTGCACTCTTAGGTGCCCAATTAGCCAGTTGTGTAATTGCGCCCTTTGATTGGAAAAATGCATATGTTGAACTTGCTGTATAAGTTTTGCCGGCTGATGCAAATCTATAAGTCCACGATGGAGCGTAAGCACTTGAGAACTTTGTTACGGCACTCTCTACTTTTACTCCAGTCACAACTTCTCCCCCAAGTAAAAGTGAGTTAGTCGCACTTAACCAGTTTCTAGAAGCTTTCGGTGCACTGCTGCGCACAACTGTAAGCAGCTTGCCCGCTTTGGAAACTCTAATAATTATTCCATCGACTTTTCCAGCCAGTTTCTTGCCGCCTAAAGTTTCACCACTAGAACCAACAACTGTCATAGATCCATCGGCGCTTTTAACTACAGATTCAAAAACTGTTAACTCTGTGCCCACGGCAATTGGCTGTGCGATCTTTCCGGTTAGATCAGCGTTGATTATTGTGCCTGAGCTTCCAACGGCTGTGATTCCGCTTTTATCTACCGCAATTGCATTAATCAAAACTGGTGAACTCAGTTGTAATGTGTATTGAGCCAGGGACTGTGTTGTGGGATTGAGTGACCATAGCGAAAAAGCATCTAAGTCAGCGCTAAAGATATCGGCAACTGGAATTGTTTTATCAGGATTAAGTGCAGATACCGATGGAGAGGGGGCAGGTGTTACTCGCGCTAGTGAAGTTGAACCGGCTAACCAAATCACTCCACTGCTATCAACTGTTGCTGCCGTTGCAATTGAAGGCGAAGCCTTATCTAGCTCGATATTCCAAAGCTCTTTACCAGTTAAATCCAAGGCTTTAGCGAAAGATTTATCAGCTTTATTTCCATAAACAATAATGGTTTTACCCGAGGTTACTAAGCCAGCAAACTCATCAATATTGCTAACTACAGTAAGTAATTTGAGGGATTTAACTACAGGTTTTTTTGGTGCAGCGCTTGCAAGAGGTGTGAAGAAAAGAGAGGAAATTACAACTAATGAAAGTAAGCGTTTCACGCTAATTCCTGCGAGCGATCGCGCGCGGCTTTCATAGCTTGGGTAACTACATCACCCAGTTGATGTGATTCAAAGGAGGCAAGAGCTGCGGCAGTTGTGCCATTTGGACTTGTGACATTTTCACGCAGAGTTGTTGCACTCTTTCCTGATTCATCGAGCAGTTTTGCCGCCCCCACAATTGTTTGTATGGTGAGAGTTGTTGCATCAGCATCAGATAATCCAAGGGCTTTTGCCCCATCAACCATGGCCTCAACGAATCTAAAGAAGTAGGCAGGACCTGAACCACTTGTTGCAGTAACGGCATCTTGTAGATCTTCACTCACTTCAATCACTTTGCCAGTTGCAGCTAGAAAACCTGAGACAAACTCAGATTGCTTCGCACTTACTCCAGCACCCAGAGAAATCGCAGCCATTCCCGCTCCAACCAATGTTGGGGTATTAGGCATGACTCGAACAACAGGATTTGCTGTGCCAAGACCTTGTTCGATAAATGCAATCGTCTTGCCTGCAGCAAAAGTGATGACAACGGCTGAACTATTAATTGAACCCTTGATTTGATCTAGGGTTGCAGCCATATCCTGTGGCTTAACAACTAAAAGCAACGCATCGGCCTTTGAAACATTCGTTGCTACATCTTCAACCTTAATTCCATACCTGGCACTTAACTCATCAGCTCGGTCGTTGCGTTTTTCAGAGATGGTGATGGAGTCTGGCGAGATGCCATAAGAAATCAGGGCAGCGATAAGGGCTTCGCCCATTACTCCTGCCCCAATTACTCCAACTTGATTCATGTAACAAGCCTACCTTTATGCCTGTAGGCTCTGCGACTATGTCTGAAATAAAACCTGGGTTTGCGCGTGATTGGGTTGAATTTAGCGACCCCAATGATGAAGAGGAAATCTTCAAGTGTGATCTCACTTGGTTGACCTCACATTGGACCTGTATTTATGGCGATGGTTGCCAAGGAGTATTTAAGAGCCAACCTTTTGCTGGTTGTTGTACTGAAGGTGCAATGTATACAGATGAAGATGATGAGAAGCGCACAGACAAAGCTGCGGCTTACTTAACTCCAGATATGTGGCAGTTCTATTCAGAGGCTCGTCCTAAGAAGCCTGGTGGAGCTTTGCGCATCTCTGAAAAAGATGAAGATGGTGAGCGAAAGACTCGTCGCGTTGAAGAGGGATGTATTTTCTTAAACCGTAAAGGTTATGAAGCAGAGGGCTTCACTGGTTCTTTTGGTTGCGTACTGCACCACTTAGCAATCAAAGAAAAGAAACACTTTGTAGATACAAAGCCAGATGTTTGCTGGCAGTTGCCGTTACGTCGTAGTTTTGAAACTCGTGAAGTCGGCGAGCGCGAATATTCAATAACCGTTATCGGTGAATACGAGCGCCTTGCATGGGGCGATGGTGGAGAAGACTTCGATTGGTACTGCACGAGCAATCCTGATGCACATATTGGAACCGAGCCGGTGTATATCTCCAACAAGTATGAACTTCAGAAGTTGATGGGTGAGCAGGCCTATGCCGAGCTGGCACGCCTGTGTGACATCCGTATTGCAGGTATTAAGGATGCCCAGGCCCGTTCACTTCCTCTCTTTGTTATCCAACATCCAGCAACACTTGCTGCCCAGAAGAATTAGTCAGTCCTTCGTTCTAGGCTCTACCCATGGCCAAAGTTGAGAAAGATCCATTCCGCTGTAGTGAATGCGGTTGGAGCTCGCAAAAATGGGTTGGCCGCTGCGGTGAATGCCAAGCTTGGGGCTCTGTTGAAGAGTTAGCTGCACCTAAGAAACTCTCACTTGTCCCTGGAAATGTAACAAGTAAAGCAACTCCTATCGGCGATGTTGATTTATCTGCAGCACATGCACGTCCCACAGGCGTATCTGAACTCGATCGCGTACTTGGCGGTGGATTAGTTCCAGGGGCTGCAATCTTGCTAGCGGGTGAACCAGGTGTTGGTAAATCAACTCTTTTGCTCTCTGTTGCCGCGCAAACTGCAGCTAAAGGAATTCCTGCTCTCTATGTCAGCGGCGAAGAATCAGCATCACAAGTTCGCTTGCGGGCAGAGCGCATCAAAGCAATTGATCCGCAGTTATTTCTAGCATCAGAAACAGATCTCGGCGCAGTCATTGCTCACATCGATGCCGTTAAACCACAGTTATTAATTATTGACTCAGTTCAAACTATTGGCAGCAGCACCGCCGATGGTTCACCTGGCGGTGTAACACAAGTGCGCGAAGTTGCAGGAGCACTTATTCGAATCTGTAAAGATCGCGACATCACATTACTTCTTGTTGGACATGTGACTAAAGATGGATCTATTGCCGGCCCTAGACTTCTAGAACACATTGTTGATGTTGTTCTGCAGTTTGAAGGAGAGCGTCACTCACGTCTACGTTTAATCCGCGCAATTAAAAACCGCTTTGGTGCATCTGATGAAGTGGGATGTTTTGATTTAAGTGATTCAGGAATTGAATCAGTCCTTGACCCAACCGGGCTTTTCACATCACGCCATGCAGAACCAGTGCCTGGAACATGTGTGACTGTAACTCTTGAAGGTCGCCGCCCATTACTTGCAGAGATTCAAGCCCTCGTTAGCCAGGGACGTGAGAATGATTTTGGAAATGCACGTCGTGTTGTTTCAGGCCTTGATTCAGCCCGTACATCAATGACTTTAGCTGTGCTAGAGCTTCGCGCAGGAGTGCGTGTGGGTGGCCGCGATGTTTACGCCGCAACTGTCGGTGGCATGAAAATGTCAGAGCCCGCTGCTGATCTAGCACTCGCCTTGGCAGTTGCATCTGCAGCAAAAGGCTTAGCGCTACCTTCTGATTTAGTTGCCATTGGTGAAGTTGGTTTAGCTGGTGAAATTCGAAGAGTCAGCGGGGTCGATCGCAGGCTCCAAGAGGCTTTTCGTTTAGGTTTCAAGCGCGCTTTGGTTCCATCTGGATCAGAGACAAAGATTGCAGGCATGGAGATCTTTGAAGTTTCACGTCTTGATCAAGCACTCAAACGGGTAAAAATCACTGGCGAATGAACCAGCTAGAAAAACCTATAACTTCCTGGTTTAAGAAGAACAAACGCGATCTACCATGGCGAAACACAACGCCTTGGGGAGTCATGGTCAGCGAATACATGTTGCAACAAACTCCGGTCAACCGTGTTCTTCCTAAATGGGATGAATGGATGAAGCGCTGGCCAACCCCTAAAGATTTAGCTAAAGCATCACCGGCCGACGTAATTACTGCGTGGGGGCGTCTTGGTTACCCGCGCCGTGCTCTGCGCCTTCACGGGGCAGCACAAATCATTGCCGAAGATTTTGATAACCAAGTCCCAGAAGATCCTGCAATTCTGCAAACACTGCCTGGAATCGGTGAATACACCGCCGCTGCCATTGCAGCATTTGCATTTGAAAAACAAACCCTGGTGATGGATGTGAATATACGACGGTTGTTAACACGAGTTATCGATGGCAACGAACACCCAAAGCCTGCACCAACAATTAAAGAGAAAGCATCACGCCTTGCTCTGCAACCAGCAAAGAACGCTCACATCTGGGCTGCTGCAACGATGGAACTTGGTGCTCTCGTCTGCACATCTAAAAACCCCATCTGCGAACAATGCCCAGTAATTGGCCAATGCAATTGGCGAAAAAATGGTTATCCAAAAACAGATCTAGTACGCAAATCTCAAGATTGGCATGGCACCGATAGAAAATGCCGTGGCACTATCGTGCAAGCTTTGCGTGAAAATGATTCATTAACTGAAGGCGCTATTAAGAAACTCTGGCCTGATGAATCACAAGTAGAAAAAGCGCTTAAAACCCTGCAGGATGATTTACTGATTGAAGCCATCCCCCGCAAGCGCTATAGACTGCCTGCATGATTCGCGTTGCGCTTAAGCAAGATGCTCCACGCATCCTGCAGCTCATTAAAGATTTAGCTGAGTATGAAAAAGCTCCATTGGAAGCTAAAGCAACGTTGCAACAGATTGAGGAAACTATCTTTGGCGATAAGCCAACTGCCTTTTGCCATGTTGCTGAAGTAGATGGAGAAGTAATTGGAATTGCTATCTGGTTCCTGAATTACTCAACATGGCTTGGCAAACCAGGTCTGTATTTAGAGGATCTCTATGTTGATCCTGCCCATCGTGGCAAAGGTTTAGGAATGGGATTCCTAAAGACTCTTGCGAAGATCTGTGTGGAGCGCGGATATGAAAGATTCCAATGGTGGGTTCTAGATTGGAATGAACCTTCTATTGAACTCTATAAATCAATAGGCGCAGTGGCCATGGATGAATGGACGGTATTTAGACTTAGTGGAGATCCATTAAAGAATTTTGCTGGTAACTCTTAATTAGTTGGAATCACAATCTCGTTGTATTGCAGGAAACTAGGTTTATACGGTGGGTCAAAGCGAGCGACTCTAACCTCCTGAGACAGTGCCACATTTTGCTTTTCGGCAGCAGCACGAAGTGCAGCGATTTTCTCGGCAGATAAGGCAGTAGTTGCTTTGCCACGAAATGAAGCAGCAACACAAATCTCTGCACCGAGTTCGCGCAAGACAACCTTAGAATTAATGGGAAGAGGCATATCTGTAAGTGTGCTTCCTGCTGGCATCACAAATGAGACAAACCATTCATCCTCAGTGAGATTGTCGAATCTTTTGGCAGTAATCACAGGGGCAGTCATAGCTATTGCCTGCTCAGCTTTATTGCCTTTAGAGATGTAACTAAAGAGTGAACCAAAAGCTGAACTTCCAGCATCGGAGTAATTAGCAGAACTTTTGACTTCGGCAATTACACAGGGCTTATATTCACGGATTTCAAACCCTGGATAGGTTTTTAATACCGTGAACTCTTGCCTTTTAGTCATTTAATAATTAAGCAGTTGGTGCTTCAGCAAGATCTTCAGGTGAATCAGGCATTGAAGCCTTAGCAGCACCCTTAAATGTGAAGACCGCTTCTGCATCCACACCCTCAACATCAACAACGATGATTTCGCCGGCCTTGAGTTCACCGAACAAGATGCGCTCTGAAAGTGCATCTTCGATTTCACGTTGAATTGTGCGACGCAGCGGACGTGCTCCAAGAAGTGGGTCATACC
>Ga0209400_1002751_pt1 | contig 13159 bp, 9 predicted proteins | sample M_130807_EF_Meta_FD_187313 | JGI IMG/M metagenome (GOLD analysis project Ga0209400, IMG submission 187313) | Freshwater microbial communities from Lake Montjoie, Canada to study carbon cycling - M_130807_EF_MetaG (SPAdes) (version 2) | ecosystem: Environmental > Aquatic > Freshwater > Lake... | reverse complement strand
GCGGGGATTGGTGAGGAAGAGAACGGTTGGACAACCGCTCTGCCAACCATCATCTTGGCGGCACTGCTCGCCTGGATCGGTGCGGCGGCACTGGTTGGTCGATCGAAGCGTCGCGCCGCGTAACTCGCGCGCACTAGGAAGTACCGGGCGACCCCGGCCGAGCCGCTCAGGCGGTCAGGTCGGGGTCGTTCCCCATTCGTAGTTCTGCTTCAGGATTCGTAGGTAGACGAACGTCTCCGTTTCGAGCACACCGGCGATGGAGCGCAGTCGATCCGTGAGGAACGTCAGCAACGCATCATTGTCCTCACAGACCACTTCAATCAGTAGGTCGTACGCGCCAGCCACCACCACGCAGTAGCTCACCTCAGGGAGCGCCTCGAGCTCTTTGGCGGTGGTGAGGAGTGCGGCCGGGGTGCAGCGCACGCCGATCATGGCCATCAGTGGGTAGCCAACCTTGAGTGGATCTGCCACAGCGATCACCTTCAGTGCACCGCGGTCTACGAGCCCCTTGTATCGGGCGCGGATGGTTGACTCAGGGACACCGAATGCGGCGGCGATTTCTGTGAAGGGCTTGCGGCCGTCGGCCTGCAGCACCTCCATCAGGCGACGATCGAGGTCGTCGAGCGCTCCGTGGTTGTTCCCTCGTGCCATCTCACCCCCTGTAGTGCGGTGACGCCGCCACGGCGCCTGCGGGGCAGATGGCCCAGCGGGGCGAAGGCTACCATCAGCGGGTGATAAGCGGCCCACTCCTCCTCGCGCGCGCCCTCCTAGCAAACGTCCGATTTGCCGTGCTCCAGATCGGCGTGATCGCCCTCGCCGCAACGGTTGGCATCGCCCTCCGTCAACTCCCCGATTACGCCCTCCAGAACGCCGGCGACTACGCCAACGAGATGGCGAAGCTGCGCGCGGAGTACGAGCCCACGCTTGGCCCGCTGGTGGGGATCTTTGAGCGCCTTGGCCTTTTCCGCGTCTTCACCTCGCCGTGGTTCACGGCGCTGCTGGTGCTCCTCACCATCTCGATCATCGTCTGCACCTGGGACCGCCTCCCGAAGATCGCGGCAGCCACAGCACCATCACGCCCCGAGCAGCCCGACACATTCTTCGGCGAATCACTGCCTGGGCGCGGCGTGATCGAACTTTCCACAGCACTGCCGGTGGATGCGGAACTCGGTGCCCGAGCGAGCGCCGCCGCCGCAGAGGCGAAGCGCGATGGTTGGGAGGTGAGCGTTGCCGCCGACCCAGAGCGCAACGGTGGGCTCCTTCTCCATGCAGACCGCTTCCGTCGCTCGGGGCGCTTCACCCTGGTGATGCACACCGGGTTAGTGGTGATGCTGCTCGGCGCGGCCGCCTCGGGCATCTTCGGCTACACGCAAGGAATCTTGCTCACCGATGGTGAGGCACTCCCCGTGGGGAAGATCGGCACCGCTGATGGGCTTGTGATCGTGAATCATGCCTTTAGCGCGCCGCGCAACGCCACCGGTGCATTTGCTGATTTCGCGACCGACCTCGGTGTCTATGTCGGCGGAGAAGAGGTGGCGCGCCAGACGGTGCGCGTCAATGAGCCGCTCGCCTATAACGGCTGGAGCTTCCATCAGAACTTCTTCGGACCGGCCGCACGACTAGAGATCCGCGATGACGCAGGCGCACTCCTCTGGTCTGGTGATGCGCCGTTTGCGGCGCAGGTTGATGGCGCGCCGTACGCGACCCTGCCGATCCCAGGGAGCAGCGCCGGGATCGAAATGCAGCTGCGCCGCGATGCGAGCGGAGTTGCCGCAATCTTTATGGTGGCGAGCGCTCCTGATCCAAACGGAACACCAGCAGAGGACGGCATCCTCCCACTAAAAACGATCTTTGCATCGGTACTCGCAGAGGGTGACATCGCCACAGCGCCTGGTGCCGGATTTAGTGTCTATCTCAGCGAGGTCACCTCGTATACGGGGATCATCGCGCGCCGTGATCCAGCTTCACTTCTCATCTGGATCGCCGCGGCGCTGATCATGGGCGGACTCATGCTGACGCTCCGTCGACCACGCGCACGACTCTGGTTGCAGATCCGACCCGGCCTTGCTGCAGTGCCGATCGTGCTCCTTACGGAACGGGGCGCCGACCCAGCCCACTATGGCGCCATCATTCGGCGCATCACACGTCGGCTATCGGGAGAGGGGGCGTAATGGCATCACTGCGAGAGCTCGTGCAGACGCTGCTCCCAAATGCCGTGCCGCTGGCGAAGGTGCGCGACGAGTCGATGGCGCGCACCGTCACCTGGGTTCGCGTGATGCGCATGCGACTCCCAGCCTTCGACGGCATGGAGTCGGGTGATCTGGCGCTGATCCCACTCACGCTGCTCACGGCAGCCGCCCCCGATGCGCAAGCGCGCGCCGACCTCGTGGAATATCTCGCAGAGCACGGCAGCACCGGCATCCTCCTCCTCGGTGATGAGCAGCCGGCTGCGGCCGAAGCGAAGGCGCGAGCGGAGCTCGCGGAGGCCGCCGAGCAGAACGGACTGCCATGTCTCGCCGTGCACGGCGCTGAATCGGCGCAGCTGGAGCGCAGCCTCATCGGTGCGGTCGTTAATCGTCGCGCCGAACTCGAGCGACAGGCGGTCGGACTTGAACGGCAGATTGCCGCCCTCGCACTCGACGGCCAAGGACTTGAAGCGCTCATTGGTGCACTCGCGGCATTCATCGGTCGCGCAGTTGCGCTCGAGGCGCGCGGTGGCGTCTCACTCGCCGTTGTCGCACCAGCAGGATTGCCGTCGAGCGCCGCTGCGGCGAAGGCGGTCTCGCACTATCTCTCTAAGAGCCGGCCAACCGGGCAGCGCATTCCGCTCCCCGCGGTTCCAGGTGCGCCAGAGGGTGAACGGGAACTGGAAGAGGGCCTAGAAGAGTCGCCACTCGGCGATGAGGGCTCGGAGCGACCAGGCTCGATCATTCTGCTCGGCGATGAGCCAGTCGGCGAGCGCGATCGCATCGCTTGTGAGCGCGTCGCACCACTCCTCGCCCTCGAGATTGTGCGCGTTGCTGCCGAACTTCCCGCCAATGCTGGTCGAGGCGAGGCGCGCACCCTGCCGGCTGAAGGGCCGCCATGGGTCGCCATTGCGGCACGCCAGCCGCGACCACATGAAGCCGACGTTCCCGCACTCCGTCGCGAGCTGCGCCTACTAGCGAGCCCACGCCGCTTCATGTTGCGCGGCAGTAATGAGAGCCTCGAGGTGCGCATCATTGCCGTTGCCGACGCGAGCGACCCTGGTGCCGCCGATGCTGCACGTAAGGTCGCCAAGCGATTGAAGCGACCGGTCGCTGTGTCGCGACCATTCACCGAAGCATCGGCACGGCCCGCCGCCGAAGCTGAAGCGCGCGCCGCACTTGAGTCACTCGAGCGACGCATTGGCGGACGTGCCGGTAGCGGTGGCGAGCAGGTCGTTCGCGCGGAGCTACTCCCTGCGCATCAACTCCTCGGGTCAGTGCTGACCATTCCAGAAGGGCGACGACTCGCACTCTCGCTGCTTGGGCCACTGCTCGTGGGCACTGCAGCCGCCCGCCGGCAGCGCATCGAAACAGTCCGCGCCATCCTCGACGCGCCCGGTTCGTCTGAGGCGAGCAGCTCGCTCGGTGTGCATCGCAATACCACCGCCTATCGCCTCAAGCGTATTGAAGAGGTAACAGGCTGGGATCTTCGTGAACCCGATCTGCGTCTTGCCCTCTCGCTCGCGCTGCGCATCCTTGATGCAGATGGTGGCTTTGACGGAAGCCTTAGCGAGTAGGTCTGATCCTTTCAGGGCTCACATGATCCGATCTCGCATAGGCGGTAGAATCACCACATGGAACGAAGAGCGACATCTCGTATGACGCTCCGCCGCGCCATCGCGCTCGCAGGGGCCGCCCTCCTCTGCTTCTCTGGCGTGGTGGGTGTGGCGGGCGCTAACCCGACCCCTGCGGCCGCCGCCTCCTTCGTGCAGAAGCCCTGCACCGACTGGAAGAGTGAGATCTCACCCCCTGACACCATCAGAGTCCTACGCACCAACGCCGGCGTGGTCGAGGAGATCCCTTTCAAGCTCTACGTCTACCGCACCCATGTGGCCGAGTTCTATACCGAGTACAAGGCGAGCCCCTACAGCGACGCCCTGCTCGGCGTTGGCGCAATTGCCATCAAACAGAACGCCTGGTCGTGGACTATGAAGAGCCGAGATTGGTTCTATGCGTCCACCTTAAAGAGTGCAACGTATGAAAAATGGCTTCGAGACGACCTGGCCGATGATGGCAAAGTCAATGGGACCCAAGGACGAGCTGGATCAACGAACTCACAGAGAGCGACTGAAAACTTCAAGACTCTCGTCCCATTGCGCATTCGTTTTGGCGCAGATCTTCTCGATGATGGCATTGGTGGACTTGTGCGCGACTATGCAACGGGGCATATCACGGCACCGCTTGCCGTGTACAACGAGAGCGGCGGAATCACCCCGGTCACCAGCCTCCCCGCCGACACCCCGCGATCGTGCTTTGACGTCACAGATGAGCCGTCAATCAATCAGATCTATCGCATCGGCGGCATCTATGACCCAGGTTGGACTTCAGGTGGTCGGAGTAATGCGCGCTATAACGCCGCCGTTGACGCAACCTGGGGGATCACCGTTCAGCGGCTCAAAGACGACGGGAAGTGGTACTTCGCCAATCCAGGGTTCTACGGCAGCTGGAATGGCGGCGGCGGAGCCGTAACTGGCTGCCTAGCACCACCAAAGGCTGGGCAGGGCGGCATCCCACTTCGGCATGCCACGCAGCCTGGGCATTGGCGCGGCGTTTCGATCTTCGTCATGAACGCGGATACCTGCGCGAAGGAGCATGACCTCTCGGTCGAAGAGTTGATCCGCTACGTCTGGTACACGGTAGACGCCACTGCCACGAGTGAGACCTCGTACAGCATTCCTGGTTCTCGTGCGTACAAGTACACCATCAACTGGGTAGAGCCAAACCGCATCATCTCGCCAGGCATCGATGTGACCGGCGACGGGAAGGGCGACTTCACCGCCATCGGTGCTGACGGCTCTATTAAGTTCATCTCCTCAGACAAATATGTAGGGAAGAACGGCCGCCTGCGCAATCGCGTACCAGGCACGGTGCCGGCACTAGCGGGCGCCACCTTAATTGACCGTGACATTGCTCGGACCGAGCGTGACGGGGGCCTCTCGGTGCTCAGCTTGTGGCGTGCCGCCGACGGATCAACGAGCTTGATCAAGACGCCAATCTCCAGCGGCGTTCTCGGTACCTCAGTCACCATTCTCGACGCCTACACAGGCTTTGATGCGACAGCGAACCTCAGCCTTGACGTTGCCGACACTTCAGCCGACATCATCCAAGAGTTCTTCATTACGGAGCGCACGCCAGACGTAACCGATGCTACAACGGCGCGACTCCGCCTCTTCGAGGTCTCTAGCGGCGCCTCGCCAACCCAGCTCATTGAGACGACGACCAGCGCCGACGCGGCGACGGTGCTGCGTGATGTCACTGGCGACGGCGTGCCCGATGCCACCGTGCTCTGGCGCGCCACCGATGGAGCGCTCATGGCATCGCAAGCCGCAGGGTCGCTGAGCTTCACGCCAAACACCCACTGGTCGCTCGGCGCGCTGAGTACGCCTGGGGCGCTGCTCTGGCCAATCGCCAGCGGCTGGAGCGTTACCGCCGTTGATGCGTTGGGCGATACGGGCTCAGAGCTGTACTTGAGCTATCGCGACCTCAAGGGGATCGGACACGTCGTGCGCCTCGCGATGAGCGAGGTGCTCGACGTTGCCACCCCTCCTGTCGTCAATCCAGATCTCGTCTTTACCCCCGAAACGGCACCAGCGCAGTCCACAACTGTTCGCGCAGGTGAGAGTACGCTCGCCAAGGTTGCGGCGCGGCTCGGGTACAAGGTCAACACCCCCGCCTACGCAAAGTTCTTCGCGCTGAACGCCGGGCCAGTGCGACGTGAGACGATTCGTAAGGGTGATACCTACGCGAAGATCGCCAAGCGTGTCGGCCGCACCGAAGGCTGCCTACGCTCCATGAATCCGAAGAGTTCGAAAATTGCCTATCCGGCCAAAGTGCTGGTTGTAGGGAAGTCCGTAAACGTGCCTGTTGATACGACCTGCGTATACACAGCGAAGAGCGTGATGTATCGCAATGCACCAGTGCGCATCCTTGCGGGTGAGGTTGACTGGTTGCGCGCAGCTGATACCTGGGAGCTGATCGCAACTCGTGCTGCGGCCATCGGCGTGACGGTCGATGCCGCCGGCCTTGCGGCGCTGAACCCAACGATTGACCTGATGACAGCCACTGCAGGTACCGAGGTGCGAATCCGCGCCCCCTGGGCCGCCGTGGTGCGCAGCAACGTTCCCGCCACCACCTTCGCAGTTGGTGCGCGCACCTACGCCTGGGGGAGCCCGTTCGAAGTGTGGAAGGCCAGCGCCTCAGGGAGCGTGCCGAAGTTGGTGGCCCGCGACTGGACCGGCGACGGCATCCTCGACCTCTTCTTCACGAGCGTCTCCTCAACAGGCACCGTCACCCTGGAGCGCCTCGGCTACTCGGCCGGTCGCCTGGTACAGAAGGAGAAGATCGTGCGCGCCTCGGTAGGCAAGGGTTGGACCCTTCAGTAGGCGAAAAGGCTCCGATTTTGTGCAAGATCACAATCTAGCTACCCCCTAAACCCCACGCAGGTCCACCAGAAACGCCGTATTCTCCCCCAGACGGCTTCTCCCCTGGCTTTCAGGGGGTGAAATCTGTGCCGTACGCACAAGATTCGGGCACTGCCCGGCGGAGGGGGATCATGTCGAAGGGGTATGGAGCACGCACCGAGGCCGAAACCAAGGCGGCGCTCGCAACGGTAGCCAAGGCCGAGAAGGCGGGCATTCGCACCGTGCAACTGCAGTTCGTGGACCTGCACGGCATTACGAAGAGCGTGCAGATCCCAATTCACATGATGCCGAACGCGATAAAGCACGGCACCTGGTTCGACGGCTCGTCAGTTGAGGGCTTCACGCGCATCGCTGAGAGCGATCAGATGCTGCGACCCGACATGAACACCTGGCGCATTCTGCCGTGGGCTCCCGCCGAGAGCGGTGCTGGCACGGCACGCGTGATCTGCGACGTGCTCCTTCCCGACGGCACCCCATTCGCGGGAGATCCGCGCGGCGTATTGCGCCGCCAGGTTGAGCGCGCTGCAAAACTTGGCTACAAGGTGAACATGGGGCCAGAGTTGGAGTTCTTCCTCTTTGAGTACGGCGCCGATGGTCACCCAGTGACGAAGCCGCACGACAAGGCCGGCTACTTCGACTTCACGGGTGATCAGGGCATTGAGGTTCGCCAAGACATGGTCGACGCACTCGAGGCGCTCGGCATCAAGATTGAAACCGCGCACCACGAGGTGGCGCCAGGTCAGCATGAGATTGACTTCGAGTATTCGGACTCACTCTCGACCGCCGACAACGCAACAACCTTTAAGTACGCGCTGAAAGAGATCGCTAAGCAGCACGGGCTCTATGCGAGCTTTATGCCGAAGCCGATCTACGGCATCAACGGTTCAGGCATGCACACACATATCAGTCTTGCCAGCTTGAAGACCGGCAAGAACGTCTTCTACGACGCGAAGGATAAGTACAGCCTCTCGCCAATCGCGAAGTCGTACATGGCCGGCATTCTGAAGCATGCGCGCTCAATGATCGCGGTGTTGGCGCCAACGGTGAACTCGTACAAGCGACTCGTTCCCGGATACGAGGCACCAACCTACCTGGTCTGGGGTCGACGCAATCGCTCGGCACTCATTCGCGTGCCGATGATTTCGGCGGGCCGTTCGGTTGAGGCAACGCGCATGGAGCTGCGCTGCCCAGACCCATCGGCGAACCCGTATCTTGCCTTCGCGGTGATGATCGCGGCGGGCCTCGACGGCATCGAGAAGAAGATGGTGCTGCCAGACCCGGTCGAGGAGTCGCTCTACGAGATGGACTCCGTGCGCGTGGCCCAGAAGGGAATCGAAGAGCTCCCAGGGAGCCTGATCGAGGCGATCGAAGAGCTCAAGTCCGACCCAGTCGTCTGCGGCGCGCTCGGTGAGCACGTGCTCTCGCACTTCCTCGACGCCAAGCAGGCCGAGTGGGACGAGTACCGCACGCACGTTTCGAACTGGGAGGTTGATCGCTACCTCGAGCTGTACTAGTACTGATCGGGGGAGAGCCCCGACGATCTAGCGACCGTTACTTGGCGGCGTGTACTGCGGCATCAAGCCGCGTAAAGTGCACGCCGCCGAGTGCTTTTCCGGCGGCGATGATCGCCTCGAGTACCTCGGCGCGACTACCTCGCCCAATGCATTCGGGGTGGAAGGTATAGGTCAGCACACCGCTGCGCAGCGTGGGGTCGGCTTTAGCGCGGGCATGCGCCAAGCGCAGCTCGGCAAGGGCGACCTCGGCGAAGGCGCTCGGTGGTGAGGCGGGCCCGCCGCCGCGACCCGGTTCAAACCAGGGCCAGTCGTCAAGCCAGTGGCTGATCGGTGCCTCAAGGAGCGTGCCATCGGTGCCAAGAGTTGAGCGCTCGATGGTGTGCTTATCGCTATGGCGCACGGGGGCGATGCGCGTCTCCTCCCAGGCGAGCGACGAGTCGTAGGTAAATCCCGCCTCCTCAACGAACTTCAGCGTCTGCTCGGAGAGCGACCAGTAGGGGGCGCGAAAGCCGACGATGGGCGAGGTGTACCCGGCGCTCTGCGCGGCGGTGGTGAGGGCGGCCTTCTGGCGAACGATCAGGTCACGCTCTTCGTTGGCGGGGAGGAGCGCGTGATCTTCGTGTGCCCAGCCGTGGCAGCCGATTTCGTGGCCGCCGGCAACGATGGCGGAGAGGCTGTCGGGCCAGGTGTGTGCGGTGTGCACTGGCACAAAGAAGGTGGCGGGCACCGATTCGCGCGCCAAGATCTGCAGGATTCTGGGGAGGCCGACGCGCGGGCCGAACTCGCCGATAGAGCGATCGAAGGGGAGGTGCCCCTTCTCAACATCGGAGCTGATGGCGTCGTGATCGAAGGTCAGCGCGACCTGCAGGATCACCTCATTCGCGGCCTGGTGCATGGGCGAAGGGTAGCGCCAATCGGCTATCCTTCCCCTCCCGCGGTGCGGGATCGGTCGGGGCGTAGCGCAGCTTGGTAGCGCGCGTCGTTCGGGACGACGAGGTCGGAGGTTCAAATCCTCTCGCCCCGACCAGTATCACCAGTGATCTGGCGAACTAAGCGAAGATAGGCACATGCGCCCTTAGCTCAGCGGATAGAGCATCTGGCTTCGGACCAGAGGGTCGGGGGTTCGAGTCCCTCAGGGCGCACCATCTCTTCTCTCACAATCTGCTCCGCACGCAGATGTGAAATCTCAAAGATGAGAACCATTTCGCTTGACCGATTCATCGTTGCGCGCCACGATCAGTTCATGAAGATTCTCCTCATCGAAGACGACGCGCGACTCGGTCCGCTGATTGCGCGACTCCTTACCGCTGAGCGCCACACCGTGCAGCTCTGCGCGACCGGCGCCGACGGCATTACCTTCTGGGAATCCGCGTCGTGGGACCTGGTGATTCTCGACCGCATGCTCCCTGATCTTGAGGGCTCGTCGATTCTGCGCGACCGCCGCCATGCCGGTGACACCACGCCAGTGTTAATGCTCACCGCCCTCGGCACCGTCGATGATCGCGTCGAGGGGCTCGACGCTGGTGCCGACGATTACCTGACCAAGCCCTTCGCCGCCACAGAGCTGCTGGCGCGCGTGCGCGCCCTTGGCCGCCGCGGCGAGATGTCGGCGAGCGGCGAGGCGGAGCGCGAAGTGGTACCGGGCTTACTGCTTGATGAGGGGCGTCATGCCCTCACCGCGGGCGAGAAGGTCATCGACCTCTCGGCACGCGAGTACGCACTCATCGCCTACCTGATTCGCAATCGTGGCATCGCCCTCACACGGCAGCAGCTTCTTGATGAGGTGTGGGGTGCCGAGCCCGATGTCTACTCCAATGTGGTGGATCTCTATGTGCACTACTTGCGCAAGAAGTTCGAAGAGGCGGGCTTTAACGACCTGCTGAAGACGGTACGCGGCGTTGGCTATCGCTTGGCCGACGCACCAAAAGAGAAGTAGTCGTGCCGCTCCGCGACGAGTTCAGGGGTGAAGGGATCGAGGCACTCTTGGCGCGCACCCGTCGCCAGATGTCGCTCTTCATTCTCGGTGCCACCGCGCTCATCGTGGCGGTGGTTGGTGTTGGTGGGGCGGTAGCCGGCAATAGTGCCCTCGACGCCGGACTCGACAACGCACTGGTGGCGCGGGCGGAGCGCATCGTCCTTGAAATTCAAGAAGAGCTTCCGCCACTCCCGCAGGTCTCTCCTGGACCAGGAGATTCACCTGATCCAAGCGCGAGCCCTGACGAATCCGAAGAGCCAGAGGAGTCCGAAGCCCCAGAGGAGGATCGCTCTCCGCGCCCAAGCGGCGAGATTCCGATGCCGAGTGGTGGGTCCGATGACGAAGATGAGGACGACAACGACGACAGTGGCCGTGCGCCATCTGCGATCAACGTGGCGTTCTTTGTAGTCTCTGGCGCCCATCGTGACGATGCGCCACCCTCGATTCCGCCCGGTCTCACCGACGAGGAGTTCGGTGCCGGTGGCCCGTGGGCCGTGCTTGATGCAACTGGTGCGGTCCTTGCGCGATCGGCGGGAGGCGGAGTTGACTTTCCGGTCATCACCCTGATCGACCCGACGGCGACGCGACCCTCTGCACAGACCGTGTTGATCGGCCGCACAGAGTTCCGCGTGGTTACCACCCCGATCCGGCACCCGCAGGACCCAAACGGCAAGGTCCTCGGCTATGTGCAGGTGGCGGGTCGTCTTGATGTTCGTGATGCCCAGCGGCAGAACCTGTTCGGCTCGCTAGTACTCGTTGCCCTCCTCTCACTCGGTGGTGCGCTGGTCATGGCACTGCTGATCGCTCGCCGCGCCTTGGCTCCTATCGCCGCCGCCGCCGCACGAGAGCGCGCCCTGGTGGCGAGTGCCTCCCATGAGCTGCGTACTCCGGCCTCGGTGATTCTTTCAAGCGCCGAAATCTTGGAGCGCGAAGGGCTCGTGAAGCCAGCTGGCCTTGAACTGCTGCACGGCATCGCCGCTGAGTCAGAGCGTCTCGGCCGTTTGAGCGCCGATCTGCTGACCCTCTCCAGTCGACAAGCGAGTGCCGAGGGTGGCGAGCGCATGGTGACGGTTGACCTGCATCCGATCAATCTCGACGATGTTGCGCGAGAGGCGGTGGAACGCGCCGGACCACTGATGAAGCGCGTCGGACTTGGCCTGCGCGCGAACATCGGCCGCAAGCGTCTCACGATCTCGGGCGACACCGATCGCCTCATTCAGCTGGTGCTTGGTCTCGTTGAGAACGCCATTCGGCACTCGCCGACGGGGGGATCCGTGACGATTGGGACGAACGTTGCTGAAGGGTTTGCAACGATCTGGGTCGACGACGAAGGTCCTGGCGTACCGCTCTCCGAGCGCGAGCGCATCTTTGAGCCATTCTATCGTGGCGCCGGGCAGCCGCGCAGTCATGGAGGTGCAGGGCTCGGCCTCGCCATCGCGCGCTCCATTGCTACCGCTCATAACGGCACCATTGCCGCGGAGACCGCCGTTGGTGGTGGTGCGCGCATGATCGTGCGCATTCCACTCACCGCCAAGGAGTAGCCCCCGATGGGAGCTGGCACCCCGGCGACCGCACTTCTTACCGAGCACGGTGTGCCGTTCACGCTGCACGAATATGAGCTCGAGCCGCTCAGTGGTGTCGATCAGCATCGCGGCGAGCGCATTGCCTACGGCGACGCCGCGGCTGCCGCGCTCGGCATTTCACCCGATCGTCTCTATAAGACGCTGGTGCTCGCTATTGAGGGGGCGAAGGATGCCCGACTCCTGTTCGCCCTCGCGGTGGTGCCAAGCAGTGGCGCACTCTCCGAGAAGGGGGTTGCGGCGGCGTTGGGTGCGAAACGAGCCGCGCTCGCGGATGCCGAGAGCGTGCGCCGCGTCACTGGCTACGTGCCAGGCGGCGTGAGCCCACTTGGCTCCAAGCGATCACTGCCACTGCTGCTCGATGCTGGCGCGAGCGCTCACGCTACGATCGTCGTCTCGGCGGGACAGCGCGGTCGCTCGATTGAACTCTCACCCGCCGACCTACTGCGCATTGGAGGGGGCGTTATGGCACCGATCGGCGTCACTCGATGATTCGCAGCGCTCGGCATCCGCATCTTGCCCCGGCATCAACGCCAGAGGCGCATCCGCAGATTCCTGACTATCTGCAGGCGTCGGCCATCACGCTTGGCGTTGATGGCGTGTCGGTGACTCTGTTGCCCGACGCTGGCCTTCGCGTTGGCAGCTTGGTGGTAGCCGGTCGCGAACTGCTCGTCCGCGAGAACGGTCACCCTGCAACCTGGGGAATCTTCCCGATGGCGCCGTGGGCCGGGCGCATGGCGAACGCCACCTTCGCCGATCTTGCGGGCACCACACACCAGTTCCCACCGACCTGGGGCGATCACGCCTTTCACGGCCGTCTCTACCAGAGCGCTGCAAATGAGCAGAGCGTTGCTGGCGACGGCAGATCAGCGGTGATGTACGCGCCACTCAATGGAGCCGCCGGATGGCCGCTCAACGCGCGCGCCTCCGTTGCTGCCGAACTCAGCGGCAACGCCGCAGCCGGTGCTCTAACGATCAGCCTCACCATTACTGCTGAAGTGGAACAGCTCGTGACGGCGGGGTGGCACCCCTGCTTCCGTCGCTTCGTGCTCGACGCGAATCTGCGCAGCGAAGTTGGCGATGAAGGTGTGCTCTCGTTCGCGCCGACGGGCGTGTTGGCGCGCGACGCAGCGATGTCTGGCCTGCACCTCGTTGATACGGTGCAGCCTGCCGTCGATGGCGGCGTGGCGGCGCCAGGAACTGGTGCAACGTGGGACGACCCGTTTGTCGGCGTCACCGCCCCGCCGCAGATCACCTGGGGCAACGACCTCACCCTTACCCTGACGGCCGGCCCCGCCGTGACACATTGGATGGTCTACGACCCAGATGACGCCCTCTGTGTGGAGCCACAAGCCGGTCCGCCCGACGCCTTCCACCGAGGTGGTGCGATCCACTTGAAGGCGGGGGAGCGCCTGGTGGTGCC
>Ga0209400_1002750_pt1 | contig 13162 bp, 17 predicted proteins | sample M_130807_EF_Meta_FD_187313 | JGI IMG/M metagenome (GOLD analysis project Ga0209400, IMG submission 187313) | Freshwater microbial communities from Lake Montjoie, Canada to study carbon cycling - M_130807_EF_MetaG (SPAdes) (version 2) | ecosystem: Environmental > Aquatic > Freshwater > Lake... | reverse complement strand
GAGGAAATCCCTGAAGTGCCTCGCACTCTTCTGGCACTAATCTGCGGACGGCCATGCTTCCGGCAGGGACGATGGGGTTCCCGCGCCCTGTGCCGTCCTCGCTGGCGTCTGCGCCTTCTGCCTTCAGCGCGTGCGTCCGGTCACCAGTCACGCACTGCACGACAGCCGCATGGGCCGCGTTGTCTCGCGCCAGCGTGTGGCACGGACTCGTTGTGTCCCGGTTCTGTCGGTTGATCGGAGCGGTGACTTGGAACAGGTCGTAGGGCACGGCTGACTGCACGACCATCTGCATCCGTCCCTTGTCGGGCATGCGTTGATCGTCGCTCGTGCGGGTCAGCGTCTCCGCGATGTCGTTGCCATTCCAGAAGGTGGCGGTCAGATTGTGGTGCTCCGTCATGCCGGCGAAGCCGCCCGTGCCCTTGGCCCACTTGCTGCTCACCGTCGCCGACACATCAGGGTGCGCGATGGCCTGCGCGACGACTTCACGCTCTCCGTAGTTCGCGCTCCCGCATCCTTTGTAGTAACTGGCGTCCAGCGTTCCCGCGACCTCGCCGCCGATGCCTACTCCCACGCCAACGTGCGCGATGGTCTGCGCCTGTAGGACAGCGTGAACCTGCGCCGTCACCTCGGCGGACTGCGGGCTGCGGCTCGGGTCGTTCGTCGCGGTCAGCGGCGGTGCGACGACATGGGCCACGCACGGAGAAGCGTCACCCCTCCCCGTCTCTCCTGACTGCGCGTTGAGCGCGTTCACCTTGTCGCCCATGTCACCACGCCCGTTTCGGGCGATGCGCGGCTGGAAGGCGTAGACTTCGTCTACTCCTCCGTCTCGTCCGGCTCCGCGTTCCCCGCCACCTGACGCAGCGCCTGCGAAAGCAGCTCCGGCAGGTCTTTGCCCCGCTTCTCGGCTCGGCGGAGAATCCCGGCGCACGCCCGACTCGACAAGTAGAACCTGGGAGGCACGGACTCCGCCGGTTCGAGAACTTGCGACAACGAACACACGACGGCGTCGTTGGGCCACTCCGTAGTACTGGGCGTCCAAGACGCGCCAGCAGACTTCTCGCGTGGGTCCAAGCACAAGACCAGCGTTCGTCCACTTTCCCCCTGATGGGTCAAGGGCGATGTCTTCCCCCGCGAGCGCGCCGAGGAAGTTTCCGAAGGCGTTTCCGTTGTCACTGAGTACTCCTGGGACGTTCTCCCACAAGATGATGGCGGGCGGCAGTCCTTGCGCGGCCCGAACGGTGTCGATGGCGTCCGCGATCTCCACGAACGAACGGGTCAGCTGGCCTCGCGGATCGTCCAGCCCCTTCCGCAGCCCGGCCACGGAGAACGACTGGCACGGCGTGCCGCCGACGAAGATGTCCGGCGCCTCGATCTCCCCGGCGAGGATGCGCGCGGGAAGGCGCGTCATGTCTCCGAGGTTCGGAACGTCGGGGTAGTGGTGCGCCAAGACGGCGCTCGGAAACGGCTCGATCTCGGCGAACCACACGGGAAGCCAGCCGAGCGACTCCCACGCCGCGGACGCGGCCTCGATGCCTGAGCAGACGCTGCCGAAGCGAAGAGGTCTATGCATGCCACACCAAGAACGCGAACATGCCGCTTTCGACGTTGTAGGAGAACCACTCTGAAGTGTCCCGCCGAGTCCACGATTCCTTTGCCATCGTCATCTGAATGGCCGCTTCGTAGTCATAGAGGGCGCGGTGTTCGCCTCCGACCTCGATTACACCTACTAGCGCCGCGTCGTACAAGGAGCGCGGCTCAAGCAGCGGAACCTCGATGTCTCGATCATCGCAGAACGCATCTACGGTCATGTCACACGTCCTTCGTCCGCACGGACAGGCGGGCGTTCTCGGCAAGGTCAACGAGCAGGGCGACCCACTCTGCCGCCGATCCCGGCTCGGTGAGGCTCGACGGCGCGGACGCGAACGCCTCGGCCAAGCCCCGGACGTGACGCAGCGTTGGCATGCGGATGCCGTGGACGACGCGGCTGACTTCGGGCTGCGTGAGCCCACCGCGCCGCGCCAACTCGGCGAACGACCAGTGCCGCGCCTTTCGATGTCGCTCGACGAGCAGGATGAAGGGATCGGTGCTGGGGTTGATCACGCTGATAGGGCTGTCGTTCATGGCTGATGTCCTCCTTCAAGGGGCCATCGGCGGCCCACGCTGACCTTGTACCATCTCTCTACCGCTGCGTCAAGAACCCTTGACACCGTGGCATAGACCCGCTACGCTCGTCGGGCCTTCAGGAGAACCGCCATGTGGGACCAGCCCCACTACCTCTACCGCCTCCATGATCCCATGCTCGCGCAGCACGCCATCGCGCTGGAGCAGAACATCCCCGGCATCCTGGCGTGGGCCGTGCGCGGCCGTCGCAAGTACCGGCTCACGAAGAACGAGTGGCCGGACGACGGCGCACCGTCGCACATCGACGTCTACTCCCCCGTCCACGCGGCCTTCATCGTGGAGCACTTCCTCGCCGGATGGGAACTCGGCGGGCAGTGGAGCGTCGAGTCGCGCAAGGCGCAGGGCATCGTGCCGTGGCCGACCGACAAGGCGGGCCTCGATGCGCTGGAGCAGCAGGGCGAGATGATCCTCGTGCGCGAGGCGTCGTCCGGCGAGTTGAAGCCGCGCGTCGTGCAGATGGCGACACCCTACCAGCGGCGCAGCGCGGCGTGGGCCGCCTCCCGGCCGTGGACGATGAACGTATGGCCTTGTGGCGCAGGCAAGACCGTGGGCGCCCTCATCGATGCGCTGACGCGCCAAGGCACGGTCCTCGTGATCTGCCCGGCGAAGGCGCGCCACGTCTGGTGGACGCAGGTCCAGCAGTACACGAACATCCTGCCGTGGCGGCTCCTGCCGGAGAGCGAACGCCGCAAGAGCGACATGACGTGGCCGCAGTACACCGAGCATTGCGCCAAGACCGGGCAGCGCCGATTCGTCGTGGTCGGGGCCGAGTCGCTCAACGACAACCTCGACTTCGTCACGCGCCTCCAGCCGACGGTCCTCATCCTCGACGAGCTGCACATCCACGGACAGTCGAAGCGGTGGAAGGCGGTGAGCAAGTCGGACGGCACGGTGGACTTCCACCGGCGGCAGACGGCCGGCGGCGACAAGGATGCGTGGGCCGTCGCCATCATGGACATCAGCCGCATCGTGACGCTCCAACTCCGCGTGGGCCTCACGGCCACGCCGCTCGACGATGGTCGCCCCCGGCGGCTCTGGGCGCAGCTCGACCTGCTTACGCCCGGCGGCTTCGCGCACTCCTACCGCTCCTTCGCGCAGCGGTACTGCGATGCGGTCGCCAACCCCTACGGCGGCATGGACGACAAGGGGAGCAGCAACATCGACGAGCTCCGGGCGCGCTGCTCCTTCTTCACGCACGAGGTGCCGTACACCGAGAGCCACGCCAGCCTCCCGCCGACGCGCGTCCAGGTGGTCTACCTGCCCGTGTCGGCGCAGGACAAGGCCGAGCGCTACGACGACGCACAAACTTTCGACCAAGCAATCAAACAACTTGCGCGTCAGGCACGAGGAGATTACGAGGATGTGCCGGCGCAAGAACGTCTCATTGAGGCGCGTCTTGCGGAGGCGAGCAGTCGAAAGCGTGGCTACGTCGTGGCGGAAGTCCTTGAAGGACTGAAGGGTGGCGGCAAGGTCATCGTGTTTACTGCTCGTCGCCGGGAAGCCGAGCGTTGGGGCGAAGCGATCCGAAAGGCCGCGAGCACCAGCGACGAGGTGAAGAACGCGACGGTCTGGGTTGGGCACGGCGGCGTAAGCGAGTCCGAGCGCAACGACATGATCGACGGGTTCCGAAACAGTCCTGGCCCGTGTTGCCTCGTCGGCACGGGCCAGGCGTTCGGGATCGCGGTCGATGGCATGCAGACAGCAGACCTCGCCATCTTCGCCATGCTTCCGTGGAAGCCCGGTGACTTCCTTCAGTGGCGTGGCCGGTTCGACCGGCATGGCGGACGGGCCACGCTGCTGAAGGTCGTCGTCGCAGCCTCGACCTACGACGAGCGTGTGGTCGAGATCCTGACCGACAAGTTCGGCCCCATCGAGCAGTTCCTTGCGGCCGACGAGCTCGACGGCATGGGCGAGAAGCTCTTGGGCATGGAGGACCGCGAGGCCCTCATGGACGACGTCGTGTCCAAGCTGTTCATCGAAGAAGAGGAGTAGCCCATGAAGATGCTCATCGACGCCGGCAAGTCGAGCCGCGGCTGGAGCCGTGTCGGCAACTTCGCGAAGTGCCCCCAGCTCTTCGCCTACAACAACCGCATCGACGACGTGAACCTCTCCCCGCCCATCGAGGCGCTCGCCAAGGGCAGCATCGGCCACACGCTTCAGGCGCATCTGCACGCCATCTGGGGTGCCGGGCAGCCGCAGGGCGTCGTCGTGGACGAGGCGATGCACCGCGATCCGTCGGTGTTCATGGAGCCGGAAGAGGCGGCCACGGCGTGGTGCGACAAGTACGGGAGCCATGAACTGCTGCCGTCCATGCAGACGGTGTTCCACGCCTACCTGGCGAAGTTCCCTGAACCTCCCGGCGACGTCATCGCGGTCGAGGCTCCCGTCACGGCGGTGCTCGGCACGCTGCGCGGCGAGTGGGGGCTATGGGTCGGCGAGGAGAGGGGCGGCGCGTGGCGAAGCCTCGACGGTGCCGACATCGAGGTGACGCCTTTACACATGCCCGACCACCGAGAACATGGGCGTCCGATCACGCTCACGCGCCGCATCGACCTCGTAACCCGCGATGCGTCGGGACGCTACTACATCTGGGACCACAAGCACCAGGCCAACGTCAACGCGAAGAACAGCGCTGCGGCCTACGCAATCGACGGCGGCTTCGCTGCGTTCCGCATCATGGGCAAGCAGCTCTACGGGGAGGCGTTCGGCGGCCTGACGCTGAACCTCATCTCCTCGACGCAGCCGGGCCGCGTGGTCCGCGAGCAGGTTCCGCAGACGCCACACCGCGATGCTCACTTCGCCCGCTGGCTGTGGTGGGCGGAGCACCAGATCGCCACCCTCGACATGACCACCGATCCGTGGGAGTGGCCGAAGGCGCAGAACGAACTGTCGTGCTATGGACGCTACGGAGCCTGTGCCGGGCTCGACCTCTGTTCCCTTGGTCCGAGCCGCGGATGAGGGACGGCCTCGCCGTGGCTGGCCCACGCGGCGTGGATGACCACCGGGCCGGAGTACTGACATGACCACCGACAACCCGACCGTCATGGTGACGGTCTACGGGAAGCCCAAGAAGAAGAAGACGAGCGATGTGCTGGCGGCGTTCCCGACCGCGCTGTGCATCGGCGTGCCGAGCGCCATCACGCTCGTCGCGCAGAATGAGCTCGGCTTCACGCCCGCCGTCCACCCCGAACCGCCACAGACGCTGCACGAGCTGGTCACCCTGCTCGACTACGTCCATCGCACCGGTATGGCCCGCCAGTACGGCGCGGTCGTGATCGACGACGCCAGCCACATCTGCGACCGCAGCATGATGGTCTGGAACGAGGAGGCGCCGGCCGGGAAGAGCGGAAAGAAGGACAAGTTCTACGCCTACCAGCAGCTCAACAAGTACCTGCTGATGCTGTCGGGCCTCGCCCGCCACATGGGCGTGCATCTCGCCTTCACGTTCCACGAGCGCATGCCGGGGACGAACGCCGAGGGGTTCTTCTGCCCCGGCGGCCCGAACGTGCCGAGCCGCAACCAGGTCGAGACGCTGCCCTCGTGGTGCGACATCAACGTGCGCGCGATGGTCGACTCGACCTACCCGGACCCGTGGTTCCCCGGCATCTACTTCTGCGACCCGACGTCGCCAGAGTGGGTGACGGGCGACCGCACCGGCGTGTGCTGGGCGAAGACCCCCGGCAACCTCCGCGAGATCCTGCGGGCGAGCGCGGGCGGATACCAGCTCAGCCGCGTTCCTGGGCTGGAGTGGCAGGACGACTTGGCCGACGCGCTGGCCGAGCGCATCGTCGAGACGGGCGATGTGCAAGGTTCCATCAAGGCTCTTTCCGAGGAGCACCCGCTGTTCCACGCGGGTCATCAACAAATCCATCTGCGTTGGGCTTGCCAAGATGGTATTGCCCGCGCTACGTTCCTCAAGCGCAAGGCGAGGAACCTCTTCGACCTCGCGCCGAAGGATGAACCGAAGAAGTCGGGCGGCGTGCCACTGCCTCCCTCTGCTTCGGTCGCCCCGTAGTCCATCAACCCCAGCATCACAGACCACCCATCGGAGTACATCATGTCCTTCAACATCAACGGCTCTTCCTTCAAGGGCGTCTCCACGCTCGGTTCCTCCCAGCCGGAGGCCGGCTACTACGAGGTGTCCGGCGTCTCCGTCGAGTACAAGCAGGGCGACAAGCCCGACGCGCGTCGCTTTACCGTCGAGTTCCCCAACGGGTTCAAGATGTTCGAGTTCCTCCACCTCCCGGTGGACGGCCTGCCGGAGAAGTCCTTCAAGGGCCGCATCGCCGCCCTGAAGACCATCCTCGTGTCGTTCGGGTTCTCCGATGAACAGATCGAGAACGGCGACATCAGCGACGCCTGGCTCGTGTCCTCGACGAACGGTGGCCGCAAGGCTTACGTCGAGTTCGTGCCCGGCCAGCAGGGCGTGCAGGGCTCCTACGCCAAGATCAACAAGTTCCTCTCGAAGGAGCAGTACGAGAAGGCGAAGGCGTCCGGCGCGGTCCCCTCGGCGGCCGGCATCAACAACACGCCCCGTCCGTCCTCCGCGCCGGTCATCCCCGGCGCGATCCCCGCGGCCCCGTCCGCTTCTGCCGGTCCGGCGGTTCAGACGGTCGCCCCGGCTCCCGCCGGTGGCCTGCGCCTCCCGCCGCCCCCGGCCGTTGGCGTCGCCCGCTGATCTGATCAGCTGACACGTAGTCGCCCCGCTGCTTCGGTAGCGGGGCGTTCTCGTTTGTGATAGCATCGTCGGGCTTGGGAGGCTCTGTGCTTCTGCCCGTCCTGCTCGACCTGTGGGCCGGCCTTCGCGCCGCGCACCACCTGTACCACACGCTGCACTGGCAGTCGAAGGGGCCGCAGTTCTACGGCGACCACCTCATGTTCAAGCGTCTCTACGAGAGCGTCGAGGATGAGATCGATGGCCTCGCCGAGGTCATCGCAGGGCACTACGGGTCGGATAAGCTCGATCCGATCAAGGCGTGGGCCGCGGCTGGCGAGAAGATCAGCCAGGTCGCCACGATGGGCGGGTCGCCTCTCGTCATCGCCGAGATGATCATGGATCTCTCTGAGGCAGCGAACGACGCCATCGTGAACGGCGGCGAGTGTCCGTACCCCGGCTCCCTGTCCAACTTCGTGGCCGGCATCGGCACCAAGCACCTGACGGACGTGTACCTGCTCAAGCAGCGGTACGGCGTTCAGAAGGTCTGAGATGGACTACGCTGGGATGAAGGAGAAACTCCGCCGCGAGGCAGAGGCGCCTCCTAAGCGCGGATCGAAGAAGCGCGCGACGAAGAAGTTCGTGAACGAGATCGGGAACCCCATCAGCGTCCTCGTCGAGGAGACGCGCGACACCGGGACGAACGCGAAGACCAAGGAGCGTTCTTCCTTCGATGCGATCCGCATCGTGATCACGGGACCGACATCGATGTCGGAGAACACACTCACCCGTCAGGAGGCGGTCGAGTTGCTCCGCTGTCTTGAGCAGGTGTTGTCATAGGGGTTGCCATGACGCTCCGGTAAGGATACTGTGGCTGCATGACCCCCACACTCGCCATCCTGTTGATGCTCGCCAGCATCGTCGTCGCTACCGTCTTCGTCTTCCATCGTGCGCTGCACCGCCTCGAACGGGCGTTCCGCCGCGACTTCGAGCGGATGGACGATGACGATGCCGTATGATCCGCGCAAGCACGGCGCGCGTTGCGACGAGTGCCCGCTCGGCCCGAAGGGCGCGTTCCGCGATGGCTATTGGCAGCCGTGCCCGCCGGAGCGCCACAAGGGCGCCATCGTGCTCGCCGTTGCCGAGTCCCCGCACGTCGAGGACACCAACAACGGACGGCCGTTGTCCGGCCGCAGCGGGCAGGAGTGGAACCTGGCGCTCCTCGCCTCTGGCCGCAAGCGGGCCGACATCGACCTGACCCACGTCGTCGCGTGCAACGCAGGCACGCAGCCGAACGCATGGGAGAAGATGACCAAGTCGCTCGACAAGGAGAACCGTCGTCGTCTTGCTACAGGGCTCCCGGCCCTCCCGGACCCTATCGCGTGCTGCCGTCCTCGTCTACTCAAGGAGGCAGAAGACTACGAGAACATCATCGCGCTAGGACGCACGGCGGCCAACGCGCTGACGGCCAAGACGCAGAGCATCTTCGCGCTGCGTGGCGGCCCGGTGTGGGTCGACGAGAACTGGGGCGCGCTGATGGAGACGCCGCTCGCCAACGTCGTGCCCGAAGGCGCGGTGCGGAAGGTGTTCCCGACGTTCCATCCCGGCTTCGTTCAGAAGGCTCCTGGGTGGCGCGCGACGGTGCATGCGGACCTCGGCAAGGCGATGCGCTGGTTCTCCGGCCAGCTCCGGTGGACGGAGCCGGAGCGCACGTTCAACCCGACGCCTGACGAGCTTGAAGCGTTCCTCGCGCAGGACATGCCGTTCTGGGCCTACGACTTGGAGACGGACGGCATCGAGCCGATGGTGTGCAAGGTGCGCTCCATCGCCATCGCGCACCCGGACCTCAACGCCGAAGGGCGGGCGCTCCGCGAGGGCCAGGTCGAGGCGCGACGCGCCGGCGTCATGGGCCTCAACATCCTGAGCGGCGACGGCTATACACGGTTCTACGAGCCACACGACGAGGCGCGGATCCTCGGCATCCTACGCCGGTTCCTATCGGACACGACCAAGGTCAAGGTGGGTCATAACGCTGGTTCATACGACCGTCAGGTGGTCGAGCAGTGGCTCGGCGTCACGCCGATGCCCATCATCGACACGCTGTTCGCAGCAAGGTTCAGGGCGCCTGAACTTCCGAAGGGGCTGAAGGTCGTCGGCTCCGTGCTCACCGACGTGGACCGCTGGGAGACGACGGAGAAGGGCGAGAGCCTCGCGCACGGCAAGGTCGACGATTGGGACCGTCTCGCCTACAACTGCACCGACAGCACCGTGAACGCGCGCATCGTCGTGCCGTTGATGGATGCGGCGGAGGAGGCCGGCGCCTTCCGCGACCTGCCGGAGGCGCTGCGCCCCGTGGGCTGGGAGCAGCGTCGGTGGGATCTCCACGAGGTCGACCACGCAACGCAGGACATGTGCGTGAACCTCCACAAGATCGGCGTGTACGTCGATCAGGAGGCGCGGTGGAAGATGGAGATGGACACACGCGCGTCCGTCGCGAAGCGGGAGAAGCGGCTCGCGGAACTGTCCTTCGCCGTGGGCCTCGGGAAGCTCGACCTCAAGAGCGCGGGCTCCAACGACGACGGCGACGAGGTTGTGGGTGTGAAGCCCGGCAGCGCCGACCAGATCCGCGACCTGCTCTACGAGACATGGAAGCTCGGCATCCCGCCGCAGATGGAGGCGCGCGACTTCTACACGGCGTCGGGGATGCCGGGCACGGGGGACAAGGTGCTCCGCGGCCACCTCGCCGGAGGCCGTCTCTCGCCCGACCAGGAAGCGTTCATCCGCGAGCTGCGCCTGTACCGCCGGGAGAAGAACAAGATCCTCGGCACCGTGCTGCTGCCGCTGAACCTCGCTGCCCATGATCCGAACAAGGGGCTCATCTGGCACCCGGACGGGCGCATCCGCTCGACGTGGAACGCGCACGTCACGGCGCCGGGGCGGCTCTCGTCGAGCGGCCCGAACCTCCAGAACATCGGCTCAAGGAAGGGACAGGGCAAGCTCAAGACGCTCTTCGCCGCGGAGCCGGGCCACATCCTCGTGGGGGCCGACCTCGACCAAGCGCACCTCCGCATCACGGCCAACTACTGGCGCATCCCGCTGTTGCTGGAGTGCTTCAGCGAGGGGAAGGATCCGCACAACACGCTCGCCTACCAGGTGTTCAACGACAAGTTCAAGAACGCCGACGGGTGGGGACCGGACGGGTTCAGCCTCTACAAGAAGCCGCCGGGCGGCATGGCGAAGGCGATGCGCGACGTGATGAAGACGTTCCGCTACGCTTCGATCTACTGGGCAGATCCGATGACCGTGTGGCAAGTACTTACGTCGACCGAGTCGGACGGCGGCGAGATGCCCTACCTCAACATGACCTCGAAGGAGGTCCGTCACTTCCACGAGACGTGGCTGAAGACGGAGCCGGAGTGGATGCAGGCGTGGGAGGAGATGCTCCTGCTCTATCGGCATCAGGGCTGCATGGAGGAGCCGGTGCTGGGCCGGCGATCCGGCAGCCTCTCCGACGGCAAGAAGAACGAGGTGGTCAACTTCCCCGTCCTCGCGGCCGAGACGAGCATCATGCGGCTCGCAGAGCAGGCGCTGATCCATGCGTTCCCGTGGGATCTCGGACGCCGGACGGGCCTCATCCACCAGTGCCACGACTCCGTCGCGGTCGAGGTGGACGCGCCGCCGGGCCTTGCGGGATGGAAGCCGGTGAAGGGCGAGGCGCTGCCACCTGAACTGGAGCGGATGCGGAAGCAGGTCGAGGAGTGCATGACCGTCCGCATCCCCGGATGGGAGGTCGCGCTCACGGCCGAGGCGAGCGTCGGGCGCAACTTGAAGGAGGCGTAGCGTTTCTTCTTGCCGCTACGGTATGGTCTTGCTATACCGTAGAGGTCTTCAGGAGAGACGATGTACACAGACCTCATCGACGTCGGGCACTGGCTGCTCGACCTCGTGGCCGCCGTGGCCCGCAAGGTCGGGAGGTGGCCGTGACGCTCGAAGAACGCAACGAGGCGCTCGCCGCGCAGATCGCCGAGATGGCTCTGACGATCAAGGACTTGAAGAAGTCGTTGAAGTTCAAGGAGCTTATCATCGAGTCGCTGAAGTTCGACCTCGCGGCAGAGGAGAAGGCCGTGGTGGCGTACCTGCTCGCGCCGGGGACCGGCTGCGACAACGCCGCGCTGGCCGAAGCCATTGAACGCGGCGACCATCGCAAGGAGAACTCATGATCCCCATGACGCAGGCGCAGCTCGAAGCGCTCGTGGACCGTGTCATCGCGCGTAATCGCACCGACGCCATCACGCGCCGGCGCACCCTGACCATCGACCGCGACGACTTCGACGCCTTGGTGAAGGCGATCCAAGCGTGGCAGGCGCAGACGCGCAAGGAGCTCGCATGAAGCCGCCGACCGATCCGCGCGCCACGCACAAGCGGAAGGCGCTCGCCGTCATCACCGACGAGCCGTGGTCGACGACCGAGGAGGTCGCATCCGAACTGCGGATCACGCCGCGCTTCCTCCAGCCCATGCTCATGGAGTTGTACGAAGAGGGCAAGGTGATCTACCAGCAGAAGACGCAGCCGCGTCGCAAGTACGTGCTGCTCTGGAGGGCCGCATGACGACCCACGCTAACGTCGACGACCTGGAGCGGGCCGTGCTACGCATGCATCTCGACCTTGAGACGCTCGCGCAGAAGGTCGAGAGGTTGCTGCCCTGTGTCGAGCCGCCTGAGCCGCCGCCCGACCTTGATGCCACCATCAAGTCGCTGCATGAGTCGAACGACGGACTGCGCGTTCAACTCGAAGACGCGAAGCGCACGGAGCGCGATCTCGACGCCGAGGTGGTCCGGCTCACGAAGGAGAACCAGCGCCTCGTCAAGCTCGCGTGGAACGTCGAGCAGGACAAGCGAGCGGCCGAGACTGCTACGAAGGTCGCCATCGAGGAACTGAGGTCCGCTCAAGCCAACGTGGAGCGGGCGCGACAGGAGCGCGACCTCGCCTACCGAGAGCGCGACGATCTCGCGCAGCGTCTAGCGAACGAAGCAGGCAACCACGCCGCGCTGATGCAGCGCGTCGAGGAGCAGCGGCGCGGACTGCTCTCCATCCTCGGCATCGAGGAGGCACCATGAACGCGCTGTTCCTCGCGCACACCAAGCAGGTCGAGGACGCGACCATCGACGCATGGGTGGCGGCTGCGACCGAGAGGTTTCAAGTCTCTGTCGTGCCGGGCCGCGACGACTACATGAAGCGCAGCCGAGCGATGGGCGGCTGGAACACATGGGTCAAGGACGTGCCGGCTGCGGAAGACTGGAGCGGCGCTCCGCTGTTCCTCGGCATCGTCGTGCCGGTGTTCCACTTCGACCAGCCGGCCGTAGGCCGCGCCACGTTCGCGCTCGTCGAGGGGTTCCTCGCCCGCCGCAAGCCGGCCTTCGCGTGGATCCCCGCCAGCAAGCAGGTCGCCGCCATCATCGGCGTCGAGGCCAAAGATACCGACGCCTGGACGGACGTCGGCGTACTTCACATCGGAGAATCAGCATGAGCAGAGAGAAGTGTGGCGCGCGTGTATACGTGCATGGCGACGAAGAGCGGACCTGTGCCAACTACGCCGATACCTGTCGGTGGCACAAGGGCCGGCGCGAACTGTGCGAGAAGGCCATGCGGGACGTGGAGTGGGAGAGGGCGTGGAAGAACCTCACGCCAACTACCAAGAGCGCAGACCCCGTTCGACCCGAACCTAACACGGTCGATCATCCGCGCCACTACAACGTCGGAAAGATCGAAGCCATCACGGTGATCGAGGACTGGAACTTGGGCTTCAACCTAGGTAACTGCCTGAAGTACCTCGCTCGTTGCGACCACAAGGGCAGCGCGGTCGAGGATCTCAAGAAGGCGCTCTGGTACTTGCAGCGCGAACTCGACCGCCGCAACACGGTGTCCCGATGATCGACATCGACGACATCAAGAAGCGCCACCTCGACCCGGAGCGGAACCGGGGGCGCACCTACTACGAGGGCCACATTGAGGTCGATCTGGCCGCCCTCTGCGACGAGGTGGAGCGCCTGCGCGCCGAGGCCGACGAGATGCGCCGCTGGGCCGAGGAGGCCGCGCACGCCGAGAACCTCAACGCGCAGGATGCCCAGAAGGAGCGCGCCGCCGTGGTGGCGTGGCTGCGTGCAGAATGCGGGTCACCTGGGCATGAGGATCGGTTCTGTGCGTACTGCAACGTGCGCCGCAACATCGCCGCTGACATCGAACGCGGCGAACACCGCCGCGAGGAGGGGGCATGACCGAAGCTCAGATCGCGCTCGCACGCCGCGCCGTTGCGTGCAAGGGCTGGCG
>Ga0209400_1002747_pt1 | contig 13175 bp, 11 predicted proteins | sample M_130807_EF_Meta_FD_187313 | JGI IMG/M metagenome (GOLD analysis project Ga0209400, IMG submission 187313) | Freshwater microbial communities from Lake Montjoie, Canada to study carbon cycling - M_130807_EF_MetaG (SPAdes) (version 2) | ecosystem: Environmental > Aquatic > Freshwater > Lake... | reverse complement strand
TAATCAATTAAATATGGAACATAACAAGAACGTATTATATAATCTATTAATTGATCTTTATTATCAAAATTAGATTTTACTGTTTTTTTACATAATTTTATATTAGTATAACAAACATAATATTTATTATTTAATATTTCACATATATTTTTGGGTAATTTGTCATTTAAAATCTCTTTTAATTCCAGAAGTTGGGATAAATTTTTTCTTTTTTTAAGTTGATTAAAATTTATATTGTAAAGCTCATTGAATAAATTCAAATTATTTATTAAATACAACAGACCTAAAAGTGAACCAATGCTACTACATGAAACTCGTCTTATTTTAATAAATTTATTTTCTTCCATATTTTTTAAATAATACAATGCACCTAGTATATAACTACCGTTAAATGCGCCACCACTTAAAACAAGATCTATTTCTATTAGTTTTTGTGGATGATTAATTGTATTGGTTAATTTATTAATATATTTTTCAATCATTATATAATATTTTTAATTTTTTATATAAGTTATAAACGTAAATTTAATTATATATTTATTATTTATTATTATCCATATTAAATGAATGATTTAAAAGAAATGAAAATAGAAGATAAAATAGAAGAAAAAACTAATTTAATTAGAAATTTTACGTATATTGATAACATTAAAAAAAATTATATTTCTTGGATAATAATTTTTACATGTATTTTTATCATATCATATTCCAATTTACTTTTAGGATTTTTTACATTTTTTTTATTAATGTTTATAGCATATTTTTTTCATTATACTTCTCATAAGCATAAAAACATGTTCACTAAAATACATGAATATCACCATAATAACAATAATTATTTTTCCTATATTTCTCAAATTATATTAGAGTTATCTATTGGATTATTATTCCTGCCATTTATTTATTTGAATTGGATATGGTTTGATCCTTGGATAGTTGTTTTGGTTACTTTATTCTATTCTACATTACATAATATTAATTATGGACTATTACGAGTAAATAATGTACATTTTAAACATCATAAAAATGTACATACCAATTTAGGACCAGATATATGTGATATTATTTTTTCAACCAAAAATGAAAGTGAGGATGATGTTGAAAATACAAGCCATTATATTCCAAATATACTAGTAATTACTATTCTTATAATGTTTTTAAAGTATGTGTGTAAGAATGATAAAATACAACAAAATTTATTATTTATTATTACTATAATAGCGTTATTCTTTGGTATATTTATAATTATTACTTCAATAAAACTATATAATTACAGTTCGTGTGAAAAAAATGAAAAAACTATTGAAGAACCTAATAAAAAACCTAATGAAGAACCTATTGAAGAACCTCATAAAAAACCTAATGAAGAACCTAATGAAAAATAGAATTGTACATTTGTAGTGCTATCTTTTTTTGTTTTGCATAATCTACAATAGGTTTTGGATAATGTATTTCTTTATTACGTTTTAATACTTCTTCATCACCCCAATTCATAATATCTTTTGTAGCAACATCTTTTAGTTCTGGAATCCATTTTTTGATATATTCTGCGTCTGGATCAAATTTTTTTGCCTGTTCCCATGGATTAAAAATACGGAAGAAGGGCTGGCTATCAGCACCGGTGGAGGCAATCCATTGCCAGTTACCATTATTTGACGCCGTATCATAATCTGTTAATTTTTTGGCAAAATATTTTTCTCCGTATTCCCATGATATCAAGAGTGTTTTTACCAAAAAACTTGCTGTTATTAAACGAGATCTATTATGCATATATCCGGTTGTATTTAATTGTCTCATACCAGCGTCTACTACCGGAAATCCTGTTTTTCCTTGTTTCCATGCTTCAAACCATGAACTATTGTGATGCCATTTAACCTTATTATATTTTTCTTTCATAGCATGTCCTAATACGTGTGGAAATGAATATAATATGTTAGCATAAAAATCGCGCCATATGAGCTGTCTTATAAATTCACGTCTAGTTTTAAAAAAATGATAAACTTCACGTATAGAAATACAACCAAACTTAATATATGCACTTAATTCACTTGTGCTTTTTGATAAATCGTTGTGTGTAGTAGAGTAATGAATTTGTGATTTGTATGCTTTCTTAATTTGTTTAAGCGCATTTTCACGACCCCCGTGAACCAAAATATCATTATTTTGTTTCGTGAATTTTTGCATAGCTTCGTTTAATGAAATGCGATTAGGAATTGTTTTTTTTAAATAAGTAAAATGCATTTTACTTGTGTTTATTTTTGGCGACGCAATTTTTTTTCTCATTGCTGCTTCATAATAGGGAGTAAATTTTTGATAAGGTGTTTTGGAACCAGTTAATATACTACCTGGCTCATGTAAATAATAATCATGATCATATATTACATATGTCTTCATTGTTTTACATAAATCAATTACAGAGTTGTCTCTTTTAATTGCGTATGGTGTATAGTCTAAATTAAAACAAACAATGTCAATATTGAACTGTTTTATACATTGCGAAATTATTATATCATTGTTACCATAAAAACAATATAATTTACCTCCTTTATTACTGATTTGTGATTCTAAACTTTCTAATGATTCAATCATAAACTGAACAGCATTATCCGATTTATAAGAATTTGAACTGGAAACTTGTTCGGGTGTAAAAATAAAAATTGTATATACATTTTTACATTTTTCATTTAATAAGTTTAATCCGTTATTATCTACAATTCGTAAATCTCTGCGAAAAATAAAGAGACCATTTTCAAATTTATTGGACATAATAATTTTATTAATTATATTATTATATATAATTAATATTTTATAAAACTAGAAATTACCATCCTGTAATTTGTTGTAATTCGCCCCAAAATGATTTTTGTTTTTTTTGAACTTCTTCATTTTGTTTTGCTAATTGAAAAGCTAAACTAACACTTTCATCTTCTTGTCTTTTTTGTTGCTCATATAATTTTTTCATTGCTTCTTCTTTAGATACTACTTTCATGCTTGTATTATCACTTTCTCTCCTATTTTTGTAATCATTTAGATCTTTATATTTTGGTATATTATCATAATCTTCGGCTGTTACAGGTATTACAGATTCTTCATATGCTTGTCTTAAATCTGTAAATCCTAATTCATCCTGAAACAACCCATTAGATGTAAAGTTGTTTTGATTAGATACAATATTAGTTCCAAAAAACGCTGAAGACATATCATTTACACCATTATACACTGTAAGAGTTTGTGCTTGTTTTTTGTATTTCTCAAACTCGTTATTCATATCGGCTTTTGCTACGTTAGAAGTATCTATTATTCCTTCATTTGTTTTTAACCAATCCCCGTAACCTTTATTATTGTCATCTATGCCATCTATTTTGTATTGTTCAAATTTTTTATTGAACCAATCATTAAAGTTTTTGGGGTCTTTTAAATCTTCATTTTTTGTAAAAACATTATCTAAAATCTTATTATTACTATCATTTACATAATCTTCTTGATCTATTTTTTTTCTAGTAGATTTGTTTTGAAATTCAAAAATACTATATAATTTTTTATAAGCAGAAGAATAAAATAAAAAGTATTTTGGTGGTAATTTTGATTTATCAGGATGTGTTTTCAAAACAAATTTTTTTGATTCCTTCATTATATCTTCTGTTAAAATTTGATTTTGAATATTAAATAAGTGAAATATATCGTTCATAGAATAATTGTCAATGTTTAAATCAAAATTATCGGTGTTTTGTAAATCAGAACATTCTGAAGAATTATTATAATTACTTCTATTGTTATTTTTATTTACGTTTATTTGAAAAGGATTCGTTTTATAATCATTTTTAGTTTCATGAATTTTAATTCCAATTTTTGGACAGGTTGTTGAATTATTATTTTTAACTTTATTATGCATATTTTATTATATTATTTATAATACAAAATTTTCTAAATAATTAACAAATTTTATATTTAAAAATAAGGTATGAATTATTTTATATGATAATTAAATATTATTTGTTGTATTTATTATTTTTCTCAAAGTTTCACTTACACGCTTGTTATTACAATAACAAATTCACATTATTTAAATCAAATTTTTTTAAATTATCTGATCATAAAAAAAATTATCATTTTTCACAACGTTATACAGAAGAATTATTAAGAAGAATACAAGGTAATAATGTTATTAACAATGATTCACGAAGTGAAAATGAATTATATAATTCAAAATACTACGAAAATTTATTAAAAAAATTAAATTCTAAAAATGCGACAATACAAACTCAAAGCATCTTAGGAGAAGATTACAATGATAATGAAACTATTATGGATTTTAATAAAACAGTTGAACAACCGCGTATAAGAATTATCATTAATAAAAATACTGGGCAAAATTTTTTAAGTGGATTAGGTATTCAATTTAATCCAATAGATGAAGAAATAAGTGATATGAATGATATAAATAATGCAAATAATAATGAGAATGATAACAACGATGATGACGATTTCAACAATAGTCCTAAAAGAAGTGCTACAGGAAGTTATACTAAAACAAAAAATTTTGAAGTATTGAAAAAAACAGAGATTCACTTTAATGACGTAGGTGGTTATGAAAATGTTAAAGACGAATTGAAACAATGTGTTGATATTTTAAAAAATTATAAAAAATACAAAAAATATAATGTACGAATTCCAAAGGGTTTAATATTAGAAGGACCACCAGGAACTGGTAAAACTTTAATTGCTAAAGCATTAGCTGGAGAAGCAGGTTGTAGTTTTATCCCTCTTTCTGGATCCGATTTTCAAGAAAAATATGTAGGCGTTGGTCCAACTAGAATAAAAGAACTTTTTCGTTTGGCGCGTGAAAATGTTCCTTGTATCATATTCATTGACGAAATTGACGCAGTAGGAAGAAAACGTTCTTCAGATGGCGAATCATCTTCTAATGAGAGAGATAGCACATTGAACGCTCTATTAGTTGAACTAGATGGTTTTAAAAACAGTACTGGAGTATTTTTAGTTGCTGCAACTAATAGATATGATTTATTAGACAATGCATTGATACGTCCAGGAAGAATTGATAAAAGAATCTATATTGGAATGCCAGATAAAAAGACACGTGAATCTATTATTAATATTCATATTAAAGGAAAACCGTATGATAATACCACAGTGGATATCCCAAATTTGATAGAAATAACAGATGGGTTGTCTGGCGCACAAATTGAAAATTTATTAAATGAAGCTATGTTGAATGCGTTACGTTGCAATAAAACTGAATTCAGTTTTAATGATTTTGATTTTATAATGAATAAAATGATGGCAGGTTGGCAACCAAATGAACATCAATTTACATCGGATATTATTGATCACATTGCTATTCATGAAATGGGACATGCTGTTGTGGGCTTTCTCTCTAAGCACCACTCAAAAATGTCAAAAGTAGTAATTAATTTATCTTCACCAAAAAGTCCTGGTTATACTGTTTTTGAAAGTTCTTCTAGTAATATTTATGTGAGAGAAGCATTATTTGAACATCTGATGATTTTATTATCAGGAAGAATTGCAGAAGAAGTTTTCTACAATGTATCCGTTACTACAGGCGCATTAAATGATTTTGAAGAAGCATTAAAGCTAGCTGAAAAAATGGTACTATATTACGGGATGGGAAGTAATGTTATTTATCCTAGTAATAGTGAAAAATATAAGGAACTAATTGATAATGATGTAATTGAATTAATCAATAATGCTTATACCAACGCAGAAATGTTAATTATAATGTGTAAAGATCTAATTTATGAGACCTCTGAAATTTTAAAGAGAGATAAATTATTAAAAGCCGATTCATTACAGAGTATTGTTAATGAAAAATACAAAGATATATTTGATTTGAAAATGGAATTTGAATAATATACAACTTATATTTTTAGATTTTATATATTTTATATATTTCTATAATATATATAATATATATAATTAATTATATAATGGATAATGAAACAATTGATTGCTTTGTAATAATTATTCATGGAACCAATGTTAGTTCAGTAAATAGATTTTATCCAATAGAGACAAAATATCAATCCGTAATATTTCATTCAAGACCGTTTCAAGTTTTAAAAAAAACACATGTAGATAAAGTAATGGCAAATCCATGTAGATATATTTTAGGAAGTTGTCCTAAAATACCAACTGCTTATACTGAAAATTCAAATAAAAAATATGTAATGTTACCACCCTTAGGATTTGGTGTAAAACAAAATGAAATAGATGAAATAAAACCTTATATTGGTCTCTATTATATGAAAATTAAAATGAATAATTATCGTCTTTCCGAAGAATCTAAAATAAATCCGGATACAGAGTATGAATTAAGTTGTGATGTAGTAGTTAATGAAAAAATCCTTGACAATGAATATTTTTTAAGAACTCATGGAAATGTTGATGGTGATAAAAAAAATTATATTACTTATTCACAAATTTATAAATATATTGATATTCAATGCTTACAAAGAAATATATCACCTAAGAATGTTGTATTAATTATTATGTCATGTCAATCACGAGATGTTAATTATATTGATAAATATTCTCAAAAAATTACAAATTTATTACCACGAAATGAGATGGATATACCAGCAGCAAATATTTTTTCTATTAAAAATCCTCCTTCCGCTAATATGAATATTTCTCCAACTATTATAATTTATGAAAAAGGATTAAAAAATTGGAATGCATTAGCTAATATTAAATTTCAAGGATGTGGATTAAATGTATTATCTTATTTTGAAATTATAGATGAGAATTTTGCTAGAGAAAAAACAATGTGTTTAAATATACAAGGAACGTCTATATTTAAAATTGTTGATTATATCAATAATTCTTTAATACAAAATTACAATATTAATTGGCCAGGATATTTAATAATTAGAATGGATATAAACGATGGGTTTAAACTCTTAACTGATTTTATGTCAAAATATCCGAAAAATAAATTTGCAATAATATTTAAAATGTATAATGAATTATTTCAAAAAAATACACAAAACTATAGTCAAATGGGACATACCGTAGCATTATATAAAAATGTTGATAACAGTATACTTTTCATTGATCCTCAAGCAGAAATTCAATTACAACTAGTAAATTTTCAGCAATCTGCTAATATGTTAAAAAATCCTTCTGGACAACTACCATATGGTAACAGTTTTAAATATATAGATATTATTTTTACAGTTTCTGATTCACAAAAACCATTTGCTAATGATAGACCTATTTACAATTTCAAAGATTTTCAAGATAATTCTATTGATTTTGATATATTAGAAAGACCAAAAGGTTATATTCATGGTGGAAAAGTGAATTTTAAAAATAAAAAAACAAAAAAACATAATACGAGAATTAAAAAAACAAAAAAATATAATACAAAAGTAAAAACAACTAAAGCAAAAAGAAAAATAAATAGAAAGAAAAATTATTATGGTGGTGAAATACCTGAAAATGATTTGGATGAATTTGAAAAATTTATGATTGAAACTGATAAAAAGAATAATATACCAACTGTATTGGATAAAATAGAAATTAATGATATTTAAATATATATATTTTAATATTATATATCATAACAAGTAATATGATCTATAATAACATAAGACAAGATAGAAAAGGATATAATTTGATATTATATGAACAACATTTACAACGATTACAAAATGCAAAATCAAGTCTTGATACTAGTAAACCTAAGAAATTATCTTTTCCAAAAAAAAGGGAAATTGAATATAACCGTAATGTAGATCATATAAATAATTCAAATTGTAAAATTGTGGATCGGTTAATAAATGTTACATCCTCTTTGGATAATAAACCAAATAAGCATATGAAAGAAATTATAGCGTTCAAAAATAAAATGGTAATTCATAAACGAAAAATGGAAATACAGAAATTGGTATGTGAAAATATTTTATTGACAGATAGATTGAAAACCGTCAAACCCTGTATAAAGTTTTAATATTTATGGAAATTACAAATCCTTGTATTTTCTTTAAGTAGGTTAAACAATTTATTATATTAACGAATATTTTTTTCCAAAAGTATTTTGGGATTTTCAATTTTGGACATTTTTTTTGTCCATTTTTGAAAAATCCGAAAAGGTCTTGGGAAATATAAGTGTTGTGACCATAATTGAAAATTAGCATGTTGTCACCAAAAAAATAATTTTCATATTGTTAGCATAAAAATTTTAAATTATTCTGAGTAAATGTTTAGGAACTTTTTTCTGTTGATAAAATAAGATACATGTTGAAAAGTTCAGAACCAAATAGTTCTTCAAAATATTCATGTGAAACTTGTTACTATGATACATCACGTTATAGTCAATATGTACGACACATGGACACATCAAAACATAAAAAAAACACAGAATCAACATTTTGTCAACAAATTTCAACAAATAGCAACAAAGAAAGTTCCGAATTTAAATGTAATTGTGGTAAAACTTATAAGGATAGAAGTGGGTTATGGAGACACAAAAAAACATGTGATTATTCTCATGATACACTATTTAATAATAATATCATTAATAATTTTTCAGACGATAATACTATCACTCAAATAACCGATGTGAAATATTTAACCTCTTTGGTTTTGGAAGTTATGAAAAGTAACAGTGAATTACAAAAGCAAAATAGTGATTTACAAAACAAAATATTGGATATTTGCAAAATAGGTAATGGAAATACTAATATAATAAATAATAATATAAGTAATTCTAACAACAAAACATTTAATTTGCAAGTATTTTTAAATGAAACGTGTAAAGATGCCATGAATATTAGTGATTTCATAGAATCCGTAAAATTACAAGTTTCCGATTTGGAAAATGTAGGCAAAGTTGGTTATATTGAAGGAATATCCAATATAATCATTAAAAATTTACAGAAATTAGAAGTGGAAAAAAGACCAATTCATTGTACAGATCAAAAAAGAGAAGTCATGTATGTTAAAGAAGACAATATATGGGAAAAAGAAGATGAAACTAATAAAAAACTAAGAAAAGCTATTCGGGCGATTGCTCATAAAAATATTTGCATGTTAAAAGCGTACAGAGATAAATATCCTGATTGTGAAGAATATGATTCCAAGAAAAGCAGTCAATACAATAAACTAGTCATAGAGGCAATGGGGGGAAAAGGTGATAATGATTATGAGAAGGACACCAAGATAATAAAGAAAATCGCCAAGGTAGTTGGTATTGATAAAAATTAATTTCTAAATAATCTAAATATCTAAACTTACTGTATTACTTGCAGACTTTTGACGTCTTTTACTACGTTTTGGCATATTAATATCACTTTGTCCTTGTAGTTCTTTTAAATCTTCAATACTAATTGTACTGTTATTTCCATTTACTGGAGGTTGATTATTTTGATTAGCTTGTAGTGGTTCTTGAATATTAATAGTTTTAGTTTTTAATCCAGATAAAATATCCGAAATATCACTTGGTCCTTTCATTTCAGGTCTAGATGATCGCTTGGATTTTTCTTGCATTTCTACAGGTGCACTCATATTACCACGTTGGTAATTTTCTCTAATATTAATACCATCATCTACAAAATTACTACGTCCCAGATTCAGATCAGGTCTATTCGCAAAATTGTTATTACCTGGTCTTCCCATTGGTGGTGGAATAGCATTAGGACCTTGTGTTGCCATTGGCGGCGGCGGACCATTACCGCCTGCCATTGGCATGTCCGGATTCATTATTCCTGACATAAAACCTGAAAAGTTTGGACTACTTTGTGCCATAGAATTTACTGCAGCATTTTGGAATTGACGCATCAAATCAGGGTTTTGACGTAATATATCATCCATACCAGGCATTGCACTTTTGAACATAGTATTGGTTAAATGTACCATCATAGCACTACCTCCTAATTGAAATAATAATTTTAATTCTGGTGCCATAGATGCACGCGATTTATACTTTTCGTGTAATTCAGCAAATATTTCATCATAATCGTTAATGTTTTCATTCACTTGTTCACTCCAACCATCTAATTTAATATCAAAAGGATCAAAGCGATTATTTAAAAATTCAATACCATTAATAACAGCCATTAACATATTTCCTTGAAATTTGACAGAATTTTGTTTACTTTTTTCTTCCATAATAGTTTCGTATTCACCCATCATTTCTGCTAATGATGATTCCATGTTATATTTTTTAGATAGTTCTACACCCTTTTTTTCTAAAGCTTCTAACTTTCTTAAATATTTAAATTTTTCTCTCAATAATTCTTCTTTTGATAACTGTGGTCCAGAGGAAAAAACATTTTTATCAGGGTTTAAAGGTACATTATTGAATTTACTATATCCATCCCAAGTTTTACCATCATCTAATGATTCTGCAGCAGAAGCTCCTAAACCAATGCTTGGCTCATCACTAAATCTAACACCTCCTGAGTTAAAAGAATCGTCAAATTTAATATTATTACCATTACTTGATCCCATAGTAAAAATATCGGATTTTGATTTAAAACTTTGACTAGGAATATCTTCTGCTAGTTCATTTAATTCATTTTCTAAATTGTTCAAATCATCTAAATCAATGTCACTATTAGGTTTTACATCTTTTATTCTATCATTCATTAAAAGTTCTAATCCTCCGCCAAAATTACTAGTTTTGGTTTCTTTAAAATGATTATTATCTAACTCCAACTCAGAAATCTCAATTATGTCGTTCATTATTCATTAAATAAGAACATTTAATTTTAAGTAATACGAATTAATATATATATTATTTAAAATGTAAATTAAATAAAAATTATGTATTTTTATTACTAATATACCACAAACCTTGTAAAAAACAATCGGATAAATCGTCTTTCTTTTTATGATTATTAAAAAATTCTAATTGATCGTTAAAACGATGATCGCTGGTTAAAAATTCTAAACATTTTGTAATTCCTTGTTTTTTTCTTGATTTATAATCATTATCTGGTTTTTCTTTATTTTCTTTATTTTCTTTATTGTTATTTTTATTATCTTTCAATTTGTTTATAGAAGAAATGAATTCAATATGCTCACTATTATTATTCATTATAAAATATTGAGCTATCATTCCTTGAATTGTTTTCATACGATTTGCAATAGGACTTATTTGATTTTCAATTAAAACATAATTGATTTTATAATCATTTGAAAAATATTTATTAAATTTTGTTTTAATGTTTCTACCGATAGTGATTAAATCTACTTGGGATGAATTAGTTTTGGATATCTCTTTGAAACATTTATTACTAATATAATCATTAATTTTGAATATCAAATCATTTTTCTTAATAGGTTTTTCATATAAAATATTATATTTATCTGCAATGTCAATAAGTTTTTGAATCTTTTGCTTATTAATAAAACTTTGTTTTAGTTCAGCAGTTGGTATTTGATAGTTTTGTTTTTTTGAATGTTTTAAACAGAAATAAGATTCATTCATTTCATATTTTGCTGGTTTGTTACAAATATTATTTTTATCAATGCATACACACTTAGGTATTTCATCCTCTTGAGATAAATTGACTACGTCCCATTTAATAATATTAAAATGGGTTGAATTTTCTCCTTTTTCAAAAAGACAAAATGCTAAATTTTTGATACCAACATCAATTGAAAGAACACGTACACACATATACATAAAGAACAATAAAATTCTTTATGTATTTTATTTAGATGATTGTTTATTGCTTATAGCCTATTACTTATTAATTACATTTTGAAAATTGGATGGATTAATTGCTGGTGAAATTAATCGTGAATTCAATTGCTCTCTGGATAAATAAGGATTTTTTAAATCACTATTGGAATACCCAAAACCTGGAGTATTTGTATCAAATGCGTTTTTAAAACTAAAAGGAACATTACTAGAAGGAGTAGTATTTATTTCAGTATGAGGATCTAACCCTAATTCATAACAGGATTCCATTGAATTGTATTTCATGATTTGTAATGCATTTTTTTGTAAATATTGTCGGTAAGACCAGTTAGAATGAAGATTTTCTTGCTGTTGAATACGATTATTAACAACAGCTTCAGGTTGCCACGATGCATAATTGCGACCATCTGACATTATTGGTGGAAAATTAAAATGAATATTATTTGAGCCCGAATAACAAACTCCCCAAGACATACTTTAAGTTATTATAATATAAGATAATATTTATTGTTTATTCTACATTAAGTAATTTTAATAATTCCTGTTTTTTCAATTTAGATGAGTCTTGTACTAATCCTTTTTCAACAACAATAGACTTTAATTTATTTAAAGACAATTTCTTGTAATCAATAACTTCTTGTGGTATTTTATCTTCTTCTAAAGTAGAAATTTTTATAGATTTTAAATTACTATTTTCATTTAATTCATTTAATTCCAAATTAGAGTCTAGTTCAGTCTTTTTTTTATCATCATTTGTTTCACTTTCATTATCACTATCACTTAATTTATCAAAATTTAAATCTTCTAAAATATCATCATCATCATCATCTTCATTTTCATTTTCATTTTCATTTTCATTTTCATTTTCAACATTATAATAATCACTATCTAAATTATCTAAATTTAAAACCTTAATATCATTTTCATTTATTTCATTAATGGTAATATTTTTATTTTTATCGTTATCTAATAGATCATCCATATTTTCTATATCAAGGTCACTATCTTCATCACTGTCTTCGCTATCACTATCATCGGAATCATTCTCACTATCATCAACGCTATTTTCATCTTCAGTTTCATCATCTGCATCATTATCTGATACAGTAATCAAATTAGGATGAAAATATTTAATATCCTCAGGAATATTTACATTTGTATCATTCATCATATTATTTGGAACAGGAATAACACCATTATTCATATGGGTTAATTGTGTTTTTATCATACCAGATTCTTCTGCTAAAGATGAAACTAAACTTAACATAGACGCGATTTTATGATTCTGGCTTCTCATTTTATTTTCAAAATATAAAACTAAAAGAGCTAATAATAATAAAGTTATTCCAAGAAAGATTAATAATGTTGGGTTGAAAATATCTGATAATATAGACATTATTAGAAACTATATATATAAATATATTGTTTCCTTAACGAATTTTACTTTAAAAAAGTAATCAGTATTTTAGAAAATTAATAAGCATGT
>Ga0209400_1002744_pt1 | contig 13181 bp, 22 predicted proteins | sample M_130807_EF_Meta_FD_187313 | JGI IMG/M metagenome (GOLD analysis project Ga0209400, IMG submission 187313) | Freshwater microbial communities from Lake Montjoie, Canada to study carbon cycling - M_130807_EF_MetaG (SPAdes) (version 2) | ecosystem: Environmental > Aquatic > Freshwater > Lake... | reverse complement strand
CTCTACCGGTACCTGCGCCGATGGTAAGCATTTCCAACAGACTGTGGAGAAAAACAATGAGTAACAATCAAGCAGACTTTGAACCCGCGCACCGCGCACTGGGTATCTATAGCGGAGATGCACGTAGGATCGTCCAGGGCAGGGCTGTAGACGTTTATCTCACTAAGATAGGCGAGCGTATCCCTGAAGATATCAGCGGCTTGGAAAACGTGCAGTGGGGCTTGCGTCTGCAAGATCCTATCGGCAAAGCAGTAGGCGATCGGCTTAACGTACAACTGAAAGAGTTGGACGTAGAGATAACGCACAGGCTGCACCCTTGGATGAAATCGCATTTCGATTTCGTATCCGAGGATAACAAGACTCTGTACGAGATCAAGAACTACGGCAGCCACGCACGTAACAAGTTTGGGGACGATGGCAGCCAGGACATACCAATCGGGGACATGGCTCAACTGATACATGAGTGCGCCGTTCTTAACTTATCCTCTATCAATTTATGCGTCTTGTTTGGAGGGCAAGAACTCTGTATCTACCCGTTCGAGATTGACGATGCGCTGAAGGAATCATTAATCATTCAGGAGGCGGCGGTATGGGCGGCAGTCCAGACGCGGCAACCACCGGAGCCTACGCATCCAGATGATATAAAGGCACTCTGGAAAAGGGACGACGGGACTACGATGGTGGTTGGAGATCAGGTAGCAGCAGCATGTTCTAGGTTGCGGTACATCAAGGACGGTATCAAGAAACTGGAAACTGAAGAGGAGGATCTGACTGGCATGATTCAGCAATCAATGCGAGATCATGCGACGATGAAGGACAGCCAGGGCAAGATCCTCGCTACGTGGAAAACAGCCAAGGGTTCGGCAAGGTTTGACATTAAGCGATTCAAGGAGGAGTTGCCCGAAACATACGAGCGTTACGTTATTAGTACGGATGGTTCCAGGAGGTTCTTAGTCAAATGACATGGCTAATAAGCAAAGCAATGATGGATGCTTGCTCGAACTTGCACTCTTTGCCGGCGCTGGCGGAGGAATACTTGGAGGACACCTCCTCGGATGGCGAACCGTCTGCGCAGTTGAATTGGAACCCTACCCCGCAAGCGTACTTGTCGCAAGACAGAATGACGGCCTTCTCCCGGCTTTCCCGATTTGGGATGACGTTTGCACCTTTGACGGAAAGCCGTGGCGAGGAATTGTTGACGTTGTATCTGGCGGGTTTCCCTGTCAAGACATTAGCGCGGCGGGGGGGGGGGCAGGAATCACCGGCAGCAGATCAGGACTATGGAAAGAGATGGCAAGGATTATTGGCGAGGTTCGACCCCGCTACGCGTTTGTGGAAAACAGCCCAATGCTCGCTTCTAGAGGACTTGGAACAGTCCTTGCAGATTTGGCCGCAATGGGGTTCGATGCGGAATGGTGCTGTTTATCTGCGGCAGATTGTGGGGCTTGGCATGAGAGAAACAGGATTTGGATACTTGCTACCAACACTAAATACATCGGGGCTAGATGGAGGGAGCAACAGCCGGAAGGCGAACAAGAAAAGATTAATGCTACCGACCATAAAAAAACAGAATATGAGACATGCGATTTCCAGGCACATAAAACCGATAACAGACCATTGGGAATCAAATCTTGGGGAGGTTTTAGTGGCGTTGACGGGATTGAAAAAGTGGTCTCCAGATTTTGCAGAATGGATGATGGGATGGCCAATAGGGTACACAGAATTAGCGCCCTTGGAAACGGACAGGTTCCGATTGTGGCAGCAACAGCATTCAAACTTCTCGCGGGGGAATTAAATGAAATACGATGATCTTCAGGCGCTGGCGAAGGAATATAACGACATGGCAGAAACTGGCTCTCGCATGTGGACGGATTTGCAGACAATGACTGCCAGGATGCGGGATATTAGAAATTTGATAGATGAAGAAAGGCCAGGATGCTACGACGAAATATCCCTGCTGTTCGGTGGTGAATTGATAATAGATGCATTGCCTGATAGCAAATAAACCTATTTATATATCGGAGATAACATGAATGATTTAGTACCTGTAGAACAGATCCAGTTAATGGCGAACGCTGTAGCTAAAAGCGGATTGTTTGGGATGAAAACGCCGGAACAGGCGATGGCGCTGATGCTGGTAGCGCAAGCAGAAGGATATAGTCCTGCACTGGCTGCGCGTGATTACCACATTATCCAGGGTAGACCAGCGTTAAAAGCTGATGCAATGCTGGCTAGGTTTCAGATGGCTGGTGGTAAAGTTGAGTGGGTAACCTATACGGACACCGAGGTTAAGGCCACGTTCTCTCACGCGCAGGGCGGCTCCATCACTCTCAGTTGGACGTTTGCACAAGCTGCTCGTATTGGGCTTACCAGTAAAGACAATTGGAAGAACTATCCCCGCGCAATGCTGAGAGCCAGGGTTATCTCTGAGGGAATACGGACGGTATACCCAGGCTGTGTCGTAGGAGTATATACGCCGGAGGAAGTGAACGACTTTGCGCCGGCTGAACGCGATGTAACGCCAGCGCCGGCAGCGGTGGTTGTGCCGGAGATACCGGAGGAGGAAGTCCCCAATCCGTGGGATTTTAATATCCCAGGAAAGACCAGCACCAACTATCCGTCTAAACAGGAATGGATTGATGGGATGATTGCCTTGGCTGGCAAGCTGGCAAATACTAAGCTGTCTGATGTTGCGAAACAGGAAAAAATGACTGCTCTGAAAATGGCTAATACGAAGTCATTATCCAGGATGGGAATAATGGAATCTAGCGAACTGTTCCGCACGATTGACGCGATTCTATCCCCTGCGCCGGCAGAGATTGAGGACGACGCTAACCCAAAATCAGAGTTGCTGGACAGAATAAGTTGATATTGGACAGGCTCAAGGAGGCTCCTCTTACGCCCCTTGAGTCTTTAAACAAATTCGGGATTATGCGATTGGCATCTCGGATACATGAACTGCGTAGGTTAGGTATATCAATCAAAAGTGTAACAGTGAGAGAAGGGGATAAGACCTTCAGTAAATATTACTTAGGAACCTGATGGATAATGATTATAAAGCCAAGAAGTTAATAGACGGTAAAGGTGTACTTTTTACTAACCTGAACAAAATAGATGATTACTCTCCAGATATGAAAGGCGAACTCTTATACAAAGGTGAATTGATTAGATTAGGTGGCTGGATACGTGAGACAAAAATGGGAAGATTAATATCAATCGGCGTAGATAAAGTTAAAGGAGATGACAACTATGGCAATAGCTAATGTTCCAGAGCCAGGGAAGGGTGTACTGTTCAGCAATGATAAAAAGGGGAACTCAAAAGCTCCTGACTTCAAGGGTAACTTGATGACCAAGGAAGGAGTCCTTATCAAGATCAGCGCATGGAAGCGCGTAAGCTCGTACGGAGAACTAATCAGTCTCGCGCATGATACATATACTGCAACGCAGCAATACCCGAAAGAAGTGGGTAACGATGATGATGTACCGTTCTGATGAAGCTGTTTATCGCAACACCGATGTACGGCGGTATGTGTACCGGATATTACGCCCAGGCGTTAATCAACCTGTCGCGTGATATTCGATGCGAAATCATCTATTCATTTATGTTCAATGAGTCTTTGATACCACGCGCACGTAATGCCCTGGCACATGGTTTTCTCAAGACTGATGCTACTCATATGATGTTTATTGATGCAGATATTAACTTTAGACCTGCTGACATAACTCTAATGATAGAAGCAGATAAGGAAATAATCTGCGGTATCTATCCGAAAAAAGAGATCAACTGGAATACTATCAAAAATGCATTTGATAAGAATGTTCCCCTGGATCAGATGAAGTTGCATACCGGCAGCTTCGTAGTCAATCTCGTTGATTACAAACCAGAGGTTACGGTTCCTATCCATCAGCCGGTGGAGATCTGGAACGGAGGGACAGGCTTTATGTTAATCAAGCGCGAGGTTTACGAGAAACTGGCAGACCAGGTACCTAAATATACCAACGATGTACACGACCTTGGAGGCACTCTCAAGCAAGACGAAATCAGCGAATACTTTGCGACCAGTATAGAGGAAGGCACTAATCGTTTACTCTCAGAGGACTATCATTTCTGCAATATCTGGAGGAAAGCGGGGGGAACCGTATGGGCTGCACCTTGGGCTAAGCTGGCTCATATCGGAACCTATGCGTTTGAAGGGCAGTTGCTGCAATCCACATGATTACAGTTGCATCATTTGGGGGAGGAACAGACTCTACTGCAATGCTAATAGGAATGTGGCAGCGGAAAGAGCCTGTAGACTTGATTCTGTTCGCAGATACGGGCGGGGAGAAGCCGCACACGTATGAACATATCAAGCGGTTCAGCGAATGGCTGGCGGCGCATGGGTTTCCTGAAATAACCGTAGTGAAGTCTCCGAACGTAACGCTTGAGGAAGATGTTTTAAAACGCAAAACACTTCCGTCTATTGCTTTCGGATTTAAAACATGCAGCCAACGGTTTAAAGCGGAGCCTTGCAACAAATACATCAGAAACTGGAAAACAGCAAAAGACGCTTGGAAGCGCGGCGAAAAAATAACCATGCTGATCGGCTACGAATATGGCGAGGAACGCAGGGCTAAGAATTACGACGACGAAAAAAAGACTGTGCGCTATCCGTTGATCGAATGGCGATGGAATAGGTCGAAGTGCGTCGGCGTAAACGCATCTCAGTCATTCAATGTTCAGAAATCTGCTTGTTTTTTTTGCCCATCATCCAAAGCGCAAGAAATCAAACAACTTGCAAAACAATATCCAGAACTTGCTGTTAGAGCCGTGGCAATGGAGAAAAACGCCGTTCTGACAGACATCAAAGGGCTTGGCCGCAATTACTCATGGGCTGATCTTATTGAATTTAATGATAAACAAGTAAAATTATTTGATGATGATTGGTCTACAGCAGAAATTCCATGTGGTTGCTATGATGGATAAATAATGAGCGACGCATCCAGCAGAGGCCGGCGTAACCGGCAGCGGGGACAGGAGGGTGAGCGCGAGGTAGGCGCAATACTCTCTGAATCCCTGGGTAAGCCGGTTAAACGCCTATTGGGGCAAGAGCGCGATATGGGGGCAGATATACATACGCCCCCGTATCGGTGGGAGATTAAGCGTCGTAAACGGATAGGGCTTATATATGATTGGATGCAGGAAGCGCAGAACAGCCTCCAGGAGCCATCAGAACGGCCTGTAGTGGCTTTTAGGGCTGATGGCAAGGCATGGGTAGTCTGTATCCCTTTGGACGAATTTATACGACTTATTAGAGAGGAATTAAATTAATGAATATTATCGAATGGGTAAAAAGGCTGTATGCGTTACCTACGGTTGAAACTTTGATGGCTTCGGAATTGGAAGAAGCTAGACGAGATTTGTTAACCGCAGAAACAGCGGCTGACTACGCGGAGTCGGCGGTGGTCTACAACGTCCAGCGGATCGAGAGATTAACCGCTGCGTTGAAGGGGGTGTGAGATGAATACTACAAACATTCGGCATTGCGAAGCGTGTGGGCAGGTAAGGTTTCCAAGCGATCACTGGCAACGCAAACTAGCCGCCGCAATTAAGCAGCGCGACAAGGCAATCGAGGCGTTGAATTCGCTCAAGAGGCGCGCACCATCAATTTATGCAAGCAAATGGGAGTGCGGGAAATGATATGCCCTGATTGCAAGAACTCTTTTCTGCAACCGTTTGTTTGCACGACTTGCGGCGCAGAAAAGCTGTATGACACTACGGTAGTAACGCTTCAGAACCAACTCGCCACCGCGAGGAATGATGCGCTGGAGGAGGCGGCGAAAATATGTGATGAATACGCAAATAAAGGTGTTGTGGGAGCGCGGATATGCGCCGCCGCGATTTGTGCAACGAAGCAGTTCGGGGCACACATAAAAGAAATGCATGAATTTATAGCGGAGAACCAGCGTTTAATTAAGCTATCAGAGGGCACAAGAGGGAGAAAAATAAATGAATAAGTTTGATGTCGCTTCTTTAAAAACAGGAATTCCGGTAGATGATTGTAATCAAGGACTTAGCCTGATAAAGAGTAAAACCCTGCGTATAATGAGCGCGTATGACGAGCATGAAGTGCGTGAAAGGCTAAGAAAAACTAGAGAGCATCTTAACGCGGCGCAAGGCTTGGCAGCGGCGCTGATGCCAAAGAAGAAATAAGGTATACGCTATAGTTACCGACAGCCCCAACGCCTTCTGGCGGCCTTCCCTCTGGTTCCATTCCACGACCTGCTACGAGCGCAGAACGACTTGTGTCGAGGGTTCTTAGTGTCTTTAGTAGGTGCTTTAAGGTTACTGCCGGCGGCTCTAGCCTTGCGCCTACCTTTCTCTGTCAGTCCAGCGCCTTGGGATACCGGTAATTTCTCTCCGCGCCCTACCGATAAATTGGGAAACTTCTTATTAGCCATGATTATTTAATCGGAAAGTTACCGCCGACAGGGTTCAACGCTCCAGCCGGCGCTGCACTGAATGATTCCGTACCTACAGGAACATAGTCACCATTCCAGGGAGACTCGTTAATAGGGCCATAGCAACTAGCTAGACTAACTCCGTTAATCTTCTTCGCCTGTTTGTCGCATGGGAAACTCCACATATTGCTCATCCCCGATTCCTTGGTGGTCACAAACTTTGTAACCGTCATCGGCGTAACAGCCCAAGTAGGAGCCTGTGGATAACTTGTCACGGTCGAGAACAAAGACCAAACTTTGCCTTGCGCGGCCTTGCAGGAACCGTTCATCAAGCTCAAATCCGCAATAGATATACCTTTGAGAATTGGGCAAACAGCCATACCTTCCCTAAAAGTCTTTCCATTAACCTGCATGGTTTTGCCCGTAGGCGTGGTAGATGATGCAGCGCACAATGCAAACTCACCATGACAGATACCTAGATCTATTCCGTAAGCAGGGCCAGTTAACATCATTAATGCTATTACATATCTCATCTCTTATTCTCCGAATTATTAGACTTCTCATAAGTTCTCATTGCGCCCAACCCTAGCATACCTAATAGGACTTGCATGGTGAGGCTTGTATCAATCGCAGGGAACCCGCCCGTATAGTTGAACCATACCTGTGCAATAAACCGCGCCACAGGCTCTATAACGGCTACATAGGCCAATCCTGCTCCGCATACCCATCCTATAAATGGCCTCCAGCCAGCAACAAACCAGTTCGTAGACTTTGCCTCCTCCAGATTAGTCTGAATTTGCAGCTTGGAAAGGTCGGTGTCCATAGCCAGCCTCTGCAAATCACCTGACTCCTGCATCTTGAGAAGCTCTAACTGGGCGGCGGCTCTAAGAGATGGATCTGGGAAAAACCGATCTATAAGCGATTTCCCAATATCAAACAGGCCGGACAGCATTAACGGATTCACGCTGGCAGCCCTCCGCAAGCAATGAACACTTGCTTGAGTGCGTCCATATCATTCTCATGCTGGTTATATCCAGCCCCAGGCAATGATGCCCAAATGTGAGCGCAAAGTTTAACTGCGCCCTCGAAGTCTCCATCCTCTATGCTTGGCAACGCCTTGCACTCTTTAATCTGTTGTATGGCTATTTCGTCTTGAGAGGCAGGGGAGAAGTCTTTTAGCCTTAGACTTTTCTTATAAGCGTCGTAGTAACGCTTGAGTAACTGGTATCTGCCGGCGGCGGTAGAAGATAGTCCAGGACGTATATAAACTAACTTACGAGGATGGTCGTCATAACTATCAAAAAGACTGCCACCAACAATAACATTGTATCCATCTCTATCACCGTATTTAACTGTTCCTTCTGAATGAGCAATCATATCCAGAAAGGCTTGAAGATTATTACTTATCGGCTTTTCCATCTAATTTATCAAATATTTTATTAAGCATGGCATGGATACTTTTTATATCATCTTTATAATCGTCTTTTGATACATATTTATCAGGCATGTCCTGCAATCTATCTTCTATCTTGGCAATGGATCTCGCTAGAGTATTAATAGTCCAACCACCAAAGAACCCTGCCACCGCCATTAAAGCGTTAATCAGTGATTGAGACTCCATTCATAGACCTTCACCAGGCGTAACGTAAACTGCTGGCGTTCCAGACGGGGCAATGAATGTAATGAAACAATTGGCAGTTCCAGAGCATTGTGGGCCGGTCAGAATCACTCTGGCAGCCGGCGGTATCGGTATGCCATATTGAGCAGTAGTTGCATTTGCAATAGCAACATTATTACCAGTAGCTGCCGATAGCCTCACATACACCGGAACACCAGTACTTTCTCTCTCGTGATTAACAAAAAGATATTGGTTTACGGGGCTGTCAGCCGACACTGTTACGCTTTGAACCGCAGTATTTGCCGATAGCATGAAAGTCTTGCCCATCGGCTGAAACGCAATATTATTAGCCATGATTAATATACCTTGCGTCCAGGATTGTCGGTTCCATTAATCTTAGTAGAATTACCATTCCCCCTCGCAGACGGATTGCCTTTTTCAAAGCAAAACACGCTACGAAACCCGCCCTTGGGCATGGTGCCTGGATTCCAATATACATCACCTTCCTGCGTGTTATCTGACGGGCTTTGTGGCCTTGTCGGTTTAGCAAACTTCTGCGAATAGTTTGGCAGATCCGCACCTGGAACTTTGCTCTTCATTTCATATTCTTTAGGAGATTTCATTTTTAATTCCTTCCTTTGTCCTGACTACCAGATAAGCAAAACAAGCGAAAAAAGCACTCATCCCCAATCGTTCTACAGTAGGCGAAGTCATCGTCCAACAGGCCAATAAAAACGACATAGAAAGACCTAATATAGTTAACAGCCTCTCACATATAACTTCCAGCGCCAAACGAACAAACTTTACCAATGTTACTGAATCCATAATTATCCCCATTCATTAATGAATACATAGTTTAATCGTTACCTTCATTTTCTCCAAGCAGACCGCTGCCCCATTCCTCGTCGGAAATCTTCTGCTTAATCTTCTCGACGTTTATAACTCGGTCTATAACCTTACACTTGTCCGTCAAAGTAGCCATAGGATCTGACATAACTTGATCCAGTAGCTTGCTAAGACTGTCCTCTAGGGCAGAATTGATGCCTTTGCTCTTTTTAACCACGAGTAGGTTTACGGTCTCTTCTGCGGGATGGATACCGCATAGTAGGTATCTTTACCCTAATTTCAGCCCGTCCTAGCGCCTTCTGAGCATCTCTGCTTCCAGCCATTTCGCTCCTGGCTGCGCGTTGTTCTTCAGTTTCATCTGCCATGATATTTCCTTATTAATTAGAAAATCTAGGTAATACGGAATTAATACTGCCTTTTTGGTTTATAACGTCGCTGCTAGACTTTTTTGGAGGACTAACCAATCCCTCTATAGACCTTTCAGCAAGAGGAGCTAAATATCCAGATATTGAATTTCTAAAAAGTCTTTGCATTAATTTCATTTTTTGAACATCTGGCATAGAAGAATTTTTTATCAATTCCAGTTTAGATTGAATTTCATCCAATCGTGCATTAGACATTAAATTGGCACTTTTTAACGCAGGACGAACATTATCTCTAAAAAATTCAGGGGCAGTAACAAGACCAGTTTCAGCCCTAGATGCCATCACTTGCTGAACAGCGTCGGCAATAGCTTTTTTCCCTTGAGGACTTCTGGCAAGAATTGGAGCCACTTCATCCCATTGTTTTTTACTTCCAGATAAAAATAATTCTTTAACTCTCTGAGCAGGAAATTTATCACCAAGTATCACATTAACCCGCTTTGATGCTTCTTCTGTTATTTTTCCAGCTTCTGTTTCTGCCAATCCAGAAACATTTATTCCTTCACGCAACACTCTTGGCTCTCTAGCACCCAATATCTTACTTGCCTTGCCAGTTTTTCCTGCTGTAGTTTCAGCTTTTTCCATTAATTTAAGATAAGAATTAACTTTACCGTCAACCTCTGGCAATGCTTTTAACCAATCAGAATTACTGTCAATCCATTTTTTTATTCCAGATGCGTCTTTATTTCTAAGTTCTCTAGCGGCATGATCTGAAGCAGACTGAAGAACAAGGCTTCTGTCATTTCCCGTTAATTCAATTAAGTCAGCTACGCCTTGCTTGGTCTTGAAAAAATCATTTGTTATTGCAGAAGCATCAGTTTTATAACGGGTAGGATCAAACCTATCCAATGCTGTAGTTTTTTGACCGGCCTTAGATTTATATTTATCTAACAACCTAGAAGCCATTTCGTAGTCTCTTTGCAATACGTCATGCGCCTCGCCAGCAAACTTTGATTGAATTTCGCTAATTTTTCTATAATATTTTTTTGCAATATCTACACCTATAGCAGAATATCCTTCTACTTCTTTTCCATATGCTGCATCACCTAATCTTCTCCTTACATCGTCAAGGGCATGAAATGCAGTTGGGAATGTTTTGTAAACAGGGTTTCCATCGGAATTAACTCCTATTGCAACTTTCCTTGATGAAACGGCATCATAAATATTTTGATATGCCTGTAATACGCCCTTTTCAGTTACTGGAGCAGTCGTTTGTTGTTGCGCGATCTTTCCTATTAAAAGTTTATCTCTCAAATCAGACAACAAAGATTTGTACTCTGGCAATTCTTTAACAAGCGTTCCAGAAGATTCTTTAACCGCAACCGCATTATCTCTTATTTTTTCTTGAGCCTTATATTTGGCAGACCTTTGTTCTACCCCAGTAGAAAACAGACTATAAATTTTATCTCTAAGTGTTGTTCCAATATCGCTAGACTCGCGCTCATTTCCTATATTTGATCGTTTAGATTCAGCCTCTGTTATAACTTTTTTTCCAGATTCTTCAATCTTAGGTATAGCACCACGCATTTTTTCTGCGCGTCTTTCTGTTTCCGTTAATTCAGCTTTACCCTGCTGCCTAATTGCTGCGGCGCGTTTTTCGGCATCAGATACTATATCTTTGGCTCCAGTAGACATAATGTCATACATTGTTTTTTGAGAAGAATCAGAAGAAGGGCTGCCCCTTAAATCTTCTATTAGTTTTCTAATATATTCTTTTTGACTTGGAGATATTTGTTTATCATTAATATTAAGGTCAGCCATAACTGACCTAACCGCGCCCTCGGTAGAAAGACCTAATAATTTTCTAGCTCCATATTGAATTATTTTTCCCGCACTTTTAAAAAATTCAGGCCCAATAAATCCACCAGCAAATCTAGCCATTTCTGCCTTGGCGGGGGAGGCTCCAGATAACTCTGCAATCTGACCTGAAGTTTCTCCAATAGCTCCACCAAGAGCGCCAAGACCAGTGCTAGCAGGTCGAGCAAGCCTTGCTGCGGTTCCAGCGCCCAAAAGCCAAGGTGCGGCAGGGGCGGTTAATGGAAATGCGCCAGCAGCAAGTCCAAGGCCAGTCATTATTTCGGGAGACAAAAAACCTGCAACTGCGCCCACTCCTGTTTCTTTTGCTACTTCTTTTGCCCTTGAACTTAATTTAGGTTTTTCTTCTTGTGAATCGCCGGGAGTAGGAGTATAAGATTTTTGCCTGTCAACAGGCTCACCAGAAAATCTGGGAGATGTTTTTGGTTCTACAAGTTCACCATCAAAGCGAGGCATGATTATTATCTCTTCCTGTAGATTTTATTATCATCAGGGTCTTTATATAAAGAGCCAGAAGTGATTGCATCAAAATCTTGTTTAGTTTTTGGTTCTGAAACAGCCCCACCCCTTACCAATGGCTCCTCTTCTTTACCAGGCCCATAAACTCTTGCATAGACTTCTTCTGGAGAAGCATATTTATTTAAATCTTCAAGAAGTTTTGTCCTAGATTTTTTCTGATCTTCGCTGTATGCAGGAGCAACCTCTAATGCTGCTTTTAACTTTGCGGCAACGTCAGCAAATTTATACGCTGATGTTCCAATAGTGTCATTAGGCCCAACAGCCAAATATGTTTCTATCTTGGTCTGAGTTGTAACGTCAGGCTTATAACCACCACCAAGAACCATTGCCATTTCATAGGCCATACCAGACGCAGCCGTGTTATACATTTTTTCTTGGTCTGTGGTGAAATATTGCCCTATAGCTTTTTGAGCTTCAGATGGAATTGTTCCTTTTCCTACAACATTTCCCAATATGCCGCCACCACCAGAAATTCCCATACTTTCTATTAATTGCAAACTTCTTAAAATTTCATTGCTAGAACGAAATACGTTATTAGCATAACGCTCATTAGTCGCAGAAGTTGGCCTTCCAACTTGCTTAAGACTGGCAATTTTAGCTTTTTCATCTGATGCTCTTATTTTTGCTTGTCTTTCTGCTTCAAGTCTGAACATTTGCCGACGACTAGCATCATCACTTTTTTCTTGTTCACTTTGAATTCTTGCCTTAGCAATTGCTTCACTAGATGCAATTCGCCTTCCAGCTATACTTTCACTTGATGCAATTTTAGCTTTAGCTATCGCCGCGTCAAAAGCTGCCTTTACTTTCGCCGCTTCTATTTTTGCTTCATCTTTTAACCTAACCTCGTCTGTCTTGCGAGCAGACTCCAGCAGCTTCATAGCGCCATCGTAATTACCCTTGTATAACATCGCGCCAAGGACGCTGTCTGTTCCGGCCTTATATCGCGCTGTTTCTATCAAATCAATTGCGTCTTTACGCTTAGTAGGCCACAGTCTCATAGCCATATTTAGGTCGTTTTGTATGTCTTTTCTGATATTGCTTATACGAGTAGATTCTTTTTCAAAGTTCTTAGATTCACGCTCATACAGATCTCTGCGCCCTTCTTTCCAACCCTTGAGCATACCCGTCATGGATGCTATGGCAATTTTGGCAGAAGATTTGCCGCCAGCACCGATCAGAAGCCCCATCGTTGCTATGGAACTTGCTAGTTGCGCGTAGGTTCCCAAGTCCTCTTGAGTAGGGGTAAAAGTAGGCATAACATGTTTATCTCGCTTTGCAAGCCCCGCTTCCATCTCATTTTGTTGCAAGATAGTTTGACGCTGGCCTTCTTCAGCGCCGGCTTGCTTTACTCCAATATCTCTATCTGATTTTGCCTTCTCAAGATTAACGCCAGCCTGGATCTGCTGCGGCAACATCTCTGCCATAGCACTTTGATATTTAGGCGCACGTTCTTTTAAAGGCAATGCCTGAATAGGATCTATAACTTCCCTGCTCATTTTTGAGAATTGTTCTGCAGGATC
>Ga0209400_1002743_pt1 | contig 13186 bp, 19 predicted proteins | sample M_130807_EF_Meta_FD_187313 | JGI IMG/M metagenome (GOLD analysis project Ga0209400, IMG submission 187313) | Freshwater microbial communities from Lake Montjoie, Canada to study carbon cycling - M_130807_EF_MetaG (SPAdes) (version 2) | ecosystem: Environmental > Aquatic > Freshwater > Lake... | reverse complement strand
GCTCGTTGTTTGAGTCTGGATGATAGACATCAGGTCACCGCTTGCCTAAACTGACCATCACGGTACGCATCCTGACGCTGCTTGCCATCACCCAACTGCTTGAGCAACTGAATCGACTGAAGATACAGTTTCTCGTAGTTCTGGATGATATCCGCTTCGCCTTTCATGAAGCGGATTGCTTCAATCAACGCACCGTTAAGCAGAACGGAATCAAAGTTATCTCCAAGCCAAGACGTGCTAGCAGTAACAATCGAAGGTGGGTAGTAGAAGTAATGCAGTTCCATTGTGTAAACTGCATCGGGGGTTGGCCCGAGCAAAAACGAAAGTTCGTTTACGTTACTTGAGAGTGGCCCAAAAATAGCGTAGTACTTGGGTAGCCCTGTGCTCGTGGGCGTGGGGTACGCTTCACGGATAAAGTTTACGTCTTTGTTTAACAAGAACGTGTACGCCCCGGTCCCATCAATAACCGCTATAGAGTAAGGCGACAGGAAATCATCCGGGCATGACAAGTACTTGTTGGCTGGGCTTGTGACGCCAGTTACGTTTTTACGAAGGTTGGCAACCTGAACCGTGTTGTATATTTTCTGTTCCGCTTGTTGCGTGAACATAGCCAACTCAGACGCGGAGAACGTATTCTCCGTGATGCTCTGAATATTGGTACACAACTCGGTGTATGTCATGCCATTGGACCCCGAGCCATCAGAGCTTTAGTAGCAGCGCCAGTCCCACGGACCTTAATGCCAGAAGTCTTGGGTTCTGGATATAGCTTGCTCTTGTAGCCGCTCACGCTCATACAGAGTTCATTGACATTATCTTTGGCGTTGTGAGCCTTGATATGCGCGTCGATGTCCATATCTGCGCCGGTCATGGTATGCGGTTCTGCGTATGTCGAAGCAGGACCAACTTCCTTACCGCCTTTCTTCATGCTATATGTAGCCATCACTTCCCCCGTGCGCTACCGCGCTGGTTCATGGCGCGAGACATATTTTTCCCGTACTTAGCGCGATCAGCCGTGGTTGGACCACCGGCTTTCATCTTCTTGGCACCGGGATGCAGTTTCTTCTCGTGGGCACGGACTTCCGTATCCGCGATAGCCTTAACTTCTTTCTTGTCCATGATAGTTCCTATGATGTCGTAACCGTTACTGTACCAACAGATGTCGTTGCAACCAAGTTATTTGGTGTTAACGAATCATCAAAACTCCTACCACCACCAACCGGTGCCCAACCCCACTGAATATCCCGTGACCCTCTGCTATTACGGTTAAGAGATAAATCTGGACGTGGACTCCGCAACGCTTGCGGATCGTCTACTGGATACATCCCTAACAATAACTGCGGCTGATCTGGAACCCAACACGTTGGGCACGCCTTGATATCCGTGACCTTGGTCTTGATGATCAACTTACGAAGCTGATGTAGTTTATAACTGAACGCACATATATCACATTCGGCAATTGCCTTATAACCGGCAGCAAAGCGGTTACTCACAACTACCCCCTACCAGCGCGAAATGCCCTTGGAACAAATCGAATTGGAGCTTTCTCTCTATCCTCACCTGCGGCGAGGTCAAACTGTTCGTCGTACGCTTGCTTGAGCATCGGCAACCGTGGCATTAGTTCCGGTACTTTCATAGCAATATAGTACGCCAACCCAGCAACCAAGCAAGGTAAGAACCTGAAGTTGATGTCCGCTGTGTTAACGCCCGTGCCAGAATCTTGAATCCTACGCATCCGCCAGTACAGGAACTGATATGTCTGCGAGTCATCCGGCGTAGGCCAAACGGTAACGGCTGGAAGATTGGGGTTGTACACCGCTGCACCTGCTGTATGAGACGCTGCGGTCGTGTTAGCTTGTCCACGGAAACAGTTATATAGGGTAGTCCCTGTTATGTATCCGTAGTTGATGATCTCGTTGTCTAACTTAATAAACCCAGTAGTTGGAAGCCCAACTACCGAACTCAAGACGATGGTGGTAGCGGTACTGTTGATAGTGGTACTGAGCGTTGCGTCAGTGGGGGAAATCTGCCCACTTAATCGCTGGACCCACACTTGAATCGGCCTAGCCTGAGTAATCTTATTAGGGATGCTAGCGTAAGTGGAAACGCTGATCCTTGAGATCGTCAGGTCAAACTGGGTGGACGAATCGTTTGCGCCCGTACGAATAACGTGCTCAAGCAGGTCAATCGTGTCTGTTGGCAGTGCGTAAGTGTTCTGACCGGGAGTCATAGTGAATGCCCCCTGATCAATCGTCCACATGTTGATGCCGCGATTCTGCCATTCGACGGTCATCAAGTTCATTGAACGGCGAGCGGTACGTAGGTCGTAGCCCGACCGCATCTCCCGACCGGCGCGTTCCCACGCTTCTTCGGCTAACTCCGAGAAGTCAAGGTCAAAACTAGAAGTGCCGGAAGTAGTCATTATCTAAACTTAGCCGTTTTCTTTGCTACCGACTTGGGCTGCGCTACAAACTGCTTACCCGCTTTCTTGCCTTCACGCTTGGCTTTGGTCGTCGCGGCATACTCGGATGGGCTAAGACTCTTAATCGCAGCCTCTGGCAGATACCGCTCTCCAGTTTTGCTGGAGGGCTTACCGCTCTTGGTGCGCCATTTCTGGTCGCCCCAATCTTTAAGAGACTGCTGCGGGGGCTTCAATCTCGGTAACCTCCACCTGCTGCTTTGTACTTCTTAGCAACAAGCTGGGCTTTACGGGCAGACCACTGACCCGCGCCTGTGCCGTGAGTAGCAGCAGCTTTTACCTGAGACACAATCCGCTTACGCAGACTGGGTTTCGTGTAATTACCAGCAGCGTTGACCTTCCCGCCTTTGGCATACAACTCAACAGAATCGGGGTTGTCCTTCCGATGAATAATCTTCGGCTTGGGCATCTTAGATGGGTTGATATCCCCCATACCCCGACTTGCTCTCATACCATCTTACCCCTAGTCTTACCACGCTGGCAGCAACCATCAGCACGCTTGGAAACCGACCCGCCTTTGGAGAACATAGCCTTGCCTTTCTTTGGCATAGCTGGAGTCGTTGGACCTTCGTAGTCCATCGGAGGCTGACCTTTTTCGGCGGTGTAGATATCCGTTTGCCCAAGGGGCATATTGGGGTCCGCAGCACGTTTACGCTTGCGTGCCAGAGGGGGCATTGGCTTTGTTGGGCCTTCGTCATCCATTGGAGGCTGACCCATTTTAGCGGTGTAGATTTCAGCTTGTGCCATGATAGTTCCTTAACAGGCCATGCCGCCTTTGTTGAGCATCTTACCTTTGGTCTTGCCTTGTTTGGCAATACCATCTGCACGAGAAGAAGCGGACCCGCCAGCAGCCATTTTTTTGGTTGTCCCGCCCTTCTTCATGCCCATCATTTGCTTTTTGTCAGCGGCTTTGTCAGCTTTTGAGCCTTCTTGTGCGGTCTTCTTTTTAGCCATCATTGCCATAAAACCGGGGTTCATTTTCGTAGCCATATCACCACCTTTACCAAATTTACGGCCCTTGTCGGCCTGTGAAAAGTCCTCGCCCACGGACTTGGGAACGCCAGCTTTTTTGGCGAAGGCGGGGCTGTGGGCTACAGCCTCCATGAAATTGTGTTGCTTCTTTGACGTACTAGGCATGTTTGTCCATCAACCGGTCAATCTTAACCTCAAGCCGGTCAAGCCTGTCAAAGATGCGGTTGATATCCGCATCCAACTGCGCCCTAGTCACGTACTCTTTAGGAAGTTCTTCCCGAGTCCTGTTGAGCAAAATCTGAATACGTTTGATCTCGTCAAATGAATTCTTCACGATGAACCCAACTGCACTGACCGCAATGGTCAAGATGATGTTCCAGACTTGGCCTTCCATTATCGCATCTTACCTTTAGTCTTACCACGTTGGGCACAACCATCAGCGCGTTTGGAAGCGGAGCCTACAGAACCACCTTTAGCCATCTTCAGGGGGTTGTCTTTGAGCTTCATAGCCCTGTCCGTACCGTACAGACTTGGCTCTTTTTCAAGTTCTTGGTCAGACATCCCAGCACGTTGCTTTGCAGTTTGATACCGAGATTCGCGGCGTGCCGTATCTTCAGCGGCAGTTTGTTCATGGGCTTTCTGATTGGCCGGTTGCCCAAAAGCAGCGCCCAGCTTATCCATAATACGGCTACCCAAAGGACGCTCACGCTCGCTAGTAGCCGATTCTAGTTCTGCCTGTTGTTTTGCGCGTTCTTTGCGTTTCTCGTCTGGCGTTAGATTGCCAAACTTAGCCATTCGCGTTTCGTCATCAGCAATAGGTTTTGCCATCTCAACACTTCCACGCCCGGAGGCTCTTGTTGATACGGGAGTCTGGATCGTTGGCAGTTTTGGCGCTAGTGAGCTTCTTCTTCATGCCCGACATCCGGGCACAGAATGACTTCTTGCGCGACCCACCTTCGGGTTGTGGTGGCTTGAGTCCGGGCTTACCCGGATTGGCAGCGTTATAAGAAGCCCTTCCTTTGGCGTTCAAACCGCCACTCTCGGACTTACCTTCTTTGCGTTGCCACGCCGGGGACTTAGCCATAGAACACCGTCACGCTAGCAAGGCCGGTAATTGATGCGTAGATGTTAGTGGCGCAAAGAACCCCTTCACCCGGAACTAGAATGTAGTACGAGTTGGGGTTTGTGTTAGACGGGATGTCTAACTCAATAGCACTTGCTCCGCCAGAGCCGCCATCGCGCAAAATAAGGACGCCAGCCGTGCTTGCAGTTGCACAAATGGCAATCCCTTTGATACGCGCCCGTCCAGCAAACACCGAACCCGAAGCATTCAGGTGGGTGCTTTTTACATCAGTTTGCTGCATTGCAGCCCCCTACTTAGTTCTGGAAGCCGCTAGGCGATTGCGTACCATCAGAGTTAGCCACCGAATAAATGATGGTGTACTGAACCGTACCGGCAGTTACAGCAGCAACAGTAGGAGTCATTGTGGCAATAATCTTAACGTCCGTTGAACCAACCCCGATACCATTAGGCGAAGCGGTTGAGGTTGCGCCACACCAGTTGCCGAGTTTAGCCGAGGCGTTGGAAATAGCTGCACGGCCTTGAGACGTAACATCGGTCGAAGCCCAATACAGAGCAGCCGTCGTGCCATCGCCAATCGAGACGTTAGCAGCAGTCGAGCCGGTAAAGGCAACCAGCGTATCAATGTGGATGAACTGTATCTGAGCGCCAGCAGGAAGAACACAAATGGTGTCCGTGGTAGCTGAAGCAGCTTGACCCGTGTAGTCTTTTTTGAACGTCTGCGAGACTAGCGTTACGCCAGTATTGCGAATAGTGCCAACAGTAGTACCAGTGGTGTACCTGTTTGTGCCAAGTAGCCAAGGGCCGAGGTGAGTAGCGAAACCCATGATATATCCTCAAATCAAAACTTGCTGTCTCTTGAGGGAAGTCTGCCTAGTCAGTCAGCAAGTCGGGTGGTCTAGGTATGTGTCTTTATATCACAGTAAAATAAAAACACCAAGCAAAAAGAAAGGGGGGCTTGTGGCCCCCCTCCCTCACACCGATCAGCTAGATCCGGGTGAACCGAAAATACCGAGCGGATCAGACACACCGAACGAATAACGCTCACGTGCCTTGTAACGGATGTTACCCGTATCGAAGTCACCATCATGCGACGTAGCCAGCGGGACACGAACAAAGTGCTTCAGGCCGTTAGGAACGTCAGTGGTCAAGAACCAGCCATTGGTGTCGGTCAAGAAGTGGTTAACAGTGTAACCACCGGGGATCGAACCATTGTTCTTCAGTGCGTTCACATCGTTATCGGTAGTACCGACACGCAGTTCCGTCTCAAGGAGGCGGGTTGCAACGAACATCAGAGCAGGAGGAATGACCAACTTGACAGGCTTGGCGGCGATCAGCAGACCACGTTCATCCGTCCATGCAGCGATTTGAATAACCGCAGACTCCAAAGAAGTCTCATTCAAGTCGGCAGCAGTAGCTGGCGTGTTGCTGTTAGTACCACCAGAAACCAGCGGGTGAGCCGTGCTGAACAGGGCCTGACCGTCACCATACGTGAACGCGGAGTTAAACCCGTTGTTCAAAATGTTGGCAGCTTTAACCTGCTTGGTGTACGCCATTGCACGAGCCAATGCTTTGGTGTAACGGCTAGACAAGCTGTCATACAGGTTGTCTTCCATTGCTTCTTCGGTAACCGAGAAGCCCATAGCGATGGTTTCGTGGTTGTAACGTGCGGTCCATGCTTCCTGTGCGTTGTCGTACCGGAGAGCTTGACCTTCGTTCTTAACAGGCGCGGCACCGAAGCCCGAGAGCTTGGTTTCTTCCTCGAAAGAACGCTCAGAGGTTTCCGTATCGAAAATCTCTTTATGCTCTTCGGGATATCGCTTGTACTCCAGACCGAACAGAGCATTAAGCCCCGGGAGGAGTTCCTTAAGTAGTTGGGCGCGTGAAATAGCCATGATTTACTCCTTAGACGCCAGTGGTGTTGTTCATGGAATGGAAGTTACCGTTCCACGTCACCAGAACTTCTGGGAACCCAATAAACGTGCAACTTGTACCCGAAGCAACAGTGATAGCACTGCTAACCGTGAGAGTTGTACCGTTTACGTTGGTAACCGTGATGTAGTTACCTTGGGCAGCGCCAGTACCCGAAGCAATAACTTGCATACCTGCAAGAATTGACGAGTTGGAAGCAGCCAGAGTCAGAGTGGTGGACGAACCAGAGGTTGATGCGGTAGCGGTAACCACTACAGCAGTCTCAGGAACAACACCAACAACTCGCCAAGGAGCCGCAGTAGTAACACGTACGTTACCCGTACCGTTGGAAACCGCACCGCCGGTCAGGGCAAGCAACGAGTTACCGGTGGTCGTGGAACCACTATTACCGGTCAGGGTGTACAAGTTAGTGCCAACAAACGCAGGGTTAATATAACCAATGGTCGTATTAGCCGTGTTTGCCAACGAAGTACCTTGACCCGTCACAGCAGCTTTAAACACTGTGCGGGGGTCATCAATAACATAACCAATCGCGTCGTTAGAAACCGTGTTCGCGGGCCAGTACTGGCTCTGAATGGTTTGCGACATTGTGTTGACGTACTGACAACCAACAAACACACCAATCGTTCCAGCAATAGGAGTTGTTGGTGAGGATGCTGCGCTGTAGTTGTCGGCAATGATGGTGCCGTTGGAAAGTTTAACGGTTTGACCGTTAAACAGGTTGGACGAATATCCGGTAGCAATCGGGTACATACGGGTAGAACCCGCGTACACCAACCCACCAAACTCGTTTACGGCGACTAAGCCGTATGGAGAACTAACAACAGGGTAAGCCATTTAAGACTCCTTAAATTAAGTACCTTTACCGAAGGTTACGTTGGATTTTTTATCCGCAAACAGCGGCATCCTCGGATCACCTTCCCGCATGAAGCTATTGTCCACTGACTTCATCTGAGCTTCGGTCTGACTTTGGTAGTACTCATTCCGTGCTTCAGTGAACTCGTGGGGAATCTTGCAGAGCATCAAGCCGCCAATTACCACGTTATCTTTAAATCGCTCATCAGCAGCGGGCGACGAAAAGATTTCAGGGTGATCAACTGCCCGAACAGGCTCATAACCTTCCCGCAGTTTAGACGAGGTATTCATAGCATCCGGCGTGCCTAGCGTGCTAACTCGCACCCAACGGAAATCGTACCCATCCTGAGCAATCGGGCTAGGCAGAGTCTCCGGCGGTTTCCACGTCACTTTACGTTTCGCGGTTTCCCGGGTTTCAAGATCACGATTCAGTCGATTTTCAGCCATGATTATTTCCTCATATCCAGAGCAACTTGTTTAGCATATGCCTCAAGAGGCACGCCTAGCCGTTTAGCGATAGCAACTTGACTACTAGTCAGCACGATTTTTCGAGGCGCGGTGCTGCGGGTAGCTGGAGCTACTACATTACTTCGACGGCGTTGCTTGAACTGATCTGGGAAGACTTCGCGCATACGAGAGTTAATTTTCTCGTAGTAGTCGTCGCTACGGGGATCAACCCCCTGTTTGACCAGCTTCTGATGCAACCCCAATGCAAAGCTAGTCATTTCATCGTCTGACCCAAACCACGCATTAGCTTGTTGCCACTCATGCGCTTTCGGATCAGCCGGTACTGAGGCGTTAGGTTGTATTTGTACAGGATTTTCCGACTCTTGTAAAGGGGGTAATCGGAAGTTGCTAACACGCTCAGTTTTAGACTTGGCCGCGACCAATTCCTCTTGCGCGTCAACCATTGCATCGGAATCACCCGACTCATACGCTTGCTTGTACTTGCGCTTGGCCTCGTCAAGTTCCTGAGCGGCAACCCGTTTAGCCTGTTCAAGCAATACTTCCTGATTCTTGTTTACCGTACCTTTTAACTCGTTGTTCTCGTCAACTAGCTTACGGGCAAGGCGTTCAAGCTCTTCCTTTTCACGTAAAGCGGCTTCTTTAGCGCGTCTTTCGTCGTGATAACCCTTGTTAAAGTGCTGAATACGCTTGCGAACTTTTTCAGAATAGTCCTGCAATTCGTCATCAGTTATCTCTTCAGGCGGATCTGACGCCTTCCGATTCCGGTCTTTCTCGGGGGTATCGTCAACAACTTCAATCTCCACATCAACATCATCTGATGCGTCGATTGTTACCCCTTCCGACTCAACCTCATCGGGAAATTTGTATTCGTCCCTTTCCATCTTTAAGCCCTTGTAATGCCTTGTGGATCGGAAACAACAGCCTCAATTGAGTCGTCGTTCATAAGACGGTATTCCGTGCCATTGAAACGGAACCGAGTGCCGGTATTAGTGCGGAACAATACGTAATCTCCGACTTCACACCAAGGACCGTTTGGATACCGATCAGGGTCAGAATAGGCTTGCGACCCCATGTCCAATACGAGTCCAATCATTGATAAGACTTGCTCGGCATGTTTCGTATTCTCGGCTTTGACAATCCCTGAGTCATACGTTTCTTCGATAGTTGGCAGGGCAATCAGCAGCTTGTATCCAACGGGAATGGGTAGTTGGGCTTCCAATTCTTCGTCAGTCACAGTGTAGTTATCACTCATCATCGTCATCCATAAAAGTACGCGAAAGGTCTTGGATTTCCATACGTGCAAGGGACAGACCTCGGATGATCCCGCACGTCGCTTTATATTCGGCAAAGTCTTTAGCTCCACCGGATACAAGTGACTCCATAGCAGCGATTTTGTGCGCTTCTATCTTCTCAATCAGCACGTCAAAGACGGTTTTAGCCACAATATATTACCCCTGTGGTGGGCCTCCCGGATTGGGAGGCTGCTGTGTTACATGTTTCATAACATCTAGTCGCATCTTCTGTCGGGCTTGTTGGTCCTGAGAAGAAGTTTGGTTAGCGTTACGCTGGGCTTCCATTTGTAAACGCTCTCGGTCAAGTGCAAGTTTTTGTTCGTCAAGCTGGAGATCAGCCTGATCCTTGGCTTGCTTTCTAGCCACTTCAGCTTGCTTGACCTTAAGTTCGCCTTGTTGAAGCTGGAACATCGGGTCTTGGGCTTGCTGTTGTGCTTGTTGCTGCGCTGCTTGCTGCATGTGTTCCTGAGCAAGCTGTTTCCCGGCCTCGGCCACAAGCCGTGCCAACTGAACCTCGATCTCTTCGGGCAGTTCTTCTCCCGGTACAGGCAACGGAGCGCCCAACCTTTCCTCAATTTGCTTGCGGTATGAGAAGCCCAAGTGTTCAGCAATATGTGCTTGCAACGCAGCCATAAGCTGTTGTGCTTGCGGGTTCTGCCCCATCGTCTGAGCAATCATCGGGTCTTGCATAAAGCTAGTATGTGCAGCGATATGCGCGTCATGATCCTGATAGATAAACGCTTTGACCGGCTTGCCAATCAGCACGTTCATGTTCTCGGATACAGGATCTGTCGGCTTCTGGTCGTCCTCAATCGGGACCAGCTTGTCAGCGTTCTTAACCCCTAGCACCTCAATCATCTGACGGTGCAGTTGTGGCAGGTTATAAATCTGCGGGGCTTGCTGTGCCATCTGGAGTACTGCTTGATACTGAACTACCCGCTGCGCCATCGTGGACGAGTTAGGGTCAGACACGGGTATTACTTCTACCATGTCATAGTCAGACTGCTTGATCTGACGGTTGTTCGTGTCTTGTGGATCATAGCTATACGTCTCGGACGTATAGTCACGGATGAGTTCTTTCAGGAGCTTAAACTCCTGCTTCATCGCGTAGTGAACCCGCGCTTGCACCGCAGCCATCGGCTTGAGTGTGCGCTCCAGCAAAGCCAGAGTTGTTCCGACCGGGGCCTGTGCGCTCATATCCGATATATTCATATCTGATATCGCACCAAGTCTGCGACCGTCCTCGTTGATCTGCGTCATCAGCGCAAGCAGAACTTGACTCGGCTCCTTGTAAGGCAACATCATGATGTTGTCCTTAATTGCCCCGCTCGGGATATCCACGTCACGGAACTCGCCCGGACCAATCGGCGTATCGTCGCCCTTAACCCGCATACCACGGGCCTTCAGCCCCCCCGGCAGGTTACTCAGCGTACCCGCATCAACAAGCTGACGAAGTATTGACGTTCCCGCTCGGGAATATCCACCGATAATGTGGATCAGGCCAAGTCCATAAAATCCAAAACCGGGGACATAGACATAATGGACAAAGTGCTGACGCTTCTGATGCAGGGGATCATTCGGCTCCCAGTTGCGCCTAATAGATAGCACCTTCTCGGTAGCACGCTCTATTGTTACCACGTATGGCTTGGCTAGCTGCTCGGACTGCTTGGTATCCTCGCTTTCAGCTTCCTCATCACCCGTCTCGATATCGTCCTCGTCCACACCCTCGATCACCAAGTCAGCGTGGACCTCATAAATTGTATAGCGGTCATCATCGGTCAGAGAGTAGCCACCTTCTTCGGCTTTCTTCTTCTCAATGTCAGATGGAAATGACTGCGGCTCACCCAAGTCCACCTCGCGGTAGAACCCATTAGCTTGTAACCGCTTGATTTCATTCTCAGTTTTACGCATCACATGCGTGATCCGCTCCGCTGACTCAAGATTAGAAGCGCCATATGGCACTAACATATCTTCTGCTGGAATGAAGATAGCGACCTGCCGACCCAACGCGGGATCAACATAAATTTTCTTGAACGCTGAACCAGCAAGGCCCAAGGCATACAGCATCCGCTCGTGTTCTGGGCGATACTCGACCATGCGCTCGGTTAACTGATAGTTCATATCCTCTTTTACACGTTCGGCTGCTTCTTCCTTCTCGCGTGTAATCTGACCCATGACCTTGGTCTTGACCGGACCCATTGACGGGAAAGTCTCCGACATAGCCTCGGCTTGGAACCGAATCGCAGCTTCTGCCAGCACTGATGAGAATGCGCCACACGCATCTTCCCAAGGCTCGGTACGCTCCTCATACCTAAACCCAAGGACATCTAGACCTTTAACAAACGTATCTGCCCAGTCTTTGCGGTTGTTAATGTCCGCATCAATTAACTCGATCAATTCGCTTGCTAGGGTTTGCTGTACTCCTTCTTCTAGGGTTTCCGCCAGATTCTCGTCGAACTCACCTTCCGCAGTATCGTCACCGGGGGTTAAAGTAATTTCGACGCTACCATCATCAAGAGTAACCATATCAGGATTGACAATCTCAATCTCCAACATGCTGTCCAGATCGTCATCAGAAATACCCCCTAGTTCAGCCTCAATACCTTGAGGTGCTGCATATGGTCCTTTGTCAATTGAATCTACTGGCATAGCCTACCTTTAATAATAGCCGCCACGGCGGGACTTAAAGTAACGAACTTCTTCTTGCTCATCGGATGGCAGACGTATAAACCCGCCCTGCCTAAACCGCATCAGTGCCATTACGGTGGAGTCAACCAAGTCGTCATTACTGACAAACGGAAAACCTGCGACTTCTTCGACTAATTCCTCGGCCCAACGAGTTTGAGGAACCCACACTAAACCTGACCGTATGATATCAGCTACAGAGTTTAAACGTGCCATCTTGTCGCCGGTTCCACGGTGTGGAGTGAACTCTTGTATGGGTAAACCCGTACGTCTTATCTCTTGGTACAACTGTGTACCACTAGATTTTTTCTCCACGATGAACGCATCCGGCTCCCATTCTTTCCACTCCCGGTAGCACAACTCTTTTAACTCGGGGAACTCAACGCGCTTCTTGATTGAGTTGAGCAGGATGATGTTATGGGCATCCGTCTCCTTGTTAATAAACACGCCCCACGTTGTAAGGGCTGTAAAGTCAGCACGGTTATTGGTTTCTGCCGCGCTATCTAGCGACATAATTAGGTAAGAACAGCTTGGCGGGTCTTCTTTCTCCCAAATCTGCCACCATTCCCGCTTAACAAGAGCGGCTTCTTCGGCTGTTGGGTTCTGTTGAAACTGCGCGTTCCACTGGAAAACAGGCATAGAAGCCTTGGTTCGCAGTAGTGCTGGCATGTCAAAAAACTCAGGCCAGAGGGCTTTTTCGGTGATTTCACCCGTTTTTTTGTTCTTAACTTCCAGAATTGCTGGAAATTCGACCACTTCGTACTGGTCTGCCCCGCTGTTTTGCGTCATGTCCCGTACGACACGACCCGTTAAATCGTCTAAATGCCATCTGGTTTGTATAATAGCTACACGGCCCCCCGGCATCAGACGAGTTCTAGCACCAAAAGTGAACCACTCGTAGGCCCTGTCAAAAATATCGAGGTTGCCGTTGATGATGTCCTGCTCATTATGCGGATCGTCAACTAGTAGTAAGTCAGCACCACGACCTGCCAAAGCCGAACCTACACCGCAAGCAAAGTACTCACCCCCCACGTTAGTATTCCATCTACCTGCTGACTTGCTATCCGCAGCGAGGTTAACTGTAGGAAAAATTTGCCGGTAGGCGTCCGTATCAATGATGTTTCGCACCTTCCGACCGAAGTCCACGGCGAGATCCGTGGTGTGAGACACCATCAGCACCTTCTTATTAGGTTGTCTGCCGATGAACCAAGCCGGAAAGTAGATGGAAACTAACTGACTTTTGCCGTGGCGAGGCGGAATATTGACGCAAACACGGTCTTTTGACCCGTCTGCTAGCTGCATCAGCAAGTTAGCAAGGATTCTGTGGTGTTTCCCGACCTTATAGTCGGGCTGCATGTGCTTACAGAACTCAATCAGGTCGTCATAGCACGACTGCACATGCTTGCGGGTGCTCAGTGTGTCCGC
>Ga0209400_1002742_pt1 | contig 13188 bp, 9 predicted proteins | sample M_130807_EF_Meta_FD_187313 | JGI IMG/M metagenome (GOLD analysis project Ga0209400, IMG submission 187313) | Freshwater microbial communities from Lake Montjoie, Canada to study carbon cycling - M_130807_EF_MetaG (SPAdes) (version 2) | ecosystem: Environmental > Aquatic > Freshwater > Lake... | reverse complement strand
ATCTTTCCATCCGTATCTACTGACCATGCACGCCCTCGTTCATCGAAGCTCCTCATTTTTCCGCCTCGGGCTGACTACACTCTGTCTTGGCTCCGCGACGCAAGCGAAGGACCCGTCCTACAGCGAGGAAGTGCGGCCGATCCTTTCGGAAATGTGTTTCAAGTGTCACGGCCCCGACGACAAAGCGCGCAAGGGCGAGTTTTTGCTCAGTGAGCGCGACGGCGCACTCAAGGGCGGTGAGTCAGGTGTAGCGGCCATCGTGCCCGGAAAACCCGCCGAAAGCGAGCTGGTGAAACGCCTGCATTCCCGCGACCCCGAAGAAGTGATGCCGCCGCCTGCGATGAAAAAAACGCTCAGTGCGGAACAAATCGCGGTGCTGGAAAAATGGATCGCCGCGGGTGCCAAGTACGAAAAACACTGGGCTTTTCAGGCGCCTGTCATGCCTGCGCTTCCCAAATCAGCAGCAGCTCATCCCATCGATGCTTTTATCCGGACCACACTATCGGAAGCAGGAATGAAGCCATCACCGCCCGCTGAAAAGGCCGCGTTGTACCGCCGGGTCAGTTTCGACCTGACCGGACTGCCACCCAGCCCCGAAGAACTCACAGCATATCTCGCCGACAACTCCGCCGATGCCTACGAAAAAGCCGTGGACCGCCTGCTGGCTTCGCCGCGCTACGGCGAACGCTGGGCGCGCAAGTGGCTCGACCTCGCACGTTACGCCGACACGAATGGCTACGAAAAAGACCGTCCGCGCACCATCTGGCCCTACCGCGACTGGGTGATCAAGGCGCTCAACAACGACATGCCATTCGATCAATTCACCATTGAGCAAATCGCCGGCGACCTGCTTCCGAATGCCACTTCCGAGCAGTTGATCGCGACTGGATTTCATCGCAACACCATGCTCAACGAAGAAGGCGGCATCGATCCCCTGGAGTTCCGTTTCCATGCGATGACCGACCGCATCGCCACCACCAGCGCCACCTGGTTGGGACTGACCATGCAGTGCGCCCAATGTCATACCCACAAGTATGACCCCATCCCGCACAAGGAGTATTACTCCATGATGGCCTTCCTCGACAATGCCGATGAACCGGAATTGGAACTGCCGAATGCCGAGCAACAGCGTTCGATCGCCGAGCGCGCCGCGAAGGCCGATCAATTGCTCGCCGCGCTGCCGCTCAAATGGCCGGCTGCGGGCAGTTCCGTCAATTGGAGCACGCCCACTCCCACGGTGACCACCGAGCCAACCGAACCAAACCGGGTGCTCGAGGATGGTTCGATTCTTTTCACCGCGCCAGGCCCGGAAAAGAGCACGATCAACATGCAACTCTCCGGTCTCAAGGGCCGGTTCACCCATCTTCGCGTCGAAGCGATGATTGACGATTCCCTTCCCGAAAAAGGTCCGGGGCGCGCCGTGAACTCGAATTTCGTGCTGAGCGAAGCGGAGTTGCGGGTCGCAGGCAAGCCGGTGAAACTCGTGCGTGCCACGGCCAACATCGAACAGCCCGGCTTTACAGCCAGTGCCGCCATCGATGGCGATCCCGGAACGGGCTGGGCGGTTTCCATCGCGGGACAAAACATCCACGACAACAAAGTCGCGACTTTTGTTTTCGAGAGCCCTGTCGATTGCAACGGCGATGCCACGGTGAGCTTGAAACAGTTGCACGGCTCGATGCACACCATTGGTCGGGTGAAACTCAGCTTCGGCACTGCCGCCCCGGTCTCCGGCGACCTCGAGGCACAGCGCAAGGAGTCTCTAACGAAAGCTTTCGACCAATGGCTCGCCGGTGAAAGATCCCGCACGGCGGGCTGGCAGGTCATCAACCCGGTCAAGGCCACATCGAACCTGCCGCTGCTGACCCTGCAACCGGACTCGACCATCTTTGTGTCAGGTGACATCACCAAGGCCGACACCTACCAACTGGATTATGAAAAACTTCCGGACGGCATCACGGCGATTCGCTTGGAAGCCCTGCCCGACCCGCGTTTGCCCGGTCGGGGCCCCGGCATGGCCTACTACGAGGGCCCCAAGGGCGATTTCCTGTTGGGCGAATTCCAACTCAGCGCCCAGGGTCAACCGGTCAAAATCAGCAAAGCCACCCAGAGTTATGCCAAGAACAATTTCGGCTCACAGGCGGAGGCCTCGTATGCGATCGACGGCAACGCCGAAACCGGGTGGAGTTGCGCGGAAGGCCAGGGTCGGGCCCACGAAGCGGTGTTCCAACTGGAAAAGCCGTTGAGCGGCGGACAACTTCATCTGACGATGATGTTCGGACGACACTACGCGTGTTCGTTAGGAAAATTCCGGATCTCCTTCACCACCCAGTCCGGCGAGGTGGTGGCGAGTCAAGTGGCTGCCCATGTGCAGTTGCTGGCGCACAAGCCAAACCTGACCGAGGAAGAACGCACGCGCTTGATGAACGAATTTCTGCTCAACGCCCCGGAACTGGCAGCGGAACGTAAGGAAATCGAAGACCTGCGCCGACCCCAGTCGTTCCAGACGTCGCTGGTGATGCAGGAGCGTCCGGCGGAAAATCCGCGCCGCACATTCATCCACAACCGCGGCGAGTGGACGCAACCGACCGATGCTGTGGAGCCTGCTGTTCTCTCGATTCTCAATCCCCTTCCCCCCGGAGCGCCGAAAAACCGCCTTGGCTTCGCCCGCTGGCTGGTCAGTCGCGAAAACCCCCTCACCGCCCGCGTGATCGTCAATCGCACCTGGGCGACGTTCTTCGGTCGTGGCATCGTCAAAACCCAGGAAGACTTCGGTTTCCAAGGCAGCGCGCCGTCGCACCCGCAACTGCTCGACTGGCTCGCGGTGCGTTTCATGGACGATGGCTGGTCTTCGAAAAAACTCCACCGCCTGATCGTCACCAGCGAGACCTACAAGCAGTCGAGCAAGTCAATCGCCGCCTTTGACGAGAAGGATCCGGAAAACAAGCTGCTCTGGCGCGGTCCGCGATTGCGGCTCGATGCCGAGGAAGTCCGCGATGCCGCGTTGCGCTCCGCCGGCCTTCTCTCGGAAAAAATGTTAGGACCCAGCGTGTATCCTCCACAACCCGCCAGCGTGACCACCGAAGGCACCTATGGAGCGATGGGGTGGAATGCCAGCAGCGGCGAGGACCGCTACCGCCGCAGTCTGTATACCTTCGCCAAGCGCACGGCACCCTTTGCATTTGCCAACACTTTCGACGCTCCATCGGGCGAGCAATGCGTCGTCCGCCGCGACAAATCGAACACTCCTTTGCAAGCGCTGAGCCTACTCAACGATGTCACCATCATCGAAGCCGCGCAGTCCCTGGGCAAGCGCATGGCGGATCTGCCGGGCACACCCGAGCAACGGATTCACGAAGCGTTCCTGCGCTGCTTTTCCCGACCTCCCGAAGCCGTGGAACTGAGCGCGGTGATGGAGTTTTTCCAGAAACAGGAGAAGCGCTTCGGTGCCGCGCCTGAAGTCGCCAAACAACTTGCGGGCGATGGCCCGGCCGATTCCACAATCACCCGTGCCGCCTGGACTGCGGTGGCCCGCGCCCTGATGAACATGGATGAATTCGTCACCAAGAACTGAAAAATCATGAACCCGTTGCAACACCGCTGTCTCGATATCACCCGCCGCCATTTCCTGCGCGACTGCGGAGTCGGTGTCGGAAAAATGGCGCTCGGTGGATTGCTGGCCGATCAACTCGGCGCGCAATCCACGGCACCACTCGCCAATCCCATGGCCCCACATCCGGGGCATTTTCCCGGCAAGGCCAAGGCGGTGATCCACCTGTTCATGGCCGGTGCGCCGAGCCATCTCGACCTCTTCGATTTCAAACCGGAACTGACAAAAATGGACGGCAAACCGCTGCCGGCCTCGGTGACCGAAGGACAACGCCTCGCGTTCATTCGCTCGGATGCCGCCGTGATGGGTCCGCAGTTCAAGTTCGCCAAACATGGCCAGTCGGGCATGGAGATCTCGGAGGCGCTGCCCTATCTATCGAAAATCGTCGATGACATCTGCCTTGTCCGCTCCTGTTTTACGGAACAATTCAACCACGCTCCGGCCCAAACCTTCTTTCAAACCGGCTTCGCGGTCCCCGGTCGCCCCAGCATCGGTTCCTGGGCAACCTACGGTCTCGGCTGCGTCACCCAGGATCTGCCGGCATTCGTGGTTCTCAGCACCGGCAGCGGCATCAGCGGCGGCAGCGGATTATGGTCGAGCGGCTTCCTGCCGACCAGCTACACCGGCGTGCGTTTCCGCAATCAGGGCGATGCGATTCTCAATGTCTCGAACCCCGCTGGCGTCGATGCCTCGCTGCAACGCGACACCCTCGACCTGGTCAACAATCTCAACCGCAAACGCCTCGATACCACCGGTGACCCGGAAATCGCAACCCGTCTGGCCAATTACGAAATGGCCTTCCGCATGCAAACATCCGCGCCCGAGCTGATGGACCTGCGCAGCGAAACCAAGGAAACACTGGATCTCTACGGCTGCGACCCCGCCGTGCCTTCGTTCGCCCGCGCCTGCCTGCTGGCACGACGGATGATCGAACGCGGCGTGCGCTTCGTGAATATTTTCCACGAAGGCTGGGACGCACACAGCGATGTGGTCGGCAACCATCGCGACAACTGCAAAAAGACCGACCAAGCCAGCGCCGCATTGGTCATCGATCTGAAACGCCGCGGTTTGCTCGATGAAACCCTGGTCGTCTGGGGCGGTGAGTTCGGACGAACTCCGATGGTCGAAAGCAATGCCGCTCTGGGACGTTCGCGCGGACGCGACCACCATCCGAAAGCCTACAGCATGTGGATGGCCGGCGGCGGAACCAAACCAGGATTGATCCACGGCGCCACCGACGACCTCGGATACAACATCGTTCAGGATCCGGTACACGTCCACGACATCCAGGCCACCCTGCTGCACTGCATGGGCTTCGACCACGAACGTCTGACTTTCCGCACCCAGGGTCGTGACTTCCGCCTTACCGACGTGCACGGACACGTGCTCAAGCAACTGCTCGCTTGATTTGCAATCCATTCGTTGGCCCGCGCTCACAACCGGAATCATGCACCACTGATTTTTCCTGGCAGAATGAACCATGGCGCGAAATCCCTCTTCCCGGCTCGGTTGTTTTTTCTGTTAGGTTTTCTCGGTTTGCCAAACCTGCGAGCCGCCGACAGTCTCTATTGCAAGGGAACCATCCTGAGCATGGACGCACAAAACCGCACCTTTGAGGCCGTCGGAGTGCGCGAGGGCAAAATCGTGTCGGTGGGGACCCGGGAAACCGTGGCCGCCAGCCTCAAGCCGGGGTTTGATGAAATCGACCTGCACGGTCGCACCATGCTCCCCGGATTTTACGCCGCGCACGACCACTTTCCGGAAGTCGGCGAAAACGAACTTCTGTCGGTGGATTTGAACAGCCCCGAACTCGGTCCGATTCATGACATCGAGGAATTGATTGCCGCGCTCAAATGCAAGGCCGATGCCACCCCGCCCGGAGAATGGGTGCTGGGATGGGGATACGATGACACCCTGCTGCGCGAACTGCGCCATCCCACCCGTGACGATCTCGATCGCGTGTCGACCCGTCATCCCATCTGGATCACCCACATTTCCGGTCACCTCGGTGTCGCCAATTCCAAAGCCCTCGAGATCGCGGGTGTGACCAAAGCCACACCGCAACCCACGGGCGGGCGCATCCGGCTCGACGCGACAACGGGCGAGCCGAACGGAGTTTTTGAAGAGGCAACCGGGCTCGTTGGACGTCATATCCCCCCACCCACGGACAGCCAACGACTGAAAGCCATTCGCCTTGCGCAGAAGGCCTACCTCGCCCAAGGCGTGACCACCACGGTGATTGCCGGAGCATCTGCGGTAACACTCGCCGACATTGATTCGGTTATCTCGACTGGCGGACTGCAACTGCGGATCTCCGCCCTGGTGGCGCGACGCGATGCCGGGAAGGTGGCCGCATTTCAGTCCACAGCCGATCAACTGCATCTAACCGGAGTCAAATTGCTTCAGGACGGCTCGCTGCAGGGCTACACCGGCTACCTCAGCACGCCATACTTCAAACAACCGGAAGGCAGGCAGGACTTTAGAGGTTATGCCTCACGGCCACGCGAAGAACTTGTCAAAATGGTCGTCGATTACCATCAACAAGGCCTGCAAATTGCCATCCACGGCAATGGCGATGCCGCAATCGACGACATCATCGCGGCTTTTGCCGAAGCGCAAAAAGTGGATCCACGCCCCGATGCCCGCCACCGCATCGAACACTGCCAGACCGTGCGCGAAGATCAACTGGCAAGAATGGAGGAACTAGGCATCACTCCCTCGTTTTTCCAGGTTCATGTTTACTATTGGGGCGACCGCCACCGCGACATCTTTCTGGGGCCGGAGCGGGCCGCGCGGATTTCGCCACTCGCCAGCGCGCTGCGGCACAAGATGCGGATCAGCATTCACAACGACACCTCGGTCACTCCTGTCAATCCGCTCATGCTGGTGTGGTCGGCGGTGAACCGGATCACCTCCAGTGGCAAATCCCTCGGCCCGGATGAGTGCATTTCCGTAACCGACGCGCTGCGCTGCGTCACCATTGATGCCGCATGGCAGGCCTTTGAGGAAAAAAGCCGTGGTTCGATTGAACCGGGAAAACTCGCCGACTTTGTAATCCTTGATCGCAACCCGCTCATCACTCCACCGAGGGAACTACGCGACCTGAAAGTCGTGGAAACCATCATCGGCGGCAACCGCGTTTATGCTCCTTGAGTTTCGACTGACGACAGCAACCGGGAGGTGCGGCGTCGGCCGATGGCAAACGTGACCAGCGCCGCGCTCCAGGTGACCATGGTGATGCCCCACCAGACTCCCCATTGCTTCCAGTCCATTGCCACCGCCAGCAGCGGAAAAACGCAGAGCGGCGCGACGATTTGTCGATAGAGCCCGACCCACAGACTGATGCTCGCCTGCTTGAGACCCTGGAGCAAAAAGACGGTTTGAAACAAAATCACGTAGGCCGCCATGGTGAACGATGCCAGGCCGAGGTAATCGCTGCCATGGCCAATCACCGCTGGTTCGTCCGAGAAAATACTCACCAACTGATGGCGTGTGAACCAAAGCACAATGCCCGCCGGCACCATCATGCCCAGTCCATAGCGAAGCGTCGTATGCCAGGTCTGGCGAATGCGGTCGAATCGTTGGGCACCGAAATTTTGCGCCACCAGGCTGAGAACGGCATAGTTCAGCCCCATCGTCGGCAACAACAGCATTTGCTCCACCCGGGTGGCGATGCCATAACCCGCCACCGGGGCGTCACCGTAGCGGGCGACAAAACTCTGGATCACAAAAATCCCGGCGGCCACCGTCAGCATGTTGAAACCGGCGGGCACAGCCTGCGTCAGCAATTGGCCGATCTCTTTTGCCGCGGGCCGGAAGTGGGCTTTGCTTACCTCCTTCCACAAAGGACCCCGGGCCACGTGGCGCATCAAATAGAGACAGGTGGCCAACTGGCAAACGATGGTCGCCCATGCCAGTCCCGCCATTCCCATAGCAGGCATGCCCCAACCGCCATAGAGCATCCACGGGTCGAGGATGCAGTTCAATACGAAACCGGCGATCAACGCATTGCGGTAAACCTTGGTGTTGCCCCGTGCGTTGAGTTCCGCATTGAGAACCGTTTGCAGCAGGAAAAACCCCGCTCCCGCCATGATGACATTCATGTACTGGAGCGCGAGATCGAGCGTCACTCCTTTCGCGTTCTGGATTTCAAACAGCCATCGCGAGCCGAGCAATCCGGCTATTGTCAGTGCCACGGTGCCGACGCCGCAAAGCAGCAGCGCCTGGCAGAAAAAATGCCGGGCGCGCTCGGGGTGTCCCGATCCCAGCGCATTGCCCAGGAGGGCCGTTGTCGCTTGCCCCAGTCCGCTGCCCACGGCGATGACGACAAAAAAAACCGGGAAGGAAAACGTCAGGGCGGCCAGCCCCTCGGTTGACACCCGGCCCGCCCAGTAGGTGTCGACGAAATTGTACATCGTCTGAAAAAACATCCCGACACTGGCCGGAATGGCGATCGAGCGAACAAGTTTTGGAATCGGATCGGAGGTGAGATTCATGCTGTCTTTACGGTGCTTCTATCAATCGCCTACTCCGCATCCACCCGACAAAGTCTGCGTTTTTGCGACCACCCATCGACTGCTGGTGGCAGGAAATGGTGGAGCTTAGCGGATTCGAACCGCTGAAAAGTTGAGAGACGTTACTGCATAAGGAAAACATTGATAAATCAAGGAATAACAACTTCAAAAACTTGACAGAACGCCAAATTTACCCCACATTATACCCCACACAGTAACCACGAAAGCACATGGCATCAATCTACAAGCGCGCATCATCAAAAGTTTGGCAGGCATCATTTTATGTCAAAGATTCGGCGGGAGACTGGCGCGAAGTGAGGCGATCAACAAGCAAAACCCAAAAAAAAGAGGCGCAGGCAGTGGCCGACGAACTCGAAAGAAGCGCGCGCGGTGTCATTGCCAATCACTCAGCCGAGGCGGAAAACATCGACGCGATTCTTACCATGATGCGACAAGAGATTGCGCTTGAAAAATTCAACGTGCTATCGGCTCGAAAATATCTGGCACAGATCACCGAGTTAGTGACGGGCGAAAAGCTCCAATCATTCACAATCAAATCGTGGTGCAGTGAGTGGCTCCAAAGGAAATCGCGGGATTCATCCAAGGCAACGATGGCGCGCTACCGTGGGCACGTGAAAGCCTTTTTATCATGGATTGATAGCAAAGCAGAGAAACCGCTCGAAACGCTCACCACGGCCGACGTGGACAAATGGAAGCGATCACTACTTGATACGGGCATCGTTGGAAAAACCGTGCTTTCCTATTTGAAAGACATCGGCTCGATATACCGCTCAGCGATCAGGGAAGGCATCGTTGCATTCAATCCCGTTGCAGCGTGCGAGAAGCCAGACACAAGCGATTCCCAAGAGCGTTTACCGTTCACCGTCGAAGAAGTTGCTCAGCTCATCAAAGCCGCGCCGGACGCTGAATGGAAGGGATTGATTCTCATGGGCGCATTTACCGGTTTACGCATGGGAGATGCAGCACGGGTGCAATGGACATCAATCAACTTGGAAAAGAAATTGATTACCCTCATGCCGACAAAAACGAGGAAGAAAAAAACGCTTGTTTCGATACCGATCAGCCCCGACTTGCTCGCCTATCTCTCAAACCTGACAATCGCGGAAGACTCGCCCGAGGCATACGTTTTCCCTAAACTATCCCGGCTTGGCATAGGCGACCGCGCAGGGCTCTCGCGGGGATTCGTGTCGATCATGGAAGCCGCAGAAGTTAGCCGGGGGAAAGCATCTCGCGTGATTGCAGAGGATGACGAAGAACCCAAGGACAAGGGCAAAGGGCGCATCACTTACGAGCGCGGATTCCACAGCTTGAGGCACAGTTTCGCATCATGGCTCCGCGCCGCCGGAGTTACCGAAGAAGATCGAATGGCACTCATGGGACACAATACCCGAGACGCGCAGGCCAATTACGCGCACCTCAACGAAAAAAGCTCACGAACGAACATGGCAAAACTTCCAAGCCTAACTTCTAGCCAAAAGAAAAAATGAATTTCAACCCACAAGTGTGGACGTTAGTCCGTGATGATACACCAATCAGAAGTTGCTTGGTTTGTGCTGACAGAGTGAACTTTATCGGCAAATTAAAAAAACCACTAGGCGATCACCTGGCGCAAGATGAGTTTCAACAAATCATTCATCTCGCAGCTATTGATTTGCGATATTTTGAAACCGGAGAATTGCACGTGGGCACGTTTGAATCCCAAGATGGGAGATGGGACATCGACACCCGGCTTGGCAATTTCTTTCTGACGCATCAATCAGCAAGCGCGGCGTTAGAAATGGCCTATTACTTCGTGCATCCGAAGACAAAAGTTGCGCCTGTTGAAAGGATCCTAAAAATTGTGTGCAATAAGGATCACGCAAACCAAGTTGCCCAAAAGCAAAACGCAAGCACGATATGGAAGATGAAAGCCTTTTTATCTCACACGACATGGGAGAAGTTGAAATTAACAACTGCACAAAGGATCGAATCATTGGCATTACAAGGGCACACTGGAATCACTCAGAAAGCATTCACGCGGGCGATGGAAATAAAGGGCCTGTAATAATTCCCCAAACTTACGCACTTAGTTTGGGGCGCAGTATTCCAGAGATGGGAAAAATGTTAAAACTCCACTGCCTATGCAAACCGCATCGGCAACAGCAAAACGGGCGCACTTAAATAAGGCAGCGCAAAACCAGACGACAAAAACCGAACCGGAGTGGGGCGATGAAAAAACCATCACTCGAATTTTCGGCCTAACCCATACCCCACTTTTCAATCTCAGGAAAGCGGGAAAAATTCGCAGCGTCTCAACCGCATACGGCGGGGCGACTTATGGCAAGCGGTTGTATCTTTTGCAATCCGTTCGTGATTTTCTGGAAGCACAAGAGCGCGACCAGAGCAACACCAACAAGGAGGGCTCACGCGCATGAGCAAGGAGCGACTTTACAAGCGCAAACGGGCGCAACGTGTGGAACTCGCGATTCAGCGCGAAATTGCGAGAGCTGAAATCTTGCTCGACCAGAACTCCGAAGCGATGCGCGTTTTATCGCGACAACTCGATAACGAACCGCGCGCGCTGAAACAGGCGTTTGCACAAATTGAACAGACAGGGGGACGCAAGTAATGCAAACGACCACCTTACCACCGATCAACGGCATTCACACGTTTTTGCCATCAGAGGCGCGCAAATGCCGTTTTCAGGGCATGGGAGCGCAAGAGACGATCAATCACCTTGCCTCTCTCAGCTATCGCCGCAGTGTGCCACAGAGCGAAATCACGGCGGCGGTGAATCTTGTGTTTCAAACCGAGCTTGCCACCACCGAGCGACCACGGGAAACCAAGCCGCAAGGATGGTTGCAAACTGCCACTGATAGAATTTTCTCAGAGTGGAAAACCACCGAGCAAGACCTGATCGACATGAGCGACGTTCACCCGCAGGACATTGACCAGCGCGCTTTGCTTGAATGTCTATTTCCCGCACCCGGCGCGCTTGTTTGCATCGGTGCCGCATTCAATCGCTTCAAAACGGCAACGCTGGCAGAGCATGAGAATTTGTCTAACGGGCAATTTATCATTCCCGCTTACATGGCAGCGCGCCAAGGAATCACCGCCGTGGGCAAGCCATCATGCAGGGCAAAATCTATCACAGGCGACAGGCGGTTTATCGTGTGCGACTTTGACGAACCACCGAGCGCGCATCATGCCTCAATCATCAGATGGATAATGGGAACCCGCGCGCCCGTTCTGGTCATCAAATCAGGCGGGAAGTCTTTGCATGCTTGGTATAAAACCGAGACGCAAGACCGAGACGCAAAATTCTGGCATCTGGCAATCGCGGCGGGTGCCGATCCCGCTATTCAGCGAAACCGAGGGCAAGCCGTGCGCCTGCCAATGGGAACCAGAGACAACGGGAACGTGCAAAGCGTTTTGTATTTCAACCCTCACAATTTGCCAGCATGAACCAGACAGAAACAATCGAAGTAAAGGGCATGGTAGAATTGCGAAAACTAGGGGGCGACCTCGTGCATTTTCCTAACGATGATTCGGGAAATGCCGAACGCTTCCACGCGATTCATGGCGACAATTTCCGGTATCACCGAGACTCAGAAACATGGCTTAAATGGAACGGCATCCGCTGGACATCAGCAAATGATGAATGCGTGCAGGCATTTATTCAAACGATGCGAACGCTCATCATTCAATCCGCAGCGATAGCAGATCGAACCACGATGGATTCACTAGTGCGGCATGCGAGCCGATCATGCGACTTGCACAAGGTAAAGGCAGGCATAGAGCTTGCCCAAAGCATACCTGGCGTTTCGGTGTCGTCGTCGCAGCTCGATCACGATCAAATGCTCGTTTGCGCTGAAAATGCCGTCATTGACCTCAGGACGGGCGCAGCGATACCCGCAGACCGTGGGCAACTCATCACGAAGCAGATAGGCACTACCTACGACCCGCAAGCGACTTGTCCACAGTGGGAAGCATTCCTTGAAACCGTCACAGGTGGCGACAAGGAATTGATTCGGTTTTTACAGACTGCAATCGGCTACACGCTGACAGGGTTGACCACCGAGCAATGCCTTTTCTTTCTTCATGGCAGAGGGCAGAACGGCAAAGGCGTTTTTACAACAATCATCGAAGCATTACTTGGCGACTACGCGCAGACCGCGCCCGAAAGTCTTTTTGTGGTGAATAAAAATGGCGGCGGCATCCCTAACGATTTGGCGCGCCTTGTTGCTTGTCGTTTATCAGTGGCCGCCGAACTCGACGAGGGCGCAGCGTTTGCGGAATCTCGCTTAAAATCTCTAACAGGCGGCGATACAATCACCGCGCGATTCCTTCACAAGGAATACTTCGATTTTGCACCGACTCACAAGTTCTGGATTTCCGGCAATCACAAGCCAGCGATAAAGGGAACCGATATGGGCATCTGGCGCAGGATTCGGTTAATACCGTTCACGGTTACGATTTCAGAGGACAAGAAGGACAAGCGACTTGCTGAAAAGCTCAAAGGTGAAATGCCGGGCATTTTAAATTGGGCAATCGCTGGATGTTTGCGCTGGCAGTCCGAAGGATTACTTGTGCCGTCATGCGTGAAAAGCGCAACAGATGAATACCGAGCCGCCGAGGACATCATCGGACAGTTTATCAGCGAAGCAACGGAACCGCACGGAGAAACCACAAAGGCAGACCTATACGCGCATTATGCCTCATGGGCTGACAAGGCCGGAATGCGATACAAGCTAACAGCGAAGAAATTCAATGAGCGTATCACCGAGCGCTGCGAGTTTGCCGATGCGCGAACGGGCAAAGGAGTATTATGGCGCGGCGTTTCAATCCTGCCGCTATGGTGAAAAGTGAAGCAAGTGAAGCAGTGAAGCTATTTTCCATGTTTTTTTTTTCACGCGCACGTGTAAGAAAAAGGTGTAAATGCCCGAGTTGCTTCACTTGCTTCACCGCAGCGAATAACAAAACGCCCGTTTCATGAGCAATCAAACAATCGTTTTTTCGACATGGGCCGATTATTGTGGAAACCTCCGACAAACAATCGTTTCA
>Ga0209400_1002741_pt1 | contig 13189 bp, 13 predicted proteins | sample M_130807_EF_Meta_FD_187313 | JGI IMG/M metagenome (GOLD analysis project Ga0209400, IMG submission 187313) | Freshwater microbial communities from Lake Montjoie, Canada to study carbon cycling - M_130807_EF_MetaG (SPAdes) (version 2) | ecosystem: Environmental > Aquatic > Freshwater > Lake... | reverse complement strand
ATTGTAGTATATTGTTTATTTTTTATGCAGTTTTCTTTTTCACAAAAAAACAAATTGATAAAGTATAATGGTGTGTAAAATTGATAAATATTTTTAATAGAAACAAACTATACACTACAAAACAATGAAAACTATGGTGAATAATAGCCGCACATATGTAGACGATTTAATTCCAGGACAAACCTATTTTGTCATCCAAGAGTGGAACATGGATAATAGCCGTCGAAGATATCCTTTGCTTTTCCAAGGCGAATTTATTCGGTATTATCATTGGAACCATACAAGCCGTGTAGAATTTTTGGAAAATGGCAGTATTCGAACTATTAGTTCTTGCAACGAATTTTACCGGGTGATTCCGATGTTCACGCCATCCATGAATGAATCTATTATACAACGTGCCAGGCTGATAACAAACCCAAAATTATCGTTTGAACAACTCCGTGATATCGAATACAATCCAATGATTGTTATGAAACATCCTGAATATTATTTTACGGATACTACACTGGATCAATTCTTCTTAGGTGGTACACCCTCCTATATTCACGATACAATAAACGAAATGGTATAAACATATTTATATAGTATATGTGTAAACCCATTAACCAAGAAAAACAATCAAACATAAACTAAAAATCATAAACCATGGAAAAACAAGAAGAATATCGAATATTTATAGACGATCGGTCTTACACCAGTTGGACATTTCAAAATCCATACACAAACACCGAATGTAAAGATCCACCAGCAATAGACCCAACAAAATACAAACTGTTTTCAAAGGATATTTTTTCTATTGACACGTGCCCAATATGCCCAATAAATGGTAAGACTGAGCCCAAGATAACTGTGAACTATTCGCCTATACGTAGTGCAAAAACCCTGGCAGGAGTCTTGCAACTTAGTACGAACAAAACCTATGGGCGAACTGCGAACAAAAAGCGCCTATTATATAAGTGTATTCCAGATGACAAACACTTACCCGTTTTTTTAGTACCCTATGAAATCACCCTAGGATTTAACAAAGTTCACCCAAATAAGTACGTTGTATTTCGATACGATCATTGGGACAATAAACATCCGTATGGTATATTAGTAGAAACCATAGGAGACGTGAACCAATTGGAGGCATTTTACGAATATCAATTGTATTGCAAAAGTCTGCACGTATCTTTAACACAAACCACCGAGTCCGCGAAGAAGGCTTTATCAAATCGCGACTATATGAAAGATATGATGGAGGATAAACGGTTCTGTGTCCAAGATCGCACAGAAGAATATGTTTTTACCATTGATCCAACCAATAGTCTCGATTTTGATGACGGGTTTTCGATAAGACCGCATGACACTGATTCTACAAAAACCGTCGTAACCATCTACATATCGAACGTCTATATGTGGTTAGAAGCCTTGGGACTATGGAATTCATTAAGCAATCGAGTATCAACTATTTATTTGCCGGATCGAAGGCGACCCATGTTGCCCACAGTTTTGTCCGATGCCCTGTGTAGCTTGCAAGAAGGACAAACACGTTTTGCATTCGTTATGGAGGTAGTTGTATGCCAAGATGGCAAAATCGATCCATCACCCCATTTTTATAATGCGGCGATAAAGGTTCGCAAGAATTACCGATATGAAGAATCGACCTTATTGCGTGATTTGAAATATAAACAACTGTTGGATTTGACAAAGAGAATGGATCGTTTTATAGAAGATAGTCATGATGTGGTGTCGTTTTGGATGATACAAATGAACACAATTTGCGCCGTGGAACTATGCGAGGCAAAAACGGGAATTTTTCGATCGGCGTGTTTCACCAACAATACAGTTCGCGAAATAGTGGATGCATCAACGGAGGACAAAGGGTTAAGTGATGAAACCCGCAGGGTCATCCAGATGTGGAATAATACATCGGGACAGTATATTCAGTATTCACCAGACGCCACTATAGTAGGTCATGAACTTATGAAATTGAAATCCTATATTCATATAACGAGTCCGATCCGACGTTTGGTTGATCTACTTAATCAGATGATATTTAGTGAGTCTATCATGAAGATTGCACCCAGCTCAGAAGCCGCAGAATTTATGGATCGTTGGTTAAAACAGCTTGAATATATTAATACATCAATGCGTTCGATTCGAAAAGTCCAAACCGATTGTGAAGTTTTGCACCGATGTATGACGACACCTGAATTAATGGAGATGATACACGAAGGAACACTGTTTGATAAGATAGTGAAACATGATGGAACCATAACCTATATGGTATTTATTGAAAAATGGAAGATGTTGTCTAGAATCAGCACGAACCAGGATATACCGAATTATTCTGTTGCGCAATTTAAGATATTTTTGTTTGAAGATGAGGATCAAACTAAGAAAAAGATCAGATTGCAAATTGTGTAAATTATTTGTATTTTCTACATCAAAAAATTGATTTATTTACTTACTATTCTATGAAAGATATATACTCTTGCATAGAACTCTTGAATCATGCGTTTTCTCATTTTAACCCTATTCTATATTCAGGTTATCTTGAATACAGAATCTTTTATTCATATGAATTATCGTAGAATGTATCGCGTAATTCAACACAAGCATTTTGCAGAGTACCAACAAAAGACAGATTACCAACAAAAGACAGATTACCAACAAAAAACAAAACCCGAAACAAAAACTGAACCTAAACCCAAAACAAAAATCCTTCGTCCATCTTGGATGAAAATACCAGAATCATATAATGAATTGCTATGGAACGACAAACAAATATTATGGGGTCCATACAATAAACCCAAAAATAACACGTCAGAAGGGAATGCGACATATTCACGCGTTTCAAAGGGTACTCCACCATTCAATCCAACAATGTCTCTACAAAACTCTTTCATAAATTCCGTAAAAAAACAAACAAAAACGAAACAACCTATATACACATTCGTCGATTCACATCATCTATCCATGTCTTTCGCCTAATGCCTAATGTAATTTAGATATCATCGAAATCAACTATATTCACCTGGGGTCCGTCTTTTTTTTGTTCAATAATATTTTCATCCATTGTTTTTTCAAATGTATTGAAGATTGGCTCTGCGTCATTGGTGAACTCTAGTCCATCGGTTTGTGTATTGAACGACCCGCCTTGTTTTGAAGCGTAAGCTTGATCCAATGAAGTTAAATCAATACCGGGGGTTGCACGCAAAACCCTAACATCAGCTATATCATACACCTCCAATAAATCACACTCTTTTTTCTTCGATGAGAAATCGCGAAGTCCTATCATAACGAGTGATCCGGATCCAACCAAATTATTGCTTTTGTTTCTTCCGCGAAATTTACCGCGAATATAACATAAAATAGGTTCACCTGAATCGGTTATCACCTCACACATACCATTGCCAAATAATTTATTCACCATGGCAAAGTGTGCACCCTCTTCTAATTTGGTTCTAACAGGTCCACGACCAGACGATACCAATTTTCTTGCTTGACTCTTGTGTCCAGAACCACCTTGTGTATTGCGTACCATTCTTGTAGTGTATGTTTTATATGAATATTTGTCTAGGTATCATACATATTATGTGTAATCAATTTTATGATGTTATTGTCCATCAGTTGATAACTCAATTTATCAAGTGAAATACATATAGAGTTATCAATCGTCTTGGATACAATAAGTATCCTTTTACATTTATTTTTATACTTATAAAAACCAATAATCACATATGCAGTCTTTATCAGCAACGTTCGAAGATGCCGTCAAGTACTCATTTTTATCCAGACTAAAAACTAACAATATTATTTTGGATACTATATTATCTACTGTGGTACTAAGTGCATTAAGTTATGCAATGAATTACATATATAGATATGAACGTAAAATGCAATCTTTTTCATCTATTGTATTTTATGTAAAGTCCGCCCTCTTCAAACGATACACTTTGACAATTGATGGACACAAAACAATATCATCGTCCTTATATAATCGTTCGCCATGTGTGTCGTTGTCATTCAGTAATCAATTCAAGGCAGTTTGGTATTATTTACTGGAAAATATGGACAAGAATGATACTATTACAGATATCAAAGAAATCAACAATGATTTATCCGCAGTTTCTCGATCTTGTGTGGATAATGACCATAAAACTCCTACCGAAACAGATGAACATAATATGTTTATTGTATCCCAAAAACGACCGTTCATGATAAACCATGATATGCAAATTTGTGCTATGGTAAATTTCAACGAACACGAAAACGAGTATGATGGTAAAAAAGGTGAAAACGGTTCTGGGTCTATAAGATATGAGAGAATTACTATAGTTCTTTATTCCTTTCATAGTGAACTGTATAAAATAAAACAGTTTTTGCAAACTATAACACAAGAATATTTGGCAAATATTGAGAAGAAACGTCGCAATAAAAAGTTTATTTATATGCTGTCAACCACCAAATACAATGAATATAGGTACGAATGTTGGTCGGAACATCCTTTTGAATCAACGCGTACATTTCAGAACATGTTTTTCGACGGAAAAGAAAATGTCCTTGGAAAAATAGATTTCTTTTTGAATAATCGAGATTGGTACTCGGAAATGGGTATACCTTATATGTTGGGTATAGGTCTTCATGGATTACCCGGAACAGGAAAAACGTCTTTTATAAAAGCACTAGCAAATAAGACGGGTCGACATATTGTAGTTTTGTCCTTGCAGATGATAAAAACGCAAAAACAACTCAACGACTTTTGGTACGAAACACAGTATAGTTCAAACAATCGGATTGGAGGGATTGATTTTTCGGATAAGATTATGGTTATCGAGGATATTGATTGTGCAGGAGACATCATTTTGAAACGATTTTACCAAGAATCGTACAAGACTAAGGAGAATAAAAAAGACACTAAGATTAGTGATAAAAAATCAAATGATGGGGAAATCATGGTTAATCCCATTATGAATGATGATACACCAATACGATTGGATGATATATTGAATATTATTGATGGATTAAGAGAAACTCCTGGACGAATTCTTATATTAACTAGTAATCATTATGATAAACTAGATGATGCTTTAGTTCGTCCTGGTAGAATCGATATTACTGTTTCTATGGGTAAGGCGTCAAAGGAAGTAATAAAGGAGATGTATAGATACTACAATGGTAAGGAGATACCAAAAAGAAAGTTGAAGGATATGGAAGGATTAGTAGGTGCGGAGATAATGAATAAGATAGTGTGAAATGAAAAAAGGAAAAAGAAGAAAGAGAAACCAAAAAGAAAAAAAGTAAGTGGGTGTAATGTAAAGTAAGTGTAGTAAGTATAGTTATATATAGAATTAGAGAGGTACAAAGGCGTCATTGACAAGCTTGCCGAGAAGAGGATTGCCGAGATTAGAATCGGGAGAATAGAGAGAGCCATCAGAATCATCAAGAAGATAGAGGACAGAATCAATGTAAATTTCGCGAGTTTGGATGTCTTCGGAATCGGCATCGGGATCGGAATTGGAAGAAGAATTGGAAGGAGGAATGGAAGAAGAATTGGAAGGAGTGGGTTCAATGGCGGAAATATTCATGTTGGATTTTTTGGTTTGTTTGGAAGTTTTGGTGGGTTTGGGATCGGAAGTTTTTTTAGCACGAGGTTTCTTGACCTTGGTTTCGATAACAGGAGGAGTTTCGATAACAGGGACAACAGGAGTTTCGACAACAGGTTCTATAACAATAGGAGTTTCGATAACAGGAGAATAAGCAGCGGCAACAAGTTGTGCAACAAGATTGTCTTGTGTATCATTGGATACAATGACATTTTTCTTGGCTCTGACCTTCTTGGGAGCATTAGGATCCTTAGGTGCACGAGGAGCTCTCTCTTTCTTAGGAGCATTGGGATCCTTAGGTGCACGAGGAGCTCTCTCTTTCTTAGGAGCATTCGGATCCTTAGGAGCACGAGGAGCTCTTTCCTTCTTGGGAGCATTGGGATCCTTGGGAACACGAGGAGCTCTTTCCTTCTTGGGAGGTTTAGGAGGAGCATTACGTGTAGTAATAAACTTGCGAAGAGTTTTATTAGTCAAGGAATAAGCATCAAGAGAAGAATTGAGATGAGAAGTTTGAAGTTCGAGAGAATCACAAACATGCAAAGCAGTCAAGGAAGACTCAAAAGATTCTTCAGAAAGAATGGAGGCATCCTTCAAAGAATTCAACAACCAAAACTGGAAAACAGCGAGTTTCTGAAGTTTGGCAGGGAGAGCGGGTTTCTTGACACGAGGAGGTTTGACAACCTCAACAGTCTGAGAGACAACGATATTGACGATGGAATCAGAAGACATAGTAGAAAACGAGTATTAATAATAATTGCTTTAGAAGCGTGCAATAAAAAAGAAAGAAAAAAAGCCAATCAATTTTATGTAAAAAAGAGCCCCCTTTTCTAGATAACAACTTTGGTACCCCATTCCAGACCCTTTTCTATAAACTAAGTTTGGTACCCCATCAATACCCTTTTCTATAAACTAAGTTTGGTACCCCATCAATACCCTTTTCTATAAACTAAGTTTGGTACCCAATTCCATAAAATGAATGAAAAATCGATATCCTACTCATTTCTGAATATCTGACTCATTTCTGGATAAGTATTTGTATGGATAAATATCAAATCTTGGATAGAATGTAGTAAAGAACGTAGTAAAGAATGTAGGGAGGAGAATAGAATAGAATACTACAGCAAAGATATAGTATTCTATATAGCGGAATCAAGAGTCTTGGTCATGATGGTCATGAAAACCAAAACAAAGATCCGAACATGTCTATTAATGAGATAGTATCCATCCCATTTATAAATGGTAGGATAATTCTTGGAATAGAGAAACAAAATGAAATAGGAAATCGAAAAGGAAAGAAGAAAGGCATCAAAAGAAGGAACATCATGAATCTGTGCAACATAACCGATGAGACTATTAGCACTAACAAGTTCTTGCGATAAAGCGTGTGGAATAGATGTAGCAATACCCCGAACAGTCAACAAAGTTTTCAAAGGAGTAAAACCAATAACAAGAGGAAATAGTCCAAGAAGAATGAAAGAAGAGAACATAATTATCGTTTTCTAAGTAATGGATCATTAGGAATCATAGCACAATCTAGATCAATTTTCCGAAGTTCTTTGATTTCAATCATCTTGGACACATTAGAAAGGGGAACATCATTAGGAAGAGTATTGTTATTGTTAGAATCAATGAGTTTGACAATATTATTCTTCCGAGGCCGTTTAACAGTCTTGGACTTGGAATTATAAAGAGCCAAGATATGCGAGACGACAGCACTTCTTTGTACATCAGTACCATTCATCTGAATCAATTGAATAGAAGGATCAACACCAGGATGATACCTGTTTAAAAAGTCCAAGAGTCCATTATCCAACATACGATCACTCTGTTTCAAATCCCCAGTAATGACCATCTTGGACTTTCTACCCAAACGAGTCAACATCATCAACATCTGATTAGGAGAAGAGTTTTGCATTTCGTCAGCAATAATAAAAGAACGATGAAAGGTCCGGCCCCGCATAAAAGCCAAAGGAGAGATTTCAATAACCCCATTTTGAACCATAAGATCAATATCTTTTTGAGAATAAAACTCTAACAAAATATCGAAAATGGGTCGTGTCCAAGGCGCCATCTTGGCAATCAAATTGCCAGGTAAAAAGCCCAATTCTTCTTCAACGGACACCATAGGCCGGGTTAATACAATTTTTTGCACAGTACCCCGTTTCAATTCTTGGACAGCTTGATTACAAGCAAAGAGTGTTTTGCCAGTACCGGCAGGACCAAGACCAAAGACAACAGAGACATTAGGATTTTGCAAATGTTGTACATACAATTCTTGGTTGATACCACGAGGAGAATAAGAAGGAATAGAGAATCGTGAATTGACTTGTCCAAGATTGGTAGAAAAGGAATGTTTAGGAGCTCTCATAGACAAATGCCCCGCACCCCTAAATATGGGAGAAATAGCGGTAAAAAGGAGAGCATACCTGGAAATCTTGGACAACATAGAGATATATAGACGTATGATCCAAGAATGTTTATGTAGTTTTATATCCCCACATTGTGATAACGTAAAATCTAATTATAATGTATAGTACAGTATAATGAGTACAGTATCTACAAAAATGGAAAAAATGGAAAAAATTATAAAAAACCCTGTAAAATTCAAAAAATTCAAAGAAACGTTTGAAGATCTGTATAAAAATTTATCTGAAATATATCCACAAATATATGAAGTGTATACGATATTTATGAGTAAAGCAGGATATGTAATTGTTGAGGAAGGTGGAATTGAGGAAGGTGGAATTGAGGAAGGTGGAAAAAAGGGAGGAATGCATATAGGCAGCAGTGTAGCATCATCATTACCGTTCCCATCACATTATTCGAGTAATCATTCGTCCATAAAAAATAGAGATACGTTAAACTTCCAAGAACTAATAATGTTGATAGCTTTTACAATAGTTTTCCTTCGTTATTTTCCGGAAATTTATCGAGTAATGATAAAAAGAATAAAAAAAGGAGGAAAAAAGTCGATGAAAATGAGGAAATCGAACCGAACTGTAAAAAAACGATAAATCAATCGGAGTCGGAATCATTTTCATGTTCATCTTCATCACCATGAACGGATGGAGGAGGAGAACAGGAAGGTGTAGTAGGAACAAATTCAGTAGAAACAACCTCTTGAATATTGGTAGCGGATTGTAAAAAGATATTAGGTTTAGTGGGTATATAAGGTTGATTACGTCGGTGTCCAAGAAGTCGCGTACAATAGGATCGTGTATGCCCAAAACGAAAACAATTCTCACATTGAGTCTTGGACAAGACGGGACAAACAACAGGTCTACTAGGAATACGATTATCCCTCAAAAAATGGTTGGTAGGAAGTTGTTCGTTCTTGGACCTAAGTAAATTCAAATTGAAACAATGTCTACATACAATAATGTTTTTTTGATTCATATGTCCAAGATACAAATAGAGAACAAAAAAGATCCCTGAAAAATACGAAAAAAAGACTTCAACAAAGTCTCTTTTTCGACAAACATCCAAGTCTATTTGTTTATTCGGAATCTTCATCATCAGAGTCGACCATATCGGCCCAACATTTTTGTTTGTACATATGGGGTTTATATAAATTTTTATTCACAAAAGTGGTTTGTTGGACAAAATCATTGTCCAACAAATCAAAGGAGGGCACACGAGGACGTTTTTCATCGGCATCTTCTTCTAAACAACATGCGACCTCTTCTGCTGTATCCTCTTCTACCTCCCCATCTTCTAAATCAAGACCGGAAAATGCATTGGAAGTAGGTACAACAGAGACTTTTGCAATAACCACGGGTTTGGGAGGTAGAAATCCTCTGAATCCAAAATAGGCATCGGAATCTAGAGGATCAAGACCCTTCTTGGTACACCAGAAATCCGCATGACCCATTTTGTTGCAAGAACCACAACGAGTTTTCAACATGACAGGGCAAATGAAACGCTTGCAAGGATCCCGATTGTCCCTGAGCCAATGGTTGGTAGGGAGTTGAGAACCCAAAGAAAGTCTCTTGTTCAAATGCACACAGTGTTTGCATTCAACCTTGGACTTGCATACAGAATCGAACTTTTGCATCTTGTTGTGTCTTGCAGCCTTGGACATCTTACGATAAAACTATGATAGAATCTATAGAACGCTTTTAATAATATTTTATTTCCTTGAAAGGAGTGCATTCCATCCAATGGAGAAAAAGCACATCAATTTTTTAGTTATTCAATAGATGGGTACCAAAAAAGGCTCGTTTCTCGATATCCCACTCATTTCTCGATATCCCACTCATTTCTCGATATCCCACTCATTTCTCGATAACTATACTATAATAGATGTTTTGCAATATGGGGGTGGGGGGTACCAAAAAGTTTATATAGTAAAAGATACCATATAAGAACGCTTTGTAGAGGGCTTGAACCTCTGACCAACGGATTACGCCCGAATGAAACCATCAAAAAGTTTATATAGTAAAAGATACCATATAAACCATATAAGAACGCTTTGTAGAGGGCTTGAACCTCTGACCAACGGATTACGCCCAAATGCACCATATAAGAACGCTTTGTAGAGGGCTTGAACCTCTGACCTTTCGGTTAACAGCCGAATGCTACTACCAACTGAGCTAACAAAGCAAAAAGGGGGTGGCTCACCCGATCAGGGACTTGAACCCTGGACCACTAGCTTAAAAGGCTAGCGCTCTACCGACTGAGCTAACCGGGTAAAAAAAAGTGTGAACACCACACTACACATCTACGATACATAATCTATTATATCCTTTATATTCGTTTTACACCAAAACGTTTATTATTCTAAGACACATATCTAGGGTTGTCCAGGTCGATACCAAGATGCAACACCAATATCATCACAACTACCATCAGGGAATGACGTAATAATAGGAGAAATCTTGGACAAAATATCATCACGTTTCTCTTGCCAAGTAGAGGAACGAGGTTGAATGCCACGTTGAGGTGCAACATATATCCATTCCTGACGCCAACGACGCTCAGCTTCTGCACCGATTTCTGCACCATTTGCACGAGATAAGAACAAAATGTCCGCAGGATGGTCCAAAGAAAACACATCCGCAACCCCATCAGAAAACACATGCACGCGAACATCTTGGCCATCAGTATATGGGATCACCATGGAATCGGGAGCATATCCTGTAATATCGTGATGGCCTAATGACTGCGTAGGAGCGAGTGTAGGTCCATTCGGGAATACTGCACGACGAGAAGGCACCATAGTTAATTCCGTAGGAGACAACACCTCCTGACGCCAGCTTTCACGAGATTCAAAACGAAACTGTGATCCATACATCCCACGAATACGTTCAATCTCGGTAGGGTTGCTAGAACAATGACCACCATTCACATAACGTAAAACCCCATCAATAAACACCATAGTATGAGAATCACCCACATTGGTGCATTCGATACGATCCGAAAAGATGCGTGCAATGGATGCGGTAGAACCAGACAAATTCCCATACTCCGATTTTAATCCATCGAAATGGGTAATCAGTGATTGCATAGGGTTTTCTGTAGCCAATAACGTAGACAAAGGAGACTGTTTCAATATATACGTAAATGCACGTGTAAGGACCCCTGTAGAAGATCCATGACCATCAAACACCGCCAAGATATCACAATCACCTTGTGATTCAGTACCGCGATGTGTCATACAATACACAAAATCTTCGCCCTTATCTAGGGGGAGATCACTGGTCGTCAAAGTTGCACCGTGAAGCAATGCATCCGGGGCATTGACCACCAAAGAAGGCAAGGCAGTTGCCAGGGGGTTTGAAATAGGGGATACAGCAGAAGAACTCATTGTTAAAACTTGTTAAAACTTGTTAAAACTTGTTAACACTTATTAATAATTTATTTGCGCTTAGGCATACCATCCATCATACACACGAAAAAGCGCATCAATTTTCTAGATGAAACACCATCCTAGTTTACAAACCCCTCCCTTCTAAGTTAAAACCTTGGTAAAAACTGATAACTCAATATCCTACTCATTTATCAATATCTCACTCATTTCTCGATAAGTATTGATTACGGTGATTTGGTCCAAGGCTTGGACAACGGGCTTGGCTGGGGGGCCATGCAGGGTGGTTGGGGTGATGGGCTAGGGTTGGTGGGGACATTTCCAACTGATCTCTAACAAGGTCTCTAACAAGGTCTCTAACAAGGTCTCTAACAAGGTCTCTAACAAGGTCTCTAACAAGGTCTCTAACAAGGTCTCTAACAAGGTCTCTAACAAGTCTCTCATATAAACCCACCAAACAAAGTCTCTCATATAAACCCACCAAACAAAGTCTCTCATATAAACCCACCAAACAAGGTCTCACATAAGAATAAGACTGTAGCATCTTGGACAAACTTGTAAAAAAGAACACTACAAAAGACCATAAGACACAAAGGCAATCAATTTACGATCACCAGATAAGCGTGTTTCAGAAACACCTCCAACAACAACACGACTCTGAAACATCATCTTGGTCAAGGAAGTATCTACAGTATATCCACACCTACGCAAATAAGAAAATACAGCGGGTATATCATCAGCACCCATAAAGTTCGAAGTATTCTTGAAAGCACCCGAACCAACACCACCAATAACCGATTTAGGATAACGCAACAAAACATGAGCACAGGTGCAACCCAAGCCTCCATAAAAAGGAGAAGAATAAGCAGCAGCACGCATCTGTGGAGACAACGCAGGCAAGTCAATCAAACAAACAAGATCACCAAGCGGACCAGGAGGCGCAGCATTCAAAGTAATGACATTCTGATAACTCTGGTAATAAGGATTCAAGATCGGTTCCAAGAACAAAGAAAAAGAACCAGAATCGCCATCAGAAAAAGGAGATACATGTACAGGCTTGGACACATCGGATTGAATCAATGGTTTATCAACTGTTTTGTCAACAGTTTTGTCAACAGTTTTGTCAACAGGTTTATTTTGATCCCCCCTGAAAGTCATGGACATCGACATTCGGTTTTTCATCCCAGAATTTCAGAATAGTATAGCAATCTAAATAATATAAAGAAAATCGAACAATAAGTGTTGTATCAAACAGCAATCTTACTAAATAGTAATCGTCTACGAGGAGTAGAACAAATTATTGGAAACAATAATATTACCAAAATGATACATGCATAAAGCCCTCGTAGCTCAGTTGGTCAGAGCATCGGTCTTATGAGCCGAAGGCCGCCGGTTCGAGCCCGGTCGAGAGCAGACACACAAACACACAAACAAACACAAACACACAAACAAACACAAACAAACACAAACACACATACACATGTAATAAATTATCCAACAGCAATAAACCAAAAAATACATAATACTAAGGATAATAGCAAAATATATTGGATGCTTCTCCTAGTGGCTATGGAGATAGATTACTAACCTATTGGGATATTCCCTCGCAGGTTCGAGTCCTGCAGTATCCGAACAATAATAGAATAATATAATAATAGCAAGAATGTCCGAGTTGGTCTAAGGAGCTGGTCTTAAGATCCAGTGTTGTAAAACGCGTGGGTTCGAACCCCACTTCTTGCATAAAATATTACATCTTTGTACATTTTATAATTTCTGAAAACGACCCCCCCCC
>Ga0209400_1002739_pt1 | contig 13193 bp, 10 predicted proteins | sample M_130807_EF_Meta_FD_187313 | JGI IMG/M metagenome (GOLD analysis project Ga0209400, IMG submission 187313) | Freshwater microbial communities from Lake Montjoie, Canada to study carbon cycling - M_130807_EF_MetaG (SPAdes) (version 2) | ecosystem: Environmental > Aquatic > Freshwater > Lake... | reverse complement strand
GGTGACAAAGGACTGCCGGATGCGCCTACGATTGGCAGGGCACTGGCCACAAACATGAAGGTGAAGCGACCACTTTCGACCAAAGGGTCTAGCATCAGGCCTTCCAAAAGGGGAATGCCGTAGTCTCTAATCAAACATTGATGGACTGGGAAAATGGTGCCTTGCGCAAAGGGCAAAACTTCGACCGCAAAGTTGTCTGCGCCCACAATGGCCACATCACTTTGCGCAAGCCACAAACCGGCGTCTTTGTCGATGCCAGGTTCAATGTTGAAATCGACATCAGTCTTACCCTTTTGCGCTTCCAACCAACTGGTGCGAATCAGGATGGCATCGCCTTTTTGCAGGGTGACACCCGCCATTTGCGCAGCGTCTTGCAAGTCTTTTCTGGTAATCACTTCTCCTGGCGCAAGCTGTCTATTTTTAAGCCTAGCAATGTCCAGAAGCACACCCCGTGTCACGATGGGGGGCATTTTCTCAATGCCTAATTTTTCAGCACCCCTGATGCTTCGAATTGAATTTCCCAAATAGCCGTTGTACAACTCATCGTCATACCAGGCATGGCACAAGGCATCGACGTGGGTGCCAATGTGCAGCGGCATGACCACCGTGTCTTCGGCAAATTGAAAACCGCCCACCACACGCTGACCCGCTGCGTAGTCACCGCCATCACGGTTCATAAAATGTTGCAAACCACAACGATGACCCGGAACTGGGGTTTTGCTGCTCAGCAATTGCGTCAAGCGCAAAACCTCACCGGTTTGTACCAAGCTGGTGGCGTGACGAACTTGTTCTGGACCAATGAGGTTCAGACTGCCTTTTTCGTCTTCGGAGCCCCAACGGCCCCAAGCTTCTTTGCTCATGATTTCCATCCTAAACGTGCAGACAGGCGCTGGGCCGCGTCTTTCAATGCTTGTAAAACGGGATCGTCCTTCGGTAACGAATCGGAATCTCCCATCATGTTCAACGCCAGAACGATTGCGCCACTGGCATCAAAAACAGGGACGCTGTAGCCGTTCACACCTTTTTCATTGATGTCAGCCAAGATGGCGTTTTGAACATCGGCTATTTTGTTCACCCTGATTTGCGCTAAATACTGGTCAACTTGGCGCTGATCGACAAACTCTGTACGGCCATTCCTTTGCGCTGCCTCGATTTCGGCATCCAAATAGGGTTGCGTGATTGATCTGTTGGAAAAAGCGGCAAACACTTTTCCCGTTGCAGACCCCAACAATGGCAAAACCATGCCACAGCGCAAACGAACATCAAGCGGTTTTTTGGCTTCGACCCACCAAATCAAAGTAGGGCCCAGGTTGCCCCATACACCCAAGCCCACAGTTTTATCCGTTTCGCGGCTCAGGTCTTCTAAACAAGGACGTGCCAAATAAATGGCATTCAAAGTGGCCACGTGACCTGAGCCCAAGTCCTTACTGGGCAGGTTGTCGTAGGGATGAACCACCATGTACTTGCCTGAACCATAGGCCAAGGGCCTGCGCGTCGCATTCACAATGCGCTCAACCCGTCCCAAGAACAACAAATGATCGCCACCAGGATAGGTCTGCTCTGTCGAGCACTCCAAGTAAGCGGCGCAGCCCTCAAGCAAAGGAACGCCACCCAAGCCCTTCGTCCACACCACGCCATCAAAACGGTCCGGCCCCGGACGGGCAAAACGGTTGGAAATATCAACTTGGTCTTCAGCAAGAATGTTGACCACAAAACGTTTGGCATTGCAGTAAGTATTGAATGCAGAGGACTGCAGACGCAAACTCCAAACTATCAGCGGCGGGTCCAGTGAAACTGAATTGAATGAATTGGCCGTCATGCCAATCGGATGACCCTGTTCGTCCAAGACCGTGATCACTGTGACACCTGTGACAAATGATCCTAAGCAACGTCGAAGTTCTGCAGGGTCAATGGGTGACGATGCAGGCTCGATTTTTTGCAGCATTTGAAGCACTGTCATTTTGTGAAGCCATCGGCCGGTGAATGAATGAACCAGGAGAATAAATTAGCAAAATATGATGTTTCACTGAGGGTAATATACCACGGGGTATTTAAAATCTACCTTTGGGTAACCTGTCGTAAACCCTAAATGTCAAGTCCATCTGACTTATCGAATTTAGGAAAAGTCAATTGCCACCGTGACAGATGTTTTCTAATTTTTCCAACACCCCGTCAAGTGTTTAAAACATAGACTTTTTTTTACTGAGCAATCTCTAGGAGGATCTGCGTTAAGCCAGCGGGATCCGTCACCATGGCATCGTGGCCTGTGGCCAGCTCTCGCCATTGCCAATGCGCTTGCTGTCGCGCCCACGCTTGCGACGATGCCACAGAAGACAAAACAGGTGAGGTGCACGCAATGTAAGTACATGCCAAACCATTGCCAACTTCTTGGGTGATGGGCAAGGGCGTGTCGTACAGGCACGCCGGGTGAGGCGTTAAATGAGACGACACCCATGCGGCCTCTGGGTGATCTTCGGGTATGCCAAATACCGTGACTGGCGGTGGCGGAAATACGCTAACCCCATTTTCAGAGATGCAACTTGCGCGCCGTTGTGCCACCACCTCGGCAGGCAGCACGCTGTAAGGTGTTTGACCCGCCTGAAGAATCAGGGCATCCAAGTACACCAAGCGCCGAATGCGATCGGGCAGTCTTTCTGCAACACCCGAAATGGCCAATCCGCCAAAGCTATGGCCCACCAAAATAACATCCTGCACGCCCTCAGACAACATGTGTTGCACGATGTCATCGACATAATGGGACAGCGTCAAATGGTTGGAGGCCAAGTGCCTTCGGTCGCCAAGACCTGTTTGAGTGGGCGTGGTGACGTGGTGACCGTGGTGACGCAGGCGCTCTGCAACCAAGCGCCAGCACCACCCGCCATGAAAGCCACCATGAACCAAAACAAAATTCAAGATCAATCTCTCGAAATAGAAAATCTATCGGCCATTCAGTGGGTAAGTAGGGTCGTTATAACCTGGGCTACTGGCATGACCCGGCGTCACCAGCGAATCAACGAAGGCCTCGTCCTCAGCCGTTAAGCTTAATTCAAGCGCACCCAAATATTCTTGCCACTGCGCCAACGTGCGGGGCCCTGCAATCACAGCGCTCACGTCCTTGTGTGCCAACACCCAGGCAACCGCAAAGTGACTCAAAGCCACGCCCTTAGACTCGCAGTAAGCCCGAAGGTTTTGCGCAATCACCAATGTGTCGTCCCTAAATTCAGTTTCCATCAAACGCTTGTCATTGCGTGATGCGCGTGTGCCACTGGCAGGTTGTGCACCCGGCAAATATTTGCCCGAAAGAACGCCGCGGGCAATGGGGCTATAGGGCACCACACCCAATCCATAGTGCGTACACGCCTCCAAGACTTCTTGTTCGGGTTGGCGCTTGAGCAGGTTGTAGTAAGGCTGGCAGGCAGATGGCGCTTGGATGTTCATGCGCTTGGCTTGATTGACAATTTCTGCAATGCGCCATCCGCGAAAATTTGAGATGCCCCAATACCTGATTTTTCCACTGCGCAGCAAATCATCCATGGCACGAAGCGGTTCTTCAAAATCCATGCCGTTGTAGTCTCTGTGCATGTAATACAGATCAATGTAGTCTGTGTTCAAACGGCGCAGGCTGGCCTCGCATTCCTGCAACATCCACGAGCGAGAATAGTGGGAGGTGTTGGGCGACGTGCTGGCTGGCTGGCTCATGGGCATGCCTACTTTGGTGGCCAGCACCCATTGGTTCCTTTGCCCCTTCAACAGTTGGCCCAGCATGCTTTCAGAGCCACCCAAACTGTAGACATCGGCCGTGTCTATGAAATTGCAACCATGGTCATGCGCATGGTCCACAATCGACCGAGCTTCTGCCAATTCAGTTTGATCGGCAAACATCATGGTGCCCAAACACAGCGCTGACACCTTCAGCTGATTTTTTCCCAAGGCGCGGTATTTCATCAATGAACTCCGATGTGTTGCTGTGGTTTTAAAGCGGCCAGTGCCAGTGCACTGGGCGGAGTCCTGCAACAGGCGACCTGAAAGTGGTCAGGGTGTCGCCTGCCAAACAGCCCATGTAAGCTGTGCGTAGATCGTCACCGCCAAATGCAATGCTGGTGATGTTGGGCAATCGATGCCCTCGTGCACTCGAAATCATGGGCCGCGTCAGTGTGCGAGTTTCAAATGCCAGCTCCAAGGCTTTGCAGGTTTCTGGCACTGCATCGTCAATGACGGTGACACGTTCGCCTTGGGGTCCGAAGCGATACAAACGATTGCTTCCCACGCACACCACCCAAAAACCACCTTCAGCGTCCAGGGTCAACCCATCTGGAAAATCACCCTCACTGAACTGGGCCACAACCTGACGATGGCTGAGCGCCAACTGATCTGATAAATCGAAGCGGCTGGTGCAACGCCCAAAAGTTTCGTTCACATAAAGATGCCGGCCATCCTGGCTGACTCTGCACTCATTCGTATAGTGCAAGCCCTCTGCCACAATCCGGGCCCCTTTGGTATCTACAACAGAAATCCAGCCCGTAGCCGTGTCCAATGGATAAGCATCGCCGCCATCGGCCGCACTGACACAAACCCACACACGCTCTTGATCGTCGACCGTGATGAAGTTGACACGGCCCAAAGGCTTGCCATCCACCGCCATCAACCAGGGTTGAACGCCAGCATCGGCTGACAGACGCCAAACACCTCCTTCAGGGCTCAAATTGGCCACTAAAAAACTACCATCCTTCATGAGCGCAATGCCATTGGGGACCAGCGTAGAAGTGTGCGACAAATAGTTAGCCTTGTCCGCTTTCAATGTCATCACCCCACCGCGAGAATCGGATGCCATCAAAGCCCCAGAAGAATGTGTCAAAACACACTCAGGTCGTTGCAAGCCCGTAAATACTTGTTTTAAGGCATTGCTATCTGGGTTGCTGGGATGCAATGATTTTGAAAGCACCTTCCACTCTTCAGCTGAAACGGTCATGTCGGTCATTCGTCCAAGGAAAGTTTCAGGCGCTGAATGATTTCTTTCCATCGAGACACATCTTGCTTGATGAGTTCAGATGTTTTGGCACTGTCCAAATAAGCGGGCTCTAAGCCTTTGTCACGCAACTTGGCTTGCATGTCTGGCTCTGCCACCACCTTGCCAATGTCGTCACTGATTTTTTTCAAAATGGCGGCGGGGGTTTTGGCGGGCGCCACAATGCCGTACCAAATATCGGCATCAAATCCCGAAATACCACTTTCAACCACGGTAGGTACATCGGGCATTCGGCTGTAACGAGCGGCCGTGGTCACAGCCAAAGGCCGCAATCTTCCAGCCTTCACCATGCCATCAAAGGCACTCATGGCACCAAAAGAAAATTGAACTTCGTCACCCACCAAGGCCGTGACTGAGGGCGCCGATCCTTTGTAGGGAACATGCACCATGGACAAGCCTGAACGCAATGCAAACATTTCGCCAGCCAGGTGCGGCGCTGTGCCTGTACCCGCTGAGCCATAGTTCAACTTGCCATTGTTGGCTTTGGCGTACGCCAAAAATTCGGCAAATGTTTTGACGGGCAATTTGTCGTTCACCACCAGCACCATGGGCGAGTTGGCATAACGCGCCACTGGGGCAAAGTCGCGCAACAAATCCCAATTCAGGTTTTTGTACAAAGTGGTGTTGATGGTGTAAGAGTTCACCAATAACAGCAAGGTGTAACCATCAGCGGGGGCCTTGGCAACAAAGTCAGCGCCTATGTTGCCTGCAGCCCCGGGCTTGTTATCGACCACAACCGCTTGCCCCCACATCTCAGAGAGGCGCTGCGCAATCAGGCGTGCTGACAAATCAGAGCCCCCCGGTGCAAAGCCGACGACCAGTCGCACAGGTTTGTCTGGATAAGCATGAGCTGATGGGCCCAAGGCCAAACTCATCACCCATGCAAGGATCGACAGTAACTTCAGCAGGGAGGGCTTCATGGCATTTCCTTATTGTTTGGGCCAAATGGCTTTGGCAGATGCAAAGTTACTGGGGAAGACTGTTTTGGGTTCACCGTCTTGCCATTGCACCAACACCAAATCGGCATTGACGCGGCGACCGCTGGCATCAAATTCCATCTTGCCGCCTGGGAAGTACTTTGACGCGCCGCCTGCATCGTTCATGGCACGAATGGCTGCCGCTACTTTTTTAGGATCTGCTGAAGCTGCTTTCTCCATGGCTTCTTTGAAAATCCACATGTCACCATAGGTTGAAATGCTGTCTTGTGGCATCCAAGGTTCTTTGTGCTTGGCTTTGAAGTCTGCCACCAACTTTTCATGGCCCTTGCCACTCCAGTTGGCCATGGCGGCCATCACGCCTTCCATTTGCTGCTTGCCCACCACTTGAAGCAACTCAGGCGCACCCATGTGGCCGCCATTGCCCAACATCGGCACTCGACCGCGCCCCATGCCCATCTCGTTCATCTTTTCAATGACCAATTTGGTATCGGGCACATTGGTCGTGAGCATGAGCAACATGTCGGGACGTGCGTTGCGAACTTTTTGAATCATGGAAGTTGCATCGGCCAATGGGGGGGTGAATACCTCATCGACTACCAACTTCAAGCCCAACTTGGCAAACTCACCTTCGCGCATAGGCTTGGTAAACGCCATGGGAGAGGCTGTGTTGTCCATCACAATGCCGATGGTCTTAGGTCGAGCTGCACCTGACATTTTGGCCATTTCAATCAAGGCAGGCAGTGCATCAAGTGATTGTTTCGATGCCACTGGTGATGTTTGAAACACATACTTATAGCCACGCGCGGTAATTTGATCCGAATACGACAAGGTGAGCCAAGGCACTTCAGCGCGCTCTGTAATTTCGGTAATGGCGAGGGTGAAAGAACTCACAAATGCACCTGTACCGCCGACCAAATCTGGCTCTTGCGACAACAAACGCTGCGCTGCATTTTTGGCTTTCTCAGTGCTGTCACCCGAGTCCACCACGATCAGTTTCATCTTTGCGCCGCCGAGGGCTTTGATACCGCCCGCAGCGTTGATGTCATCAACCCCCGATTGAGCCCCTTTGAGGTGCAACTCGCCATTGCGAGCCCATGCACCCGAAAGCGGTACTGCAATAGCGACCTTGACTTCTTTCGCTTGCGCTTGCGCCAAGATTGGTGCGCCTGCAACTGCAGCCATGGCTGCCCCACCTAAAATAAAATCACGTCTTTGCGTCTTCTTCATCACAGTCTCCTTTTAAAAATTAAAGTCCCAGATAAGCTTTTTTAATGTCTGAATTTTGCGACAACACCTCATGCGTTCCACTCATGATGACGCGCCCAGATTCCAGCACGTAGCCTCGATCACAGCTGTCCAAGGCTTCAGCCACGCGTTGCTCTACCAAGAGCACACTGATGCCTTGTACTTTGTGAATTTGTTGCACACAGTCAAAAATTTGATCAGCCACTGTGGGGGCCAAGCCCATTGAGGGTTCGTCCAACATGATCAGTTGTGGCATGGAAGCCAAGCCACGGCCAATGGCCACCATTTGCTGTTCACCGCCAGACAATGTGCCTGCAGCTTGGCTCTGACGTTCAGCCAAACGTGGAAACAGGTCATAGATAAAATTCAAAGTCTGGGGAAATGCTTGACGGGCCTTCAAAGTTTGCGCACCCATCTGCAAATTCTCTTTAACGGACAAACTCGCAAAGACTTGCCGGCCTTCAGGCACGTGCGCAATGCCAAGCTCTGCCCTCAAGTGTGGTTCAACCAATGCCAGGTCTTGGCCCTTGTAAGACATCAAACCCGACTGAACAGGCACGACACCCGAGATGGCTTTGAACAAAGTTGTTTTCCCTGCGCCGTTGGGCCCCACAACAGCAACAAATTCGCCTTGCTTGACCTCCAGGCTCACGCTGGACAACGCGCGTAAACCGTCGTAGTAAACGTCGATGGCTTCAAGCTTGAGCACGTGCACTCCAACGCTTACCCAGGTAAGCTTCAATGACCAAAGGATTGCTGGTAACCACTTGGGGGTCGCCTTCTGCGCAGACGACACCATGATTCAAAACCAGCATGCGATCAGTGAGCCTGACCATGGCATGCATCGTATGCTCAATGATGACCACTGTCACGCCGCTTTGCCTGATGGACTCGATGACTTTCAAAACGTGTTCGGTTTCGTTGGTGCCTAAGCCAGCCAAGATTTCGTCCAACAACAATATTTTGGGTTGCGGTGCCAAGGCCCTGGCCAACTCCATCAAACGCAGTTCAACCGTGGTGAGCGAGGCGGCCAAACTGTTTAGCCTTGGACCTAAACCAACTCGGTCAACAGCAAGCGTGGCCATGTTGCGCGAAAGCTGATCATCGGATTGGGCAAAGAATGTGGCAATGATGACGTTGTCCAAAACAGTCATTCGCGGAAATGTGCGAACCACCTGAAAAGTTCGCCCCACACCGGCGCGACAGATTTCGTAGGGTTGGCTTCCTGAGAGGGTCTGATCGTTCATGGACCAAACACCTGAAAGCGGCGTTACAAAACCATTCAAGGTATTGAAGAGAGTTGTTTTACCTGCACCATTGGGGCCAATGATGCCCAGAATTTCGCCTTCATAAACATCAAAACTCACATCGCGCAAAGCATAAAGACCACCATAGCGAACGGTCACATCTTTGACGGACATCAGTTGGCGAGGCGCCTGTTCCGTTGTGAAATGGCTTCTGACAAAACTGCGAACATCCAAGCTCAGAGGTTCGGGGTCTTGCGTCACAGGTTTTTTCTTGAGTGACTGCAGCCAGGGCCAAATGCCTTCTGGTGCGCGCAGCACCACCAAAATAATGGCCGCACCAAAGACCACGCCTTGAATACCAGGAAATTTATGGCCTAACTCGGCATGCAATATTTCACCCAGAGGGATCAGTACAAATGCCCCAAGCACTGGACCCGCAATGGTGCCAATGCCGCCAAACAAAGTGACGATCAGCGCTTGGGCAGAAGACAACATGCCAAATACGGTGTGCGGTGTCACAATGAGCAGTACCACGGCATACAAGCCACCCGCCATGGCTGTGAATGCCCCTGAAATGGCAATGGCTGCAAACTTCCAAGGCACGGGATTGATGCCACAGGCCATGGCAGCCGCTTCATTTTGCTTGATCGCCAAGAGAGACAAGCCAAAACGCGAATGTGCCAGTTTTAAATTCACCAACAAAGCCGTCACCAACAAGCTCAAAGCAATCAAGACATAGATTCTTTGATCGGCAAACTGCATGTAAGCCATTGGGTTCTCGCGCATCATGGGCAAGGTGACCTCTTGGAATCCGAGCCACTCAAACACATACAACAAAGCCAATGGAAAGGCCAACATGGCCAGCGCAAAGTAATGTCCACGCAATCGGAATGTCGGCCATCCAATGAGCACCCCACTGCCAGCGCCTGCAAAGCCGGCAATGACCAGGCCAAACCAAGGACTGATGCCAAACAAAGTCATGAGCAAGGCCACTGTGTAAGCGCCTACGCCAAAAAAAGCAGCATGACCAAACGACATCAAGCCCGAATAGCCTGAAAAAATATTCCAAGCCACGCCCACCAAAGCCCATATGGGCGCCAGTGTAAAGAGCAATTGGTAGTAGCGGTCTTGCACCAGCCACACTGCCCCAGCGTAAAGCACGGATGAACCTAAAATCCAAGCCAACGCGTTGGATAAGGGTGCAGAAGTTTTAGCAGTTGACGTCATGCATCAGACCCTTTCCACACTGCGGCCAAACAAGCCCTGTGGACGGACCAGCAATATAACCAGAAACACCACAAAAATAGCAGCGTTTTGAAGCTGGTTCGGCAATACCAAAGTAGAGACTTGTTGAACCAAGCCGATGGTCAAGCCGCCTAAAAAGGCACCTGAAACACTGCCCATGCCACCCAGCATGACGCCGGTGTACATGATGATGATGAACTCCACACCAATGTAGGGCTGAAAAGGGTAATAGGTGGCAATCAAACCGCCAGCAATGGCAGTAATGGCAGAGCCCAGCGCAAATGCCAAGCGATGTGATTTTCCAACGTGAATGCCCACAAAGGTTGCAGCCATGGGGTTGTCAGCGGCCGCGCGCATCATGGTGCCCACTCGAGAGCGAGAAATAAACAGTGAAACACCCACGGCCACGGCCAAGGCAACAAAGGCGGCCACTGTACGACCCTGATTCAAAAACAGCATCATGCCTGTTTCACCCAAAGGGCCAATTTCCCAAGCGGTTGACGACAAAGGTGTGCGCATGGTTTGAGGTGTCGAGCCAAACAGCAACAGGGCGCCGTTAGACAACATGAGGGACAAGCCAAGGGTTAAGGTCAATTGCGGGTAATGCCCCTCGCCCTCACTTTTGGCAACACGCATGCCGGTGATGTGTCTCAAAAGCAATTCATAAATGGCAACGCCAAGAACAAAAACAAACACACCCGATAACAAGGCAGAAACAAAGGGACCAATGTAGACACCCAAAAGTGCATTCAATCCCAAATGCGCAAAGCAAAAGAATGCGGCATACATGCCCAACATCAAAGACTCGCCTTGCGCAAAATTGATCACACGCATCACGCTGAAAATCAAGGCCAAGCCCACACACATCAGGCCATAAATGCAACCCACAATGGTGCCGGTGTAAACAGATTGCAAAATATTTTCAAGCAAAACCCAGCCATCTGGAAGTTGCATTGCAAACAATTGATGTGTCCAGTCACTCATGGGGCTATCCGATGCATCGTGCGAGACTTCGAGTTGCCAGCGGCTTCAGTGGGTCGCAATTTAGCGACGCGCTTTGTGCTTTGATCGTAGTTTCCCAATTGCCTTTCAATTTGTTCGGCACAAGCACTAGCGCAATCAAGCAATTTTCGTTCGTGCGATTTAGTGGCACGCTTTTGCAGCACAGACACATGCAAGGCTGCCGTCAAGACGCCAGCGCCGTCATAAATGGGAACGGAATAGCCTTGAATACCCTCCATCGACTCACCATTGCTTTTGGCGTAACCTTGCAAGCGAATCCTTTGAAATTCCAACTCGAGGTCTTTGGCGTTTGAAATGGTATTGGGCGTAATTTTGACAAACTTGGAGAGCATCGCATGGGCACCCAGTTTGGCGTCAAGTGCTGCAAACAACTTGCCTGTGGCCGTACTGTGAAGAAAGAGGGACTCGCCCAAACGAATGTCCAAAGAAATGCGTTGCGTGCCAAGACAGCGGTCGGCGTATATCACGCGATTGCCAATTTTGATGGCCAGATAAACGTCGTCACCAATTTCTTTGACCAGGTCTTGGAGGTGCCGTCTGGCCACACTGCGAATGTCCAAAGATTGAAGCGTTCGCAATGCCAGTGCTACTGCGCGCGGACCCACAGAATATCGCAAGTCTTCGTTGACGGTGGCCAATTCTGCGTCGATCATGGCTTGCAGCATGTTGTGCACACTGCTGACCGGCAAGTTCAGCTCTGATTTGATTTCAGTTAATCGCAGACCTTCCTTGTGTTGAACCAAGAGGTTGATGACATCAAAGATGCGAATGTAACGGTCTGGATTCATAGTTCACTCATCAGGACAGATTCAACTCTTCACCAATTTATTCAACATCATTTTTTGGAGTTTGCCTGTGCTGGTCAAGGGCAAATCTTGTTCGTTGACCCATTGAAATTTGGCAGGCACTTTGTATGCCGCCAGTTCTTTTTTGCAAAATGCTTTCAAGGCCTCGTGTGTCACAGTCTGACCCTCTTTGGCCACCAGCAGCGCCACCAAAATTTCGTCTAAGTGAGGGTCTGGCATGCCAATCACATAAGCCGACTTCAGGGCTGGATGACGCATCAACACTTCTTCGACCTCGATGGGTGCAATGTTGATACCGCCACTTTTCACCATCTCTTTCAAGCGACCTTTGTAATAAAGACGGCCTTGTTTGTCCAACATGCCCAGGTCACCAGTGCAGAAGTAACCCTCTGAATCATAGGAAGCTTGCGTCTTTTCTGGTTCTTTGAAATACGACTTGAACAGCGGGCCTTTGACTCGAATTTCACCAACAACTTCATCCGGCAAAGTGAGCCCGGTCTCCATGTCGCAAATTCGAGCTGTCACACCAGGCAAGGGCTGGCCGACACATTGCAGTCGGATGTCCAAGGGTTCGCGATGATCAATGACCGCGCAGTTGCCATAGGTTTCGCTCAACCCATAAATGTTGCAAATGTCATGCACGCCCAATTCGACGGCCATTTGAATTTGCTCCGGGGTACCGATCATGGCACCGGTTCTCAAACTTGAAAGATTGCGAGCAGGTCGGCTAGGATGTTCCAACAAGGCTTGAACCATGTTGGGCGTGCCGTATATAACGGAGCATTTTTCACGCTCGATCAGGTCCAGCGCTTCTTCAGCATCAAAGTGCTCTTGCAAGACGATACAGGCACCATGCGACAACAAATTGGGCATGGCATTGACACAGCCAAAACTCCAAAACAATGAAACGGCCAACCACAAGCGATCCGAAGAAGTCACGCCCAATCGCTCGCCGATGTTCCAAGAATTTTCAATCCAATTGCCTTGCTGCAACAAAATGCCTTTGGGGGCCGCCGTTGAGCCTGAGGTGTAGAGCAATACAGCCACATCGTCCGGTTGATTTTGCAAGACGGCTTTGTCGATGACATCAGTGTCTACAGACTTGCCCAATGCCAACAGTTCGGCCCACTCCATGCCCACTGCAGTGTCTAACACCGTGGTGCCAGGCTCTAACACCCAAACTATTTTTTTCAGGTGCGGTAGACGCTGCGCATGTGGCTGCATCTGCTGCAGCATGGCTTGATAATCGTTTCTGCGGAATTGGGTGACGGCCACCAAATAGGTCACCTCTGCATGCGACAAAGCGTATTCCATTTCGCGCTGTGTCGACCACGTATTGAGACAAACAGCGGTTGCACCCAAACACTGCAATGCCAAAAATGAAATGACCCAGTGAGATTTATTGCCCATCAAAATGGCCACGTGATCCTTGGGCTTAACACCCAGCGCATGAAAGCCTTTGGCCGCTTCAATGACGGCAGCATTGAGCTGTGAGTAAGAGTAACGCTGACCCGCTGCAACCAAAGCAGGCTGATCGGCAAAAAGATGCGCCTGCTCTCTGAGCAAAGCACCAATGGTGCAACTTTGAGGACGAACGGTATTCACAAAATCTTTCTTTGCTAGCGAAAATAACTTACATGCGAGGCAATACTTTTTCAGCCAT
>Ga0209400_1002737_pt1 | contig 13194 bp, 18 predicted proteins | sample M_130807_EF_Meta_FD_187313 | JGI IMG/M metagenome (GOLD analysis project Ga0209400, IMG submission 187313) | Freshwater microbial communities from Lake Montjoie, Canada to study carbon cycling - M_130807_EF_MetaG (SPAdes) (version 2) | ecosystem: Environmental > Aquatic > Freshwater > Lake... | reverse complement strand
GTCCTCGTTACCTTACACTGTCTTTCAATTGTATCTCAATCTTCCTTTTCTGTCAACCATAAAAAAACCTCGGAATATTCCGAGGTTCTGATAATTTGTATGTTTACTTGTTATCCAAACCTCGGAGTAGCCCTTCTATCAGATGTAGGATAGGCTGTCTCCAATGACCATGATTTAATATAGGTTGATAAGAAACAAGTTTTCATAAAGCTATTTATGCCTCATAAATTATTTTAAATAATTACCAACTAGCTAACACACAATACCTAGTGTATACTTCCAATGGCAATGTCCAAGCATCTTCTATTTTAAATCCACGAGATAATAATTCTTTTATTAAAGGATCGGTACTAGTAACTGTATTAATATGCGTATCTATTTGAAAATCAGTGCTTTGTAAGTAAACATATCCTGATTCAGATTTTTTAAAATTCAACCAATCATAGTTCATATGCTCACATGAGGTATTAACTATCAAGGTATTGTTCTTAATATTATCTTCCCAAGTATTACATTGAGTTACATCGGCCATGATTGATTTAAAATCCCAATCGTAATTTAATTTTTCACTGAAATTAGCCCAAAAATGATCAAGTTCAATACCTATAGCACTTTTGATAATATCATGTTCATGTAGCATATGGGGCAGCATACCATGCCACTGCCCCATAAAGATACAATAATAATCAGTTAAATTACCTAGGTGTTTAACCGCGCCAATCTTACTATGCAATTGTGAATAAGTTAATCCATGTCTTAAATGTCTATGTGTCGATTCATCAACATTTAAGCCCCATTCACTGACTTGCATCAATCTACCAATTGAATTGGCTAGTTTTTCCATAGTTAAAAAGATTGGTTTGGATGATCTAGAGCAATGTCTAGTAGCATATGAATTCTATCAGTATCGCCATAATTAAAAACTTCATGATAATCAGCAATATTCAAAAGGTATACATACTGTGCTTCCATATGTTCTTCTGCGCCATGATCGTTAGTAAATATTGCTCTTGGATTCGTTGTTATAGGCAAATGAAATCTATGATAATATTTAAAATAGGGAGCAGCATCTCTATGTCTAGCAATCTGTCCATTAGGCAGAACACTGTGAACAGTAATTCTTCCTAATTGTTGACCGCCTACTAAGTTGTAAACCCAATCAGCACAATTTTGAATAGCCGAACCAATACCTTCAGGTGCATCCATAAAGTCTATGTGATTCCAAATATAATCAGGATTTAATGTGCCGTCTTCTAAAAGTGGAACGGTTTCTGAATATAATTTATCAGGACCAGTTGATGGAATTCTTAACCAAAAACCAACAACACTTTGAGTTAGCGCGCCTATTTTGTATGATGTTGGTTGAGCATCTGACCTAGGCGATATTCGTTTTATTGTAGAACCGTATGTTTTTCCACTAAATTTTTTATCATGATAATCCTCTTTTTTTATAAAATCAAATCCTTGCCACTTAGGTATTTTACCTGACATAATGCCGTTCCAATCAGTATTTACTACTAATTCTTCATATACTGGTTGAAATATTTCATCAGGAACTTTATCTATTTTTTTGATTAACATGTTAGCACCCCACTTAGATTAGATATTTATTAGTTGTTCATAGTATTGTTGTTTCTTTTCTAAACTTTTGTTACGAAAATTAGTTTTTAATATGGTGGCATTAGTTTCAGTGTCTAACATCATTTTAAAAATTTCTTCCATAGAATATCCTAAATTTAGAATTCTTCCTAACCAAGTTGCTCCTGCGAATTTACTACGCCGAATCATTTTAGGATTGCTCCAAAATTCTTTTACCAAATTTTGAGCGGTAGCAAAGTCCATTTGAGCATTATGCCACGGTTCTCCTTCAACAATTTCATACCCAAACTTTTTTGGATCTCTTTCTATTTTACTAACATTCCTACCATCATTTTCAGATCTAATGTACAGAGGTAAAAAAGTAAAAATATCTAATGAGCAATCACCGTTCGCCAAATAATCAAAGGTTCTTCTAACACTGGCTTCATCCTCTCCGGGCAATCCTATAATAAAATTGCTGCTAGTAATTATTTTGCCTTTCCACGTTTCACCTATATAGGCTAAGGTGTCTTTAATTTTTTTCTCACCTAGACCTTTACCTATCTTTTTACCTGCTATATCATTCATTGTCTCTATACCAAACTGCAAACTTACAGCTCCAGTCTCTAATAACATTTCTCGCATTTCAGGAAAACGCCAAATCAAGTCTAATCTAGCATATGCAGTATAAGTTATCTTAAATGGTAACTTAGTGAAAACATCATATATCAATTGCATCTTTGGTAGACTCTCATTGATAAGTTCATCTGAAAACATATAATGAGTTGTACCGTACAGTTCGTAATTACGGATTAGTTCATCTCGTAATACTTCACTATGTTTTTGCCAATCACCTATTTTTTTTCCAATCAAGTCAAATCTGCAAAACGCACAACTAAAAACGCATCCCCTTGCTATTTCAACAGGCAATGCTTCTCCTGTAAAAATAATATCATTGTTTGTATACAGTATGCTACTAGCAGCAAATTGTTCCTGTGTGTAAAAGTAATCGTTTCCATCTATGACATTGCAAGGAGTTTGTTTGACTGTTTTTAAATCATCGCCGTCTATCAGATGCTTCAATAGTTTAATAAGGGCAGTATCTCCCTTATTAACTACAATGTAGTCTACCCCTTCCCAATATGAATTTAAAGTAATTCTTGCGCCACCTAAACAAATTTTAACCTTAGAATTTTTTGATTTTGCATAATGTATTAATGATACAAATTCTTCATCAGGTCTACCAAAATTGTAGACATCGTTGCCTACTCTTTTATCCATTAATGAACAGCTAAACCCGATTAATACTGTATCAGATGTTACAAATTTATCAACTATAGTTTCAAGTTGTTCATATGAATAAAAACTGAATAGGTCTACCACTTGACATGAATAGCCATGATTTCTAACTTCTGTGGCTAATTTGTATGTACCAGCATATTTTCCATACCCAATAGTATCGGCAATGTCGGTAAATAATATTACTTGCATTTGATTGTTTCCCAATCAAAAGTCCAAGATTCATTTATCTTTTCATAGATTACCCACTGAGGTGTATTCTGAATTAATACCGAAAATTCTACTTTTTGCAAACCGTTATAGAACATATGATGCGATTCACGCTCAGATCTTTTTTCTCCCAATCTTCTTTTTTCCCAAATTTTAGCCAAGTTTTTATTATAAGAATTAAAGGTCAATCCAATCGCTTCTATTTTTTTCTCTTGTGCCCAACTTTTTTGTTTAGGTAGCAAATACTCTCTGACCAATAACATGTTTCTATATGGTGCAGATATCCATGTTCTACATCCGGCTATAGCAAATGTACTACAAAATTCACTAATATAAACGCCGGCACATCCTATTATTTTTTCATCTGCTAATAAAAGATTAAACTGGCCATTAGGTCTACTAAATCTATTCTGTATATAAATTAAATTAGGTAGAGTGTGAGAGTCTTTTTCCCAATCATTTGACCACATATTATTGGCAGCAGGATCCAAACTTTCTTCAAATTCTTTTTTACAAAAATCTAAGAATAATTGTTTGTTGGTAAACTCTGCTAAGTCAATTATTTTAAATTTTTGCTGAGTATTCATCATAAAGGGTAGAGTTGTATATAGTATTTATTTTCTCAACATTAATAAACCCATAGTATGTAACTAATAGTTTTTTATACCTTTCATCAAAATCTGAACCATGTTGTACTAAATGATCTTTGTAAATCCAAGTATTAGAGTTAGGTGGCAAAGTTTGATAAACCTTTTCGTTATTAATTATGTAATAAAAAGTGCTTGATGGGTTTTCGTCATATAGCAATGTTCTTACAGCAATATGTTCTTCGTCTTTAAAATCACTATGGGGGGAAAAAATAGCAGTACTTTGTAAGATACGAACTAAAAACAATTTATTAAAAATGGGTTTGATATTATCTATTAGATCAGGTAAAACACTAGAGCAATCTACGAATTCTGAATTATAATATCCCTCAGTAAGTGGATTATATGAATCTCCTCTATAACAATCGAATCCAATCCATTTACCAGGCTTATTGTGATTTTGTTGATATCTTACTAGCGGCTTAGCATTATTATTCCATATGTTCCACCACAAGTCCCAATTTGTAGGTGTTAGTTTGGGTATATCTAATACCTTAGAAACTATTTGATTCATTGATTGAAACTATTAATTGGATCATAATAAGCATCTTTATTGATTTTATCTATAAAATCAAAAGTATTATCCTCATTGATTACAACGGCCTGTGGAACACTACGCTGTTTAAAGATTCCTGATAAGCTTCCTATTTTAATCTTGTTTTCAAAGTACTCTTGATCTTGAGTATATTCCAAAATCAATTCCTTAGTAGTAATTTTATATCCACGCCAATCTTTAACAATTTTTTTATCTGGATTCATCATGCTCCAACATTGAAAATCCTCAGTATTGTAAAAATGATGATAATAGGTATCTAAAAATTCTTTGTTAATTAAATCTCTACGAGTAGTTCTACTGAGAATTCTAAAATAGATACTTTGCCATTTAAAAGTAAAGCACATCCACCAAAAGAAATCTTTTACATCTTTAATTTCACAACGTCCATTAGACTGCACATGATTATGAAATAAACTAAACCAAATTTTAGATTGTCGTGTTTCCATTCCAACACGTTCAAAGAAGGGAACGATATTACTTTCTGAATACGGTTCATATAATTGGTCAAATGTAAAAAGTTTTAAAGCGTCTGTTCCAAATAATTGGTCATTGAACTCGCCGCTGACCATAACATAATCACCAGTTAACAAATCTAGTGTACGCTCGCTTGGTATTAAATTAAACTTACCACGAATATGTGAATAATAAAAATTTGGATTTTCTTGTATGCTAGCGGCGTTCATAGCAATAGTAATATTACTAGTATCACTGGTAGCTAATAAAAAGCTGACTACTATAGCAGTGCTATCAATACCCCCGCTATATAAAATAACAATAGGTTTATTAATATTTTGAGCATGAGATAAAATTTGACTAGCCCTTTCTATACAAATTTCTTTATAGGTTTTATTGAAACTATTTGGTATGCTGGGTACGGAGAAATAGTTATGAAATCTGTAAGGAGTTTTAATTGTATCACAACGATCTACTAAATCTAAATTTAAATTCATAAACTTGTAAATAGAATACCAGTTAGTGACATCTGGCTTACTGCCGTCTTGTAGGCATGGGGTATTAGTTAATAATAATTTGTTCATACTAATGAATTGTTTACTAGCTCGTCTTTGGCTAAATTATATACTTCTCTTAATCTAGCTGGCTCTACCGAATTTAACAAGTTTCTATATTTGATATAAATTCCAAGATTTCTTAAACGAATATGTGCTATATTTTCCATATGTAAAGTTAGTTCTTTATATGCGGTTGCAGGGCTACACTCAGTTGCATTTGCATAGCCAATGATAGCATCTGTAAAATAATTATTAGTTGGGTCGCATTGTTGTAATTGACTAATTATACTATTTGCATATTCGGCGTGCAATGGAGTTTCCGTGCTGTTTAGCATTAGTAAACTACACAATGTACTAAGTGCATCATGCCATCCAAAACGTTCTTTAATTTCTTTTCTAAATTCAGATAAATTTTTATCAGAAAGCAATGTTATATCAGCTTCAACAACTGAACGTTTACCGTGAGTTTGATCATACTGGTAAATTTTAGATGTGTCATTAAAGTCAAATATTGAAAAATTTTCATCTACCCAATTAGCCCATGTTTCAATTGGGACTATTTTCAGCCGTCTATTACTTTGTTCGATTGCTTTAGCACTGATTTCAGAACTAGTTGATAGTAATATAGCATTTTGCTTACTCCAATCACATACAATGTACATAAATTCTGGCTTTGTAAATTTCTTTCTAGTTGTCATTGTGTCCTTAATTCAATAAATAATATTTATCGGATGGTAATCTATACCATTAAATAGTTAAGCACCGAGAACATCAATGATTTATTTTAAAGAAATAGATATAGACAACTTAGTAATCATCCAAGAAAAATGCCTTGCCTATATCAAAACACAAGAAACAGTTTATAAAAAGTTAAAACCAGCCAGTTGGTATATACTAAATGTAGAAGAACTTAAGGCAAGTTGTCCAAAGTTACAAGAGTCATTTAGCAAAATAAATTTAGATATAAATTATGCTGCTGCCATTGTAATGATGGAAGAAAAAGATATCAGAGTACATACAGATAATTGGCATCAAGAAGCCAGGATAAACATTCCATTGTTAAATTGTGAAAATACATTTACCAAATTTTATTCTAATATAAAAACCAAAGAACTACATAATCCTAGTACCGGTATGGTATCAAAAACAGTAACTAACTTAGATGAAATAATATATGAGTGTGGACTAGAATTAAGAAAAGCAACTATATTAAGAAGTAATGAAGGGCACCATATAACTTTACCAAACGGAAATCCTGTGCCTAGGATTTCATTAACAATTGGCTTTGAGCAAGATCCAGTTTACTTGCTAAATTAACGTTGTTCTGCTTTGGATTTTTGCCAAGCTATCTTCAAATTTTGGAAATCCTTTGAACCTAATAGAAAGGCAAATTTTGGGTATGCCCGATGTCGAAGCTGTTACACTATGAGGTACTCCGGTGTTCAGTAATGTCCATGTGTTAGTACAACTAAATTGATCCACTAGTTCTACTTCAGAGTTATTCCATGCTCTTAAATACGATGAACCTTGTATATAACCAGTTGCATTAACAACTTTTTTATAAAATTTAACTATATTACCTTCATATCCGCTTATTTGTAAATTCAAACTAGTATGATGTACGCCACTTGTCCCATTATCGGGACCATCTGTATGAATCGGTAAATCTTTGGTAGGACGAAGAATTATAATATAAGAGATATCGGGAAAATCAAAATTCCTTTTTAAAAAATCTTGTAATTCGAATATTTTTGCATCTTGAATCTGATTTGGGAAAAATATCCAATATTCCTCAAGTTTATTATCTCCCCAAGGGGATTTTTGTTTTTGGCTGAAATCAGGTATGTGTTTAGGAATAAACTCGTTATTAAAATAATTAGTATATTCTTCTGTATTAGACCAATCTAAATGATAATAATACATTTATTCTATAATGTAGAATGTATCACTGTAACCTGTGTTTTTCTTAAAATAAAATACCTAGTACTTAAATATTTAACGATTGACAAATCAGAAGTGTCACCGGTAACAGCATTAATCATTTGATTACCTGCTATGCTAATATTATCAAAATCAATTGATTTTTCTTCTAAAGAAAAATTCCACTTAGATAATCTAGTGCTAGATTTTTCATTTTCTTGCAATTGCCAAGCAGCGTATGATTGTTGGTCAGCAAATAAAAATTCTTGGGTAAAATCAGTAACACTCGGGTGATCAATTGCACCATTAAAACTATACGAATAGTCTATGAATCCTGAAGAATCGGTAAACAAATTTGAATACCCACTTAGTGGTTCTATCAATAAACTAAGTTCATTCAACATTGAATAATATTCCTGTTCTGTGACATCAGGATATATTGGTTGAATGTCATTAGTGAATGATATGTCATATATAATCCAATCTATAAATTTGTATACATTATGGTTAGTAGTATGAACTACATTTCTTGTGATTTTATAAGTCATATGTTTATCCCCGTGTATACATATTTATCTTAAATATCAATCTAAATGATACTGGGATCATGCAATCCCAGTTGATCAAATCCCCAACGGCGTTCATTGCACCCATTACAATAGTTACATCGTCCTATTTCTTGCGTACTACAGGAATGTGTAATATAAAATAAAGTCTCTTGGTTAAATTGTTTCACTAGATCAATGACATGACTTTTATTTAGAAAATGCATCGGAGCCTTAAATCTGTCAGATTCTTTATAGGGAATAGGGAACCATCCTATCATATGCTGTGGTAGCTGCTCAATTAATCCAAGATAAACAATATCATATCCCAATTCTCTAGCATCATATGCTCCTGATTTAACCTGTTTGTGCTCAGGTAATGTATTATCCCCCACAATTATAGGATCTTGGTAGGGTAAACCGTAGAAAGAATGCACATGAGCAACAACTAAATTAGCGAAATACCTAGACCCTTCTTTTCTTATAATAGAAAACGGAGTAATTTCATGCAAATTATTTAATTTTTTATTTTCTTGCAACATCATGAAATATAATATGGCACTATCAATGCCGCCACTTATAAACATTGCTATTCGTTTTCTTTCTTCAGGGAGAGTAAAAGATAATGTTCTTTTATCACCTAATGGACCACATTCTATTATCATTATAAGTCTCTTGGCTGAACTATTTAGCTAACCAATTACTACCAGATAAATAGTTTTATGACTAATTTAACAATGTCTAGCGGAACACGTGGAGCCCAAATATTTTTGGTACTGTCTATTATCGGCAGTTTATTTGGATTATACTATTATGATATATCGTCGGCTACAGTTGGACTGATAATCCTAGGCTACTTTATGTACGGGTGTTTGGGTATCGTAGTCACATACCATAGATATTTAACTCACAAAAGTTATCAAACTCATCCATGGTTAGTTAAATTATTTTCTGTTCTTGGTTGTTTAGGAGGAACGGGTAGTCCACTTGCTTGGGTAGCTATCCATTTGAATCATCATTTGAAAAGTGATAAACCCAATGACCCTCATAGTCCATACTATAAGGGTCTCAAAATATTTACATTACAATATGAGCATGAAGTAGATCCAAATACTAAATGGAGAATGAGAGATTTAATAGTTGACCCATTTCAACAATTTCTACACAGATATTACTTTTTGATTATTGCTGTTTGGAGTATAACTCTATACTTTATAGGAGGATTTTATCTAGTAATATTTCTTCATTGGGCGCCTGCGGCCATTACTGCAATCATGAGCAATGTAGTGAACTATATTGGACACAAACCAAATTGGATTGGTAGCTATAGAACATATAATTTAAATGACTATAGCGCAAATAATTGGATATTTGCAATACCTAGTTGGGGCGAAACTTGGCACAATAACCATCATAGACACCCTAAAAATTATAGTTGTGGACAGAAATGGTGGGAACTAGATATATCAGCATTAGTCATTAAATTAATTAAAACTTAATGAAGGACTTTCCGATCTATTCCCCATTATCTAAAGAGTTTGATTATGATGCAAATATAATCATTAAAGAGATAATGCCATTATTAGTAAATGAACAAGAAAGGACATTGCCATTTGAAAATGGTCGTAGTATATACGATCAATCTAATTCTCTCAAGATAGCATCAGAGACAGATTTAGAGAATACAACCAAATATAAAATTGTAGATGGTAATCGTGTTCCAGTAACTGGCAAATTTAAAACTTATCATGTATATAATTTAACATATTTACCTGAAGAAGTAGATAGTCAAATTGACATTTATAGACATGATGATCCTGAGAAAAAGATTTTTTGGCATACTTATAAAAAGCCATTTACTTGGAGAGAAGAACTCCAAGGAACGGAGACTAAAAGATATATAGAACAATTTCCTTGGGAATATATTCAAGGCGTCAGAGTTATTCATATGACCCCACCAAGTATAGGTCAAATACATCGTGATAGTCATCCTATAGCAAACTACAAATATTTCAAAGATGGATTTGCTAGTATTACATTTAATATAGCTCACGGCGGTGGAGTTTTAAATTATATTGACAAAGACATTCAACACAGCGTAGATAATAGTGTTAAAATGTTTCATTTCAATGATAGTGCCCTTCACGGGGTAACTCCAATTACATCCGAAAGAATTCAGTTAAGGATATGGGGTAAATTAAAAGTTTCATACAAGGATCTATTAGATGTTTTATAAAGATGATTGGTATGCATGGTCATATGATGGTGTAAAATTATGTCATAAACCTAACTTGACGGCAAAATTTGATGTCCATTTAAAGCAAACAATTCACACTCCTGTAGATGATTATTATACAGAATTATTCAGGCATGCGACTGAAATTAGAGATACAATCGAAGGAAAATTTGATTTATTATTTTCCGGCGGCATTGATAGTGAAATTATTTTAAGAGTTTATAAAGATTTGGGTGTTCCATTAAATGTTTATATTTTTAAATATGAAAATAATTTAAATTATAAAGAATATAATCAAGCAATAAAAGTATGTGATGCTCTAAATGTACCATATAAATCCATAGATTTTAACTTGCAAAAATTCTTTGAAAACGATGCATATGACATATGGACTAAATGCTATGCAAGTAGTAGCGGTTGGTTACCCGGTATGAAAATGTCAGAATATTTAGATAATATTCCTATTATGGGAGAAACAGTTCCAGAATGGAGAAAAAAAGAAGATGGCACTTGGGCGTTCATGCTAAAAGAACGAACAAAATTTTGGACCATGTATCAAATTGCTATAGGTAGAAAAGCATTAACAGATTGGTATGGTTATACCCCCAAGTTAATACTATCGCATATGGAATTACCTAGGATTGATAATCTTATAAACAACCGTATTCCAGGTAAATTATCGACGGTCAGTCATAAATGTATCATTCATAAAGATTATTGGGAAGACATTGATATTAGACAGAAAATGACAGGGTTTGAAGGAGATATGGAACCTAGCCTTACCTCTAAACCTGCATATATGATAGATTTTGACAACAAATATCTTAAAGGACAGCCACCGAATCCAATGTTTTATTATAGTAAAGAAGAAATTAAATCTTTACTATGCTCTTATTAAGAAAAATATATGAATTATTTCACCAAACTGAATATTGAATCAAACATTTCACAAAGGATATTAGATAAACTTGATCGTATTAAAGAATCAGAATGGATTCAATACTTAGAGCAAAGTATTTACCTATTGAAGATGGAAGACTTTGAAGCAGATCCTAATATAATAGACCTTATAAATAGGTTTGGTTCAGAAAAAAAGTTATGCCTTTTTAGATTGCCACCTAAGATTTGTTATAGTTGGCACAGAGATGCTAAAAGACAAGCTTCCATTAATATGTTGCTAAAAGGCTTTAACAGTATATGTATATTTGGAACCGAAGCTCCTGAAAAGAAATTTGTTGATTTAGATAAAATTGAACATAAAAGTAATACTTACTATCTAATGAATGTAAAAGAGTCGCATACCGTTTTTAATTTTGATCAAGAAAGGTATGTAGTTAGTATAAGTATTCCCGATACTCCATATGCTGAAGTTCGGGAATATTTATTAGAAAAACAGCTAGCCTGTTAGATTGTTTCGTAGTCCTGTTTACCTACTCCACATTCAGGACAAGCAAAATCATCAGGTAAATCTTCCCAATGACCTTCTAGTTCTTCATTGTGGACATGACCACATACGATACAAATGTGTTCTTGATTAGCCATGAGTTAGTTCCTCCAATTTTTGTAGATAAGCAGCCGCATGACGTTCTTCAACTCGTTTAAGAGCGGCAAAACGTTTTTCTGCTTTAAGTAGCAAAGCCTTAAATTCTTCAGCGTGTTCTTGACTTTCGGCAATTTGTTCCTTCATTTCTTTTTCAGCCAACTCATTGCCTTCGTGAACAGCATCATCTCTGAAATTAGGATACATTTCCATGTATTCGTAAGTTTCGCCTTCAATTGCTTTAGTTAAACATTCTTCAGTATTGGGCTTGCCAATAAGCAATTCAAGATGACCCCAGGCATGTTTGATTTCTTGGTCTGCGGTATGCTCAAAATGTTGAGCAATATCTTCATGCCCTTCTTCACGGGCAATGCGAGCAAAATAGCGATATTTAATATGTGCCATTGACTCACCTGCCAATGCGCTTTCTAAGTTTTTGAGTGTGTTTGACATAATGTCTCCTTTGTGTGTGATGTTATTTAGTCAAAAAAGGGCCATAAGGCCCTTTTATCATTTTAAATTAGTTTAAAATGAACGAGTATATGCAAAGTTAACGCTATGGTTGAAGCTATCACCACGAACTTGGTCATAACGAACGCCAACCGTGTCTTTCTTGGTAACAGCATAGCTAACACCAGCACGAGCAGTATGAGTAGTGTCAAGATTGCCGTTTGTGCCAAAACCATTGCGGAAACGATATCCAACCCGTGCGGTCAACTTGTCAAACATAGTGTAGGTTACACCTGGTTCAACGCTATAGTACTCAAAGTCAGACCCATTGCTGAATTTTTCACCAACAGCAGCACGAGTATAAAGATTAACTGGGCCAACTGGAACAGTACCAGTAACGCCAGCTTCAAGCCTATTGCTTAGTGCTTTAGTGCCATCTTGTTGATATGCAGTAAAACCTAGATCAGCAGCAAAAGTCTTATTGATAGACTCTTTAACACTTAGCGCATAGTTGTCGCTGTCACGGGCGCCACGATGCCCTTGTTGGAATTGCCCTTCAACGGTAACACTAGCAGCATTGACTAGACCGGTAACAGCCATTAGTGCTGCGATTGCGAAAACTTTCTTCATATAGATATCTCCTTTAAAAAGTTTCATTGAGTATATATTTATTCTGAAGCGGTGTCAATATAATTTTTACCCATAAAAAATGTATAAATATTAAAAAAGGACAATATATGAGTGAGATTATAATACCTTCAATTCGTGAAACATTGCGTATACAACGCTGGGACGACCACAGATATTATCATCATAGTAGAATTAATCAATTCTTACATTTAATTTCGGCTACTAGTTTTCTAGTTGCTTATGTATATTTGTTCATCAACCCTGTGATCAGTTCTTACATTGCTTGGTTTGTAGCTATGACTACACGCCAAATTGGGCATTTCTTTTTTGAACCCGACGGATATGATGAATATAATAAGGCCACATTTGAATACAAAGAAAAAATCAAAGTGGGTTTTAATCTCAAACGTAAAAGAGTGCTGCTAGCCTGTTGGGCAGCAGTACCTGCACTGGCTTACTTTGACGCTGAACTGTTTAACTTTATCATGCCCGATGGTACACCAAATACACTATTCAACATGGTTGGGTGGGGTTGGTTATGGTTGGGAGTAGCAGGGGTAGTGTTTAGAATGA
>Ga0209400_1002733_pt1 | contig 13200 bp, 10 predicted proteins | sample M_130807_EF_Meta_FD_187313 | JGI IMG/M metagenome (GOLD analysis project Ga0209400, IMG submission 187313) | Freshwater microbial communities from Lake Montjoie, Canada to study carbon cycling - M_130807_EF_MetaG (SPAdes) (version 2) | ecosystem: Environmental > Aquatic > Freshwater > Lake... | reverse complement strand
GCGCACTCACGGTGCGCATGGCGCACGTGCTGCGGCCGCAGTCCGGCACGCGCGCGAGCGAACGCGCGTGGCACTACTTCCTCGGCGCGCTCAACTCGGGCTACATGTACTACGGCACAGCCGTCGACATGGAGGTGAAGCCCACCGTCGCGTGCAACGAGGCGATCGCGCAGTCGGCGCTCGCCTCCGCAGGCGGCGCGGACCGGACGGCGCCGACCATCTGGATCCCGCAGCGGTACCCGTGGAACCCCGGTGCGGTCAACTTCGGTCCGCAGTACGGCTACCAGCAGAAGAGCTTCGGCCCCGACTTCATGGTCTGGACGTTCGTGCACGACACGGCGGGCCTGCAGTCGGTGCAGCTCAAGTGGCGCGTGGACGTCGACGGGCAGAACCCGCTGTCCACCACCGAGAACGAGACCTACGCCGGCGGCGCCGGCGTGGGCGCGTGGCAGAGCGCGGCCATGACGCTCCGCGACTTCCCGGCCGGGAACTTCTTCAACAGCGGCAGCATCGACTTCTTCGAGATGCCAAACGCGATCGCGAAGCAGGCGTATGCGTCCATCGCCGGCCAGGCAGGCAAGCTCATCGACTACTACGTGGAAGCGACCGACACCGTCGGCAACGTGAAGAAGAGCCCGATCCAGCACGTCTGGGTGGGAACGGGGAGCGGCTCCGGGACGGGCGGCGGGGGCAGTGGCGGCACCAGTCCCTTCGTGATGGACGGAACGCTCGATGCGGGCGCCAAGGTGGTGGGCACCAACGGCGGCCGCACGCTCTGGGCCGCGCTCAACGGCAACGTCCTCTACGTGGCCACGCAGGATGCCGGCGAGGGCGACGATGTCTTCGTGGCGCTCGCGGATGTCCCGGCAGGCGCGGCGCGCGGCGCGTGGTGGGCGAAGTCCGGCACGACGGCGCAGTGGAAGGCGTTCGTGGCCGACGAGAACGACAACGGATGGAGCGGGTGGTTCGATGCCGCCGCCAACGTCACCACGGCGTCCGGCGCCAAGAGTGCCACCGGTGCCAACGGCGGCGTGCTCGAGGCGACCATTGACCTGGCGCAGCTCTACGGCACGCTGCCTACCCGCATCGGCGTGGCGGCGGTGGCATATGCCAACGCGAACGCCGGAGCGCTGCGGACAGCACAGCAGGTGCCCGCGAGCGTCGACCAGAACGGCAACCTCGACGCCGCCGAGTACCTGGTGCTCGAGCTCTGCTCGCTGGCCGCCGCCGGCTGCTGCCCGGCCGATCTGGACGCGAGCGGTGCGGTCGACGGCGCGGATCTCGGGCGGCTGCTGAGCGCCTGGGGCACCGCCGGTGCCTCGGCCGACCTGGACCGCGACGGTGCGGTGAACGGGGCCGACCTGGGGCTGCTCCTGAGCGCCTGGGGCGCGTGCGGGCGCTGACCGACAGCGGATTTCGGGGGCCACGGACGTCCGAAAATGGCTTCTGCGGAGAATTCCGCGTGTTTCTTGAGGAAACGGGATTCCCGAGGTTGCTTCCCCGCAGCCACGGGTTAGTTTCACCCTGCCCAGGCCATCCGGCCAGGGCACGTTTCATCCGTAGAAACGGTCATCGAGGAAGGAAAGGTTCGCCATGCGTTCATTCGCAGCGTGTGCAGTTGTTGTTGGTTCGGTGTCGGCCCTTGCGGGGGCGGATGTCATCGCGCAGAACGCGCCGGTCGACCCGTACACCGACCCCGTCACCGGCCGGGAGCTCCGTGACGGCACCTTCTCCGACGGACTCTCGAGCAACGGCAACTACTTCTACTCGCAGGCGCTCGGCCAGAAGTTCTCCGTCGGGGCCGGCCAGTCCGTCACCATCGGCAGCATCGACTTCTGGGGCTCGTCGGAGTACGTCAATTCGCAGACGCCGTGGACGCAGACCACCCTGTCCTCGAACATCTACGCGATCCAGATCTCCATCCTGCGCCTCACGCCGGGCAACAACCAGTACCCCGTGGTCTGGTCGTGGACGATCAATACGCCGACCATCACGCAGACGGCGACGGGCACGTATGTCCCCGACACCCAGAGCCCGGTGTTCCAGCTTTCGACGGTGCTGTCCGGGAACAGGCAGCTGCTGGGCGGCGACTACATCATGACGATCGGCGGCCTGCTGACCAACGGCGACGGCGACTCCTTCGCCTGGACCGACGGCCAGGCAGAAGGATCCGATCCCGCCACGCAGGCCTACGCGACGGTCGGCGACATCCCCACGGAGTGGGGTCGCTGGAGCCCGGTCAACGACGGCACTTCCGGTGCCTTCGTCCTGAACGGGACCGTTGTTCCCGCGCCCGGCGCGCTGGCGCTCATGGGGATCGCCGGCACCGCGCGTCGACGCCGGCGCCACTGAGCCGAGAGACAGACTTCGAGTCCTGGCGTCCGCGCCGGTCGATCTCCCCAGGCACGCAGCGCCCTTCGTCTACCGGCGCCGCGTGCCTGGCGCGTTTTGGTGCGCCGCGCCTCAACGGCGGTGCGGCATCCGCAGCGCCGTCCACGTGGCAAGTGCCGTGCGATGCCCGTGCACGTCGTGCACGCGGAGGATCGCCGCGCCGTTCGAGGCCGCTTCGAGCGCCGCCACCACCGAGGCTGCATCGCGCCGTGCGGCGTCCGGCTCGCCCGCCACGGCCCCCAGGAAGCTCTTGCGGCTGGCGCCGACGAGGACCGGCACGCCGAGCGCGGCGAACTCGCCCAGCCGCACCAGCAGCTCCATGTTCTGCGCCACGTCCTTGCCGAACCCGAGCCCCGGGTCGACGGCGATGCACTCGCGAGGCAGGCCCGCGCGCAGCGCGGCATCGACGCGCACACCCAGCCAGTCGCGCACGTCGCGGACCACGTCGCCGTAGCGGCGGCGCGGATCGGCCTCGGTGCTCACGCGATCATCACCAGGCGCATGCAGGCGATGCATGAGCACCAGGGCTGCGCCGGCGCTGCAGGCTGCCTCGACGATCGCCGGATCCTCGGTGGCCGCGCTCACGTCGTTGACCATGCACGCGCCCGCGGCGAGCGCCGACTGCGCCACGTCCGCACGCGTGGTGTCGATGGATACCGGGGCGCGGCGCGCAAGCGCTTCCACCACCGGGCACGTGCGCGCGATCTGCTCATGCGCGTCCACGGGTTGCGCGCCGGGACGCGTGGACTCGCCGCCGACGTCGACGATCGCCGCGCCGTCCGCGACGCATCGCTCGCCGAAGGCGATGGCCGACGCCGCGTCCGAGTGCTGTCCGCCGTCGCTGAAGCTGTCCGGCGTGGCGTTGACGATGGCCATCAGGAGCGGCGCCGTGCCCGGGCCCCATGCGAACGCGTGGCCACGTGCGCGCAGGACGCGCGGCGACGGGGTGGTGGGCGATCCGACCGCCCCCGATGATCCAGGCATCCCCGACGATCCAGGCGTGGCGCGTGCGTCGGTCATTGCTTGGCGCGCGCCTTGGCGGCATCGAAGGCCACGCCCATGACGCCCGCGGGCAGCACCAGCGCGGACTCCCACGTGGCGTCCTTGGAACGCAGGGCCGCGGCCACGGGCTCGAGGCCCTCGGGCGCAGCGGGCACCATCTCGACGGAGCCGCCCGGCAGCGACTCGGCGATCTGCCGCGCCGCGCCCAGGAGCTGACCGACGCCCACGAACACCACCACGTCGGCATCGGGCACCAGCCAGGGGGACATGGCGCGCACCATCGCGTTGCCGCCGAGCTTCTTCGTGGCGGTGCCGTTCGCGGCAGCGGTGGCGCGGTCGAGCACGTCGATCCGCTGGCTGTAGGTGATCACGAGCGCGCCCGGCACCTCGCGCGCAAAGCCATGGAGGCCACGGCTGCTCACCACCAGCTGCTTGAGGAGCCGCTGCATGATGTCACCCCCCGGGCCGGTCGGCACTTCCTTGACCGCGAAGGCGGAAGCGGTGCTGCCGTCCTTGAGCGGGCGCGCTTCCTCCCACGACGGCTCGCTGCGCAGGCCGTCCTTCTCGCCGGTCTGGCTTTCGATCCATGACCGCAGGCCGGCCTTCACCGCGGCGGGGTCCTTGGTGACGATCACGAGCGACGCATCGTTCAGGATGCCGCCCACTGCCAGGCCGAGCTTGCTGGGGTACGCCGCCACCTGCACCTGGTCCACCTTGTCCTGGACGCGGTCGAGCCACTCGGGCAGCGGCACGCGCTCGCTGCCGGGCACGGTGGCCATGAACTGCCGCAGATGGCCGAGGCCACCCATGGCCGCGAGGTCAAAGCCCGCAGCACCGTAGAACGCCGCGTCGGGCAGGCGCGAAAGCAGCGCGGAGATGTCGCGCGGCGCAGCGGACGCGGGCGACATCGCCTTCGCCACGTCCCCGGCAGGGTCGAACCGGGCGAACGCGCGCAGGCCGACGGCAAGCGCGTCGAAGTCGACCGCCACCAGCGCGTCGTTCACCTGCTCAAGCACCTGCGCGCCGCGCTCGCGCGACTTGGCGATCATCGCCAGGTCGGCGGCGGGCGCGGCTTCCGGCGCATCGCCCGTGGGAAGCATGCGCGCGGTGGCCGCGTCGAGCGCGGCGGTCTCGCGGGCCAGCTTCGCCAACGACCGCATCACCGGCGCCGAGGCCCACGCAAAGCAGTCGGCGGTGCGGACGATCTCCATGCCGCGGCGGCCGAGGCGGTCGGCGAGCACCTTGCCGAAACCGTCCTTCGGCTCCCAGGCTTCCACGATGCCGGGCATGGTGGAAGCCACCACGTAGGTGGAGGTCTTGCGGACCCAGACGTCGGCGCCGCCCTTGCGGGGACGCATGACGCCGGGAGCGCCGCCGGGGACGGGTTCGAAGACGGCATCGACGAAGGCATCGGCGTCCGTCACCGGGCACGCCGTGACCAGCGCGAAGTCGGTGCCGCGAACCACGCTCCACGCCGCCAGCGCACCGCGATCATCGAAGCCCGGGCCGATGCCGGCCTGCGCCTTGAGGAGATCGATCGGGCGACCGCCAAGTGCGGCTTCCGCCTTCCCCATGCGGTCCATCGCCTGCTGCAGGTCGTCGCTGGCGGACTTGGGGCTTGGCACCACGATGGCGGACGCCGCGTCCGCCGGGATCAGGCGGAGGGCATCGTCGAGCGAACCTGCCGGCGCGGGGCATGCCTGCGCAAGCGCCAGGGCGAACGCAAGGGTGTTGGCGAATCGGCCCGGGGTCGTGGATGAACGTGGCATCCTGTCAGGATACGGGCTTGGCACCCAGCGCCTGCTCGATGGCCTTGCGCAGTTCGTCGCCGGTGGGATTCACGCCAGAGCCGTAGAACGCAACGGGCTTGCCGTCGCGGCCCACGAGGTACTTGCCGAAGTTCCAGCTCGGGAGCTTGCCGGTGCCGGCGGAGAGGAAGGCGTAGATCTCGCTCTGGCCGGCGCCGGCCTTGGTCTGCACCTTCGACATCATCGGGAACGTCACGCCGTAGTTCTTGGTGCAGAAGTCACGGATCTCCGAGGACGAGCCGGGCTCCTGGCCACCGAAGTCGTTGCACGGGAAGCCGATCACCACCAGGCCGCGATCCTTGAACTCCTTCCAGACCTTCTCCAGCTCGGAGTACTGCGGCGTGTAGCCGCACTTGCTGGCGACGTTCACCACCAGCACCACCTTGCCCTTGTAGGTCTGGAGATCGACCGCCGCGCCGTCGAGCGCCGTGGTCTTGAAGGTGAAGAGGGTCTTGTCCTTGGCCGCGTCGGACGCGGCAGGAACGGACTGGCCGGCACCGAGACCGGTGACCATGGAGACGACGCCGAGGGCGGAGGCGATGAGTTGCTTGAGCATGGGGCGGGCTTCCTTGGTGGGTGGCGAGAGTCCGGATTTGAGCGGGACCGGCGTGCGTTCGCACCCGGAACGATGCCGGATTCGTGGCACATCTCGCGATGTGCGGGGAAAGGTAATCGGTCGCAAACTTATGGTCATTCAGAGGTCAATAAACGCGCAAATTGCCTTGAGAATTCATGAGGGTCTCGCCGTCCGTCTACGCGCTGTATTCCGGGGGACGGTGTAGCAGCATCGTCCACGCCCCATGGAAGAACCCGAACACATGCCACCCAAGGACGCGCCCGCTGCGCCCGCGAGTCCCGCTGCGCCAGAAAGCGCCGCCCCCACGGGCCGCGATCACATTGCCGGGCTGGTGGCCGAGCACTACGGAGCCCTGCGCACGCTGGCCGAACGCCAACTGGCGGCGGACCGCGCCCGCACGGGCTTTGCGACGCTGAGCCCGACGTCGCTCCTGGGAGAGACGTTCACCCGACTCCTGCGCCAGGAAACGCGCATCGTCAACGAGAGCCATCTCTCCGCGATCGCCACGATGCTCTTCATGCGCGTGCTTGCCGACCGCCGTCGCAAGCGGCTGGCGTTGAAGCGCGGCGGCAGGAGTGGCGCGGTTGGCGTGGAGGGCCTGGAGAAGGAGAGCGAACAACGATCGCCCGAGGAAGATGCGATCTTCGCCGCCGACGTGGACTTCCTCCACGACAAGCTCGCGGAGCTGGCCGAGCGCGAGCCGCGTCGCGCAGAGGCGATCTCGCTGCACACGATCGGCGGCATGACGGTGCCGATGGTGGCCGAGCTGCTGGGTGTCTCCGTGGCCACCGTCGAGCGCGACCTGGCGCTGGCACGCGCGTGGCTTGCGTCGCAGATGAAGTGAACCGAAGGCGATGACGCGCGCCGTCAACGTTCGCCGTCAACGCGCACGGAACCGCGCGAGCGATGCCGCGCATGCCATCAGCGATGCCGTCTCTGCGTCGGTGAACGTGCGCTCGCCGCGGTTGGCGATGCCGAGCGTGCCGACCATCACCCCTCCATCACGGGCACTGCCGTCGCGCACCGGCACCACGATCGAGCCGGCAAGGCCGGTGCTGCGCGCCGACGGCTGCACCACGCCGGAATTGTCGCGGTTGAGGTTGCACCAGGTGACGGGCTCGTTGAGCTCGGCACAGACACCGGCCATGCCCTTGCCCACGGGGATGATGCGCACCTGTTCGAGCACCGGCGGCGGAAGCCCGCCGTGCAGCGCGGCCATGTGGAGCATGCCGTCGGTTGCCATGAAATGGAGCGTGCCGGTGTCCGCCGCGAAGGCGCGCACCACGGCATCGAGCGCCTGCTGCGCGGTGGTGGCCGCGGAGACCGCTGGCGGGATGCCGTCTGCACCGTCGGCGTGAGCGCTCATGCGCCGTGCATCCCGCGCGCCATGCGCATGGTGGCGTCGAAATGCGCGCGGACCTCGGCCATGGAGTCGCCGCCGAACTTCTCGAGGAAGGCGCGCGCCACCTCGAAGGCCACCACGTTCTCCATCACCACGCTTGCCGCCGCCACGGCGCTGACGTCGCTGCGCTCGTACTGGCTCTGCACCGCCTCGTGAGTGGAGAGGTCCACGCTCGGCATGCCGCGCAGCAGCGTCGAGATGGGCTTCATGGTGCCGCGCACCACGATGGGCATGCCGTTGGTCATGCCGCCCTCGAGCCCGCCGGCGTTGTTGGTGGGACGCACGAAGCCAAGGTGGCTCTCCGCGGCGCGCGCGGCGTCGTATTCGATGGGGTCGTGCACCTGGCTGCCGAAGTGCCACGCGCAGTCGGCGCCCATGCCGAGCTCCACGGCCTTGAATGCCTGGATGCCCATCACCGCGGCGGCAATGCGCGAATCCAGCCGATCCTGCCACTGGACGCAGGTGCCGAGCCCGGGCGGGACGCCCAGGATGTGGGCCTCCACGCGGCCGCCGACCGTGTCTTTCTCCACCTTCGCGCGGTGGATGTGCTCGATGATCCGCGCCGAGGTCTCGGCATCCGGGCAGTACACCTCGCTGGCATCGCGCGCGGCGCGCAGCTCCGGCAGCGTGGCGGCGCTCACTTCGGGATCGCAGGTTGCGTCGATGGCGCCGCTGACGAATCCGAAGACCTCGATGCCGAACTCGCGCAGGAAGACCCGCGCAAGCGCACCGGCGACGACGCGTGCGGCGGTCTCGCGGGCGCTTGCGCGCTCGAGCGTGCCGCGGCAATCGGTGGTAAGCCACTTGATGCTGCCGGCCAGGTCGGCGTGCCCGGGTCGCGGGCGCGTGACGGGCGGCGTCTTGGCCGCATCGTCGAGGCGGTTGTCCTTGTTGGGTACCTCGAGCGCCACCGGCGAGCCGAGCGTGATGCCCGCGCGCACGCCGGTGAGGACGCGGACCACGTCGGTCTCGATCCGCTGGCGACCACCGCGGCCGTAGCCGCCCTGCCGGCGCGCAAGTTCCGCGTCGATGAAGGCGGTGTCGACGGCGAGCCCGGAGGGAAGCCCTTCCACCAGCGCCAGGAGCGTGGGGCCATGGGATTCGCCTGCGGTGCGGTAGCTGAGCATGGGACGGAGGATATCCATGGCGCACGCGGCGATTGCCGCGAAACCACGTCCCGGCGGTGACATGCCCGGCAACCGATCCGACACAATGGGCACCATGGAACGCATCGCCGGGACACGCACCGCCTCGCCACTCTCGATGTTCCGCGATCCGGCGTGGTGCGTGGCGCTGGCCGCCGCCATTGCCTTCGCGATCGCCGTGCGCGGCGCCATGCTCTTCCGCGGCGAGGTGCCCGCGGGCGTCGATGCCGGCTACTACGCGGTGCAGGCGCGCGAGCTGCTGCTCCTCGGCAAGCTCCGCTGGGCGGACGTGCCGCTCACCTTCCTCCTCGATGCCGCGGTCGCGAAGGCGGCGATGCTCGTGTGCGGCTGGGACATCGACACCGCCACCGTCTGGGCAACGCGCGTGGTGGACGCGGCAGCTGAGCCGTTGGTGGCCGTGGCGGTGTTCGTGGCGGCGTGGACATTCGCACGCGGCGCGCGAGGAGCGATCGTGGGCGCGGTGGCAGTGGCGATCGCCGTGACCGTGGGCCCGCCGCTCCTGCGCATGGTGGGCGACTTCGAGAAGCAGTCGATGGCGTACGTGTTCATGGCGGGCACGTGGACGTGTGCATGGATTGCGATGCGCGCAACGGATCGACGAAGCATGATGCGCTGGGGTGCGGCGGCGCTCGTGATGCTGGGGCTCGGCGCGCTGACGCACGCCGGCACGTTTGCCGCCACCGGGCTTGGCACGATGCTGGTGTTCGCGATGTGGGTGATGCGCGGCGGCATTCCGCGCGGCATGGCGCTGCGGGCGCTACCGGTGCTGGGGCTTGCCGGCGGCCTGGCATTCGGTGCCGTGTGGTGGTTGGCACCAGGCAAGGCAATGGCGATTTCGAGCATGGTTTCCAAGCTGATTGCGGGCGAAGGCGGCGGATCGGGAGCAGGCGGCGGCATGCGTGGGCCGGGTGGACCGGGTGGGCCCGGTGGGCCGGGCGGGCTTTCGATGGACATCGCGTGGACGATGGCGCTCGTTGCCGCACTTGCGCTCGTGTGGTGGCTGACGCGGCCGCTGCGTCGCGCGGAGGCGGAGGCACGTGGCGAGGCGCGCGCAGACGAGGCGCTGCTCTTCGGCATGGTGCTGACGGCGGCGTGCCTCACGTGCCCGATCCTGAGTGGCGATCAATCGATGCGACTGGCGCTCATGGTGCCGGTTCCGCTTGCGTTCGTCGCAGCGTTCGTGTTCTGCCAACGTGCCGATGCGGACGCCGCTGCGCCGTTCATGCGCGGCGCGCGATGGATCGTCCAGCGACCCATTGCAGCGCTGGCCGCGGTGGCGCTCGCGGTGTCTGCCGTTGGAGGACCGCATGGACGAATGCCGGAGATGGTGGACGCGCAAGGCATGGCCGACCTCCGTTCCTGGCGCACAGAGATGGCGCCCGGCGATCGCGCAGTGGTGGCGGCGCGGCACGGCCTCGAGTTCTGGGCTGCGTTCGCGATGGACACCCACGCGCGCTGGGGCACGCTGAAGCAGGAGGATTTCGACGGCTACGACCGCTTCTTCATCCTGGAGGAGCGGCGTGGCGGACGCGGCGGGCCGCCGGACGACATGGGTGGTCCCCCGGGGCGGGGTGGTCCGGGCGGTCCGTGGGGGCGCGGTGGCCCGGGTGGCCCGGGTGGTCCGGGCGGTCCGGGCGGTCGTGGTGGCAGGCCCGGCGGCGGACCGGCCAACGACCCGATGTCCGTGGCGGCGGTGCCGCGCGAGGCCCGCATCGTGAAGCAGTCCGATCGCTTCACGCTGTGGGAAGTGCCGGCATCCGCACGCGAGCAGTTCCCGACGCGCGAGCAGGCGAACAACCGCGCACAGCAACGGCCGCGTTGACGCGCGGGCCGATCGACGCGTGCAGGATCAGTCCGTGTTCCACAGCGCGTACTGCCGCTCGGCCTGCTTCATGAACATGGCCCAGCCGTCCACCGTGCGTGCACCGCGCGAGCGGGCCTCGCGGATGAGCGGTGTCTCGCGCGGTGCGTAGACGGTGTCCATCACGGTGACGGTGTCGTCGAGCGCCACGTCGTCGGGAAGCGGGCTGCCGTCCGGCTCCGGCCCGCCGGCCATACCCACCGGCGTGCAGTTGACGAACGCGTGGAAGCAGCCGCAGGCGATCTCGCTGCTGCGGCCGGCGACGATGCGGCCTTCGAGTGCGCCGCAGCTGGAGGTGGCGCCAGACGTTCCCTGCGTGAGTTCCGCGCACATGCGCTGCGCGCGGTCGTGGTTGCGGTTGAAGACCACGACGCGCGCGCCTTCGTCGGCAAGGCCTGCGGCCACGGCGCGCGCCACGCCGCCGGCACCGAGGACGGCGATGCGCTTCTCGCGGAGCGCGGCGCGTTCGATGCCCATCCCAACGCAGAGGGCGTCCACCGCGGCGGGCGCGTCGGTGTTGGTGCAGCGCAGCGCACCGCCCGGCTCAACAAGCAGCGTGTTGGCGGCGCCGATCCGCGCGGCGAGCGCGTCGACCTGCCCGCCCTGCTCGCGCAGGAAGCGCACCAGGTGCTCCTTGTGCGGGAGCGTGACGCTGGCGCCGCGGAAGTCGAGCGGCGCGAACGCCAGGAGCTCCGCCACCGTGGCCTTGAAGTGCTCGTACTCGGGCGGCACCGGGATGGGCACGTACACGGCGTCGCGGCCGTCGCGGCGGAACCACTCGTTGTGCACCTGCGGGCTGCGCGAGTGGCCCACCGGCCAGCCGATCACGCCGAAGACGCGCGTGGCCGGACCGATGCGCCGGAAGCCGAAGAGTTCCACCATCTCCTGCACGGAGACCTGCCCAGGCGCGGTGCCGGCGGCGTTGGCGGCGGCGCGGTGCGCGTCGGAATCGTTGCCTGCGTGCGCGAAGGTGAGGAACGCGCCGAACTTCGGCGCCAGCACGCGGCTCATCAGGCCGGCCTCGCCCATGCAGAGCGCGATGGCGGGCTTGGTGCGCGTGCGCAGGAGCTCGAACGCCTCGATGTTGTCGCGCACGCTGCGCGCGCGCCACGCCACCTTGGCCACGGCGCATGCGTCGCTCTCGGCCATGGCGGCCCACTGGCGCAGGAGTGCCGGCGGACGTCCCTCGAAGTCGTGCGCGCTCAGGATGAGCCGCGTGCCCACGGTGCGCACCTGCCCGGGATGCGCCACGCAGAGCTCGAGCTTCTGCCGCAGGTTGGCGCTGCGCTGCATGTCGGCAAGCTCGAAATCCACGTAGGTGGGCGCAGGCTCGCCGTCGGCGGTGCAGAGCGCCTCCAGGAAGCTGAGGCGATCGGCGTCGTTGCCGCGCCACTCGCCGCCCTCGCGCGCGCCGCGCACCGTCACGATGCAGGGGACCGGCGAACCGCGCACCAGCCGCCGCGCGTGGCGCAGCGCGTCCTCGCACTCGGCGAGCGCATCGATCCGCCACTCCACCATGTCGGCGCCGTGCTCCACCGCACGCACCGCGTCGGCGAGCGCGCGATCGACCTCGTCGGGGGCTTCCACCGCGATGGACACGCAGAGATGGGTCACGGGCGCATGGTACGGCGGCCAGTTACGATTCCGTGATGAGCGAAGCGATCGCCGAAGAGGCCTATGAATTCCTGCGCGCGCACCTGATGGGGCGCATCCGCTTCGACGGCGACCGCGTGGACATCAAGGTGGCGCCCACGCCGAGCGGGCACCTGGTGGCTTCCGTGATGGTGTCGATGCTGCGCTCGGTGGACGTGGTGCTCGAGCTGCCGGACGACGGCGAGGACTCGCTGGAGCTGCAGGTGACGCTCGAACACATCGAGGAGAACGGCCCCGACGGCGCGCTCTGCGACCGCTGGTGCATCTACCACGGCGAGGCACCGGACGTGCGCTGGGCGCGGATCCAGATCGACGCAGCGCGCTACAAGGGCTACTTCGTGGACGGCCAGGCGCTGATGCGCGAGAACCCGTTCGCGGCACAGGAGGGTGCGCTCTGCAAGGAGCTCAATGCGCACTGCCGCGACGCGGTGATGCGCGCGGCGGAGGCGACCGGCGCGCACCGGCTCATCGATCCGAAGGTGGTGGGCGTGGATCCGTGGGGCATCGACGCGCGCGGGCAGATCGGGGTGGCGCGGATCCCGGCCACGCCGCCGTTTGCGTCGCCCGAAGAGGTTCCGGCGCGCTTCGGGCGATAAGCCGTAAATAGGTGCCGTGTTAAACCGGCACCCATTTCGAAATGGGTGCCGGTTTAACACGGCACCTATTTACCTTGGTCTAGACTGAAGCCTTCCGAAACGCGAGGACGAAACATGCAGAACAAGATGTCCGGAAGCCTGAACCACGCGATGATCGACGGCCCCGCGGGCCGCGCCGCGCAGGAGTACGCCAACCAGTTCGGCCAGCCCGGCTTCCACGACATCACGCGCGCGTACATCGACCAGAACTACGCCGGCTACACCGAGGAGAACCAGGAGACCTGGCGCACCCTCTACGACCGGCAGATGGAGTACCTGGCCGACCACGCCAGCAACGTCTATCTCTCCGGCGCGCGCAACATCAAGCTGGTGCGCGACCACATCCCGTACCTCTCGGGACCGAAGTCGGTGAACACGTTCCTGATGCCGCTCACGGGCTGGCAGAGCAAGGCGGTGCCGGGCTACCTGCCGGCGAAGGCGTTCTTCGCGTGCCTGGCGCGGCGCGAGTTCCCCACCACCATCGTGATCCGCCCGAAGGAGTCGATCGACTACCTGCCGGAGCCGGACATCTTCCACGACATCTTCGGCCACGTGCCGCTGCACGCCGACCCGACCTTTGCGGACTTCCTGCAGACCTACGGCAAGGCGGCCCTCACCACCGACGACCCGCACCACACCGAGCGCCTCGCGCGGCTCTTCTGGTTCACCGTGGAGTTCGGCCTGATCCGCGAGGGCGGCCGCAAC